>Ga0181536_10007489_pt1 | contig 10717 bp, 9 predicted proteins | sample PEATcosm2014_Bin_41_FD_121105 | JGI IMG/M metagenome (GOLD analysis project Ga0181536, IMG submission 121105) | Peatland microbial communities from MTU Mesocosm Facility, Houghton, MI, USA - PEATcosm2014_Bin17_60_metaG | ecosystem: Environmental > Terrestrial > Soil > Wetlands > Peat | place...
ATCACAGATTTATTGGTCCTTGCCGGGGATTTCAGCGGCTGCCGTCACCATCTCTTCCGCGATCTTGAGGAAATCTTCCAATCCGGTGGCAGGGATGATCACATTGTCACGACGGCCGTTCACGACCTCGGAGATGCGCAGGAAGCGGCCGCGCGGATTCTCTTTCAAGGTAAAGATGAAAGTCTTTCGTTCGATCTGAATGGTTTCAGTTTTTAAGGTGTCCTCTTCAACCCGTGGTTTTGGCGGCCTGTCGCTATACGGACGGTGCCCAAAGGGTGAGGGACGTTCGTTCGAGATCATAAATTGTGTCTGGCAAAAAGTAACAGCAGACGACGCCGGACACAATACTGAATATCGCAAACCGGAGCGAGACTTCCAGCGCTCTGGCCAATTTTGCGATCGGCAACTTGGCTTTGAGGATGCTGACCGAACCGGTCAACGCCAGTTTGCCGACCAACGACAAGATTGCCCAGTTGATCGGACATCAGTTGGTCATTGCCCGCGAGCATGCCGATGGCGACGGGCAGATCGAAACTCGGCCCGGAAACTCAGCCCCTCCTTCTTGACATCCGCCGGCGCGAGATTGATGGTGGTCCAGCCCGTGGGAATTTTGAACCCGGAATTGGTCAGCGCCGTGCTGACGCGACACTGCTGGCGGCGGGACTCAGTTCAATAGGATTTTGAAAAAGGGGGGAAGGCGGCGCTGCCGACAGCGATTGACGGCACATCGCCCTCTGAATTCTTGGCGCATTTCACTTCTCCCGCGGGCGTCCATAGGCGGGCAGCCGGCTTTCCGACACGCCCGTTCCGCTCCGCGAAATGCGCCCTTGTCACAGCTTCTAAAATCGCGCGTTTGCGCGGCACTTCTGTTGAGGGGGTTGGTTTCGGGCGCTCCGCTCTCTCCTTCATTTCGTTCTACTCTCCATTGCGGAGCCGCTACACTTTTCGTCCGCCAACCTGCCAACCGCAAAGGGGAAAACGACAAACAGCAATTTCCTTGGAGGCAATTCTCAATTGGCATTTTGCAATGTTCGCAGTAATATGGCGGTTGCTTTAAGTATGTAAAATCATTCAAAATATTAGCGTAACTTCGGTTACGGTCCGTCAGAAAACCGCGAATTTTCAGTTGCAAGACCGTCCGAGCACGACGCCCAAATCGGGCGCGGCTTGGCGTGCTTTTGCAACGGGCGCTTCGCGGTGCCTCTGACAAGGTGCGTTAAGTCCGCGCCTCTCTTATTTCCGTGCCTCAGTTTTCGCTCAAATCGAAAACACACATGAAGGCACAGAGTGAACAAATTCCCCGTTTTGGGGCGAAACCAAGGATTTTGGTGATTGATGACGAACCTGAATTGTCACGCCTTTTGCTGACTGTCTTGAAACGCAACGGCTTCGAAGCATGCGCGGCTTCAACCGGAACTGACGGCTTGCGACTCAGCGGAGAGCAAAACTACGACCTCATTCTTTGTGACATCGATTTGCCTGACATTGACGGGTTTGAGATTTGTCGCCGAATCAAACAGAGTCCCAAATTGCGGCCCATCCCGATCATCCTCATGTCCGGGCGTCTGGCGGAAGGAAACGAGGCGATGGCATTGAAACTTGGGGCGGTCGATTTTGTGAGTAAACCATTCGGTGTCGAGATCCTTCTCAGCAAAGTGTCTGGTCACATCCGGGCAGCGAAAGGCGAACCCTAGAATGAGACGCGCAGAGATTGAAAGGGAGATTTGCCGACAGAACGAAAATGCCGAGCGCGAAGCCGAATTGGATCGCATCAAGGCACAATTGTGGCGGCGTTTTTCCGCAGCAATGAGAGAGATTTCGGGCGTGGCCGGAAAGAGCCATCAGGCCACAGTTCAAAAAATCCCGGAAAAACTTTTTGCCAAAGGGAATTGCCGGACGTTTTTGCAGGTAATTGTTGGTCCGGCCGGTGGAGAATTTAAGGCCCATTCAGCGGAAAATGTGCCGTGTCTGGTTGTCTGTCGAAGACCGAGAATTTATGCTCCCAAAAGGTCGTTTTGCTGGATTCGACCACATTGCGCGAATCCGTGCAAGACAGCCGCGCGACATGGCGGCCCGGCGCCTGATGCTGGAACTGGACCGGGCCAGCCACATCCACCTGCCCGCCCAACAATGCGGCGCCACGTTGGCCAGCCCCTCATCCGACATGGCAGCTTCAATCGGCTCTACGGCCTATGGGCGGGCGAGGAGGGCTTGTCTGGCAACACCTTTTGCCTCGTTCAAATCGAGGTAGTCGTGGCCGTTCGCCAGGTCCAATAAATCGTCTGGCAACAGTTCGTCATATTTCTGGATTGCCTTCACCGGGATGAATCGCGCGAGTTCACTGGCTTGAGCAGACGAACCGGCTATTTCCTTCAGGTGATTGATGAATATTTCTGGTGAATCCACATGGTAGGTGATCGAAAGTTTATCCTGTTCATGAGCAACGGACATCGCGCTTGCATAGACTTTGAGCGTGAGAAAGCCCCGACTACCCACCCAGGGAAACCATTGTACGCGGTGGGGCATAAACAAGACATCCTTCTGGACAACCCCACATTTCAGCGCAGTGCTTCTTGCCGCGCGCAGGAGCAGTTTGGCATTTTCGTTCAACCAAGGCGGTTCGCCGTTTTCGCACAGCACCGCCCTCATTTCCTGTAGAACCCGGGTGTGCAGTTCTCCTCCGGCACCGAGAAACTCCGGGGCCTTGCCGCCTCGGGCAGAGGAGACAAACACCGTCTTTGCCGCCGCGTCAATCTCCTCGATTTTCCAACGACGGCCGGCCAGGATGATGTATTCCCCCGCTGGTGGAATGCGATTGGCTGGGAGGTTGCCGATGTCTTCATCGCCGTCGCGGATCACGAATTCTTCCGTTCCCCTGAAGGCGGCGTAGAAGTCATAGGCAGATGTTATTTTTTCACCGAGGGGCGCGAGAATCAACTCGCCTTGAGGGACTTGCTCAATGACTTCTTTTTGGCCAAGGCCCTTCAACAACTCGGCGAACGACTGAGCGGTGACCTGTCGGAACGGGCCGCGTTTAACCAGCGTCTCAAAAATTCGCGAGGCGGTCATGCCTCCGGTCTGCTTCAAGCAACTGAGCACTTGGTGAATTAGCGTGCTGAGGTGCATGCGGTCGATGTCTGGAGGTTCCAGCCAATGATCCAGCATCAGTCTTGTCAGGGCGACGGCCCGCAGCAGGTCGGGATACAGCAGGTCAACGAGGCCGCTCCCAAAATGCGGGGAAGTTTCACGGACGTAGAGCCGCATTATCGCAGCGTCACCATCGCGCCGCCCTGACCGACCGAGACGCTGAACCATGGAAGCCACGCTCCATGGCGTGTCTACCTGCCCAATGGCCTGCACTCCTCCAATATCGATACCCATTTCCAACGTGCTGGAACAGATCGCCGTCGTTGGCGTGCCGGATTTGAGCTGAACTTCCGCCTCTTCGCGCAGTTCCTTGGAAATTGAACCGTGATGAACCACAAACGGATCAACGGCCAGTTTTTCCGATTTCACCCGGTCGTGCAATTTGACGGCCAGTCTCTCGATGGTGCTTTTCGCATTGACGAATACCAGATTGGTTGAGCGCCCAAAGTTGTGAACGATGTCCTCGGCAATTTCATCCAGTTCGTCATCCGGCTCACATCCGGGTTTTCGCAAGGAAGGTGATAATTCCGGCGTGTTTTCCTTGCGGCAGGGGGACTCCGACCGCAGGGCTTCGGCAGTCAGGCGCTCGGCGATTTGCAGTGCCTCGGCTGGTTTGAGTCGCGGTTCAATCAGCTTTTCGCTGTCGTTGAGCGGCCGGCGCAGATGGACCCTGATACCGAACTTGATTTCACGCTGGGAGTTTGGATCGTTAATCAGGCTGACCGCATCCGGTTGATCGGGCGACAGGAACCTGCAACCCGCCTGCGGATCGCCCAAAGTGGCTGAAAGGGCAATGATGCGCGGTTTCAAAGCCGTGGCCTGGCAGAGGCGAGCCAGCAAGCTGAGGAGATGCACTCCGCGCACGTTGTCGAGGAACGAGTGCAGTTCGTCGATCACCACAAATTCCAGATGCCGGTAAATTTGCGGAATCTGATTTCCATAATTGATGAAGTTGGATTCGAGCGACTCCGGCGTGATGAGGAGAATTCCGGCGGGTGATTGACGCAATTCCTTTTTCCGGCTGGCGGAAACATCGCCGTGCCAGCGATGGACCGGGATTTCCAAATGTTCGCAGAGCTTCTCCAATCGTTCAAACTGATCATTGATGAGCGCCTTGAGTGGCCCGACGTAGAGCGCCTGGATGGAGGGTTGCGGATTCTCAGCCAGCCTCGAAATAATCGGCAAGAAGGCAGCTTCCGTTTTGCCGCCGGCGGTTTGCGCAGTGATGATCAAGTGGCCGGAATGTTCGAGCACTTGATGAATCGTTTCCACCTGGATGGGGTGAAACTCTTTCCAGCCCATCGACCAGACGGCCTTTTGCACTTCCGGATGGAGAAGGTCGAAGGCGGCGTTGCTCATCAGAGTTTAAAGGTGGCCAATTCCTCCTTGGCGCCGGCCACAGGGGGTGCTTCCCTCGCAATTTCCTCCTCCACGGACAGGGGCCTTTCGGGTGGTTTGACCAAGTCTTGGTTCAGGAACTCCTGCCATTTTCGGTTAGGGTTCTGCTCAAGCACGTTCAACAATCCCACGAAGGAGCGCACAATATCCCGTGGCGTTTTGTAATACTGAGCGCCCAGCGTTTCGCTGGCCTTTTTCAACACCGCCACCAAGGCCTCGTCCGGCACAATGTACTTCGTGGGATCGCCATAGGCGTGAACGTTTCGGACGTTCTGCAGCAACACCAGCAATTCTTCGGGGGCTAGATTCTGCAACCGGACAACTGGTCCTGAAAAATCCACCACGCCATCGCCTGCAAGGCGATTTTCAGCCAGACGCGAGCGAAGCGCTTCATAACTGTAGAGCCCGCGGCGTTTGTCCTCCAGGCATTCATCGGTTCCTGCCATCATAAATCCCAAACCACGGACACTGCCCTGCAGGCAATCATTCAAGATGGTGAGCAAGGATTCATAGTTGCTCTGGCGCGAGCGGGCGCTGGGCATCCGGTGGGATAGCACAACCATTTCGTCGAGGTTGACCAGGACGCCGGCATGCCCAGCCTTGATGCTGAAAGCCGCCAGCAATTTAAGGCTGTCGTAAAAATTCTCATCATCGATGATGCGGCGGACGCCGAGGTCTTGGCGCGCTTCGGTTTTGGTGGTGTATTCGGCGCGCAACCAGCGAAGCGCGGCACCTTGCAGGGCATCGTTTCCCGAAATGTAGCCTTCGTAATACTTTGCCAGCACCTCTGTGAATTCGAAGCCGCCGACATGATCCTGCAGGCTTTTCAGATCTTCAAATATGCGCTTCTTGACATCCTCTTGTGTGCCCCCCGCCTGCGTGACTTCGTATTGAAGCGTTGAAATCCAACCCTCACATAAATTACGCAAGGCGCCGCCATCGGGCTTGTTCTTGATGGCAAGATTTCTGACGAGTTCGGAATACAAGGCTCGCGCCTCCCCGCCAGAGGCCTGCAACCTCCGTTCCATCGACATGTCCGCCTGGACAACCACCAACCGCTTCTGGAGGGCCAGATTGCGAACCAGGTTCATGAAGAAACTTTTGCCGCTCCCGAACCGCCCCACCACAATTCGGAATGCCGATCCACCTTGTTCAATACGTTCCAAATCGGCGAGCATTGCCTCCACTTCTTGTTTGCGACCGACCTGAATCAGATGCAGGCCCAGTCGGGGCACCAAGCCTGCCTGCAGGGATTGCAGGATGGCATCACGTTCGCGGCGTTTAATTTCAATCATGGTATCAATTCTTTATGAACTAAAATAGTGTCGTCGCCTTCAAGCAGAAAATCACCGAGATTTTCATCGGCCCATCCATTGATTGCATCAAAGGCATCCAAAGGCATCAACTGAAACTTTTTCGCCAGCGCATCAAAATCCGCGCGCGGCCAGGAATCTCGCTCAAGCAAATGCAGCAACACAGGGTGATACTTTGGTTCCAGGGACCTGAGCCATACGGGCGTTGCAGCGGAGGGTCCCTTCACTTCTGGAACCGCCGATGCTGCCACCGTCTTCCCGTTACGCGCTGGTTCTTCTTCTTCCGATTCTTCTTCGGCCATCACCTTCGACAAAATGCCGATCACCTCGGAAGTCTCTTGGGCGATGCGGTCGACCCGCGACATGTCGATATGGAATGGTTGTCCCGGCCTCGGGATGGGTTCGCCCGTCACCCGGCTTCCGCCCTCCTGAATGGTGACTTCACCAAATTCGGGGCTGATCGATTTGAGGTGGGCTTCCAATTTTTCGGGCGGCAGTTCAAAAGCCTTGAAAATTCGCTCCAAGGTGCGGATTTCGTCCTTGGTAACAATGCTGTCAGCCGCCGCCACATAAACCAGAACCTCGCAGATTAATTCCCGCTGTTCCTTGGGTACCGGCCGGGCAATGCGCGCAAGCGAACCGCTAACCCTGGTAGGATCGGCGACCAGAACCTGCTCCAACGCTTCCAGTCTTCGGTGGTCTTCCGGATTGATACTGAGTTTCTGTTCGACGAAACGGCGGGAAACGTCGAGTTCTTCGGGTGCCACATGTCCGTCGGCGCCGGCCACCAGCACGCAAAGCTTCAGAAGAACCGAAGCACCCAAATAATTCGGTGACGGGGCCATCACCTTCGGGCCAACAGGTTTAAAAACAGCCAATTCCTGATCCCAGGCATAAGCCGAGTCGAACCGCGCGTCTGGTTCGACCACGAAACCCAGGGATTCGATGGCCTGCGCCAAGTCGCGGCTTTGCTTTGGTGTCAGTTTTTCGCGCTGGGGAATATCAAACAACTGAGCCGCATTGCCCACGTCGATAAGCCTGCAATCCTTCCCCGGTCGGGCTCCGGCTAATAACACGTCCCATGATTTGGCTAGTGGATGGACAACACCGGTTCGCAGGTCCGCCGGCAGAGCCATGAAAGCCTTCATGTCCTCGGATGCCCCCCCAGTCTTGGCCCTGGCCCGGCTGTAGCCGATTAAATCCTCAATACAAGCATTCCAGATGGCGGGGAGTGGCTTGAACTGACTGGTCAAACCCAAAACTTCTGGAACTTGAATCGAGAAGCTGTCCCGCAATCCGTAGAGCAATGTCGGACTGGCCGGACGATATTGCAGCCGCGCGAGCCGTTTGGACCGGGACAGGTTCATGCCGCCCGGGAATTGCTCCAAGTAGCGCTTCGAAAACAGTTCCCGGAACTCCCTGTTAACTCGCGAGACAACAACGCTGCGGCGGGACATCAAGTCGCGCGAGGTCAATTCATAAGCGAGTTCCGGTGGCAACGGCTTGTTCGATTGGAAATGGCTGGCCAAGACAATGGCCAGTTCGTCGTCCCCCATCAGCGACACGGGCAGTGTTTTCATCCACTCCAGCAATTGAGCATAATACTGCTCTCCCTGCTGCCAGCCCCAGAAGTGAACAAGCTGGCAGCCATAGCTCTGAAGCGACCTGCTCCGAGTGTAAGTCCCGTAATGATGAAGCAGCCTCACGATTTCAGCGACCACCTCCTGGTCCTGTCCCTTGTCCACCAACAGGCGACGTTCCAAACCGTAGAAAAAGAGGAAAATGTAGCCGAGTTCGCGTGCCGCTGGGTCTTCATCCCGGCGGTCTGCCGCCAGCCATTCCAGGTAAGCGGCGCGTTGGTCGGCTGAAAGATACATGTATTGAGGATAATAATTGAGCCGTGCCGCAATCCCGAGGGTGGGTTGGCCAACCGGCTTCCGGAGATTGATGCATGAGGCTTCCGCGACGGGAGATTCACCGTCACTGACATAAATCATGCCGGATGGAATGTAGTAATTTCCGATGGAAATCGGCTCATTGGCCGGAATCCAGCGCAGCCCAGTCCTTTGCCTCGGAGGTGCAATGGCAGCGGAAATGAAGCGGACAGGCGTCTCCTGTGATGGCATTGCAGGCGGGATGTTCTGTGGGCGTTTCCTCTGAGTGGTTACAAAGATCGCCATCCCCAGAATTATGCCGACGATAAAACCAGTAGCGCCACCCAACAAGGCGCCGAGCACACCCGCCGCAATTACGACTGCGACTGAAATAATTTTTGAAGATGTCATCCCAGTTAATTGCTGCCGGACTTTCTGCCACCGTCACCGCACGTCGATTTTCATGTTAACCAATTTGATGTTGCGATTGATTCCACTCCGGTATGAGTCCGGGGCCAAGGAGTTCGTCACAAGCACGTTGCGTCGCATATAAACATGAACAGCCATCCCATCAGATCTAAAAGAAAAGCTGGAAGGTTGGGCGCAACCCCGCCACAGGGCAGGGACGAAAAGCGTACGCAAACGCCTGGCAGCCGGGTCGAAATTGAACCTGCTGCGGCAGATTTGCAAACTCATTCCTGAGCATTTGGTTCGTCGATGCATCTGTGGTGGCTGGTATGTGGTGCGCACGCCTTTTTTGAAGAGATTTGACGTTGGAGATTGGAGATATAGAAGCTTCGTGACGGCACCGCGCTTGCCACTTCGCAGCGCACGTTCCAGAATCACGTTCCTGTGAACCAGCAGTCATCAACATTGCCGGAGAGCCTTTCGGGGCTGATTGAGCGCGTCACGTACTCAAACGAGGACAGCGGATTCAGCGTGCTCAAGGTCAAAGCCAAGGGGCACCGCGACTTGGTGACCGTGGTTGGCTCCCTGCCATCGGTCAGCGCCGGGGAATGGCTCACAGCCCAGGGGCGCTGGGTGCAGGACCGGGAGTTTGGCCTCCAGTTCCGTGCCGAGATGCTGACCAGCACGCCGCCGACCACCAAGGAAGGCATCGAGAAATATCTTGGCAGCGGCATGGTTAAGGGCATCGGCCCGGTATACGCCAAGAAGCTCGTGGACAAATTCGGCGAGGGGGTTTTTGACGTTATCGAGAAGGAGTCTGCCCGGTTGGAGGATGTGGACGGCATCGGCCCAAAGCGCCGGAAACGAATCAAGGAGGCGTGGGAGGAGCAAAAGGTCATCCGCGACATTATGCTTTTTCTCCACTCCAACGGCGTCAGCACCAGTCGGGCTGTGCGCATCTACAAAACCTACGGCGAGGACGCCATCGAGAAAGTCCGTAGCGACCCGTACCGGCTGGCCAAGGACATTCACGGGATTGGTTTCAAGACCGCTGACCAGATCGCGCAGAAGATGGGCGTCCCGGTGGATTCGTTGATCCGTGCCTGCGCCGGGCTGAGCCACGTCCTGATCGAGGCGACTGGCGACGGCCACTGCGCCCTGCCGGTGGAGCTGCTCAAAGACGAGGCAGGCAAGCTGCTGTTGGTGGAGGACAAGATCGTGACCGAGGCTTTGGAGCGCACGCTGGCCAGCAACGATCTGGTCAAGGAAACGATCAACGGGCAGGAATTGATATTCCTGCCGCACCTGAAGCGGGCGGAGGAAATCATCGCGGGCCGGATCAGGAGCCTTGCTGGCTCGCCGTCCGCGTTCCCGGCGATAGATTTCGAGAAGGCGGTCGTCTGGTGCCAGCAGAAGACCGGCAAGGTGCTGGCGCCCAGCCAGCGCGACGCGCTCAAACTGGCCCTGTCGAGCCGGGCCCTGGTCATCACAGGCGGTCCCGGCGTAGGAAAAACGACGCTCGTCAATGCCATCCTGCTGATTCTGCGGGCCAAGAAAGTTCGATGTTTGCTTTGCGCGCCCACGGGCCGGGCGGCCAAACGCCTTTTCGAGGCAACCGGCGTCGAGGCCAAGACAATCCACCGCCTGCTCGAAGTACAACCCGCCACGGGCCGTTTTGGGCGAAATGAGGCCAATCCTCTGGACTGTGATTTTTTGACGGTGGATGAGACGTCAATGGTCGATGTGGTGCTCATGGCAAATCTGCTCCGTGCCCTGCCGCCGAAGGCCAGCCTGCTATTGGTGGGCGACATCGACCAACTGCCTTCCGTGGGGCCGGGGATGGTGTTGCGGCATGTGATCGAAGGCAAAGTCGTGCCGGTGGTGCGCCTGACCGAGGTCTTCCGCCAGGCGGCAAATAGCCGGATCATCACCAACGCGCACCGAATCAATGAAGGTCGAATGCCGGAGGTTCCGGCCAAAGGCGGTGAGTCGGACTTTTTCTTCATCGAGCGGGACGAGCCGGACCAAATAGCAGCGACGCTCGTGGAGATGATGAAGACCCGCATCCCATCCAAGTTCCGGCTCGATCCAATCCGCGACATCCAGGTGTTGTGCCCGATGAACCGGGGTTCCCTGGGCGTCCGCGAACTGAACGTCCGTCTCCAGAATGAACTGAACCCGGCCCACGCCGATGAACCAGTTGTGGAGAAGTTCGGCTGGCAGTTCCGTCCTCGGGACAAGGTGATCCAGACCGAGAACGATTATGACAAAGACGTGTTCAACGGCGACATCGGGCAGGTCGTGAAGATCGACCCCGTGGAGCGCGAAGTCACAATCCGGTTTGATCAGCGCGAGGTCGTTTACGACTTCGGGGAGCTTGATGAAATTTCGCTGGCCTATGCCATCACGATCCACAAATCGCAAGGATCGGAGTTTCCGGCGGTCGTCATCCCATTGGCGATGCAGCAGTACCTCCTTTTGCAGCGCAACCTCGTTTACACGGGCATGACCCGGGGCAAGAAGCTGGTCATCCTTATCGGACAGAAAAAGGCGCTGGGGATGGCGGTGAGGAACAAC
>Ga0181536_10007497_pt1 | contig 10707 bp, 10 predicted proteins | sample PEATcosm2014_Bin_41_FD_121105 | JGI IMG/M metagenome (GOLD analysis project Ga0181536, IMG submission 121105) | Peatland microbial communities from MTU Mesocosm Facility, Houghton, MI, USA - PEATcosm2014_Bin17_60_metaG | ecosystem: Environmental > Terrestrial > Soil > Wetlands > Peat | place...
CCGCGATTCTTTCCGCGCGTCGAAGATCATGCTGGAGCGTGCGCGCGCGAACCCGAAAATCGAATTCGTGATGAACACGGCGGTCGACGAGGTGTTCGACGTCAAGCAGAACATTGTCACCGGCGTCCGGCTGCGCAACCTTGTGACCGGCGAGTCATGGGAGCGGGATGTCGACGGACTGTTTGTCGCCATCGGACATACGCCGAACACGCAGCCATTCAAGGGCCAGCTCGATCTCGATCCGGACGGCTACATCGTTTCCCACGGCGGCGCGCGGACCAATGTCCACGGCGTCTTTCACGCGGGCGACGTGCAGGATCGTACCTATCGGCAGGCGATTACGGCCTCCGGCGCGGGCTGCATGGCCGCCATCGAAGCGGAACGGCTGCTGGAAGCGGAGGGTCATTAATGCGTAGCGCACGCACTCCTGCGTGCCGCGTCGGCACTCATGCCGACGCCGTCTTTCCGCGCCAGAGCAGGTGTCGAGAAGAGTCTCGACACGGCACGCACGAGTGCGTGCGCCACAGAGACATCAACGATGATTGAGAGGCTCTCTCCTCCCGGTATCGCCACTCCGCGCGGGCCTTATTCCCCGGCGGTTCGGGCGGGCGATTTTATTTTCGTCTCCGGTCAGGTTCCGGTCGATCCGGCGACCGACAAAATCTCTCCCGGCGACATTCAGCACGAGACGCGGCTCGCCCTGACGAATCTCAAGCGCATTCTCGACGGCGTGGGTTCGTCGCTGGACGATGTGGTGAAGGTGTCCGTGTTTCTCTCCGACAGCGCCGACTTCGCGCGCATGAACGAGGTTTACACAGAGTTCTTCGGAGTGGTCAAACCGGCACGCACGACGATCGTCTGTAAGTTTATGGCCGACATCAAAGTAGAGATCGACTGCGTGGCCTTTACGGGTGGACGGGCGTAATCCGGCCATCGGGCGACAGTCTGAACCGAAATCCGCGCCACTCTACTTCACGTCCGCCCATTCCGGCGAACCAGACCGCAAGCCCGAAAAGATCCCGCAACGGAACTGCGGCGATCTTCAGAAGCCCCGATTGGCCCGGGGCGTTCAGTGCGGTGGCTGCAGCGATCAAGCGAACGGCGAGTCCAGCGAGCGCAATGCGCCAGTATCCCGCGCACGCCGCGACGATGCACCAAAAGCTCAACTGCGTCACGAGATATCCAAAATAGCCCGCTGGCCGTGAAACCCGGATCGTCCGCGACCATCGCGTCTGGTGCTTCCAGACATCCCGCCAGCTGCCCCCGCCCAGATTCGTCTCCACCACGACATCGGAGAGCACGACGCGTTTTCCCAAACCCACGATGCGCGCGCCGAGTTGATAGTCGTCGGCCAGAAACTCGCGGATGGAGGCGAATCCTCCGATGCCCCTCAGATCCGAAGCGCGAAATGCCATGGTGGCGCCGAGCGCAAAACCGCTGGAGGAAAGCAGACGAGCCACCAGCACGCTGGGCGCGAATTCCGTCGCAATGCCGAGCGCCTCGGCCCGCGACGCAATGGACGATGCGGCACCGCGATACAGGCAGGTCACCATGCCAACCCGATCATCCGCAAGCAGACCCACGACCCGAGCCAGATAATCCGGCTCCACCAGAATGTCGCCGTCATTGACAAGCAGGATGTCGTGCCGGGCTTCACGCGCCAGAATCTCCAACGCGCCGACCTTGCCGTTCGGAGCGTCGTTCGTGGCATCGAACACCCGAATCGAAATTCCGGGGAACTCGGCCTTCAACCGCTCGATATCCTCCCGCGCGGGGTCGTCCGGAAAAGCGCCGAAGATCAATTCGAAGTCCGGATATGACTGCGTGGCGTGAGAACGGATGGCCTCATAGAAGCGTGGATCGCGACCGCGCACCGGTTTCAGAATCGAGACGGCGGGCCGGTAGTTTGGTATGGCCCGGCGGCGACGGAACCGCAGCGCCCCGGCAATCGCGAGAAGGTTATAAGCGATCCCGCAGCAAACCAGAATCGCGGCAATCACTGTGAAATGAAGAACACGCCGATCAGAATCAGACCGACGCCGGTCCAGCGCCGCCAGTCCACGGCCTCTTTGAGCAGCACCCGCGCGAACAGCGTTTCAGGAATGAAGGCTGCCGCCGACATTGGCACGGCGAAACTCATTGGTGCGATCGACACCAGCTTCAGGAAGGAGAAAAAGGAAACCGCCATCGCGCACGTTGAGATGATCACGAAGGAATTACTCGCCACCATCCCGACGGCCTTGCCGATCGCGCCGGGCCGGAAATCGCGGATCTCGCCATGTCGCCTCATGCCGAGCGACCGGAAGACGTCGCCGACCGTCGTGGCACAGACCAGCATCAGGACCAATACCCACTTCATACCGGGCCACTCGAAGAAACCGCCGTCCGGCCGACCAGAGTCACGCCCGACGTGATCAATACGATCCCGGCCCAGCGCATCAGCGAGACGGTCTCGCCAAGGAAGAAGCGCGCCGCGAGCGCCGTGACCACATAACTGACCGCGGTCACAGGCATCACGTAGCTGAGGTCCGCCCAGCTGAGAAGCGCCATGTGCGTCAGGGTCCAGACGATCAGCAGCGCGACGCCGAGCGCGACCCACGGATGGAACAATGCGCCGATCAGCGCCGCCGGCGTGTTCCCCGGGTCGCCCACCTGATGCATGCCTTTGGTGAGGGCGGAGTTTCCGGCGACGTTGGTGAGGACCGTCAGAACGGCGAACAGGCGCGTCTTCGCGCGCAGTTCGCTAGTCTCCGGCATTGGCGGACACGGCCGTCTGCTGCCTCTGGTCCGAAATGAATTTCCTGCGGCGGGCGCGCAACGCCATATACTCGCGCGCCTCCTTGGCCAGCCGTCTGCGGTCGTGCGGATTGAAGATCACTTTCCGGACCATGCGCCAGATCACCTTTGTCCGGAAATAATACTCGCCGTAAAAACGCTCGACCCAGTCCATCAACTCAGCTTCGTTGAGGTTCTCGTACACGACCTTGGGAAGCTGATTGCCGCGTTCATCCACGATATTACCGATCGAGATCAGATCGTTCTTCACCGCATAGTCGTAGAACTCGGTTCCCGGATAGGGATGTGCGATGGAGACCTGAATAGTCTCGTTATCGAGCCTCTTCGCGAAATCGATGGTCTTGCGGATGCTCGCGTGCGTCTCGCCGGGCAGCCCGACGATGAAGTCACCGTGGATGACGAGGCCGAGCTTCTTGCAATTCGCCGTGAAGCGCTCGGCCATGTCGATGGTCGCGCCCTTCTTGATATTTTTGAGGATCTGCGCATCGCCGGATTCGTAACCAACGATCAGAAGGCGGCATCCGGCTTCCTTCATCGCCTTAAGCGTGTCGTAATCGGTGGTCACGCGGGACGTGCACGACCACGTGAATTTCAGTTCCTTCAGCTTGCTGCAAAGGTCGAGCGTACGGTCCTTGCGGTAGTTGAAGGTATCGTCGTCGAAGAAGATTTCCTTCATGTGCGGAAACGCTTGGATCGCGTACCGTACTTCGTCGCGAATGTCGTCGCTCGAACGCAGCCGCCAGCGGTGGCCCGAATGCGTCTGCGGCCACAGGCAGAAAGTGCACATCGCCGGACAACCCCGCGACGTATACATCGAGATGAAGGGATTCAGCAGAAACGGGACATTATACCGCGTAATATCGAGATCGCGTTTGTAGATCTTCGTGACCCACGGCAGGGCATCCAGGTTCTCGATCACGGGCGCTTCCGGGTTGCTGACGATCTTTCCGTCCTTGCGGAACGTCGCGCCGGGAATCTCCTCAATCGGTTTGCCGTTGGCGTAATCGACGATCTGATAGTCGAACTCGCGCCGGATCACGAAGTCGACCGCGCGGCTTGCGTTCAGCGCCTTCTCCGGTTCGACCGTAACCGGAGGACCCACGAAGCAGACCTTCAGCTTCGGGTTGGCGTCTTTCATCATCTCCGAGATTCTAATATCGACGTCAAAGCCGGGAGTGGACGTGAAAAGGACGAGTAATTCGTAATCCTTCGCGATGGCAACCGTCTGCTCGATGGAGATTTTGTGCGGCGGCGCGTCGAGAACTTTGCTGTCCGGAAGCATGCCGGCCGGATAGCACAGCCAAACGGGATACCAATAGGACTCGATCTCCCGCGATGCGGGCCACCGGGAACTGGCGCCTCCATCGAAGCCTTCAAAAGAAGGCGGGTTTAAAAACAGCGTGCGCATGCCTGAATCATTATTGTAAGTCAGCGGTCGCGCGCGCCACTGCTGCGCGCCATCCGCTCATCAGGCTGCCGCGCGTGCTCGCGGACATCTCCGGCTCGAAACGGCGATCCACCCGCCAGAAGCTCTCGACTTCTTCGATTCCCGACCAGACGCCCTCTGCGATCCCGGCAAGGTACGCCGCGCCCAGGGCCGTGGTTTCGGTATCCGCTGGCCGGATGACCGGCTTGTCGAGGATATCAGCCTGAAATTGCATGAGTAAATTATTACCAGCCGCCCCTCCATCGATGCGCAGTTCATGGATAAAGTTTCCGGAGTCCGCCTCCATCGCGTCGATCAGATCCTTGCTTTGAAAGGCGATGCTCTCGAGCGCGGCCCGAACAATGTGCTGTTTCGTACTTGCGCGCGTAAGCCCATGGATCATCCCCCGTGCGGTTGAGTTCCAGTGAGGCGCTCCCAGGCCCACAAAGGCAGGCACCATATAGACGCCTCCCGAATCCGGCACGCTGGCGGCGACGCTTTCGGACTCCGCGGCGGTGCGAATGAATCCCATTTGATCGCGCAGCCACTGAATGACGGCGCCCGCGATAAACACGCTGCCTTCAAGGGCGAACTCAGGCCGATCGCCTGCCGCAGCCGCGCGGGTCGCGAGCAGACGGTGTAGGGAACGCGGCGGGACGTTCCCTGTGTGGGTGAGCGCGAAGCATCCTGTTCCGTATGTATTCTTCGAGAGGCCCGCCCGGAAGCAGGCTTGTCCGGCAAGCGCGGCCTGCTGGTCTCCCGCAATGCCACTAATGGGAATGCCGGCGCAGGCCTTCGCTTCAATCATGCCGACGCGGCCCGAGGACGGGACGATCGCCGGCAGGATGGCGCGCGGAACGTCGAAGACCCCAAGGAGCTCGTCGTCCCACGTGCCGGTTTCCAGATCCATCAGCATCGTGCGCGACGCGTTCGAATAATCCGTGACGTGCGTGACGCCGCCGGTCAGTTTCCAGATCAGCCATGTGTCGATCGTTCCGAACAGGACTTCGCCATCGCGGGCTCTGGCGCGGGCATCGGGAACGTTGTCGAGGAGCCAGCGGATCTTGCTGGCGGAAAAGTAGGCGTCGATGACGAGTCCGGTTTTCCGCTCGATCATGGCCGCGTAACGGGATCTGGCGATTTCAGCGCAGAAATCCGCTGTCCGGCGGCATTGCCAGACAATGGCGGGGGCGATCGGTTCGCCGGTGCGGCGATCCCACAGAACGGTGGTTTCGCGCTGGTTTGTGACCCCGCAGGCGGCGATTTCATCGGGCCGAACCTTCGCCGCCTCGAGCACCGCTCGAACCGATTCCATCTGGACGCGCCAGATTTCGAGGGCGTCCTGCTCGACCCAGCCCGGATGCGGCCAGCGCGATTCGAACGGAACGGCGCGCAGGGCGACTCGCTCGCCCAGCTCGTTGTAAAGGGCTGTTCGAGCGCTGGTGGTTCCCTCGTCGAGCGACAGCACCCACCTTCCGGCATCAGGCATTCCGCAATTATAAGGACAGGCCACTTATACTGAAGAAACAAGCCATGTTTTTCCGCCGCGAGCACATGAAAAAGCTGACCTTCGAAGATCACATGGCCGCCGCGCGCGCGGCCGGTTTCCGCGTGGAGCCCGCGGGGGGCGGCAAGACGCGCATTGAACGCAATGGCGTCGCCTGCATCGCCGAGCCGGGACCCGATGGCGTACCTCGGGTCGTCGAGCGTGCGGGCGTCGTGATGGGCAAGGAGATCGGCTCGCTGACCGACGGCGGATTCCAGAAGTTCTTTACCACGCCCGGCGGCAAACGCAAGCCAGCGCTGGCGGAAGAACTGAAGGAGATTCACAATTTTCAGGAAGACCTGCGAGAGGCGCTTGGTCTGACGACTCTCTACAACGAGGCGCTCGGCACAGTGTCGAACCTTTACCTCTACGACCGCGTCGAAGGCCGCGACCGCGGCGCGCACGACAAACCCTGGGAAGCCACGACGTAGTGGCCTGCTCCCGTTGCCGATGAACTTCGACCGAACGATTGCGCGCCTGATCGATCACACCATTCTGAAACCGGAGGCCACTCGCGCCGAGGTTCGCAAGGTCTGTGCGGAAGCTCTGCAATACGAGTTCGCCAGCGTATGCGTCAATCCATTCTGGGTTCCGTTTGTTGCTGCTGAACTGCGCGGGTCGCCGGTGAAGGTATGTGCCGTCGCGGGCTTTCCGCTCGGCGCAACCACGACCGCGGCGAAGGCATACGAAGCTGAATTCGCGATCGGCGACGGCGCGCGGGAGATCGACATGGTGATCAATCTCGGCGCGCTGCTCGGCGGCGAAACGCAGATGGTCCGTGCCGATATTCAGAGAGTGGTTGAGGTCAGTCATGGTCTGGGCGCAATCGTGAAAGTCATCATCGAGACTGCGCATCTGGACCACAGTTCGAAGATTCTGGCCTGCCGTTTATCTCAGGAGGCCGGGGCGGACTTCGTCAAAACGTCCACTGGTTTCAGCAAGGCTGGCGCAACGGTCCACGATGTGGCTCTCATGCGGCGCACCGTCGGGGCGTCGATGGGGGTGAAGGCGTCGGGAGGCATCCGGACGCTCGAAGACCTCAAGGCGATGGTGGCGGCGGGCGCAACGAGAGTGGGCGCAAGCTCCAGCGTGCGCATCATCGAGGCGACGGTTTCGTGACACATTCGCCAATCGCTCCCTTACGGTCACGACTCAGTAACGTTTTCGGTTTCGCCGGGGCGGACGGTTAACAATGCCGGCGCCTCGCGTCAAGCCGGCGATACGGTTCCGCGAACGCAGCGATTTGCTCGACTTTCTGCTCGAAGTCGCCACGCTGACTTCCGAAACTCTGGAGCTGGACGAGCTGCTCGCTAACGTCGCCAACATCATTCACAGAGTCATTCCGTACGAACTTTTCGCTATTCTGCTGTACAACGACAAACGAAAGGATCTGGCCATTCGCTATGCTGCCGGGCATCGCGAGGAGGTGGTCCGCAATTTGTCGATCGGACTGGGCGAGGGCATCGTCGGAACCGCGGCGGCCCGGCGCGAGCCGATTCTGGTGCCCGACGTCCAGGCCGACGACCGCTATCTGCTCACTTCCGATATTGTGCGCAGCGAATTGAGCGTGCCGATGACCGCCCGCCGCCGGCTTGTGGGCGTGATCGATGTCCAGTCGACGCGCACGGGCGCGTTCAATCAGTACGACCGCGCGATGCTGCATCTGATTGCCGGGCGCGTCGCCTCAGCAATCGATAATGCCCGCCTTTACCGGCGCGCCGAACGGCAGTACCGCACGATTCGGACTCTCTCGCGGCTCTCGCACGAATTTTCATCGATTCTCGATCTCGACGAACTCCTCAGCAAAGTGGCGTCGAGCGTCCGGACCCTGATCAACTACGACGCGTTCAGTATTCTGCTGGTCGATCCCGCCGAGAATGCTTTGCGCCACCGCTTCAGCAGCCGCTACGACAAGCGCGTCAATATCGACAATATTCCTTTGGGCAAGGGCATCACCGGCGCGGCCGTTACCTCGCGCGAGACCGTACGCGTCCACGACACCACGGCCGATCCGCGCTACATCTCCTCGCATCCGGATATGTCCTCGGAGATCGCGGTACCGCTCATCATACAGGACCGTGTGAGCGGCGTGATGGATCTCGAAAGCGAACGCCTCGGCTACTTCACGGAAGACCACGCGCGGACGTTAAGTCTGCTGGCGCCCTCCATCGCGATCGCCATCGAGAACGCGCGTCTCTACAGAGAAATCGGCGAACGTGAGCGGCGCATGCAGGAGGACCTCCGGGCCGCCTTCGAGCTTCAGACCGTTCTGTTGCCCCCGGAAGCGCCCGAAGTCAGCGGGCTCGACATCGCCATCGGACTCCGTCCCGCGCGCGAGATCAGCGGCGACCTCTACGACTTCTTCGAATACAGGGACTCGCATTTCGCCATTGCTTTCGGCGATTCGAGCGGCAAGGGAGCGGCCGCGGCTCTTTACGGCGCCATGGTCAGCGGGCTCATGCGAACGCTCGCGCCACGCCGCCGCAATCCGTCGGAACTGATGAAGGCCATCAACGATTCGCTGGTACAGCGCAAAGTCGAGGGCCGCTATCTCACTCTGTTGCTCGCTTTGTGGCACCCGCACTCGAAGAGTTTCACCATGTCCAACGCCGGCGGTTCGCCGCCCATGGTGTGCCGCGGCCGTGAGATTCTCAAGGTCGAGGTGGAGGGGATTCCGCTGGGCCTTTTGCCGAATCGCGAGTATGATGAAGTCGTATTCGAGGCGCGCGCGGGCGACGTCGTTGTCCTCTTTTCCGACGGCGTGTCGGATCATTTGGACCCGGCCGGCAAAGAATACGGGCGCGGACGTCTCGCGCAGGTGGTGCGCCGCGCGGGGGATCTTGCGCCGCGCCAAATCGTCGAGGCGATCTTCGCCGATCTGGACGAGTTCAACGTGGAACGTTTTGACGATCAGACGCTGATCGTAATGAGGGTGGGCTGATGTTCCGCTATCACGAGAGGAAACTTTACTGCGAGGAAGTCGATCTCGAGATTGTCGCCAAAGCGGCGGGTACTCCGTGTTACGTCTATTCGGCGCAATCGGTCCTCGACGCTTATCGCGCCTACGACGCGGCGTTCGGCGAGACGCCGCACATGGTCTGCTATTCCGTCAAGGCCAACTCGACGCTGGCTATTCTGTCACTGCTCGCGCGGGCCGGATGCGGATTCGATATCGTCTCGGGGGGCGAGTTGTACCGCGTGCTGCAGGCCGGAGGCGATCCCGCGCGCGTTGTCTTCTCGGGCGTCGGCAAGACGGCCCGCGAGATCGAATTTGCGCTGCGCAAAGGGATCTTCAACTTCAACTGTGAGTCGGAAGGCGAGCTGGCGGAAATCGACGCGATTGCGGAAAAAGTAGGCGTCACTGCGCACTTTGCGCTGCGGGTCAATCCGGACGTCGACGCCGTCACCCACCCTTACATCAGCACCGGACTGCGCAACCACAAGTTCGGCGTGGACATCGCGGAGGCGCGCGCGCTGTACCACCGCTCCAAAGCTTTCCGGAATCTGCGCGCGACCGGGGTCGATTGCCATATCGGTTCCCAGATCCTCGATTTTTCGTCGATTCTCGAAGCCTCGCGCAAAGTGCTGCGGCTGATTGAGGACCTCAGAGCGGATGGACACGCCATCGATCATGTCGACATTGGCGGCGGTCTGGGCATTGCCTATCAGTCGGCCGACCAGGCGCCTCCGATCCGCGATTTCGTCGCCGCGCTGCGCGAATCGCTGAGCCGCGCCGGTCTGAAGATCATGGTCGAACCAGGGCGCTCGATCGTGGGCCCTGCCGGTGTTCTGCTCACTCAGGTTCTGTACCGAAAAAAAGGCGGGACGAAGGAGTTTGTCGTGGTGGACGCCGCGATGAACGACCTCATCCGGCCAGCCCTTTACCAGTCGCATCATGAGATCCTGCCCCTTCGCCATATGCCGAATCCCGCCGCGATTGTGGCCGATGTGGTGGGGCCGGTTTGCGAAACGGGCGATTTTTTCGCCCGCGACCGGGAAGTCGCCGATGTACAGCCTGGCGAGTATCTCGCTCTGGCTTCGGCCGGCGCCTACGGTTTTGCGCAGGCTTCCAATTACAACTCCCGTCCGAGGGCCGCTGAAGTGCTTGTTGAAGGCAGCCAATGGCGCATCGTCCGCGAGCGCGAAACGTACGAAGATCTGATAAAGGGAGAGAAGGTGTGAGCGCCGACCCCCGCTATCCCGTCGGCAGATTCCAGCGGCCGGAATCGATCGGAGCGGAGCGCGCACGATACATAGAAACCATCGAAGCTTGCCCGGCGCATCTCCGGAAAGCGGTTGAAAGGCTATCCAAAGCTAAAAAACTCGGTTATCAACTTGAACCAGCAACCGCCTGACCCGGCTGTCGGTAAAAGAGTCACAGGGTAGTAACTCCTTCTGAGCCACGCGCGTCAGCAAGTGGTTACCGGGACGAAGTACTAAACTGGTGGACGTGCGGACACTGCTGTTCGTCGGCATCGGACTCGGCTTTCTAAGCAGCCTCGCCGCTCAGTCGGACGTTCCCGGCGATCAATGCCTCGGGGGCACACTGCTCGCGATCCAGCCCGATTCCGTCACCCTGAAGTTCAACGAGAAGATCATCACGACGCGCCTGGCGCCTGACGCCGAGATCTGGCGGCGGGGAGTGGATCTCGAAAACGCCGGCCAACTCGTGGTGGGTGACGATATCTCCCTGCGATGCACTCGGGACGCTGACGGCGCGGTCCTGGCCTCGATGGTTGCCGCGGCGGAAAAGGACGATGGCATCCGCATGGAACCGCATCACATCGCCGAGATTCGCGTTTGCGGCGGCCGTCTGCTCGCGATCGCGAAGGACACGCTTTCAGCGAAAAACGAAAACGGGATATGCGTCATGCGAGTCAACGCGAACACGGAAATCTGGCGCGGAGAGAACTTGCCCGATACGAGCGGCCTTAAAGTC
>Ga0181536_10007500_pt1 | contig 10706 bp, 13 predicted proteins | sample PEATcosm2014_Bin_41_FD_121105 | JGI IMG/M metagenome (GOLD analysis project Ga0181536, IMG submission 121105) | Peatland microbial communities from MTU Mesocosm Facility, Houghton, MI, USA - PEATcosm2014_Bin17_60_metaG | ecosystem: Environmental > Terrestrial > Soil > Wetlands > Peat | place...
CTTCTCCCGCCGTCGCCAACGGCGTCGTCTACGTCGGGAGCGATGATAACAACACCTACGCCCTCAACGCCACCACCGGCGCCAAGCTCTGGAGCTACCGGACCGGAGGCTGGTTATGGTCCTCTCCCGCTGTTGTCAACGGCGTCGTCTACGTCGGGAGCGATGACGGGAACATCTACGCCGTCAGCACGACCAGCGTCGCCTCTTCGAGTGGAGGGTTCCTCGGGATACCCGGTTTTGAGGCCGTCTACGCTGTCGCCGGAGTGCTCGCAGTCGCGTACGTGCTGATGCGGCGGAAGAGGTGACTGATAATGATAATACGAAAACTATCCCCGGTACTCTTAGTGGCACTCGTGCTCGCCGCGACCCTTACAGGACTCTTCACGGTTTCCGCCGCGGCGCAGTCACCCAGCGACACGATGCAATGGCACTACGACGCTGCCCACTCAGGGAACTACAGCCCGGTGGCAGGTTCGGCGGGCAACGGCCACTTGTTGTGGAGCTTCACGACCGCATCGTCTATATGGTCTTCTCCCGCCATCGTCAATGGCGTGTTCTACATCGGGAGCGCTGACGATAACCTCTACGCGCTGAACGCTACCACCGGCGCCAAGCTCTGGAACTACACAACCGGAGACTTGGTGGACTCCTCCCCAGCCGTCGCCAATGGCGTCGTCTACGTCGGGAGCGGTGACGGCAACCTCTACGCGCTGAACGCCACTACCGGCGCCAAGCTCTGGAACTACACCACCTTAGGCGCGGTCCTCTCCTCCCCCGCTTACTCTTCTGGCGTCGTCTACGTCGGAAGCTATGACCACAATATCTACGCTCTCAACGCCACTACCGGCGCCAAGCTCTGGAACTACACTACCGGCAGTGAGGTGGAATCCTCCCCGGCCGTCGCCAATGGCGTCGTCTACGTCGGAAGCTATGACCACAATGTCTATGCGTTGAATACTTCTACTGGGGCAAAGTTATGGAACTACACCACCGCTGCCCTGGTGCGCTCCTCTCCAACCGTCGCCAACGGCGTTGTGTACATCGGGAGCTTTGACAACAACACCTACGCCCTCAATGCGTCAACTGGGGCAAAGGTGTGGAACTACACGACAGGAAACTGGGTGTACTCATCTCCCGCCGTTGTCAACGGCGTCGTCTATGTGGGAAGCTATGACCACAATGTCTACGCTCTCAATGCGTCAACTGGGGCAAAGGTGTGGAACTATACGACTGGGTTGATGGTATTGTCCTCCCCAGCCGTCGCCAATGGCGTCGTCTACGTCGGGAGCGATGACAACTACCTCTACGCGCTCAATGCTTCCACCGGCGCCAAGCTCTGGAGCTACCGGACCGCTTTGTGGGTGGAAGCCAATCCAGCTATCACCAACGGCGTTGTCTACGTTGGGGGCGATGACGGGAACGTCTACGCCTTCAGCACGGTCAGCTCCACTACTACCACGAGTGGAGGGTTCCTCGGTCTGCCCGGTTTTGAGGCCGTCTACGCTGTCGCCGGAGTGCTCGCAGTCGCGTACGTGCTGATGCGGCGGAAGAGGTGACGATTTCTGACTCTTCCTCGATTTACATAGGAGAGCCATCAGGTGAAAGAGGGAGACTCAGCGAATGAAGGAAAGGGTGAGTCTCTCCTCTTCTTTTTTTTCTATGGATTAAACAGCTAAATAAGACTGCTCGGCCGCTCCGGGCAGTTCCGCCGCTATGTGCAGTAGTTTGCGGGAGAACAGCCCCTGAGCAGTTGCCGCTAGTTCGGCCTTCGGGACTTTGCAAAATGGGTCGTTGTCGGTAGCGAACCATTGGGGGGCCTCACCACGGACAAGGAATCTTCCCCTAACAAACAAAAGCAAATTCTTAGAGTCTTGTGACGATACAGCCGACAAGAAACAGGCTATCTACAATCTCTTTGCTGCCTACGTTCACACAATGCCACTTGCAGAGCTTCTCGAAAGTCTAGAACGCTCTCGGCGAGACGCGCAGCTTAGGTATGTGCTCATCTACGGGGCGGCGTGCAGCTACTGCCTCGCCAGAGCCGAACGGTTTAATGGGTCGTACCTGCGGACGTTTGCGCTTGAGTTAAAAAAACAGCTTGCCCAGACCCTCGCTGCGTTTGTCACGTCGATTCTGGCTCAGCCGCGTCGGCGCCTAGACGCGGAAGAGGCTGCTGAACCACCTATCCGACAGATCATTGAAGTGTTGGCGCAGGTTATGTGCAAGCATGACGCAGAAAAGCTTGCGATTTCTGTACTCGAAATCTACGAAGACGGTGGAAAAAAAGAGAGGCGATCAAAGGGTAACCATTAAAGCCTCGCTCGATCTTTCTTACGTGTGTCGAATGCGTCCAATATCCTTGCAAGGCATATCCTCGCTAGGCAACTCGTCTTGTTCATCAGCGTTTGCAAGTGGTGCGTCCTAGGCACACTCGTTGGAGTCGCCGTCGGCTTAGCTGTAGCCGTTTTCTTGAAGGCGTTAGATTATAGCATTGCCCTGACCGGCCAGTTTCCCTACTACTTTCTCCTTCTTCCCCTAGCGCTCCTTGTCAGCAGCGCAATGACGAAATACCTTGCCTCAGATGATGAAGGGCACGGCACGGCGATGATTATCGATGCCCTTCACAAACGATCCGGTAAAATAAAGCCGTCAACGGTTTTGGTAAAGCTCGCTGCCACGCTCATCACTATCGCGTCAGGCGGCTCAGCAGGCAAGGAAGAACCTGGCGCCCAGATAGGGGCGGGGCTCTCTTCACTGTTTAGCGATCTCCTGAAGTTCGACGACCGTGATCGTAGGAAATTGGTCATCTGTGGGGTCAGCGCCGGATTTGCCTCCGTTTTTGGTACGCCTATAGGGGGTGCTATTTTCGGGGTCGAAGTGCTCTTCATAGGAGGCCTTATGTACGACGTGCTCCTCCCCGCGTTTATCGCTGGGATTGTTAGCTACCAGGTGTCTGCCGCCCTCGGCATTACGTATTTCTACAGCCCCCTAAAGTTCGTGCCCGTCTTCAGCGGGTTTTTCTTGGCGCAAGTGATTGTTGCAGGCATCTTCTTTGGGATCGTCGCGCTCCTCCTCATAGAGCTCTTCGGTCTCTTCAAAAAGGCGGCAGAACGTCTGCCCCTATGGGTGCCCGCCAAGGGCATCATCGGTGGGGCGGCGCTCATACTGCTGACCCTGACTTTCTCGACTCAGTACCTTGGGCTTGGATTGGCCACGACTCAGGCCACGTTGCAGGGGCAGCACGCCGTCTGGTACGCCTTCCCCTTGAAGATCGTGTTCACGAGCTTAACGCTGGGCTTTGGGGGAAGCGGCGGTATCATCACCCCCATCTTCTTTATCGGTTCTACGGCCGGCGCTCTTTTCGCGCAGGTATTTGGCTTGAATTCAGCGACGTTTGCGGCAATTGGCCTCGTAGCCGTCCTTGCGGGAGCCACAAACACCCCCATTGCCGCGAGCATCATATCAATTGAGCTCTTTGGGCCGGCAGTCGCGCCTTATGCCGCAGTAGCGTGCGTTGTCAGCTACGTCATGTCCGGTCACCGAAGCATCTATCCATCGCAGGTGCTTGCGACGGAGAAGACCCGGTCTATTCAGGTTCAGATCGGTAAGGAGATTTCGAAGGGTGAGCCGATGGTGCAGCCCAGAGCGGGGAGTGTCACGGAAGCCGGCCTGAAGGTCATTAATAGAATCAAGGGTTTCATTGCCAGACATTTTAGAGTGCGACAGAGACCGCGGTAGGCCTTCAGCTCACATACGCATTGAATGAAGGCGACCACAACACCATGAGACTGTGAAGGCGAGTTAGCAAAGGCCTGAAATGGCTCTTTTCTTTCAATTTCGGTAGGTTCTTGCCACGGGATTATTATTATCCGTCGGGCAGATGCACCTTTGCATGCAATTCTCCTTCAGACTGACACAGTCAGACTAAACAGGCCACGGCACGACCTCTTTACAGCTTGCTTTCAGACAGTGCCCATATTAGATCTAAGATGCGCCAGTCAGCGAGATTACGTTACTCGTGTCTCGCTACGGCACCGCACCGTTTAGCAGAGAATTGAGCTCGGCTACCCATTTTATGGCTTTATAACCCTTCTCTGTGATCATATAATCCCCACGCTCACTGCGCTGCAGGATCATGCCCCGCTCCAGAAGCTTCGAGAGGTGAAAGAGCAGATTGCCTCCCCGCATGCCGGTGAGCTGAGAAAGTCCCGAAAAGGTATTGGTCGCCCCCGCAAGGGCCTTCAGGATCTGAAGCCGTTGTCGGTTGGCCATCGGTTCAAGGATCTGCGTAACCGCGGTCTCTTCTGGAAGGGCCATGATAGTGTCTTTCTCAGGCTGATCGGCTTCATAAATCTGCATCGACTGCATAATCGCGATCTGGCTGTCGAAGAGCCGCTCAACTTCGGTGAAGCACCGCTTGCACTGTGGATGGGGTGCTTTGTCGCGCATCTCCTTCAGAGATGCGACTCTCTCCTGAACCGCATCGTCTGGAAAAACCGTCTCTCTACAGAGGGTTGCCGTTCCGTTGAGGAGTTCAGCAAAGAGCGACATACAGGTCTCGCGCATCTGACAGCCCTTAACCATCCTGTTCTCAAGCCCCTGCTCTGTTTCTTGAAGGAGGTGCTTGACAACGATCTCGGAGAAGTCCTTGCGGACATCAGACAGAAGCGACTCGACGTGCTGCCGATTAGAGTGCTCACCAAAGCGTCGCAGGTCGTTGTGCACTTCTGAGAGCTTTGATTTTACGTCGCGTACCTCGCGAAAGAGATCTTCATATCCTCGTTCCATAGCAGAGCCTCCTTTTGGGATACGCTTTTTTCCCTTGGGTAGTATAATGAAATGAACCTGATACATTCTTATGACGATCAAGTATATATTAATTACCTTACCTCATGCGTGTACGGAGGTGTGACGAATGGTCACAATGCCAGAAAAAGTGATGGAGAACATCAAAGCGATGAAAACCGTCGTGGTGGCGACTGCCGACGATGCCGGTATGCCGAATGCCGTACCCGTTGCATCGATTGCCATAAAAGATCCTCAGACGATCCTTATTGGCGACAACTTCTTCAAAAAGACTGCTGAAAACGCGAAGAAGCCCAACTGCTACGTCGTTGTGACGTCGTGGGTGGGCACGGAGGGCTATCAGGTCAAAGGCACGGGAAATTACGTAACCGAAGGGCCTGACTATGAGACGATCAAGCAGGCCATAAAGGCCTCGAACCCGAACTTGCCGGCCAAGGGCTGTATCGTGATGAACGTCACCGACGTGTATGACGTAGCCCCGGGCCCGAATGCGGGGAAAAGAATCGTCTAGTTCCTTTGTTTACCGAGATATTCAATTTTCGGGCGTGAACCAAATGAATGTGAATGAAGAGATCCGGTGTGAAGCGGGAAAGCTGTTTAAGCCTGAGGAGTTTCCCTTTAACAGTGCCGATGAAGTGGTCGACATCGTTGAGCGGGCACTGCAATTGCCCCAAAAACGGTAAGAAGCTTGAGCGTGATCACGAGAAGGTTGCCTTGATGATCGCGCTCCATCGACCTGACGCCTGCTTTACTCAGTAACGCAGCCGATCGCGTGGCTACAAACAGTGGAATTCAACGCGATAAGAACGTGTCAAACCCTGCGCATTTCCCGAAAAGATGACCGCCGTTGATCCAGTCAAAGAGGGGCACGGACAGGGAGGGTTTGCCGTCATTACTGCGCACAAGGAGGGAAAAACGAGAAGATAGGATCAATCATTTATTCAAATGACCCAGAGACCGTGTGGAACGCCTTCCGGTTCGGAAACTACGCCTTAAACGCGGGCGACGAGGTGAAGGCATTCCTCAGTGGCAAGGGGGTAGAGAGCGAAACCATTGATACCGACACGTTCAAGGTTACGGAGCAGATGCACTCCTTCGTTGAGGGCGGCGCTATATTTGCCTGTGGCACCTGCCTCAAAATCCGCCAATCTGCGGGCTCGGAAACGTGTCCAATGTCAACTCTCGCAGATTTGTATGAAATAGTGAAGGAGAGCGATAAGATCGTTACCTCCTAGATGTAAAGTTTGAACGTCCACCCCACCGTGAGCTTCCCTCGCCCGCCGTGAAAATCACACTAGTTTTTCAACGAGTTTCACGGCATCTCGGACAAACGCCGGACACCGCGCCATCACGACTTTGTTCTTCTTCACCTCAGCAACCTGTTGCGGGTCTGACAGGTTGTACCCGAGCAGGCCCGTGCAGGCTACCGAACCGTGGCGCGTTTCAAATTCCCGGAGAAACTCACTGACTACGGCATAGGTTTTTTCTTTCGCGGCGGTGTCATCAGCCCTTATCCTGCCGTATCGCAGCCCGATTACCATGATTGCACCAGAGAGAGCCCCGCATATATCATCCGTGTAGGCGATCCCGGCGCCAAATCCCTGCGAGATCCGAAGTGCCGTATCCCGATCGAGTCCGAAGTCCTGTGCAAAGACCGAAAGCACAGCCTGTGAACAGGTGAATCCCTGCTGGAAGAGGGCAACTGCCTCCTCTGCCTTTATCATATCGAACAGTCATGCTGGAGCGGTAATAATCCTATTGATCCACAGCGTGACAACAAGAACCAAGGCCGTTGAATGCTTCAGACTGGGTGAGAGGGGCCTTTTTTTCACTTTCAGCACGTTCTTGCAGTTGGGTTATCATCTGCATCACGCATGCAGCGCTTGTGCAAGCAATCCATCGCCAGACCCACACAGGCGACAAGCAGCAGGCCCTCTACAACCTCTTTGCTGCCTACATCCACAATGCCGCTGAAAGAGCTGATAGAAAGCGTTGAGCGAGCCCGCATAGGCGCCGAACTGAGGTATGTGGTCATCTACGGAGCGGCCTGCAGCTACTGCCCGTTGCTTACTGGACCGAACCGCTGCTGGACGAGCAAGCATCGACAAAAGTCCAGAGACGACTTTTGATCCAAATTCCATGCCGACAATCTCAAATTGAGCAACAAGAATTAAAGTCAGCTTCTTTAAGTCATAAAGACTGGGCGGCCCATTCTTTAGCAAAGCTAGAAGAATAAATTTTCCATAGTCACTATGCCGACTTCGCTTTCTGCTCAAGCCAGATTCCCCTCACTTTTAGGTTACTGCTCTTTGGTAAGAACTCACTTTCTCCGTTTTGCTTTGATCTGCCTCACGATTCCAGCAATCAAGTTTATTCTTGGAACCCTTTGCATGTAAGCTGTGTAAGCGTCACCGAACTTTTCTTTGTTTCTTTTCTCTTCGTCCATGATGGCAAGCCCTAAAAACGCAATAAGAACTGCGCCGACAATAATGCTGATCCAATATTGCGAGATAAGAATTAAACCAAAAGCAATAAAGAATTGACTGAAAAATTCAGGATGCCGAACATATGCGTACATACCGCTTTCAATCACGACGTTTTTGCTTACATCGCCCTTATCACGCGCTCTTCTGCGCGATTGGCTTGCTAACAATAACATGCAGACTCCAAACGCAAATAGTATCCATCCAGAGGAGAGTACCACAGTTAGGTTAGCGGAGTCGTAGAAAAGAAAAGCGAAAATGAACATTAAGAGAAAAATGATTGCGTAGGCAACGTTGCCTGCAACTTGGACACCGCTTCGGTTATGTGACATTGCAACCACCGTTCCTTAAATTTTTTTCAGTAAAGGGTTTATTTCCCAAACGTGTGAGCGTCTGATTTTATGTCTTTTTTATGTTGCAAAGTGCAGACTTGAGTGCTACCGACCCGGTGATGGAATCCAGAGAGATCATGTCGGTTAGAGAATTGGCGTTTGAATCCCCGAACCCGTCGTATAGCTGCGCCACTCCAGGAAAGATCCTGTCCGTTACGCGTGCCGTGCACGTGACGGAGGAGCGACGGGTAGTAACCGTGACCGTGTCCCCGTTTGCCAACGCGCTTCATCGGGTATTTTAATCGGTCGGGCGAGTAAAGAATCTCCATGGCTGCTCTGCCTTTAGGGCACAGTGCACCCTTGCTTTCAGGGTGAGCCTTGTCCCCGTCAACCTTCATGACTTTTTCGTTTTGGGCTGTAACCTCCAATCCGCAGCCGCATAGGCCGCAAACACAACAGACAGTCTTAACGACTTGAGTTTCAATAGCCATATTACATGCCACCGTTTTTTTGTTTGAATACCACGAAATATTGCTCTGGAAGATAATCGAAGGAATTATCAGGAGCATAGCCAGCTTCGGTCATGTCTTCTGTTACTTGGTTCGGAGTCACGCTATGCTTGAAAAGCTTAAAGAAGCTCAAACCCCGTGCGTCGCCCCTGTAGTCGATGATAACGACGTTTCCATCTGGCTTGAGGTATTTTCTTACTTGGGTGAAGTATTTGACGGGGTCATCTAAGTGATGGTACACATTCCGTAAGAACACAATGTTTAGGCTGCCTGGGGAAACAGCGGAAAAGAAGTCTTTTGCGGGCACCGTGCTTAGGTTAGATAGGCCCATGGTCGCGCTTTCCTTGCGAACGTACTTAAGCATCGCTGAATTGACATCGACAGCGTATACTTTACCACTTTTGCCCACTTCTTGAGCAAAACGAAACGAGAAAAATCCGCCTCCAGAGCCTATATCCGCTATGATCTCTCCAGGGCGCAGATGTAAGCTCTTGATAACTGCATCAGGCTTGCTTTGGGGTCCTGACGCTCGTCGATTGAACATTTTAGCTCTCATATCGGGCATCGAATTACTTCGTTGTTTTATTTCAACTCATACTATTTTAAGTTGAAACAGTATAGCTTATACTAATATTTAAACTTTCCCAAGAAATAGATAGCACAAGGCTATTGGAGCCTTAGCGCCAGATACCCAAAAGAAGAGATTAAAAAAATAATTGACGATGAAGGTTTAAGGGACCTCCATCAAGTCCTCGAGATATCTCGCAACATCTTTCAAAACATCCCTGCCCATCCCAAAGGTGAGCACCTGGAGATCCTTGAATGTTATGCCATGGGATGAAAAAGAATCGCGTGTTACATCGGCGTGCTTGAGTTGGTCTCGTACGTAGCCGTAAAATGGCATAATGAACCCTATCCTTTGTTCTTTGCTTAAATAATCGAAGAAGAGAGCGTGAATTATGAAATCGTTCACGTCTGACAGTAGGACGCCAGATATGCTTATTGGCGATACCACTAGTTCTACAAGCCGTCTCTTGCCAGCTTCCGTTATTGAAAACACCTTTTTGTCTGGCACTTTGTCTTGTTGCTCCCGCTTTCCCTCGATCAGCCCGTCGGCTTCAAACTTGGACAACCTCGTGTAGAGTGAGCCTGTGCTGATAGAAACAAAGTGTTTGAAATAATCGCCCTGAATGTATTGTTTTAGTTGGTAGCCGTGCATTGGGCCATTCATCATCGAGCCCAATATGACTATGTCTATCTCGTTTTTCCACATTGAATTCGCCTGCAATAGTTCAGTATGAACTATTCTATGTAAATATGTGTTGCGGTAAAAATGTTTCCAATTAAACATCCTAACTAAGACAAGAGTTTCGACCCAGGGCAATCCAAACGATTAGTCGAAGGCTCAAAACCCCCGTAACCGCACTAGTCTGTGGCTGAATCTCTAAAAATGGCGGATATTGTGATGTAATCTTCCCGACTGCTATGCATTGCCGCAATTCTCGCAGCCGATTGGAAAAAGAACGATGGGCTCGGAGAGATTCGGACTCTCGATTTTCGCCGTGTAAAGGCGATGTCATAACCAGCTAGACCACGAGCCCGCAGGGTATCCTATCACACGTTCGTATATTAAGGTTATTGCGCGCCGCGGGCGCTGCTAAACAAACCGTGGCCGCTACTGGCTCAAAAAGCGCAAAATACGATCTTTTCTTGCTTAACGATGCGCGTATCTTGGCTATGACGCTGGCACTGGCGTGGGGGCGGTAATCTCCTCTCCCCACCCCATCATCGTCTCGTACATCTCGATAGCCTTGAGAAGCGTTGCTTCAGTATAGTCCCCGACCTTGTACACCCACCAATACGGCTCTCCTCGGCGCTCAATCTCAAACTTGACCGCCTCGTCCTTAGCAAGCGAGAAGTCCTTGGACTCATCTACGACGATATCACCACTTCCCTTGAGCCGTTCGACGAGAGGTTCCATCTTCGTTGACAGCAGAACCCTAATCCCCCTGTCCGAACCAACCTCGAGCAAAAGATTGCTCTGGGTGCCGACGGAGAACAATCGAAATCGAATACCCTCAGCCTCTTTTTGCGCGCCGCCCCGGTCAATGAAGTTGTGCGTTGCCAGTATCTCTTCAGCTTGTGTTGTGGTCAATTCAGCCATTATATCACTCCAACAGTGGTACCCCCTATTGTGCCGACCGTAAATAAAGGCCTGTCGCTTTATTTGCATCAAGCCGCGTCACGCAGATCGCTGCGCAATGTGCCCCGGCGGCGATTGTGCTCCCTTCTACCAAGTCCTTTCCGCGACTGGGACTACCGGGATCCCTCCTCCTTCCTTGTCACGTCCTCAGGCAGAGGGTCCAAGTAGACGATGTCGGCCCCTACGTCTTTTGCTATTTGTTCGAGTTCCGTCTTCCTCAGATGGCCCGCGTACAGGTGCAGCGCCTCGCCCGCTACGGCGACAACCCGAAACCGGGGCTGTTTCTCGCCCTTTCCTACATTCAGCCGCTCTCTGACGTATATTTTCATGGTGTATCCTCCGGTGACCAACAGCTGGTATTTCACGTGTTAAC
>Ga0181536_10007504_pt1 | contig 10702 bp, 11 predicted proteins | sample PEATcosm2014_Bin_41_FD_121105 | JGI IMG/M metagenome (GOLD analysis project Ga0181536, IMG submission 121105) | Peatland microbial communities from MTU Mesocosm Facility, Houghton, MI, USA - PEATcosm2014_Bin17_60_metaG | ecosystem: Environmental > Terrestrial > Soil > Wetlands > Peat | place...
TCAGCGGCGGCACGGCGCCGGGCGGCATGTTCCGGAGCAAGGTCTGCGCGATGGCGGTGACCTGGGAGTTGGCGGTGCGGATGTCGGCGCCTTGCTGGAAGAACACCTTGACGATGCCGACGCCGGTATAGGAGTTGGCTTCGATATGCTCGATGTCGTTGACGGTCGTGGTCAGCGCCCGCTCGAACTGCGTCACCGTGCGGCCGGCCATCTCCTGTGGCGGCAAGCCGGTGTAGCCCCAGATCACCGCGATCACCGGGATCCTGATTTCCGGGAATATGTCGACGGGCGTCCGCCAGGCCGCGAGCGGCCCGATGATGAGGAGAAGGAGGGCGAGGACGACGAACGTGTAGGGGCGCCGCAGTGCGATGCGGACAAGGGCAGTCATTCGGTACCGGCTCCCCAGTTAGTCAGCACGGCCGCCCGCCGTGGATTACACAAAGATCGCCCCGCAGGGGGAATTTCCCTCTGTGCGGCGCAACATAGCGGCATAGTCTGCGCACACAACTCACAAACACGTTTAGCCGGCCGGTGACGCGTTTGCCCTGAAGCTATGCGCTAACCGCAAACACCTATGCGAAAATTGGCAGAAGTGGAACTGGATTTCAGCTTTGCGCCGTCCCGAAAAAAAGTGCGGCCGGCTCCTGGGGAAGAGCGGGGTGGACTGTGGAAGATCAATGAGTTGGGTTGGCGGCTACGCCGAGTCCACGGATTTTCCACGATTCCGGAGCGCAGGCAGGCTCTCGACGCGTTTCCATTCGTCGCGGGCCACGGCGTGCGCGTAGCGGCTGGCGCTGCGCAGGTCGCGCCAGTTACCGGTCGCGACCAAGCCTTGGAGATCGGCGCCGCCGTAACGGCGCATCCAGCTGGCCCAAGTGTGCCGGAACGTATGGAAATTCACCCATGAGAGCCGGTACGGCGGCAGGCTGCGCCTCTTACCTTTCTTCGGGCGTACCGGCGCCGGCAGACCGCAGGCGGCGAGCTTGGCGCGCACGAGCAGCTCCTTGAGCCATCCCGCCCTGGTGGAACCGAAATACGCGCCCGTTCGCCTTTGCGTGGCCTCTAAGGGCCTCGCACAGGTCGTCCCTCAGCAGCAGTTCCCGCGGGTCCTCGTTTTTGGACCGGAGGATGCGAGCGCTGCGCTCCTCCAAGCTCACGGTATCCCACGAGAGCGCCAGGGCCTCGCCGAGGCGCACGCCGGTGTAGAGCAAGAATTTGAGCAAGAGCGCGAGTTCGGGATCGACCGTCTCGGCCGCGCTGATAATAGCGAAGGCGTCCGCCGGCGTCAGGTAGTCGGTGACAACCCGCCCCTTTGCGCCTTTTGGGCGCCGCAATTTGATATCGACGCCTGCGTGGTGGAGGATGGCCGCAACGGGCGTATACACGCCACAATTGCGCGTCGCCGGCGTGGCCGCGGGGTGTAGCGCAACGGCAGCCTTGTCGATCGCAGCCTGGTCGATTTCGGTTAGCGGCGTTTCTCCGAAATGTCGGATGAGACGGGCGACGTATCGGGGCCTGCGCCCGGCCTCGAGGTAGGTGACGGCCGCGGTGAGGAAAGTCGGCGCGTTGGGTTGGGCTTCGGGCCCATGCGGCGGGTACTCGCCGCGTTCGATCCTTCCTTTGAGGTCCTTGAGGATGGCGCGAGCGACGGATCGTTGGTGAGTTCCGCAGCTCTTGTCCACGTAGATGTGGAGGTAGGTGCCACGGATGGTCCAGTTTGGACTTTTACCGGCGCGCGGCCGGACGAGTTTGAGCGGCATCGAAGCACCTCACTGAGACGCACAATATCGTCGGCCGTGTAGAGTCTACGGCGACCGAACTGTAAATGGAATCCCTGGCCGCGGGTCTGGTCGCGGAAGGTCCGGAGCGTCGTACGGAAGATTGCAGCGACCTCCTTTTCGGTAAAAAACTCGACGGGCGAGATAGAAGGGGAGAGAACTCGCGCCTTGTCGATGATCTCCTGGGCGGTCGGCGGCGATGACGTGCGGTGGCGTGCCTGCGCTGGTTGCGCACCGGAGACCGGCCCAATCCGCGTCACGAGTTTTGGCGTGGTCGAGGACGCGGATTGGCTTTGTTGAGCCGTGGCGGCGGGTTGGTTCCCGGATTGTTCGGCAGGGTCGGGATGCGAGGTAGCGAACTGCCTCTCCTTTTGGATCAGCCCTTTCATGAACCGGGGGCTGTTGGGCTCGCCGTAAATCGGTCCGCGGATGCCTCGGCGCTTGTGGTGCCATGACTTTGTCCCGTCCGTCAGGATTCTGAAGGTCCGATGCACGTTGGGCAGTGGGACGTATTCGGTCGATTTTTTGTTAGGAACGTACCGAAAGCCAGAGCGTTCAAGCTGCTCGATGGCACGGTCGAGTTCAACAGCTGTCCAAAACTGCCCGTCGATTGACGGACCAGGCAACAGGCCGGCGGGGACCCAGGCATTAAAAACCTCGGGCGAAAACCCGAGGTGTCTTGCGGCCGCGCGCGCGTCCAAAAGCTCTTTCGACAAAACTCCTAACTTGCCGATATCGGCGGTCATTCTACCTTAAGCAACGGGCTCTATTGGCCTATATAAAAGTCGCTGTCTAAGAATTCGGGCGGAGAGGTTGCCGATCGTCCGGACGGCGATCCTTCCAGGCGTCTAGTTTCTTTGGAGCCGAGAGCGTCGTTGCGATCGGCGCGATTTCCGGTACCTCGAACACCGTGATGATGTGAATTTCGACGACGGTAGTGGGTGTGTTGCGATAACGCATGTTACCTCTCCTTCTGGATCATCCGCATGCTGTTGCAACGGCTATCGCCATCCGTAAGCGGCAAACCAAGCGAGGTGCCGCGAGAGCAGGTCGTTGTTCACATCTAGGGGATGGCGTATTTGCGGGGGATTCGGCTGTGTGCGATAATTGTTTTCAGATAGCCGGTTCCGCGATTCGTGACCGGGATCATCCCGCTCAAGGCAATCACTTTGGACTTGGGCACTCATGTTCACCTCCAGTGGATTGGGCACCTAAGTTCCAGGGCCCGAGCGCGTTCCAGCGCGCTCGGGCCTATCTGTTTGTCAGCTTGTGTCGAGAATGGCTGGCGATTTAACCCGGCCGCCGCCGCAAACAAAAAACCCGCGCTTGGGCGCGGGTCGGTCAAACACGATCTGGCAGGTGGCGTGCCTAGCGCGGTTACGTGGCCACAAATGCCTCGGCACTTCCATTGTCTGGGTGGCTCCGAAGTCCCCCGCGTCGCACGCGTACCCCCTTCGACTGCGACGTGAGCGGCTCCGGTCCAGTGCCGTGGTTAATGTGTGTAGAATCAAAATTTGGAACTTGTAAATGCCCCTACAGGTAGGGGCAGCCGGCGTCCGAGTTATCGAATGGTTGTGGATTGCGTGGAATTCGGGCTGAAACCACCCGAGCCGCGGACATGCGTGATTCGCGGCACGCCGATTGACTCCGGCGCTGTCCCGCTCCCTGCAAAGGGCCAGCGAGGCCAATGAAGCCGGCAGGGAAGAGGCATGTGCGAAGGCTTGTTCCTATAGAAACGAATTTGGCGTCGCCTACCGCCACCTCGATCAGCGAGCCGGCGACCTTGCTGGCGTCTGACCGCGCCGCGCTCGGGACCGGCGGCAGCAGTCATACTCACGCCGGCTGGATTAGAGAAAAGCCCCGCGCACAATATGCGACGGGGCTTGAGATCGCAGGCGTAGCTCAAGTGCAGAGCTGCGAAGTTCAAAGAGTGGTTACTTGTCGCGGCGTGCGTTCTTGCGGCGATCGTTTTCCGCTCTGATTGTTTGCTGTGCCTGCTCCGGAGTATCGGCCTTCGGGTCTGCTTTTGGCGGACGCAGGACGATCTTGCCGTTGATGGGAAGGGCTTGCAGCATGATGTTGAAGCCTTCACCATCCTGGTGCATCCAGGCTGCCCCGATGTTGAGCCAGTAGTCGTCTTGGCCTTCACGCTTCACGACGGTGTAGGCTTGGTAGGTCGGCTGTTGAGCAGCCATGGTCAACTCCTTTGTGGTTGGGTGTGTCAGTACTCATCGGCGCGCATGATGGTGAGCACGCGCGTCGTAACGCTTGGGTCCGCGGCGTTTTCCGAGCCGCCGTCCATGTCGGGGGCGGCGTAGTAATCCACCTTGAAGAAGTAGGTATCGCCCTCGATTTCGAAGCTTCCGAAGTCGTGCTCGCCGTACGGGTCATTGTCCTTCGTGAAATTGCTGAAGGACTGAACCGCGAGGATGAGGCGAGCCCTGACGTCGAGGGGAAGGTCCGCGACCCCTCGCGTCATGACGACCTGGCCGCCGACGAAGGTGCTGCGGAAGTTATCGTTCAGCAACCGGGTGCGGTCAGATTTGTTAAGCGCGGCGGTATTCATCGCTACCTCCTCATGCCGCCGCGCGCGAGGGCGGGGGATTGAGGGCGGCCACGTTTGCACGGATGACGGCGAGCGCCGCGTCGAGACTGTCGACATGGGCGCTGGCAAGGTCTTGGCCGACGAATTCAAGTTCCTCTTCGTCGAGCAGGGTCGCTTGCATCACGACCGAAAACTGGCCGCCGATGAGCGGCGTGATCTCGATGTTGACGAATTGGATGGGGAAGGGAACCGGCGTGATTGCGCCGGCCGCTATGTCAAGGGACATGACGTTCTCCGTCTTGCAACCGGCGCCCGAGGTATTCGGGCGGCGGACAACAAGGCGGAGTCCGATCTAATTATATCTCGTTTACAGTCCAGCGCATATTTCAACTGTAAACGGTGTCCTTTAAACGGCGGGCGCGCGCCGCCTTGTGTGTAAACCGTTTCAATCTAGGTTGCGCCGTGAAGACACGGCCCAACGATGGTTCGATCGCAAGCAAAAAGACGGATCGATCGCGTGCAGCGGTTGCGATCGCGGGCTGGTACCGCGGCGCTTGTGAGCCTGCTCGTGGCGGTGCTCGGCGCCTGCGTACCGGCGTGGCCACGCGCCGATTGGTCCGGCGAGAACGCGCAGTATCTGCACAAGTCGGAAGTGCTGCGCTTCGTCGCCGAAGCCAATTGCTACACCGATTGGCCGTTCAATCCGGTGGCGGGGGATTACTTCTACGAGGTCACCGCGTTACGGCCAGTGCCAGGACAGCAATGGCTTTATGAAATTCAATACCGCAACACGACGACGTTCACGAACGAGACCGTCTATGTCACTCAATGGTGGACTTCCGCAAAAACGCACGCAGGGTACCCTCCAAGCTACGATGCCCACCGGAAGTGCGTCGTGCTTGTGGATATTCCGCGGGCCGCGGCGCGTCCGCGGCCTTACTTTGTGGAGGACGCGCACAACAAAGAGAGCACGTATCGCGAGGCACAGGCGTTAGAGCGATCGCTTGTCTGGCTATGGTGCGCGGTTTTTATCCTGTTGCTCATTCCTTCCTGGTTCGGCTTTCCTTGTTGGTTTGGCTGTGAAGCGCGAGCCGGGCCGTGGTTTGTCGCCGCCAGCGCCGCTGTGCTGATCATTGTTGCCATTCTCATTGCCGGCCACGTCTTGATCGAGCAGCCATGGCAAGAATTCCAAAGCGCTCTCGCCTACGAAAGATGGTTTGACGCGCTACCGCGCGCGGCCGGGAGTTTACTGCCGATCTCGCGCGAGGCTTTCGCCTATCTCCTCGCCGGTCCACCCGCCCCGGCGAGCACCAAGATTCGGGATTTCCCGGTGCTCGTGATTTCGTCAGTCCTTTGGGGCGCATGGCTGGGCAGCGTCGTCCGTGCCGCTCGGGACGGCGTGTACTGGTGGCTGGTGCCGCTGCCGCTGGAGCAAGCGCATGAGCGTGCGCTTGCCGAGGGACGCGCTCCCACCGTCGAGGAATTGGACGCCGCGCTCTACCGGGCCCTGGCGGGCAAGAAGGAGTGGCAAATACGCGTGTTGCGCTGCAAAGCTGAGCGGTTTGCGCGGCGGCTCCGACAGTTCATCCGTGTTAGCGCGCCACCGCGCGCTCGATGAGGACCTGAGTGATGGCTAAACAGCAAAAGGACCATGTCTTGGACGGTGAGGTGTTGCCGCCCTTAGAGCGCGAGGTTGGCGTTAAGCTCGCAGGCAAGGTCTATGTGCCGGCCATGCCGGCGGACGCGAGAGCTGTGCAGGCCCACAACGACTACATGCAGTGGCACAATCACGCCGTCAGCCTGCTTGACCAGTATCACGCGATCAGGGAGCAGTACGCCGCGAACCGGAAACTGATCTGGCGACCCTCGGCAGAGGCGGCGGCTCAAGAAGAAGAGGAAGCGGAACTCAAACACCAACGCAAGCTCGCCAAGCTGCGCCGCGAGAGAGAAGTGCATGAGCACGCGCTTGCGGCGTTGGAGGCAAAACATACGCTGGAGGCGGCCGAAGAATTTAAATCAATGAAGTTTGCCTCCGGCGCCGCGCGCTTCGCGGCGAAGACCGCCCAACACCGGGTGGGTGAGGCGGTCGCGAACGCCAGCATGGGCGGCCGTCCCGCGCAAGCGGCGGGAGCGCAGTCCGAGAAGGTTGCGCGGCCGCCAATCGTGGACGTAATCGTCCAGGGCATTGACGACCTTGAAAAGCAAATCGAGGAACGGGAGGCGTCGGGTTTCCCAGCGGAGGCGCTGCATGGCCAGCGGGACGCGTTGAGGGGTTTTCTGATGCGCGAACTGAAGAAGGCCGGGTAATGGACGTAATTGCGCACGCCAAAGCGCTATGGGACGCCAAGCGCCGCGAACTCGAAGCGATTTATCCGTCGCTGAGAGCCATGCCGTGCCCAGTTCCCGCGCCACTGCCGACGGCGGCACAAAGATCACTTCCCGAGCCATATCGCCTGGTTCTCGGCCGCGACGAACACGGACCCTTCTCATTCGACAGCAAACTATTGTGCGCGCACATCGATTGCGTCGGCGGCATTGGTTCCGGAAAATCAAATGCCATGCGGCAGTTGGCGTGGCAGAATATCGCTTCAGCCCCTTCACTAAGACGCGCAACGCTTCTCATTGATCCAAACGGGAATCATCGCGACTCATTTCATAGGGCGACGCTGCGATGGATTGTTCAAACAGAGATTTATAAAAAAAGACCGGTTTATGTCATAGACGCCAACGCGGCGTGGTGCACCGGCATCAAGATGCTCGGCAGCGATTCCGTGCCGTCGGTCGATGCCGATAATGGGATCGAGGCATTTCGGAAACTTCGCGGCGATGAGGAATTTGGACCGACCCTTCACCGCGCCCTGCACGGTCTCCTGGCTTGTCTTGCTGAACTGCGATGGACGCTCGCCGAGGCCGATTTATTACTTGACCCGTTCGACACCCACGGTATTCGCGCTTGGGCACTCGAACACGTGAAAGATCGATACGCGAAGCGAGCACTTCAGCGCCTAGATATTCTTTCTCGCGATCCCCGGCTTCGCACCGATTTTCAAATCGAGACTATCGGCACGGAGAACCGGCTGGCACCGCTGCTGTCCTCCCCGGCGATGCGCGCCATCGTTGGGACGCCGACCATCGACATGCGCAAGGATGTGCTCGATGCGGGCGCCGTCTTGCTTGTCGATACCTCCGGACGCGACCAGGCCAGCGAAGTGGCTGGCGATCTCCTGGGTAAGCTCGTCATTCGGACGCTCCTTCACGCTGCGAAGCGCCGGCAAAGCGACAGCCTGGCGCTGCTTTTTGCGGATGAGTGCGCGCGGTATGTGTCATCGGACTGGGAGAGGGCGCTCGCAGAATTGCGCAAATATCGCGTCGGATTTGTGAGTGGGCACCAGACATACGCCATGTTGGGCAAGCCCGACGATCCGGTGCGCCTGGCGATCGAGCGTATACCCGCGACCAAGATTGTCTTCAGAATGAATTCGATGGAAGAGGCGAGTACGCTGGCGCCGGAAGTCATGCGTTTGAATTTGGAGCGACCGGTTGAGGCGCTGATCAAACCCACGGTGATCGGGCACAAGAAAGTGCGGCTCAATAACCGCAGCGTCGGCAGCTCTTCAGCGATCACCGACAGCACCACCGACACCTTCTCAGAAAGCGTCACCGTTGGGGTAGGCACGCAGCAGAGCAAAACGCGTTAGCGTGGAGAGACGCTGAGCGAAGCCGAAACTCACGGGACCAATTGGAGCCACACCCATACGGAGGCCGACACCGTCGGCGAGGCCGATACGGTCAGTGAGACCGACAGCTATTCAAGCGGTACCAGCGGCTCCCGCGGTACCAGCGACGAACGCTCCACAAATTCTGGGTCTTCGCTTTCCTATGACCGCCCAGGCCTCTTAGGTGTGCGCGGCTTGCCGGCCAGCGGCACAGAAAGCTCCGGCTCCTCGCGCGGCTCGGGGAGCAGCAGCCAGGAAGGATGGAGTGAGCAGGAGAGCCACTCCTCCGGTACGGCCCACACGACCTCGCGCTCGCACACGAGCTCCGACGCCGAAACCGTGGGCGGCAGCCATGCTGTCACGACCGGACGGGCAACCACGCAAGGGGAGGCCGATACCGTCGGCAGCTCCCACAGCCATGCGACCACCAAGGGCAACTCCATCGGCAAGACCCACGGAACCACGCGCGGGCAATCCGATACCGGAGGATGGAGTGAGGCGTATGAGCCGGTCATGGCGAACCTGCCTGCCGCGGTTCATTCCCTAGTGAACGTGAAGCACCAGGCGGCGGAGATGCTGATTGCGCTGCCGACCGGGACCTGCGTCGTGCGTACGCTGCGCGACGGCCGTATCGAAGGTGCCATGGTGCGTGTGCCGGAGCGCGTCTGTCTTCCGGTTGATGACGCGCAGTACGCCGCCGATCTCAACCTCGTTATGGAGCATGGCGGGGTGGGCCAGCCTATGGACGCTGCACGTGCGGCAATCGAGGAGCGCGAGCAGGCCATCGTAGCCGAGGCCGCCACGCTTATCGGTAGCGCCGACGTTGAACCGAAAAACTTTCGTGTGCCGATATCTAACCGAAAGGTTTAGCCGCGGCGGCCGAAGCTACGACATACCGGAAGCCGTTTGCGAAGAGCAGTGGCTCATCAAAGAGGCAGTCAGGTGAGTGAAGCAAACCGAAGTGAACCAAAGAAAGGAAATAGTCATGATTGAAGACAGAATCTCCAACCGGGGGCGGCCAAAAAAGGATAGTCGCGAACCGATGGATGGGAGATCGACCAGTTGGTCAGCCACCCTAGGCGAGTCGCGTTCTGACACCACGATGGCATCGATCGACGATGGCTTGGTCGATGCCCCTTCCGCTACATGACCGCGCTGCCGCGGCCGGCGCCCATTCCTGGGGTAGAATATGGGTATGGACGTTGCAGCTCCAGCAAAGATACGGGCCAAGCTGTTCCGCAGGGCTGATGCACCACGAGGCATGGAGCTGACCGAACGCGACCTGGCGCTCTTGGCCCACGTTGCGCGGCATCGCTTCCTCACCTCGACGGACCTTGCCCTCCTCGATGGCGGAAGCCCGCAAGGCGTGCTGCGGTGCCTGCGCTCCCTGTACGACCATGGGTATCTCGATCGCCCGAAGGCGCAGCTTGCCACGCTGCACGATCGGGGGCCGCGGCCGTTTGTGTACGGCCTGGGACAAAAGGGCGCCGGGGCGCTGCGGGAATACGGGCATCGCATCGACAACCGCGTGGATTGGTCGGAGAAGAATAAACGCGCGGGCAGCATCTTCATTGCTCATACGATTCAAATTGCGGAGTTCCTGGTGAGCCTTGAGCTGGCCTGCCGCGCGGCAGGGAACATCACCCTCATTCGAGAAGAAGAAATCCTTGCCGCTGCTCCGGCGGAGACGCGCGCGGCACGCGAGCCGCTGCGCTGGGAAGCGGTGAGCGTGGAGCAGGGGAAGCGAGAGCGATGGTCAGTCGTCCCCGATGGATTGTTCGGATTGTCGTTTCCGGACGGCACTGCCGCCTATTTCCTGTTGGAGCTCGATCGCGGGACGATACCAATATCGCGCCGTGCCGGCGACCATCGAAGCATCCGACGCAAATTGAAAACCTATTATGACGGATGGCGGGCGCAGCGGCATCTGGAGCAATTCGGCGTCAAGCAAATGCGTGTGCTGACGGTTACGAGGTCGCGAGAACGGGTGCATAACATGGTCGGCACCATCCGCACTATCACCGAGGGCAGGGGGTCGAATTTCTTCTTGTTCATCGATCGGGGAAAGCTCGCGACCGCCAATCCGCTGGATGTCGAGTGGATGACCGGTAAGGGGGAAGTGGTGAGGTTGACGGATTGACTGCCTTGACGGTTCAAATCGCTCCGCCGTACCATTATTTCAAGGGCCGGCCTCGCCTCCACCTCTCGGCCGGGCATGTGCGAGAAGCGAGCGGGGAAAGAACTCACAGTATTGCTCCTCGTTGAACCAAGCACACTTAATATCGAAAAGTCTCAGCCCGGCCAGGCGCGTGAGCGCCAGCGCGTAGAGCGTGAGCTGCGCGATCGGCTTGTTGGTCCGGGCGTCCGGCTTGTAGTCGAGGATGTGGACGGCGCCGTTGCGCACCTGGAGGAAGTCGATGTGGCCGGTGAGGACGCGCGGCGAGCCTCCTTCCGGTAAGAGCTGAAGTCCATGCTCGACCTCAAGCGCGTCGATGTCGGCGGCCGTCAACCAAATCGGAACTTCAACGGCGACCGTCACGGAATCGTTGGCGAGCATGAAGCGCTGTAGCGCCTCGTGCCGCAAGCGATTGTCTCCCACCGTGGGGACGATGAGCGCGGCGGTGCGTGTCGCGAAGTTCTCTTTCTCGACAACGATGAGATGA
>Ga0181536_10007510_pt1 | contig 10698 bp, 9 predicted proteins | sample PEATcosm2014_Bin_41_FD_121105 | JGI IMG/M metagenome (GOLD analysis project Ga0181536, IMG submission 121105) | Peatland microbial communities from MTU Mesocosm Facility, Houghton, MI, USA - PEATcosm2014_Bin17_60_metaG | ecosystem: Environmental > Terrestrial > Soil > Wetlands > Peat | place...
CGGGCGCCGCGCCGAGAAAAATGCGCAGCTTGCCGCGCGTCGCGGCTTCCGCCACGGCGAGCAGGGCGTCCGGATCTGGGCGACGATCGAAGTTTCGCTCCTGCGGCGGCAATGTCGAGCCTTGACTCTCGGGTTTACTCCAGCGCGTCCAGCGCGAGGTTCAACGTTAGCACATTCACCCGGGGTTCGCCGAAAAGACCCAGCGCGCGCGGCTCGATATGATCCTCGACGATCTCCCGCACCCGCCCTTCGTTCAGATTGCGCGCCTTGGCGACGACCGGAACCTGCGCCAGCGCGAATTGCGGCGAGATATGCGGATCGAGGCCCGAGCCCGATGTCGTCACGGCGTCGGCGGCGACCACATCAATCCGCCCGGCGGCGAACTCCGCCTCTATCGATGCATTGACCCGGTCGATCAGCTTTTTCGAGGTCGGCCCGAGATTGGAGCCCGACGAGTTGGCGGCGTTATAAGGCGCGTCGACGGTCTTGCTCGCGTCCGCCGGGTCCGGCGCGCTGGTCGCCGAGGGACGCGCGCGAAAATATTTGTCGCTGGTGAAATTCTGGCCGATCAGCGACGAGCCGACAATGACGCCGCCGCGTTCGATCTGGCTTCCATTGGCTTTATCGTGAAAGGCGAGTTGCGCCACGCCGGTGATCGTCAGCGGATAGGCGAAGCCCGTCAGCAGCGTGAACAGAACGATCATGACGATCGCCGGGCGGATTTGGCCGAGCATGATCTATCTCCTTAAGCGAGACGCAGCGCCTGAACGACGAGGTCGATGAGCTTGATGCCGATGAAGGGCGCGACGAGTCCGCCGAGCCCGTAAATCAGCAGATTGCGGCGCAGCAGGGCCGCGGCGCCGACGGGCCGGTATTCGACGCCGCGCAGAGCCAGCGGAATCAGCGCGATGATGATCAGCGCGTTGAAGATCACCGCCGACAGGATCGCCGATTGCGACGAGCCGAGCTTCATGATGTTGATCGCGCCGAGCTCCGGATAGGTCACGACGAACAGCGCCGGAATGATCGCGAAATATTTGGCGACGTCATTGGCGATCGAAAAGGTCGTCAGCGCGCCGCGGGTCATCAGCAATTGCTTGCCGATCGCGACGATTTCGATGAGCTTGGTCGGATCGGAATCGAGATCGACCATGTTGCCGGCCTCGCGCGCCGCCTGCGTGCCGGTCTGCATGGCGACTCCGACATCGGCCTGCGCCAGCGCCGGCGCGTCGTTGGAGCCGTCGCCGCACATGGCGATCAGCCGGCCTCCTTGCTGCTCCTTTCGAATATATTTCAACTTATCTTCGGGCGTGGCTTGCGCGATAAAATCGTCGACGCCGGCCTCGCCGGCGATGGCCGCCGCGGTGATCGGATTGTCGCCGGTCACCATGACCGTCTTGATCCCCATGGCCCGCAGCGCGGCGAAGCGCTCCTTGATGCCGGGCTTGACGATATCCTTGAGATGCACGACGCCAAGCAAACGGCCATTGTCGCAGACGGCGAGCGGCGTGCCGCCCGAGCGGGAAATCACGTCGACCGCCTTGTGGAATTCGTCGGGCGCATGTTCCGCCTTCAGGCCCGCTTGCGCGAGAATGGCGTCGACGGCGCCCTTGCGCAGGCCGCGCCCGGCGACATCGAGCCCGGATATGCGGGTTTGCGCCGAGAAGGGGACCACATTCATGTCGGCGGTCAACGGAGGCGCGACCACGCCATGGCGATTGGAGGCGAGCGCGACGATCGAGCGCCCCTCCGGCGTCTCGTCGGCGAGCGAGGCCAGCAGCACGGCTTCGGCGAGTTCGGCCTCGCCGACCGCGCCGACGGGAATGAATTCATCGGCCATGCGATTGCCGAAAGTGATCGTGCCGGTCTTGTCGAGCAGCAGCGTGTCCACGTCGCCGGCGGCTTCCACCGCGCGGCCGGAGGTCGCGATCACGTTGAAGCGGATCAGGCGGTCCATGCCGGCGATGCCGATGGCCGACAGCAGCCCGCCGATCGTCGTCGGAATGAGGCATACCAGCAGCGCGATCAGCACGCTGACCGATAGCGTGGTTCCCGAATAGCCGGCGAGCGGCCACAGCGTCACGCAGACAATCAGAAAAATGATGGTGAGGCCAGAGAGCAGGATCGACAGCGCCAGTTCGTTGGGCGTCTTCTGGCGCTGCGCGCCTTCGACCAGCGCGATCATGCGGTCGATGAAGGTCGAGCCGGGCGCCGCGGTGATGCGCACCTTGATGCAATCGGATAACACGGTCGTCCCGCCCGTGACGGCCGAGCGGTCGCCGCCGGCCTCGCGGATGACCGGCGCGGATTCGCCTGTTATCGCCGATTCATTGACCGAGGCGACGCCCTCGATCACCTCGCCGTCGCCGGGAACGACGTCGCCGGCTTCGACGAGCACGATATCGCCAATCTTGAGATCGAGCGCCGAAACGTCCACGACCATTTCTTTCAGGCGGCTCTTGCCGGTCGGGTCGATCAGGCGCTTGGCTTGGGTTTCGCTCCGGGTGCGGCGCAGCGCGTCGGCCTGCGCCTTGCCGCGTCCCTCCGCCACCGCCTCCGCGAAATTGGCGAACAGCACGGTGAACCACAGCCACGCCGCGATCTGCCCGGTGAAGGGCGCGGCGTCCGTGTGGGCTATCGCGTCGCGCGCGAAAAACACGGTCACGACGGCCGAGACGACCTCGGTGACGAAGATCACCGGATTGTTGGCGAGGCGGCGCGGATCGAGTTTTTTCACGGCGTCGAAAGCGGCGCGCTTTAAAATGCTTCCGTCGAACAGGCCGGGCGCCGCGACTTTGGTGGACATGGAGTTCTCCCTAAAACGTCTTGCCGGCCAGCATCAGGAAATGCTCGACGATTGGCCCGAGCGCCAGCGCCGGGAAATATTGCAGCAGATACAGAATGACGATCACGCCGAGCAGCAGCCCGATGAACAGCGGCCCATGCGTCGGGAAGGTGCCGGCGGAGGGCGGCGCCTTCTTCTTGCCGGCGAAGGAGCCGGCGAGCGCCAGCACCGGCAGCACATAGGCGAAGCGCCCGAGGAACATCGCGAGGCCGAGCGTCGTGTTGAACCAGAGCGTATTGCCGCTAAGACCCGCGAAGGCGGAGCCGTTATTGGCCGTCGTCGAGGCGAAGGCGTAGAGAATTTCCGACAGGCCGTGCGGACCGGCATTGCCGAGGCTGTCGAGCGCGGTCTTGAGCAAAACCGACGCCGCCGAGAAGCCGAGCACGGTCAGCGGATAGATCAGCACCGCGAGCATGGCGAGTTTCATCTCGCGCGCCTCGATCTTCTTGCCGAGATATTCCGGCGTGCGCCCGACCATCAGCCCCGCGACGAACACCGCGATGACGACGATGACGAGAAAACCGTAGAGACCCGCGCCGACGCCGCCGGGCGAAATGCAGCCGAGCAGCATGTTGAAGAGCGGGACCAGGCCGCCGAGCGGCGTCATCGAATCGTGCATCGCATTGACGGCGCCGGTGCTGGTTCCGGTCGTGGCGGCAGCGAATAAGGCGCTCATCGCGACCCCGAAGCGCGTTTCCTTGCCCTCCATATTGCCGGCGGACGGATCGACGCCAAGCTCGGTCAGCAAAGGATTGCCCGCCGCCTCCGCCCAATAGGCGACGAGGATGCCGACGCCGAGCACGATCGACATGGCGACCACGATGGCGCGTCCCTGCCGCTCGTCGCCGACCGCCCGGCCGAACGCGAATGCCGTCGCGAACGGAACGACAAGAATCGCCCATATCTCCAGCATGTTGGAGAAGGCGTTGGGGTTTTCGAACGGATGCGCCGAATTGGCGTTGAAGAAGCCGCCGCCGTTGGTGCCAAGTTCCTTGATGGCTTCCTGGCTCGCGACCGGACCAATGGAAATGACCTGCTTGGCCCCTTCCAGGGTCGTCGCCTCGAGAGCGCCGGTCAATGTCTGCGGCGCGCCGAGCGCGACCAGCGCGAGGGCGACGACGACCGCCAGCGGCAGCAGAATATAAAGCGTCCCCCGCGTCATATCGACCCAGAAATTGCCCACGGTCGGCGATGTCGCGCGCGAAAAGCCGCGGGTCAGCGCGAAGGCCATGGCGAGGCCGGTCGCGGCGGAGAGGAAGTTATGGACGGTCAGCCCCAGCATTTGCGTGAGATGACTCATTGTCGTCTCGCCGCTGTAATTCTGCCAATTGGTGTTGGTGATGAAGCTGAGCGAAGTGTTGAAGGCGAGATCGGGCGCCACGGCGTCGAAGCCCCGCGGATTCAGCGGCAGCACATTTTGCAGCCGCTGCAAGGCGTAAAGCGAGAGGAAGCCGACGAGGCTGAAGGCCAGCATCGACATGGTGTAAACAAACCAGCTCTGCTCGCGCGCCGGCTCCACGCCGGAAAGCCGGTAGAACAGCCGCTCCACCGGCGCGCCGGCGCGCGACAAGGCGACGCGTTCGCCCTCCATGACGCGAAGAACATAGCCGCCGAGCGGAACGGCGGCCGCGAAAACCAACAGCAACGTGATCGCGATCTGCAAAACGCCTGTCATGTACATTCGAACGCTCCAAATCCTGATGCCAAGCGTCCCGCTCAGAAATCCTCGGGATGAAGCAGCGTGTAAACAAGGTAGACGCCAAGCAGCGCGGCGACGATCAATCCGACGAGGGGTTCGAGCATGGCGCGGCTCCGGTCAAAGACGGGCGCAAAGGCGCGCGTAAGCGGCGATCACGACGAAAAGAACGACGCCGAGACCCACGAAAACGAGATCGGACATAATCGCCTGCTCCTGTTTTTCCTGGACCGGAACATGGGCGGAAGCGCGCCAGAGATCAATGCGCAAAACGGGCGCCGCGCATAAGGAATTTATAATCACCACGGCGCCGCGGCCGGCCAGGGGACAGAAAGTCTCTGACGAAACGTCAGGCGCGCATCGCCTTTGGCGCGACATTGTGCAACTGATGGTCGGCGCTGTCGAAGAAGCGCCGCAGATTGCGCGCGGCCTGTCGGATGCGTTGCTCGTTCTCGACCAGCGCGAGGCGCAGGTAGCCTTCTCCATACTCGCCAAAGCCGACGCCCGGCGCGACCGCGAGATCGGCCTTTTCGATCAGCAGGCTCGAAAATTCGAGGCTGCTCAGGCTCGCGAAGCGCTCCGGAACGGGCGCCCAGGCGAACATCGAGGCCGACGGCGAGGGAATGGGCCATCCCGCCTGAGCGAAACTTTCGACCATCACGTCGCGGCGCTTTTTATAGATCGCGCGCATCTCCTTGATGCAGTCGTCGGGGCCGTTCAGCGCGGTCGCCGCCGCGACCTGAATCGGCGTGAAGGCGCCATAATCGAGATAGCTCTTGACGCGCGCCAGCGCGGCGCAAAGACGCTCGTTGCCGACGGCGAAGCCCATGCGCCAGCCGGCCATCGAATAGGTTTTCGACATGGAGGTGAACTCCACCGTCACGTCGATCGCGCCCGGCACCTGCAAAACCGACGGCGGCGGCTCATCATCGAAATAAACCTCGGCGTAGGCGAGATCCGAGAGCACGAATATCTCGTGCCGCTTGGCGAAGGCCACGAGATCCTTGTAAAAATCGAGCGAGGCGACCGTCGCGGTCGGATTGGAGGGATAACAGACCACGACGCCGATCGGCTTCGGGATCGAGTGCCTCACCGCGCGCTCCAGCGCCTCGAAGAATTTCGGCGTCGGATCGGCCGGCACGGAGCGGATGACCCCGCCCGCCATCAGAAAACCGAACGCATGGATCGGATAGGAGGGATTGGGCACCAGCATTACGTCGCCCGGCGCGGTGATCGCCTGCGCCATGTTGGCGAAGCCTTCCTTCGAGCCCAGCGTGGCGACGATCTGCGTGTCCGGGTCGAGCGAGACGTCGAAGCGGCGTTGATAATAATTGGCCTGGGCCCGGCGCAACCCCGCGATGCCCTTGGAGGCGGAGTAGCGGTCGGTGCGCGGGCGGCCCGCGGTCTCGACCAGCTTGTCGATCACATGCTTGGGCGCCGGCAGATCGGGATTGCCCATGCCGAGGTCGATGATGTCGGCGCCGCCGGCGCGCGCCTTGGCCTTCAGGCGATTGACCTGCTCGAAGACATAAGGGGGCAGGCGCTTGATACGATAGAAATCCGACATTTAGAAGTTCCGCTGGTGTTTTGGGGGCGTTTCGGTTCGGCTTTTAGCACTTTGGCCGAGGCGCGGCCGGCTTCAATTGGCTTGCTCTCGCGGCGGCTTGGCCGCGGCCGCGCGCCGGGGCGTCGCGGGGCGAGGCGCCGGATCGGGCACGGCCACCCGCGCGCCCGCCTTCCGGTTTTGTTCGAGCGCGCCCTGGAGTTCGGCGCCCAGCGCGTCGAGTTGCGCCGGGGTTTTCTTGCCAGCCGGCTTTTCGGTCGGCTTCATCGGCTGGTACTGGAGCTGGTCCGGGGCCGGACGCGAACGCACGACGAAATCCTGCGCGGGCGGCGGCGTCTGCCGCAGATGGAGCGTCTCCAGAACATTGCCGACCATCGCGCCGCCGGACGTGGCCTCTTGCGCCGCGGCCTCGCCGGCCTCTTGCGCGGCGGCCTCGCCGCGAAGGCTCGACAGGGCGAGAGCGGCGGCGAGCGCGATCAGGACGCGAAGGCGCCTTGCCGCGCCGCCCCCTGTGTCACATTGCCGCGCATTCGCGCCAGCGAGTGGGAGCGCCTCGGGATTTGCGCGCTGACGCCTTCGCATCCGCACAATGGATTGGTTCGTGACGGCGTGCGTCGCTAAAGACATAATGTTAGTCTATCAGACTCCGGCGCGCGTCGCTACTGGCCGCGCCTTGACGCTAGACAACGAAGAACAGGACCGAAGATGACCGCCGATCGCGACACGGAAACGGCGCCTGAGCGGGCCAACGAGATGGACGCCAAAGCCGCGGCCCTCGCCTACCGAGGCAAAATGAGCAGCAAACGCAACGCCAAGGACAAAAGCAACAGGAGCCAAAAGCACGCGCCCAAGGCGCCTCTCACGCCGCCCCAGGACGCTGCGGCGCCCGTGCCCCCGGTTCAGGCGGAGAAGCAGCCCCCGGTCGCGCCCGCGGTCCAGGTCGAGGCGCGGCCTTCCGTCGCGCCCGCGGTCCAGGTCGAGGCGGCGCCTTCCATCGCGCCCTCCAGGGAACTCGTCGTCCGGGAGACGCCGCGCGCGTCGGAGCGCGAACGCTTCCATCGCAAGGCCAAGGCGGCCGAACCCCCGCTCACGGGAGAATTCGACACCGCCGCCGAGAATTTGGCCAAGCTGGTCGATCAGGGACGCCGGGTGATGGCGGCGGCGATGAGCGCCCCCGACCTGGCCGAGACCCGCAGCGAACTCGCGGCGAACGTCGCCGACGCCACCAAGACGCTAGGCGTCGTCGCCGAATATTGGATGACGCAGCCCGAACGCGCCACGATGGCGCAGGCCGATCTGATTAGCGGCCTCACCGATATTTGGAGCCAGACCCTGCACCGCTTTTCCGGCGAGGAAGCGCCGCCGATCGTGCCGCCGGACCCCTCCGACAAGCGCTTCTCCGCGCCCGATTGGAGCAATAATCCGTTTTTCGATTGTCTGCGGCAGAGCTACACGCTGGCCACGCGCTGGGCGAGCGATATGGTCGAACACGCCGAGGGCCTCGACCCGCAGACGAAAGCCAAGGCGTCTTTCTATACGCGCCTGATCTCCAGCGCGATGTCGCCGTCCAATTTCGTGGCGACCAATCCCGAGTTGCTGCGCGCGACGCTGGAGGCGCGCGGCGGCAATCTGGTGCGCGGCATGGAAATGCTGGCCGAGGATCTCTTGGCGGGCGGCGGCACGCTGAAAATCCGCCAGTCCGACGACAGCAAATTCCAGCTTGGCGTCGACATGGCGACGACCCCCGGCAAGGTGATCCTGCGCAACGAATTGATGGAGCTGATTCAATATGCGCCGACAACGAGCGAGGTTTACGCGCGCCCGCTGTTGATCGTCCCGCCGTGGATCAACAAATTCTACGTGCTCGACCTCAACCGCGAAAAAAGCTTCGTGCGCTGGGCGGTGGCTCAGGGATTGACGGTGTTCATCATTTCCTGGGTCAATCCCGACGAGAACCAGGCGGACCTCGGCTTCGAAGCTTACATGCACGAGGGCGTGCTCACGGCGCTCGACGCGATCGAACGCGCCACCGGCGAAAGCAAAGTCGCGGCGGCGGGCTATTGCGTCGGCGGCACGCTGCTCGCCTCGACCCTGGCCTATATGGCGGCCAAGCACGACAAGCGCATCGACAGCGTGACTTTCTTCGCGACGCAGGTCGACTTCTCCGAGGCCGGCGACATGCAGATTTTCGTCGACAAGACGAAACTCGCGGCGCTCGAGGACGCCATGGCCAAGACCGGCTATCTCGACGGGGTCAAGATGGCCAACACCTTCAACATGCTGCGCCCCAACGAGCTCGTCTGGAACTATATCGTCAACAATTACGTGAAGGGCGTCGATCCTGCGGCGTTCGATCTCTTGGCCTGGAACGCGGACAGCACCCGCATCCCCCGCGCCAACCACTCGTTCTACCTGCGCAACTGCTATCTCGAGAACAATCTCACGCGCGGCGAGATGGTGATCGACGGCGTGAAGCTCGACCTAAAGAAGGTGACGGTTCCGGTCTATGAGATCGCCGCCAAGGAGGACCATATCGCGCCGGCGCGCTCGGTGTTCATCGGCGCTAAATATTTCGGCGGTCCGGTCAAATATGTGCTCGGCGGCGCCGGCCACATCGCCGGCATCATCAATCCGCCGGAAAAGGACAAATACCAATATTGGATGGGCGGCCCGCCGGTCGGCTCCTACGACGATTGGCTGAAATCGGCGACGGAGTTCAAGGGTTCGTGGTGGCCGGACTGGCTCGCCTGGCTGACCCAGCAGGCGCCAAGGAAAGTCCTCGCGCGAGAACCCGGCGGCGGCGTGTTGAAGCCGGTCGGCGACGCGCCGGGTGAGTATGTCAGGGTGAAGGCCTGACGCTCTCCTCCAGTTGGGGAGGAGAGCGCCGTTTTCATTCGGCCGGCGGCGCCTCGACGACGGGCTCGGGGACGGCCGCGATGATGGGTTCGGGAACGACGGGCCGCGCGGCGGCGAGCTTTCGCGCCGCCCGCCACTTCCCGAGCATGACCCACCAGGGTTCGCCGACATGCAGGTGATGGCGCAGCGGCGTCTTGATGATCGCCAGCACCAGCCCGATGCTGAACAGGCACCAGACCGCCGGCCATTCATTGATGTTGTTGGTCGTCAGCGCCGCGACGAACGGGCCGGCGACATATGAAAACAGCGTGAACCGCCAACTGCCGATCAGCGCCGGCAGCAGGAACGCGGTCAGCGGATAGGACAGGAAGCCGCGTCCGAGCCAGGCGTTGTCGGCCATGCTGTTGCCGATGCCATTGGTCGGCACGAGCCAGGCGAGATGCCATTCGCCATGCACGGTGCACAGGTACTCGCCGCACAGCGGACGCCCGATCTGGCAATGGCCGGCCCAGTTGAAGGGATAGAGCTGCACCAGCATCGCGATCGCGCCGACGAAACAGGCGGCGTAGGTTATGGGCGCGACCTTGCGCGCGGCGTCCTTCGGCATGAAGTAGAGCGCCACCGAATTGATGAAGAAGGGCTGGAAGGCTATGTGCAGATAGCCAAACAGCGTCATCATCTGATTGAGCGGCGAGTCGCATTGGTCCAGCACGGAATAGCTGACGGCTTGCAGCGCCTCCATGCTGGCGAAATAGAGCAGACAGACCCAAAGCGCCAAGGGCTCGGGATTGCGCTTGAGCGCGGAATATGCGGCGCCGGCGATGCCGGTCGCGGCCAGAACTGTCGAAGCTTCCCCACTCCAGCACATGATTGTTCGTTTCCTCGTTATTTTTGCGCCATTCCGATACACGATTGCGCGCCGGGGTCAAAGCGGCGCCGCGGGACGGGCCTTTGGAGGCGGCAAAATCGCCCTCTTTAACCCCGCATTAACCCTAATGTGTCGAAATTGACCGGCTCGACCGGCCTCAAGCCGGCTCCCGCGATCACGGCATGGAGGCGCTCATGGCCAATGAAGATCCGCCGCTTCCCGGCTTCAGCGGCACCGGGGACAGCCTTTACGGCTCCTTCAGGCGCGAGCGCGCCCAGAAGCTTGGCGGCTTCAAGCGCGAAAGCGTCAAGATCGGGACCGGCGGAAGCGGCTTTTTCTCGGGCGGCGTGTTCAGCTCCGGCGGCATGCGGCTGCAACTTGGCGTCGCGCTGACGCTGTCGATCGCCGCCGGGAGCGTGGCGGGCGTGATCCTGGGCGGCAAAACCGGCGTGAAGCCCGGCTTGGAGGCCGGCTCCCGTTTTGACGCGGCGATGCTGGCGCCGGGTGAGTCCGCAACCGCGCAAGTTGCCGCCCAAACCAATCCCACGCCGGAAATGGCGCGCATGCTGGACGAGGTGCGCGGCTTGCGCGCGCAGATCGAACAACTCCGCCATGGCGTCGAGACCGCGCGAACCGCCGACCGCGGGCGGGCGCAGGAGACCGCGCGCGACGCCAGTTTGGAGGCGCAGCAGCAGGCGCTCGACCAAACGACCGCCACGCTCGCCGCCAAGCTTTCCGAGATCGATTCGCGGCTGGCCCGGCTGGAGCGCTCCGGCGCCGATGCGACGCCCGTCGGCTCGATCGCCAAGCCCGCGCGCGCCGGTCATGCCGTAAAGGCCCGCGCCCGAGAGGTTCGATAAAGGCCTCGC
>Ga0181536_10007511_pt1 | contig 10698 bp, 7 predicted proteins | sample PEATcosm2014_Bin_41_FD_121105 | JGI IMG/M metagenome (GOLD analysis project Ga0181536, IMG submission 121105) | Peatland microbial communities from MTU Mesocosm Facility, Houghton, MI, USA - PEATcosm2014_Bin17_60_metaG | ecosystem: Environmental > Terrestrial > Soil > Wetlands > Peat | place...
TCCCATCGATTTGCCGGCCGGCGCCAAGACGTTGCAGCTTCCCGATAACGACCGTATCCGCGTGCTGGCGGTTTCCGTGGCGGACGACGGACCGGAAGTGAAACCCGCGCAGCCCTTGTACGATACGCTGGCGCGCTGAGGTGCGGCGGGTTGCCAACCCGCCGGCAGGATGACATCCTGCCCTACGGCTGCACCGCGCGCGGTGAAATAGCCGCGGGCGCGCACCGCAGCTGATGAGCGCGCGTCTGCTACCCTGTAGATATACGCGGTAGGACAGGCCTCCCGGCCTGTCCCTTGAGTCCCCATGAGCCCCTTGCGCAAGCCAGAAGTTATGAGTCCGGCCGGATACTGGCCGCAGTTGCGCGCGGCCATCGAAGCGGGCGCGGATTCGGTCTATTTCGGACTCAAGCGCTTCACGGCGCGCGCCAAGGTAGGGTTTTCGGCGGCCGAATTGCCGGAAGCCATGCGCACGCTGCACCGGCGCGGCGTCAAAGGTTTCGTAACGTTCAATACGCTGGTGTTCGGCCACGAACTGGAAGAAGCCGCCGGCACGCTGGCGCAAATCGCCGAAGCCGGCGCGGACGCCATCATCGTGCAGGACATCGGGATGGTGCGCCTCGCGCAGCGCATCGCGCCGGACCTGGAGATTCACGGCAGCACGCAGATGAGCGTCACCAGCGCCGATGGCGTGCGCCTCGCGCAGCGTTTCGGCGCGAGCCGGGTGACGCTGGCGCGCGAGCTTTCGCTCGACGAAGTGCGCTCGATTCGCGCCGCCACGGATTGCGAGCTGGAAATTTTCGTGCACGGCGCGCTGTGCGTGGCCTACTCCGGGCAGTGCCTGTCTTCGGAGGCCTGGGGCGGGCGCAGCGCCAATCGCGGGCAGTGCGCGCAGGCGTGCCGGCTGCCGTACGAAATGGTGGTGGACGGCCAGGTGGACCCCGCGCCGGGCGGCCATCCCGACGCCCGCTATCTGCTTTCGCCGGGCGATCTGTACGCCCTGCGGCAGATTCCGGAAATCGTGCGCATGGGAATTTCCGCGCTGAAGATCGAAGGCCGCTACAAGGATGCGGATTACGTGGCGCTCACCACGCAGGCTTATCGCAAGGCGGTGGACGATGCCTGGGCGGGCATCGCGCCGTCCATCGATCGCGCCGCCGAACTGCAACTGGAGCAGGTTTATTCGCGCGGTCTCGGGCCGCATTTCCTCAGCGGCACGAATCATCAAGCCGTGGTGCAAGGGCGCGCGCCGCGCCATCGCGGTGTGTTGATGGGAAAAGTGACGCGCGTTTTGGATGGCGCGGTGATCGTCGAACCGGCCGAAGCGCATCGCATCGCGCCGCTGAAGCCGGGCGATGGCGTGGTGTTCGACGCGGCCGATTGGCGCAGCCCCGAAGAGCCGGAAGAAGGCGGGCGCGTGTTCGAAGTGGCGGCCGGCCATCGCGGCATCGAAGTGCGCTTCGCCAATGGAGCGTTGAACCCCAGCCGCATCCGCCGCGGCGACTGGCTGTGGCGCACGCACGATCCGGAGCTGGACAAGCTGGCGCGGCCGCTCGTGGATGCCGCATCGCCGGTGCGCAAGCAGCCCGTGCGCGTGCGCGTGGCGGCGCGCGAAGGGCAGCCGCTCGCCAGCGAATGGCGCGTGGGCGAAACGGCCGTTCGGGTGGAATCGGAAGCCCCCCTGGGTACGGCGCGCCACCGGGCGTTGGACGAAGCGTTTCTGCGCGAGCAGTTGGGCCGGCTGGGAAACACGCCCTACGAACTGGCGGAAGTGGAGCTCGCAGCCGAGGGTGCGCCGTTCGCCCCCAGATCCCTGCTGAACCAGGTGCGGCGGCAGGCGGTCGAGCGATTGCAGGAGATGCAAGGCGCGCCGCCGGGCGGGAGGGTTTTCCGCCAGGCGGAATTGCGCCCGCCGCGTGCCGCCGCAGCCCCCGCGCGCGAAACCATTCCGGCCCTGTATCTGCTGGTGCGCCATGCGCGGCAGTTGGATGCGGCCATCGCGCTGCGCCCGGCGAGCATCACGCTCGACTACCTGGATCTGTACGGGCTGAAGCCTTCGCTCGAGCGCGTGCGCGATGCGGGGATTGCGGTGCGCGTGGCGGCGCCGCGCGTTTTGAAGCCCGGCGAGGAGCGCATCGTGGATTTTCTGCTGAGCTGCGATTGCGCCATCCTGGTGCGCTCCGCGGGCCTTTTGCAAGCGCTCGAAGCCCGGCCGCACGCGGCCCTGATCGGCGATTTCAGCTTGAACGCGGCCAACGCGCTGACCGCCGCGGAGTTGTTCGAACTGGGCCTGGAGACCTTGACGCCGGCGCACGATTTGAACGCCGCGCAGGTGAGCCAACTGGCGCGCGAGATGGGCGGCCATCGCCTGGAAGCGGTCGCTTACCAGCACTTGCCGGTGTTTCATACCGAGCATTGCGTGTTTTGCCGGTTTCTGTCCCAGGGAACCAGCTATCGCGATTGCGGCCGTCCCTGCGAAACGCACGTCCTGGCGCTGCGCGACCCGGCCGGCCGGGAGCACCCCGTGATGGCGGACGTGGGCTGCCGCAACACCGTTTTCGGCGCCGAAGCGCAGCAGGCCGGGGCTCACCTGGAAGAATGGCGCGCCGCCGGGATTTGCCGGTTCCGCCTGGAGTTCGCGCACGAAACCGCCGAGCAGGTGACGCGCGTGACGCGCGCATTCGAAGACGCGCTGGGGGGACGATGCGGCGCGCGCGAGTTGGCCGAGCGGCTGCGGCGCGCTACTCCGCAGGGGATTACGGAAGGCAGCTTGTTCGTGCCGGCGGGCTATGGGGAGTTGCCGATACTGCAATAGGCGGAAAATCCCAAGGAGAGGGTGTTACGCGACTTTCTGAACTTTGCCGTCGCGGATACAGGACGCGCAGACGCGCATGCGGCGGCCGGCTCCGTTCACCAGCGCTCGAACCGACTGTAAGTTCAAGTTCCAGCGGCGCTTGGTGACGTTGTGGGCATGGCTGATGCGGTTACCGAACTGCGGTCCGCGGCCACAAATTTCGCAAACTCGTGCCATAAATACAGAATTCTCCCTATGCTTCGAATCTCGATTATATCAACCTCGAGAAGACTGTGGCAACCGTCCCCAATTTGGCATACCGTTTGCTAAATCGCGGAAGATGCCGAAGCGATCCGAAAAATGGTATGCGCCATGCTAATCCAGAACGGCTACAATTGCCTGGAGGCTGGCGATGGCGCCGCGGCGCCGCGGCCGGAGATCGGCATCCTGTTTATGTCCGGCTATAGCGACGATTCGCTGGCGCGCGATATGGAACAGCTTATGAAACAGCGCTTCTGGCGTTCGCTGATTGCCGTGCTGGCCGGCAACGCCATCTACTTCAGCGTGGAACACCTGCTGCCGCCGCGCGGCCAACATCAGCCCTTTCACATCGATTGGGGGCTGGTCATCGATTTCTGGATGTGCCTGGTGTGTTACGGGATCGTGCGGCTGGTGCGCTGAGGTTGGGCGAGCGGAAACCTGCCCACCTACTTCAGCCTCTCCAGTTTCTTCTTAATCTCCGCGGCTTTTTTCGCATCCGGTTCCAGCGCCAGGTATTTCGTATAAGCGTCGCGCGCCGCTTTGCCGTCGTGCAATTTTTCCTCGGCCTCGCCTAGCTTGAGCCACGCTTCGCTGTTGCCGTCGTTGTACTTGGTGGCGCGGATATAGCGATTCGCGGCGGCCCGGTAGTTCTTCTTGGTCTTCTCGTAGAATTCGCCGCGTTCCAATTCGTGCTTGGATTGCAGCGGATTGAAGGAAAATTCCTCGTTGGCTACGCCCCCATCCTCTTCCGGCGGAATCTCCTCTTTGTCCGACACCGCCGGCTGCGGCCGTTCCTTCTTCAATTCTCCGGGCTTCTGCTCCGCCGCGGGCGGCGTCTGATCCGGTTTGGAGTCCTGCGCGCAGAGCGGGACCAGCGAGGCGAAAACCATTGCAATGACCCAGCGCGGCGCCATATTCCCAGTGTAACGCGGCTCCGGCGGTATAATCGAACCAGCTCCCCCATTCGATGGAACTCCGTGAAAAAGTAGGGCAACTGCCGCTTGCGCCGGGTGTGTATCTGTACAAAGACGCCGCCGGCAAGGTGATCTACGTCGGCAAGGCCAAGCTTCTGCGCCACCGCGTGCGCAGCTACTTTTCCGAAGACAAACTGGCGGACGCCAAGACCGGCGGCCTGATCGCGGAAGCGCGCGACCTGGATTACATTCTGGTCGATAACGAAAAAGAGGCGCTGGCGCTCGAAAATAATCTCATCAAGCAGTACAAGCCGCGCTTCAACATCCTGCTGCGCGACGACAAAACCTACCCCTACATCAAGCTGACCAGCGAAAAATATCCGCGCGTCTATGTCACGCGGCGGCTGAAGAAAGACGGCGCCGCGTACTTCGGCCCGTACTTTCCCGCCAACCTGGCGCACCGCCTGGTGCATTTCATCCACCGCTATTTCCTGGTGCCTTCGTGCAAGCTGGATCTCACGCGCTTCCATCCCAAGCCCTGCCTGCAATACCACATTCACCGCTGCCTGGGTCCGTGCGTGGAAGGGCTCACCACGGATGCCGCCTACGGCGATGCCGTGCGCAACGTGAAGCTGTTCCTGGAAGGGCGCCACGGCGACCTGGCGGGCGAGCTGCGCGAGCGCATGCGGGGCGCCAGCGAAGAGATGCGCTTCGAAGAGGCCGCCGCGCTGCGCGATGTGGCCGCCACCGTGGAAGAGATCGCCGAGCGGCAGAAAATGGCCGCCGCCAAAGGCGACGACGTGGATATCTTCGCCTGCTACGCCGAGCCGCCCCTGGTGGCGCTCAACCTCTTCCACCTGCGCAACGGCCAGATTGTGGATCGCCGGGAATTCTTCTGGGAGGACCAGCCGGATTTCGACGAGCCGCAGTTCTTCTCTTCCATGCTGAAGCAGCTCTATCTCGACCAGCAGTACATTCCCGCCGAGATGCACGTGCCGGTGGATTTCGAAGACCGCGCCGCGCTGGAAGAGCTGCTCAGCGAAAAACGCAACCGCAAAGTGGAGATCCGCACCCCCCAGCGCGGCCAGAAGAAGGCCCTGCTGGACCTGGTCCAAACCAACGCCAGGCACAGTTTCGACGCCCGTTTCCGCATGTTGAAACCCTCCTCGCGCGCCATTCAGGAAGCCTTGCAGGACGCGCTCAATCTGCCCGACCCGCCGCGCCGCATCGAGTGCTTCGACATCTCCCACATTCAGGGCGCCGATAAAGTGGCCAGCATGGTGGTGTGGGAGGACGGGCGCATGAAGAAGGCCGACTACCGCAAGTTCATCATCAGGACGGTGATCGGCAACGACGATTTCGCCAGCATGCGGGAAGTGGTGACGCGCCGCTACGCGCGCCTGCAGGAGGAGAAACTGCCCATGCCGGGGCTGGTGCTGATCGATGGCGGCCTCGGCCAGTTGCACGCCGCGGCGCAGGCGCTGGAAGCCATCGGGATCGCCGATCAGCCGCTGGCGTCCATCGCCAAGCGCGAAGAGATCATCTACGTTTACGGCCAGGAGGACGACCCGGTGGCGCTCGACCGCTTCTCGCCCATCCTCCACCTGGTGCAATCCATCCGCGACGAAGCCCACCGCTTCGCCGTGACGTTCCACCGCTCGCGCCGCAACGCGCGGCAACTGACTTCCGAGCTGGACGCCATCGCCGGGGTCGGCCGATTGACCGTGCAAAAGCTGCTGAAGAGCTTCGGCAGCTCCGAGCTGGTGCGGGCGGCTTCCGAAGACCAGTTGGCGGCGGTGGTGGGCCGCGCGGCCGCGCGCAAAGTGCGAGCGCACTTCGCGGCGTAGGACGGGCCTCCCGGCCTGTCCTGGCTACCGCCAAAGCGTCGCAGGAATGCGTGCGCCCCTTGTCATTTGCTCTCCAGCAGCGGGTCCGCCCGCACCGCGAGGGTCCCGGCAGCCGTCGCTCCGCCCATGGTCAGCTTCAAACCGTAGGTCCCCGGAGCCAAGCGCGGCGGCGCTCCTCCACGTCCACCTCCGAAGGCGAATCCCGCTCCGCCGCCGCCGCCGCGCCGGCCGCCGCCGGCCGGTGGCGCGGTCATGCGCCCGTCCCAGGCGAAGCGCGTGATGCCGGGTTTGGCCGGCACGGTCAGCGAGCGCGTTCGCCCATCCGGGCTGGTAATTTCCAGATTGGCTTCGCCCGCCGCGTTCGGCCCCAGATAGAACGTGATCAGCGGAGTATTCACCAAATGGGTGCGGTCCCGCTGCTGGAAATTCACCGGCTGCACGTAGGGCGGATTCTGTCCCGCGTAGGTGTTGTCGCCAAGCTGGCCGCCGCGGCTCATGTCTTCCCACACGGTGGCCTGGCGCTGCGCGAAAAGGTGCACCGGCTCGGCCGCCATGGAGGGGCGCCATTGTTCCAGCGCGGTGATGTCGTCCAGCACGTAGATGCCGCGCCCGTGCGTGCCCAGAATCACGTCGCGGTCGCGCGGCTGAATCACCACGTCGTACACGGCAACCGTGGGCAGCCCGTTGGTCATGGGCTGCCAGGAGCGCCCGCGGTCCAGCGAGACCTGCAAACCGAATTCCGTTCCCACAAACAGCAGGCCGGGATTCTTGGCGTCTTCCTCGATCACGTACACAGGCTGATTGGCCGCCAACCCTCCCGACAGGTTCTCCCACGTCTTTCCGCCATCGCCGGTGCGGAACAGCCAGGCCGCGCGGTTATCGCTGCGATGCCCGTCGAAGGCCACATAGGCGGTATCGGGATTCACCGCCGACGCCACCACGCGGCTCACGTACAATCCCTTGGGCACCGCCGGAATGGCCGCGTCCACTTCCGTCCAGGAGTCGCCGGAGTCGCGCGTCACCCACACGTTGCCATCGTCGGTGCCCGCCCAGATCACGCCTTTACGCACGGGCGATTCGGAAATGGTGTAGATGGCCCCGTAGCCTTCCGCGCCGGTTTCGTCGGGGGTGAGGCCGCCGGTGCCTTTATCGTTCTTTTCCGGATCGTTCTTGGAAAGGTCGGGGCTGACGATGCGCCACGTCACGCCCTTGTCGGTGGTCTTCAACAAGTGGTTGGCGCCGTAGTACAGCACCTTGGGGTCGTGCGGCGAAATGATAAACGGGGTGGTCCAGTTCATGCGCAGCGCCCTGGCCGCATCGGGCGCATCCGGATCCTTGCCGGTGGCTTCCTTGAAGTTCTCGATGTTGTGCGGGGTGGCGCGCCGCGGCGTATCGGTATGGCCGATGGGGTCCACCACGCGGAACGTGCCTTCGGTCCCTTCCGAATACACGGTGCGCCAATCGGTGGGATCCACGGCCACATATTGGCCATCGTCCCAGTGCATCTTCCACGAAGCGTCGTTGCGAATCCCCAGCACATCGCGCGTGAACCCCATGGTGCCGATGGAGCCGTTATCCTGCAAGCCGCCGTAGATGGCATAGGGGTCGCGCATGTCGGTTGCGACTTTATAGAACTGCTCCACCGGCAGGTTGTCGAAGTAGATGAAGCTCCGTCCGGCATCGTGCGTCAGGGTCAGCCCCTTGTCTTTGCCCAGATAAAAGCGGTCTTTGTTGGCGGGGTCGATCCACATGGCGTGATGGTCGTAGTTGGGGCCGAAGGGAGCCGGCGCGGGCGTCAACGTCTTGCCGCCATCGGTGGAGCGCAGGAAACTGGTGGCCAGCACGTACACCAGTTGATCGTCGGAGGGGTTGATGCGGATCTGGCTGTAGTAAAACGGCCGGTTGTTATAGCGGTTCAGAAATTTCCAGCTTTCGCCGCCGTCTTCGGAGCGGTACACGCCGGTACCCAGTTTGGTCATGTCGGCGCACTCGGGCGAAGGAGGCGGCGCTCCGCGGCCGCCGCCGCACTGAAAGCCGTGCTCGACAATGGCCATCACGATCCGCGGGTTCTTGCGGTAGATGTCCAACCCGATGCGCCCGGTGGGTCCGCTGGGCAATCCGTTGGTGAGTTTCTTCCAGCTCTTGCCGCCATCGGTGGTGCGGAAGATGCCGCCGTTAGGTCCGCCGCTATCGAAGCGCCAGGGGCGCCGCAGCCGTTCGTAGAACGCGGCGTAGAGCACATCGGGATGGGCCGGGTCCATCACCAGGTCGGTGGCGCCGGTGCGGTCATCCGCCGGCAGGCCGCCGGCGAGTTTTTGCCAGGTCTGGCCGCCATCGGTCGTTTTGAAGACGCCGCGGTCGCCGGTGTATCCCCACAAGTTGCCGAGCGCGGCTACGTAGACCGTATTGGGGTCGGACGGATGAGTCACCACGCGGGCAATCTGAAAGGTGTCGCGCAGGCCCATGTTGCGAAAGGTTTCGCCGCCATCGGTGGATTTGTAGACGCCATCGCCCCAGGCCACGCTGTTGCGGTTGTTGGCTTCGCCGGCGCCCACCCAGAGAATCTTCGGATCCTTCTGAAAAATCGCCACGGCGCCGATGGAGGATGCGCCGTAGTAGTCGAAAATGGGAGTCCAGGTGGTGCCCGCGTTGTCGGTCTTCCAGACGCCGCCGGATGCCGCCGCCACGATGGCGAAGCGGAAGTCGGCATCCAGCGCCCGCACATCGGTGATGCGGCCGCCCGCCGAAGCCGGCCCGATGGAGCGCCAGTGGTAATTCGCGAGGAGGTCAACGCCGCCGGTGGACTGCGACTGCACGCCCGCCGCCGCCGCCACCAGCACCGCGATCAGAGTTTTCATTCCTGCCATTAGGAGAGTTTACATGATAGGCCGAACGAGAAGGGGCGGAAGCGGACAGCGGTTAGTGCGCCTGCACCCATGGAAAGATCAAGTCCAGCAGTCCCCTATGAAAGGGATGGTCCCCCGTGGAGTCCGGCTGGTCGCGCAGCTCGTAATCGCGCTCGGAACGATAGCGGTTGAAGTAGCGGTTCTGATGCGCGCTGGTGACCGGCGAAGCGGTGCCGTAGACGACCAGCACAGGCACATCGGCATTTTGCCAGTTTTTTCCCAGGCTGATATCGGCCACGGCTTGCAGGTAGGTGGAAGGCGCGCCTCCGAAGGGCGCGGTCAGATCGGCGCAACCCGGCGTACCGGCCAGCGATTCGGGAGACTGTTTTTCGATATGGAAGCGGAACGAGCAGACTTGCCATTGACGTTCTTCCTGGTCCACTTCTTCGGGCGTTTTGCCGGATAGGTCCGCCTGCACGCGCAGCCGCTCGAGGCCGTATTCGAACCAGCTTGTGCCCACGGTTTCGACGGCGATGAATCCGGCGGCATGTCCATCCGCTTCCAGGATAGCGAAGGCATGGACTGCACGGACCCGCGCGCCACGCCCGACCTGTGGTCGCGCCGCGCGATGGGAACGCGGCGGTGGTGACGGGTCTCGTGGAAGGCGGCGCGGCGGTTGCGGCCGGCTTTCGCAATGACGATGCCATCCTCTCGCTGGACGGGGCGCCCGTCGCGGGAGCGCGCCAGGGGCGATCGGACGGCGGCTTCTGATAAGATCCCGAGAGTATGCGTACTCTGCTTTTTCTGACGGCAGCGGCCGCTCTGGCCGCGCAACACGTTCCTCCGGCCGCGCCCCAGGCCGGCGCCGCTCCCGCACCCGCGCAGGCTCCCGCGCCAACCGCGCAAGGCGGTCCGCAAGCCGGCTCCCTGGACGAGGTGATGAAGGCTGTCGACGACCTCATGTGGCACACGCTCCTGGGGGACATCGCGGAGATCGACAAGGTGCGGTACACCAGCCTGCCATCGGCGCATGCGGCCAATCCGCGCGCGCCGGGAGCCGCCAATCCGCTGATCATCGCGGCTTACACTTTCATTCCGAAAAAACTGGACCGCGCCAGGAAGCAGCCGCTGATCGTCTTCTGCCACCAGGGAATTCACGCCAACGAAGATACCCGCGACGCGCATATTTTCAGAGAGCTGATCGACCAGGGGTACTCCATCATCGCCCCCGATTACCGCGGCAGCACCGGCTACGGCCGCGGATTTTACGAGCAGATCGATTACGGCGGCCGCGAAGTGGACGACGTGTATTTCGGCGCCCAGTGGATGCTGGAGACGTACGGATTTCTGGACCCCAAGCGCGTGGGCATCGTGGGCTGGAGCCACGGCGGGCTGATTACCCTCATGAACATTTTTGAGCATCCGCAAACTTACGCGGTGGCTTACGCGGGCGTCCCGGCGAGCGACCTGGTGGCGCGCATGGGCTACGAGCCGGAGTCTTACCGCGCCCTGTATTCGGCCCCGTATCACATTGGCCGCAGCGTGCGCGACGATATCGAGGAGTATCGCAAACGCTCCCCGGTGACGCACGCCAAGGAGCTGGAGACGCCGCTATTGATTCACAGCAACACCAACGACGAAGACGTCAACGTGCTGGAAGTGGAGCATCTGATTCAGGCGCTGAAAGCCGAGGGCAAGAAATTCGAATACAAGATTTACCAGAACGCTCCCGGAGGCCACTACTTCAATCGCCTGGATACGAAACTGGCCAAGGACAGCCGCCGCGAGATTTACCACTTTCTGGCGGGGTATCTGAAGCCGGAGCGGCCCACGGAATGAAAGAGATTTAAGCCACCGATGCACACCGATGAACACCGATAAAACCTAAAACATATGCTTTGTTTTATGGACTGAAGCCCTAAAGTGAGACACTCCGAATAGACGCACTTTGCATTGAATGGAGTGCGAAAAATGGCGAAGAAGGCAAAGTGGCGTCGGCACACCCTGGAATTTAAGCGGCAGGTCGTCGAACGAATGAA
>Ga0181536_10007512_pt1 | contig 10698 bp, 11 predicted proteins | sample PEATcosm2014_Bin_41_FD_121105 | JGI IMG/M metagenome (GOLD analysis project Ga0181536, IMG submission 121105) | Peatland microbial communities from MTU Mesocosm Facility, Houghton, MI, USA - PEATcosm2014_Bin17_60_metaG | ecosystem: Environmental > Terrestrial > Soil > Wetlands > Peat | place...
CCGACGAAGACGCCTACTCCGACTCCGACTCCAACTCCGACGAAGACGCCTACTCCGACTCCGACTCCGACTCCGACTCCGACGAAGACGCCAACGCCAACGCCGACACCGACCAAAACACCAACGCCAACGCCGACACCAACGCCCGGCGGTTGCACCATCGACTATGTGATTTCGCCGCAGAACTCAAGCGCCTTCGGAGCGGCCCTCACCATCGTTAACAACGGAAGCACCGCACTGAGCAGTTGGACGCTGAGCTGGACCTTTGCGAACGGCCAGACAATTACGTCTTTCTGGAACGGCAATGAAACCCAAAGCGGTTCGACAGTGACCGTCACCAACGAAAGTTACAACGGCAGCATCGCGGCCGGCGCAAGCCTCACCGGAATGGGATTCAACGGAACCTGGAACGGCGCCACCAACGCGGTGCCCGCGTCGTTCACGCTGAATGGAACGGCCTGCACCGTCAACTAGCAGGCCGCCGCAGCGCATCATAGGCGGGAATCCCAGCTCTCGATTCCGGGAGCTGGGATCCCGCCTCCACCACCGCCGGCTATGCGCTCGACCTACCGTCGGCTTTCAGGATTTTCCCGGCGATTGGGCTACGATCAAGCATCTGCGCAACCGGCAACTGTAATAGAGTTGCGTTCCGTTTGTATCCATCCCCGATTGCCCCGCGAGCACATGCGCAAAGCGGAGGAACCGGCTCGCTCGCGCGCTTAATCTGGGCATGTTTCATCGGTGAAGATCGCTTCGATGCTGGTCTCGAAGAGCCGCGCCAGTTTGAAGGCCAGCGGCAGGCTGGGATCGAACTTGCCAGTCTCGACGGCATTGACCGACTGGCGCGAGACCTCCAGCCGCTGGGCGAGGTCGGCCTGCGACCAGTTCCGTTCCGCGCGAAGGATTCGGAGTCTGTTTTTCATCTGTACTTCATCCAGACCACGACGAAGGAGATGCCCACACAAATCCAGAAGAGGGGATAAACCCAAAAGAGGTGCAGGCGCAGGACGTGGGTGAAGTTTTCCAGGAATCCCAACATGGAGATGACCGCGAGAGTTCCTCCGATTCCCCCGAGCAGGCACTGGATTTGCAGATTGCGCACAAACTCATCCTTCTCTTCGGCCAGATACATTCCGAAGACAACAATCTGCGCGAGAAGGGGGATTGAAGGGAGCACGGCGAGCAAGTAAGCCGCCGCGCCGGTTGGATGAAAATATTGAAAACAGCGAACGGCCAGGACGAGGAACAACAGATACAGGACCATGGTTCCCGCAAAGCGATAGAAGAAGCGGCGCTGCGCGGGATTGTTGGTTGAGCAATTCATGATTGGTCTCCTTTACATTACGACAACTAAACTTTACATAAAAATCAAATCAATGTCAAGTATCCTTTACAAGAATTCTTTTTGTGTGCGATAAGTGCCTCGGCATGAGCGGGATACGCAGACAAAGCGAGGACGAAAGGGGCAGGATTCCCATCGCCCCTCCTCCACCCAATGCACTAGACTCGACTCGTGGGCTTTCAGGATTTTCTCGGCAACCCGGCCACCGTCACCCATCTGCGCGAGAGCATTCGCAGAATCAACTTCAAGATACAGGAAGCGAAAGGAGATTTCTCATCCGCCAGCCTTGTATTGCGATTCTTCTAACGGTCTGTGCTTTATGTGGTTTGCCGAGTGTCTTATCGGCTCGCCCTTTTCCGCAATTGCTGCCTCCGGCTAGCGAATTTGAACTGACCTTGCGTGAGGACCCCAACAGCAAATTGCCACTCGGCCAGAGTTGCAGCGGCGAAGCTGGGATGACTCTCGCCTGCCGCGCATTCGTCGTGACATTGAAAAACATCGGCGCGCACACCGTCCATCTCAGCCGCATTGGCTGCGAGGAGCCGGTCGTTAGCTTTGAAATGAAGGAGCCGAACTCGTCCAGCGGATGGTGGCCAGTCAGTCGGGTTACCCGGCCTGCTTGCACACCTTGGACATACGTCAATCTCCGCCTGAAACCCGGCGAGAGCACCGAGTATGCGACCCGTCTGATTTCGCCGAATCGTGCGCCCGATTTTGCTCCAGTCGCGCCGCGTTCATATACTGTCCGGACTTCGTGGATGCTTTGGGGCTGCACGGAGAACCCCGAGGGTTCAGACTGCCTTGCACCGCTTCAGATATTGAGAACGGCCTCTTGGGGTGGGCCCACAGCCGATGTGGATTTTCAGACGCCGATAGAAGTCGTCTCTGGCGAGATCGAGGTCAACTCGCCGGCTCTTCCCGATCTCGGCACACTCAAAATTGCCTTCGAGGTAACACCCAACCCCCAGGGCTGGACCAAATCTCTTCCCATGCCGTCCAAATGTGCGGGGCAGGCGGGGACCAGCATCGAATGCACCGTCTTCCACTACGCCATCCGCAATCTCGGAAGCCGTCCCATCCGCAACGGAAGGTTTGGCTGCAGCGATTACAGCATCATTCCCGAATACCTGACGGGCAACGGCGAATGGAAGCGCCTCGACCCCAGACTCAAGGCTTGCACAATGAACATCTACATCGAGACTCCCATCCTCCCCGGTAAAGCGGACGAGGGAGACTTCATCCTCTCCAACCTAGCACCGGAATTCGATACGGCGCCGCTCTATCCCGCGGGCGATTACCGCTTCCGCTTTCACTTTCAGTCGGATGCCTGCTTTGCTTCCCCGGATGGCAGTTTTTGCCTTCTACGACCTAAGGAACAGCCAGCCGTGACATCGAACGAGGTCACGGTGAATGCCACGGAATTCGTTCCGTCTGGCAGGCCGGAATAGGAATAAGATAGGCTCGAACCGTGGGCTTTCAGGATTTTCTCGGCAACCCGGCCACCGTCACCCATCTGCGCGAGAGCATACGCGCGGAGCGGTTTCCGCATTCGCTCATACTGGCCGGACCGCGCGGGGCGGGAAAGTACACGCTGTCGCTGATGCTGGCGCAGGCGGTCAACTGCCTCAATCCCACTGAAAGCGATGGTCTGCCCGACTTCTGCGGAGTCTGCTCGAACTGCGCCCGCATCGGCGCGGCGGCCAATCTTGAAGAGCGTGTGGCCGAGGCCGTCGAAGCCCGCGAGGAGATGCGCGACACCGACAAGCGCGAGACCCGCATCCTCATCCAGACCCATCCCGACGTAATCGTCGTGCCGCCCGACCCGCCGCAACTGCTCATCAAGCTGGGCCAGGTGCGCCAGGTCATCCACGCGGCCTATTATCGGCCTCCCAACGATGCCCGCCGCTCCTTCTCGATCTTCACCTCCTCGGCCTTCATGAAGGAGGCGGCCAACAGCTTGCTCAAGGTGCTCGAAGAGCCGCCTGAGGGAACCTCGCTGATCCTGCTCACCGAAAACCCCCAGGAATTGCTGCCCACCATCCGCTCCCGCGCAGTGCTGCACCGCCTGGGCGCTCTGCCCGCCTCAGATCTGGAGTCCCTGCTGGCCCTGCGCCGCCCCGAACTCAAGGCGCAGGATCGTGCTCTGGCCGCGCGGCTGGCCGAGGGAGCCGTGGGCCGCGCGCTCACCCTCGATCTCGGCGTTTATCTCACCAGCCGCCAGGACGCGCTCATCCTGCTGCGCACCGCCTTGCGCGAACCCGACTACTCGGCGCTTTTCCACGCCACCGAGAGCTACCGCGCCGGAGCCGACGGCCAGGAGAAAACCATCAACCTGCTGCGCGCCTTGGGCAGCCTCATCGAGGACCTGCTGCTGGTGGTCGCTGGCACACCGCGCCTTATCCGCAACCTGGACCTCGGCGCCGAACTCGAACGCATGGTCCGAGACTCTGCCCTCACCGTGGACTGGATCGACTCGGCCGCCCGCGCCCTGACTCAAGTCGAGCAAGGTATGCGCCGCAACCTGCTCCGCTCCCTCTCGCTCGATGCCATGGCTGTCAGCCTGGAACGAAATTGACGCCGGCGCATTCACCCGTGTCTGCGAAAAAATATGCAACCACCGCCCGCCGCCAAGCATCTTATCGTCAACAAGCAATCGCGCCACCGATCGGAACCGATACTCGACGGCCCTTCCCCGCCGTTGAGGCACCGTATCCGGCGGTAACCGAGCGCGGATTGCGCTTTTTCTTTTCCCCTGCCGCCTTCAATCGCGGCGTACCCAAAAGGGGATCGGCGGAGTCTCTCGTTATAGGTGATAGAACACCCGCGTCGTTTGTGTGCTTCACCTTTTTCCATAGGAGGCTTTCTCCCATGAGCAGTCAAGCCGTTGTGCGTCCTATCGACAAGCGAAGCGGCGTCACGCCCGCCTACTCCCAGCCGCGCCCCGTGCGAAGGTCTCCCGCCTACATGCCCATCCGCCTCACCGCGCACACCGTCGCCGCCGCCGAGGAGCCTCTCAACCGGAACGTTGAACTCTTCTACCTGCAAAAGCAGATTCAGGCGCAGACCCCGATGGTGATTGTGCTCGAGGACGGCGAGCAGGTAGAGGGCTGCATCGAGTGGTACGACCGCCTGGCCTTCAAGGTGCGCGGCCGTCAGAAGACCTTGGTCTATAAATCCGCCATCAAGTATATGTACAAAGTAGGAGAATTCGGGCAATAGGCCCTTATTCGCATCCCGCAACCGCCGCCTTGCGCAGCCGGTCGCGGATCGCCGCGCCAATCCCTTCGGACGTCGGCAAAGGACAGAGAATCACGGTGCATTCCTTGCTGTCCAGCTCCCGCAACCCCGCATAGAGATTCCGCGCCAGCTCTTCAGGCGCAGCCCACCGGCCCCAGGCGTAGACGGCCGCGGCCCGATCCGGCGCCGCCGCCTCTTTGGGCAGCATCACCCCCAGTCGTTCTCCAGCTTGTCGCAGCGCCGCCTCGGCCAGCCGCGCCCCCAGCGTCTCCAGCGGCGTCTCCACCAGCACCAGCCGCGCCCGCGGCGCATAGTGCCGCAGACCCAACCCCGGCGACGGCAGCGCCTGCTTCGGCTTGTTCTCGTGCTGCCCCGCGCTCTGGAATATCTCCACCGCTCCGGCACAGTGCCGAATCTGCGCGACGGTCACCGCCCCTGGCCGATAGATCACCATTGGACTCCGGCAGGGATCGAGCACCGTGGATTCGACCCCATGCTCCGTCGGCCCCGCGTCCAGCACCGCATCGATTTGCCCGTCCAGATCTTGAAGCACATGCGCCGCCGTCGTGGGGCTGATGTGGCCAAAGAGATTGGCGCTGGGCGCGGCCACCGGAACCCCGGCCCGCCGGATCAGCTTCAGAGCCACGGGATGCGCCGGCATCCTCACCCCCACTAGCGGCCGTCCCGCCGTCACCGCATCCGGCACAGCCGAGGCGCGCGGCAGCAGCAGCGTTAGCGGTCCCGGCCAAAAGGCCTTCATCAACCGCCGCGCCGCATCGGGAACCTCCTCGACCACCCTCTCCAGCATTGCTTCATCGGCAATATGCACAATCACCGGGTCCCACGCCGGCCGTCGCTTGGCCGCAAAGATTCGCTCCACCGCCGCCGCATCCAGCGCATTCGCTCCCAGTCCGTAGACGGTCTCAGTCGGCAGCGCCACAGTTCCGCCGGAGCGCAGAATCTTCGCCGCCCGCTCCAGGGCCTTCTCGGCCTCGGAACTCTCCAGGTTTGCTGGGTCCACCACGAATCGCAGCGTCTTCACTCTTTCATTGTCGCCTTTTCAAGCCGCCGCGCAACAGCTTTTCCCTCATGGAGTGTAGGAATCGATTGGGTTGTCATCAGTTTGGCGCGCACTTGCGCCAAACGCGGTCGAAGGGCCTGCATTTAATCTCAGCGCCGTCTCGCTGTATAGTGGATTCGGAACAAGAAACCTTTCGATTATAAGGATATATGTGGCACCGATGGAGCAGAACCCCACATCCTACTCGCCGTGCCGCTACTTTGAGGGAGATTATATGAATCTTTTGAAACTTCGCCGTTCCCGGCCAACCGGACGGCAGTTTGCAGTGGCTTTATTGTTATGCTTGTGCCTCTTCGGATTTGCGCTGGCCGGACATGGCCAGACCACCGGCATAAACCAACTGATCGACAATTTGAAGAGTCCCGACGTTAGCGTCCGATGGGATGCGGCCAATGCGTTAGGCGACATCAAAGACCCGCGCGCTGTTGCGTCTCTAGTAGCAGCTCTCAAAGATGGGGATTGGCGCGTGCGCAAGATTGCATCCGAGGGGTTGAGCAAGATCGGAACGCTTGCCGTCGAGCCTCTAATTGGCGCTCTCAAAGATCAAGATCCGCTCGTCCGGCGGGGCGCGGCCAATGCCCTGGGCGAAATCAAAGATCCTCGCGGCGTCGCCCCGTTGATCGCGGCCCTACAGGATACCAGTGGAGAAGTCCGCCAGTTGGCGGCTACCGCGCTGGGAGCTTCGCAAGATACCCGCGCGGTTGAACCTCTGATTGCGGCGCTGAAGGATTCCAATACCTGGGTGAGGCTGGATGCAGCTACGTCGCTCGGTGAAATCAAGGACCCTCGCGCCATCGGGCCCTTGACAGATGCCATGAAAGACCAGAACGAGAGCGTGCAGCGATATGCCGCCGAGGCGCTAGATAGAATCAATGTCCTCGGCACAACCGCGGCCAAAAGCGCGACGCCGCAGAATGCAGTTTCTTCCGTGCAACCAGGCGCAATTCGCAAGGACATTGTCCCTGCGGCCCAGCCGAGCGTGGCTTCAAACAGCGTGATCGACGACAGCGTCAACAAACTGATTGCCAAGCTGAAGGAGAAGAAACCGGAACCACGGGGACGCACGGTCGATGCTCTGGTCGGCATTGGAGCGCCCGCCGTGGAACCTCTGATCGCCGCGCTCAAGGATTCGAATCCGACGGTGCGGGAAAATGCTGTCACCGCGCTGGGCAGAATTGCCGATCCTCGCGTGATCGACCCGCTGGTTGCCGCCATCCGGGACAGCGATACTGCCATCGGGTGGAGTGCAGGCACGGCGCTGCGCCAATTCAACGATCCCCGCGCCGTTGAGCCGCTGCTGGTTGACATGAAAGATCCGAATCCAGTCATTCAAGCATGGGCAACCTTGGCGTTATGCGAAAGCGACGATCCTCGCACGGTCGAGCCGATGATCGCAGCCTTGCAGCAGGCAGTGACCAGCGCACGGCGCTTCGCCGCCCATTCGTTAAGCAGAATCGACGACCCTCGCGCGGCGACCGCCTTGCTGCAGGCCTTGCAGGGGCGCGACAAGAATGTAATCGCCGGCGCATATCCTTTCTACATTCGGTGGGGTGTGCCGAATTCCGAGGAGATGTTGATCGAGGCGCTCATGGACAATGGCGATAAGAATATGGCGCAGGTTTTCGTCAACAGCGGAAACTCCAAGTTGGAAAGCGCGGCGCATACTTGGGCGTCCTTGCACCGATATCAGGAAGAGAAGGCTGCTGGCGTAGGAGCTACCAAGTGGGGCAGCGCGCAGCAGTCCGGCCCCAGGCAATAACCGCTCCATGCTCGACGCAACAGCGAATGCCTGCCCGCGGCGCGGTACACTGGAATGCGGAAGAGTTTCAAAACTCCGACGAACAGATATCCAAATTGTCGCGCTGCTACTCTTAAGGAGACTGTATGAACCTATTGAAAGATCGTCGCTTTCGGCAAACCGGACGGCAGCTTGCCGTTGGTGTTTTACTCTGCTTCTGCGCACTCGGGCTTGTGTTAGCCGGGTATGGACAAACGGATCAGGCTAGCCAAACAGATAAGGTCGGTCAAGCCGATAAAGTTAGCCAAACCGATAAAGTCGGTCAAACGGATAAGGTCGGCCTACTGATAGGCCAACTGAAGGACCCGGACGATGGCGTCCGATCCCGCGCGGTCAGGGCATTGGACGAAGCCAAGGACCCCCGAGCCGTTGAGCCTCTGATCGCAATCATCAAGGACCCGAATCCGGGCATCCAATTTCTAGTGGCCAGGGCGTTGGGCGACATCAAAGACCCTCGCGCGATCGATCCCCTGATCGCGGCGCTGAAGGACAAGGATGCCGGCATCCGGCAGAATGCGATCAGGGCGCTGGGCTGGATTGGAGACCCGCGCGCTCTCGATCCATTGATCGCGGGCTTGAGTATCAGAGATCGTAACATCCGATGGCTTGCGGCTGAGTCGTTGGGCGAAATCAAAGACCCCCGCGCCGTCGAGCCTCTGATCGAAACCATGCAGGACCCGGACCCTTTCGTCCGGCAGAGTGTGGCCACGGCGTTGGGCAATATCAAGGACCCCCGCGCGGTCGATTCCCTGATCGCCGCTCTCCTGCTGGTGAAGGACTCGGACGCCGGCGTCCTGGTGCAAACGCATGCGGCCGTAGCGTTGGGCGAAATCAAAGACCCCCGCGCCGTTGGACCCCTGATTGCCGCCTTGAAGGACAATCATCGTCAAATCCGGCAGGGAGCGGTTGAGGCGTTAGGCAAAATCAAAGACCCCCGCGCGGTCGAGCCTCTGATCGCCGCCTTGAAGGATACGGATTCAGGCGTCCGGCAGAACGCGGCCGAGGCGCTGGGCAAAATCAACGACCCTCGCTCCGTCGAGCCTCTAAAACAGTTTCAGAGCGTGCATTGATCGAAGTGTTTGATGCGTCCGGCTACACGAAGTTGGCTCTGGACTTCCTCAACAGCGGACTTATTCCGGCGGAAGAATCCGGTTCGGACAAGAGCCGCCTGGGCCGCATCGGCAAACGAGGGAACGATCCGCTGCGCCGGCATACCTGGGGCAACCGGCTAAACAGAACAGTTGCGGGCGGAAGTTTCACAGAAACACAACTTATACGTTTCTGTGAAGCGGCCCCATGAAAGTAATTGATTCCAGGCTGGTTAGCGGTGGCTCCACGATTTCACTGAATAACAGTTTATGTGTTCCTGTGGAGTGGCCTACTGGAAACAATTGATTCCGAATGGGTTATGCAGGCCTCCACAGTTTCACCGCAAAAACGCAAAAATAATCCACTTTCGCTTAAATATGGTTAAGAGATTGATGGAATTCTGGTTAGCGAAAACGCAGCAGCCATATTTTTCACGATTTCATGCGCAGCGGCGGAGCTTCCCACCCCAGCGACGAAGACCCGTCGCCGGGGACCCCGGGTAGGCATCTCCACTCTTCCTTTCAATTCCTATTGTGCGCCTGCGGAAGGCTTTTTTCTGCAACCACCTGCGGTGGGGCCAATTGCCTTCGGCGTGTCGAACCGACGGTATCGGCTTCCCGCCCTGGCGCTAGGGAAGCTCTGAATAAGTTCTGCCGCAGAGCGAACCTTCCCTCAGGGGCTAAACAGGCTGCGGAAAAAGGGGGAATAAGGGGCGAAAATCCCGAAAAACATCCCTCCAGGGCTAAAGCCCAAGTTGATTCTGTTGGCTTTATGCGGGGGTTGAAACCCCCGCCTCCCTCCGAATCGAGTTTTTCCGCAAGCTGTATAGCCCGCATTGATTTTGCAGGGTTTATGTACGGGCTGAAGCCCGTACCCTTCAAAACGCCTACTTGATCAGGGGTTTCCTGGCGTATGAAACGCAGGTTCTTCGACTCCGCTACGCTTCGCTCAGAATGACAGCATGATGGGGCACGAGGTATTCGTGAGCTTGTATTCGTGGGCTTGCATTCATGGGCTTGGAATGAGTGGGGGAACTGAGCCGCGCGCCGCATCATGCGATCCCCAGCACCCGGTTTATAAATCCGACAATGTACTTCCAGACCAGATAATAGCCCACGAGCGCGCCCAGAAAAAGCGGCGCGATGAGCGCATAGGACACTTGGCAAGCCTGGAACCAGGTGACGCCATGGGCGCCTATCACAAGTAGTCTCAGGCAGGTAGCCAGGAGCGCTCCAACGGGCATCAGCAGGAGGGGCAGCACGGCTCCATGCAGGCCGATGGGCACATGGGTATGTGAGGCCGACCACAGCCAGAGCATATTCCAGAGACCCCAGAGGAGGGGCACGACGGCCATGGGAAAGATAAGCGCCTGTTCGACAGGTATAGGCACCTGATGCACGAGCCGCACTACGACGAAGGTCAGAAGCAGCGGCAGAACCAGGGTGGGCACAAAGATGCCCGCTAAGTAAGCGCGCAGGTAAGGATGGGTGTTCATAACTTCCTCCAGTTTTGCGGGCGCTAGCGTCCGCGGGTTCACAGGTAGTAGAGAAGTATGGGGATCGAGGCCGGAAAAAAGGCGGCGAAACCCACGAGGCCGGCCAGCAATGCCCAGTCGAACAATTCCCAGCGGAGCAATGCCGGATGGAACAGTGGCGACGTGGCGGGTCTTGCATCCAGCCGCAGCAGAATTGCGGGCCACAGGTCGCGTCCGGGTTCCGGCTCGCCCTCGACCGGCGGCAGCGCCTGTTGCAACAGTTTCTTCATGCGGTCTTGCTTGCGGTCCCGGTTGCGGTCTTGGTCATGTGCATTCATGGCGTGATTCCTTGTCTTTCGAGGTCCTTCCTCAGCAATCGAAGCGCGCGAAAGACGCGCAGTTTAACGGCCGCGACCGAGATGCCCAGCGCCGCCGCCACTTCTTTGCGCGGCTGCTCCTCGATCACCGCCAGCGTGGCCGCAATCCGCAACTTTGGCGGCAGCCGTTGAAAAGCCCGCGCTGTCTTCGAGCGAATCTCCGCGGAGATGGCCGAATCGGCAACTGCCGGAGCCGCCAGTTCTTCGGGCAACTCGCTTTCGGGGCGCATCGAGCGCAGCCAATCCAGCGCCGCGCGGGTGGCGATGCGGCGCGCCCAGCCCTCGAATCCACGCAAAGGC
>Ga0181536_10007516_pt1 | contig 10690 bp, 10 predicted proteins | sample PEATcosm2014_Bin_41_FD_121105 | JGI IMG/M metagenome (GOLD analysis project Ga0181536, IMG submission 121105) | Peatland microbial communities from MTU Mesocosm Facility, Houghton, MI, USA - PEATcosm2014_Bin17_60_metaG | ecosystem: Environmental > Terrestrial > Soil > Wetlands > Peat | place...
AGAGCGTCAAGGTCGTGTTCGACCCTTCGCAGATCACCTATGGCCAGGTGCTGATGATTTTCTTTTCCGTGGCGCACAATCCGACGGAACTGGACAAGCAAGGTCCCGATTGGGGGCCGCAGTACCGCTCCGCCGTGTTTTTTTCGAGCGATGAACAAAAACGGATTGCCCAGGCGTACATTGCGCAGTTGGATGCCGCGAAGGTCTACCCTCAGAAGATTGTGACGCTGGTCGTTCCGTTAAAGGCTTTCTATCCCGCGGAAGGCTATCACCAGGACTACTTGAAGCATCACCTGGATAGTCCCTACATTCAGATCAACGATCTGCCAAAAATTGCCGACCTGAAGAAGCAATTTCCGCAGCTCTATCGGGAATACTGAAAACTCGCGATTGGTGGCCTCACGATTACCCCGGGCGGTCTGCGACATATTCTCTCCGCCGAACTTCCTGCTTGACTTGCTCGCCGCAGGGGCGTATTCAGGGTATCCACGCGCAGCGCTCCCTGCCGTATGCCGACCCGCTGCTTCTACCTCCTGCGCGTTCATTTTACTTTCTCTAAGGAGGAACTATGTGTGCAGTCAAGGCAATTCCAGACGGGTACCATTCGACCACGCCATCCATCGTGTGCAAGGGCGCCGCTCGCGCGATTGACTTCTACAAGGAGGTCTTTCAAGCCAAAGAACTGGGCCGCATGTCTGGGCCGGGCGGCAGCATTGGACACGCCGAGTTGCTGATCGGGAATTCACGCCTGATGTTGAGCGATGAATTTCCCGGCATGGCCAATGCGCCGGACCCCAATGCTCCGCAATCGGCTTACCTCTTCATCTATAGCGAAAACGTGGACGCGTTGTACGACCGTGCGGTGAAGGCCGGGTGCAAAGTGGAAATGCCTCTTCAGAACCAGTTTTGGGGTGACCGCTATGCCAAAGTCCGCGACCCGTTCGGCCATCAATGGGGTTTCGGCCAACACGTGGAAGACGTCACGCCAGAGGAGATGCAGCGACGCGCGGATGCCTGGATGGCGCAGATGAGCAAGGCAGCGAGCGGCGACTGATCCAGTCTCCCTGACGGCATCCCGGTTCGAAAGTGGCTCTGCCTCTCCCTAGGCAGGGCCACTTTTTTTGTTTCGAGGGTACAGCTAACTCCAGCACGGCGAGAGCCGAGCAGGGCCTCGGAGTGGAACTGTACTAGAGCTACTATGGTTAGTACTCGTAAACCTATGTAAAGTGGAGTCTTAAGAACCACAAGGACGATAATGTGCAGGAAAAGTCACGTTTTTCCTTAATAGGTCCATCTTGAACAAAATAACCTATTTATTTTCTGTAACTTGAAAAAAATCGTTTCTGGCGCTTAACGTGCTCTGTTCTTGACTAGGGTACCGCAGCCCTGGATCTGCTTAATGGGAAAGCATGGGAGAAACATGTTCAAGGTCAAATTGAGTGTAGTTTTTGCTGCGTGCTTGCTGCTCTTGGCTGTGAGTGCGAGGGCGGATACCTTCAGTCTTACCGCTACTAGCGGTGCAACCACCGTAATATCCGCGACTCTCACGGGGACCGAATTAAGCCCGGGCGTCTTCGATATCACCGGTATGTCGGGTACGGTTGACGGCTATAGCGCCACCCTCCTTCCGACAACGGGAGCGGGAATAGTGACGGCATCTAGCGTCGTGGATGGCTGGGAAATTCTCTACGACAACCTGTTATCCGTGAATGCACCATATGTTGATTATTACGGGTTGGCCTTTACGGCCGACGGTGAGCTAGGCAACCTTTACTACTCTGGTGGAGAGCTATACGCCCAACTGGGCAACAATCCCCCGTTCCAAGAGACGTTATCGGTCAGTGTGGTCCAGACGCCGGAACCCAGCAGCTTGGTGTTGCTCGTTGCTGGCATGCTCGCCCTGATGTTGCTGGTGATTCGCCGCGGCCGAGCTTAGCTGTACAGTTATCCCGATTCCCTCTTTCCCCTGAAACGCCCTCTGGCATCCCCGGAGGGCGTTTCCTTTTGTGGCCGGCACGGTATTGTCCCGTCCTGCCGCTGACGCAACATCAGGAGCGGACACATGGCCAATCCTCTGCGCATTCTCCTGGCAGGAGCGAAGGGCACGCTGAGCGCGAGACAGTAATGTTTATCGTGTTTCGAGCGGCCAGAGCCATGCGGCGCCGCGAACACCGCTGGCATCGCCGTGCTTGGCCACCAGCACTGGCGTATCGGCCTCTCTCCCGAATACATACTCCTTCAACCGCTGCGGCACATTCCGGTACAGCCGCGGCACTTGCGATACGCCCCCGCCAAGAACAATCACGTCGGGGTCGAGGATGTTCACGATTTGCGACAGGCTGCGCGTCAGGCGATCTTCGTAGCGCTCCAGGCTGGCCACCGCCGCGGCTTCGCCGGCCTCGCAGCGCGCGATGATCTCTTTACCCTTCAAACGGGTTTTGGTGGCGCGCTCGTAATCGTCTTCCAGCGCGGTGCCGGAAATCCACGTCTCGATGCAGCCATGAAAGCCGCAGTAGCAGACAGGCCCCGGGAATTCGTCGGGGCGCATCCAAGGAAGCGCGGTATGACCCCATTCCCCGGCCACCCCGTTGCGTCCATTCAGCACGCGGCCATCGACGGCAATACCCCCGCCGCAGCCTGTCCCCAAAACCACGGCAAACACGACGTGCTTGCCCGCGCCCGCGCCGTCCGTGGCTTCCGAAACAGCCAGGCAGTTGGCGTCATTCGCGCAGCGCACTTCGCGATGCAGGGCATCGCCCAAATCGCGGTCAAACGGCTTGCCAATCATCCACACGGAGTTTGCGTTCTTCACCGTGTGCGTGATCCTGGAAATCGTGCCGGGAATGGCTACGCCGACCGTAGCGCGCCGATGCAGTTCGCGCTCGATGCGTTCGACGCCTTCCTTGATCGCGCGCACGGTGCCGTCATAATCATGCCGCGGGGTGGCCACGCGGTGTCGATGAAGTTCGCGGCCATCGTATGCTAGGGCGACGAACTCAATTTTTGTGCCGCCAAGATCAATACCGATACGGACTTTGCTCTCTGCAGAATTCCCCGAAGAAGTAGACATGATGGACACGATTTTACACACAAATGCCCATAGCAAGGTGGCTCGCTTAGAGAATGGCCCCGCCTGCAACATCAGGCGAAAGGACTGAAGAGAACGCCCTAACGAAACGCCCCAGGAGACCGCGGAAAGCGTCTCGAGGGGCGTCGCAAAGGATGTCGGATAGGTTAGAAGTGGAAGCCGAGCTCGACGCTCTCTGTTCTCGGGGTCACATAGTGCGTGCCGCTGAAGGTGGAAATGAAGTTGTATAGCGCCACCTTGTCCATCAGGTTGATCACAGTGAAGCGCAAGCTCCACTTGTAACGGTCGCCATTGAACAGATTGTCGTGGCCGACGGCAATGTCGAACAAGTTCCGCGGCTTGATCCGTTGTGGATTGTGGTCGTCATTCTCCGTACCGGGCGCCGGGATGGATACATACTTGGCGCCATAATCTGCGGCCGGGCAAACGTTCAGTACGCCTCCGTAACTGATCGGGGTCGTGGGAGTTGCATATACGCTCCCGCAGAACAGTCCTGCCTGGGCCTGTTGATCTGGCGTAAGTCCCGATACATCGACGAGATTATTGGGGCCACCGCCATTTGGCCCGTTCGGGCAAGCTTCCCCTCCGAAACACGGCACGGGACCGGCCACAAGGCCGCTATCATAGCGCCAGTTAAAGCCCAGCCACGGCCCGCGTTTCCACGGTTGATATTGCAAGTGTGTGGTCTGGTTGAATTTTTCGTCGTGGTCGATGCGAAATACAGAGGGACCCGTGGGCGAGGGTGGCGTGGCGCCAATGCCGCTGATCTGGGGAGTAAAGAAGCGCGCCGCCACGCTGGACATGACCGCATACGCGGTAAAGCCGTGGTAGTTCGGAACGGTGGCGCGGATGGCATAGCCGGGGATTTTTGAACTGGCCCACTCGATGGGATATGTGATGGGAGTGTCGCCAAGCACGCTGAAGTCGAACGCCTTGTGCGTGTACTTCCAGAGGTACTCGCCATCGATGACCAGGTGCTTTCCGAAAGCTTGTTCCAGACCGGCATGAAACTCATTGCGATGGCCCGGACCTAGCGCTGGCACCGATGAGGAGATGCATTGCCCCCCGGGTACCGACTGCTGCAGGTCGAAAATCACGGGGTCATTGCAGCCGGTACTGGCAAGAATGAGGTTCTCGTTGAATGGAGTCTCCATCGTCCGGGCGTAAGAAACACGCAGCACCGTGTTCGAGGGCTTGATGTTGTAGGCAATGCCCAGGCGAGGCTCCAGTTGTTGCGCGCTGGAAATGCCGCGGTAGATATCGCCGCGTAGCCCAAGGTTTAGGCTCCAGTTCTTTATCGTGATTGCGTCCTGAACGTATAGCGCCGCTTCCTTGATGTTGGCAGTGCCATGAAAGGTGTACAGCCCGCTGGTGGTTTGTCCCGTAGGGCACCTGTCGGAATTCGGCAGTGCGGCCGTTCGGGTCAAGTCGTAACAACCGAGAAGAGGAATAAATGCGGGATTCTCAGAGCCCCCGGGATTGTTGATTCCGCCGCAAGCCGCAGGGTCGGTCAACATCGGGTTTGTATCGAGACTTCCATCCGCATTCAAACAGACCGTGTTCACCGTCGGATCGACGATGCCAAAGTGGTCGTTCTCCGAAAGCGCCGTGTTCTCGAAGGTGACTCCCGCCTTCACGTTGTTTTTCCCCTTTACCCAGGAGACGCTTGCCCGAATCCCGGCATTCGTTAACGTGCGGTACTGACTCACTGTCTCAAGTTGTAAATCAGGTGTCTGATCGGCGAAGGGGTCTGCGCTAGGATAGTAATTGTATCCGTCCCGCCGTACGAAAGCGCCCACCGTGAGGACGGTCTCAGAATTGATCAAACGCGTCCACGATGGGGCGATGTTGAACGTTTCGATCTTGGAATGCTGATCCTGGGGCCCTACAGGCTGGCCGTTGGGTCCTAGGCCCCCGCAGTTGCCTGTTTGTCCCGTTGGGCAAGTAGGGTCTGCGGAGTTGAACGTCCATCCAGTCGCATACTGCCCGTCGTACGAGTTTGGCGTCTGGAACCAGGACCGGCTGTAGCCGAGATTGATACTGAGGGTGTCCGCTTGCGAAATCTTATAGTCGACGCGGTCGAAGATGTTTTCTTCGTTTCCCTTATCGTGATAGACCGTGAACTCCGGCCCATCGAGAAACCTGCCCGTGTTCAGGCCGTTCGCGGAAATGTAATTGCCCCACTTGTTGCCACCGTAAGCCAAGTCGAAGCCGCTGTTTACCGTGCCAAACGCTCCGTAGGAGGTCGTCACTTGGCCATGCGCAGGTGTAACTCCGAGGCCTGAGCGTGTGTTCACCACAATCACCAAGCTGGTTTTGCCACCAAACTCCGCCGGTGGCGCGCCAGAGATGACTTCAAGGGATTGGATCGAATCGGCTGGAATCTGATTCGAGAACACTTTGCTTTGCTGATCCGTGATCGGCTGTCCGTCCACGGAGAAAGAGTTCGACGCATGGTCACCAATGCCGTGGAAAAGCCCATTCGAATCGGCCGCCACGCCAGGCGTAGTGAGCGTCACCAGCGAGCTGACCTCTGAGGACGCGCTCTCCAGCGGCACATTCTGGAACAATAGTCGGTCGACATCAGTGTGAAACGTCGAATCGGTCTCCACCAGGTCCGCGCCGCTCGATTCCACGACTACCGTGGTGCTGGCGGTCCCGATCGTCAGGGAGATATCCACCTTCGCCGGTACTGCCGAACGTACTTCCACGTCCTGCGAATAGGTGGCGAATCCTTTTGCCGTCACTGTCATGTGATAACTGTTAAACGGTACGTTGGTGAAACGGAAAGAGCCGTCTCCTGCAGTGTTCGTGGTACGCGCATAGCCACTGACAACGTCGGTAATTTCCACCGTGGCTTTCGTGATCGTCGCCCCCGATGGGTCCTTGACCACACCTTCAATGGAACCGGAATGCCCACCCTGTGCGGAAGCACCAACAACAAACAGAAACAGATAGACCACAAGTACCGCAAAACTTCGAAGACCGTAATGCATTCTTCCTCCAAGCCCTTAGGGGCAATTTAGATGAGTGTTGGTAGGCCCACTAAATATAGCGGGTGCGCGGCTAAATGGAGCCGCGCGAGGAGGCACTATCCTCATCGGGATCTACAATGCGAAGGAAAGAGGCGGACCACGCGAAGAAGGACATCCGGAAGGCGGCTCCGCGAAGCTGACCTCCGGGCAACCTGCAACTTCACCTAAAGAAACGATTGGGATGCTGAACGAGATAAGTGCTACTGCTGGCGTGACGCCCAGATGCGCAACTTGGCAGAAGCGGCAGGCGGCTTCGTCCTGGCCATTGGCATGGAAGTGCGGCGTAACCTGCAAGAGGAACGCGAGCGAGAGCAGAGCCAGCGCGAGCGCTACTGGCCGGGCGAGTCGGCGGAAGATGGGATGTTGGTCAAACAACATTTCCGTGCCTCCCGCGAATGAGCGTATGCGGGGCGGGCCCCCTCTCCGCCACGCGGAAAAAGGGACCTTAGCTAATTTTCAGCCAAGCTGCCGTGATTTGCAAGCTAGCTTCCCTGGTAGATGTGGCTAGAGAGAAACCGGTTGTATCCTCATTCGCGGGCTAGTTAGTCGGAAAAGGCCGCCGAATTGGCGCTGAGGAGAGCCATCAGGTTTGCCACGACATGCGCGCAGATTTTGCGCACTTCCTCTTCGGTGGGGCTTTTGCTGACTTCGTATTCCTCCATGGGGACGTAGTTGTTCAGGCTGATGAGCGGTCCGTAATGCGCATCGCAATTCTCCATGGTCATGACCCGGTATAACGGCTGATCGGGCCGCGCCAGATTGTAGGCCCCCACGTACAGCACGAAACTGGGCGCGGGGTTCGCGCCCCCCAGGATCGCCAGGCAATTGTGACTCTGCGAATCCACCTCCGCGAATACCCCTTTGAGCAGCACGCCCTTTTCCGGGTGGGCGCTCCCCAGAAGGGTCGCGGGGAATCCATTTTTCCGGAGCGCCTGAAGAAGCGCATCGCCAAAAAAGGTCTTGAGCCTCTCTGCTTGTTTGGAACTGGTTTCTGTATCCTGGAGTACGTGCGGTGATTCCCCGGAGGCTCGCGCGCCGGGTTGCGACTTTTGAGGAGGGGGTACCTGCGTGATGGCGGCCGGCTCTTTGCCCGGTGCGGCGTTTATGTCGAACAGCGACACATAGACTCGCACCGACTTCGGATTGAAGTCGGAGCTTCGTGCGCTGCTTGCCGTGGAAGCCGCAGGCCCTGCGTTGCCGGGCAGCAATACCAGCGCGAGGCCGACCAGCAGAACCACAATCGGAAACAGGTAAACACGCGCTGTGGCCATCGGTACCTCCAGGCTGAATTGTGGCAGAAGAAAAATGCTACTTTGGTTAGATGAATATGTGCAAAAAAAGGTGGGCGAATTTTGAAAAAAATAGAGAACAAAACTCCCTCGAGTGTAGGGGGAGTGCTCCCCGCGCCCAGCCCCCTGGAAGCAACAGACCAAGGTTACTGTCTCACCTTTCTTTTCGGCCCACTTTTATGGCACAGTCTTAATGAATCCATGAAGGTAAAGCGAACAAAGCGCACGCATATTCTTCTCCCTGAGGACCTCGCGCTGGAGATTGATGCACTTGCAGGACGCCGCGGCCGCAGCGCTTTTCTCGTGGAGACGGCCCGTGAAGCCGTCCGGCGGCGCAAACTGCTACGTTTCCTGGAAAAAGAGCCTGCTTCTTGGAAGGAGCAAGATCATCCCGAACTTGCCAAGGGGGCTGCCTCCTGGGTACGGAAACTACGGCGGCAAAGCGAATCCCGCAAATCCAAGCGCGACTAAGTGCTGGCCTAATGAAGATTCTCCTGGATACTTCGGTCCTGATTGATGTTCTGTGTGCCCGCAACAATCGCCGCAGCCTGCTGGCAAATCTGTTGCACGAGGGCCATGCGCTGACCACTTCGGTGCTCAATGTTGCTGAAAACTACGCAGGCATGCGTCCGGGCGAGGAAGCGCAAACTGCCGAGTTCTTAGGCGGATTCGAGTGTCTCGAGTTGAATCTAAGCGCCGCGCGCATGGCTGGTCAGTTGAAGAATTCCTGGGCAAAAAAGGGGCGCACGCTAACCCTGGCCGATACGATTGTCGCGGCCATCGCCATCGAAAACCGTTGCACTCTATTCACCGATAACCGCAAGGACTTCCCCATGCCGGAGATCCAGCTCCACCAGGCGTAACACACGTCTGGCCTTCGCCCGGCAGGGCGGAGCCGCCACATGAGTTGTTCACGAATTGCCTAGGATGCTAGCGCGGCCAAAGCCACCCGAAGGTGCCTGCGGTCAGCAGGCCGAAGACGAGACCATCGATGACTTCTTTCACCGTCATGCCCCAAGGCTGGCCTTTCCAAATGCCATTGCTCAGGTTTCCCAGGCCGTAGGCCAGAAACGCCGCGGTACCTGCAACGCGGAAGACCACCAGATAGTTCGCGCCGTGCGCGATGGTGCGCCCCGTGAGATAAGCGACGAAAAAGCCGACGATTAAGGTGAAGGCGAACCACAGTCCCAGGTACTTCGGCATCGCGGGCGGGCCGCTGGGAAACACCGTCAGCATCCCCACGGGCCCCTGCTTGTATTTTTCGATCATCGCGGGCGTCTTCATTTCTTTGTGCGTGCCATAAGGGAAAATGTAGAGGCCCTTGTGCAAACCGGCGGCGCGCAAGGCAGCGAGCAGTTTGTCTTCTTCGGGAAGTTGGCGGTAATCGCTGCGGTGGTAAGGAAGCAGCATATGCATGATGGAGCTGGCAATGAACACGATGATGGATGACAGGACAATGGGGAGCCAAAGTTCGGTGAGGGGAACCATACCTAGCCTCCTTGGGGTGAAGTGGAAAAAAGAATTGTGCACGCGAGGCTACACTTTTCGAGGATGGCGGTCAAGGCGAGACAGCGGGGGTGAGCTAGAGAGCGAATGACATCGCTCACAAATGAGCCAGAAATGCCGAGGTTCACCCTGCAACCCCGAGGGTGGGCACCCGACGGCACGCCTCGCTTCCTTGCGCCGACACACGGGGTCTACGCGGGTGATTGGGCACAGCCTGAGCCTGCGCCAAATCTGTACATCCGGACAGTTTTGCACCGCCCCGCCCCCCGATAGCCTGCTATGGGGAGTCCTACGCAATGCCGCATCGCCACTCCGTCTTGCCGTCTGTCTCTGGTTGCCGACCAGGCGCTCGTTCTGGGAGGCTTCCAGTGCAGCTTCTGGGATTCGTTTCCCCACTCGTCTTGCTCTTCGCTCTTTCTGGATGCGGGGTTTCGACCAACAGTTCTAGCGGGCCGCCTTCGCAAAACCCTCCGCCTCCGGGCACTGCCGCATCCATCACCAAGGACGGAGTCACCTGGACCTTCAGCGAGGCTGTCCCGGTCGGCCAGTTTGTGAATGGAGATTACTACGTCGTGGGACCGGTCACCGTCACCGCCGTCAGCCCGCAACCCACGACCTCCTCGCCGTATATGAATGGTTCGGTGGTGGATTTGCCAACCGCCAATGGCAAGAGTGGATTCGATTCCCGGTTGAATGATGGCACGGACGAATCCTGGTGGTTTGACGCTACCCTGCGTTCGTATCCACCCATCACGCTGAAGCCGGGTGACGCACTGGTTTCCTCGATTAGTCTGGCCACGATTCATTCCGTGCCCGAAGTGATGCGCGCCACGGACATGAGCGTCAGTCCGGTGGCATCCGACTCCGTTCTCACCGTTCTGGCGTCAGCGCCCTCTGCGGATGCCTTCCGTCCGTCTTATTGCGACCGGAACCAGACCATCTACCACGCAAATAACTTGCAGAGAAATCTGCTGCCTTCTCTTGCGCCTCCCAATCCCTCCAATACGCCGACGCTTGCTCAGTATGAAGCCCTCTACCGCCAGCCATGGATCGATACCAACGCCTTCTTGTTCGATGCGCCGGCAAACTACATGCCCAGCTACGGCCAGCACATTGCCTTTGCCGATTCCTACGCGGGGCTCCTTCTTATGCTGAACTTCCCGGCCGATCAAAAGGTCAACCTCACCAACTATCTGGTGCAGTACGGTATCGATCTCTACGGTTGCGTGCAGGCGGGATACGGCTGGCCGGCGTTTGGCGGACACCGCAGTGGCAGGAAATTCCCGATTATCCTGGCTGGCATTCTGCTGAATGACTCGGGAATGAAAAACGTTTCGACGACGTATCCGGACAAATTCGGCGAGGACATGCAGACCCTGTACATCAATCAGTTGCCACCCGCCGGAACGTACCAGCAAGCCTGGCAAGGTGCCACGGTCATTTATGGCGGCCATTACGGCGTGTATGCCGCCGACTCCACACCGGTGAGCGCGGGGTTATATGGGCCTTACGAACAATTGCAGCCCGCGAACTGGCCCATCCTGACTCCGCCCGGCGAACAATTGGGCGAAGCCTATCGCCGCTGCTGCACATCCGTTTCCTGGGTCGGTGAAGCCCTCGCGGTCTATCTGGTGAACGGCAAGAGCACTTGGAATTACCCGGCCTTCTTCGATTACGTCTATCGCTGGATGATGGAGAATGACACCCAGGCTGTGGCGGAAATCCTGGCGCAGAGCGGCTACGACTACAGCGCAAGCTGGGAACGCCAGGGG
>Ga0181536_10007517_pt1 | contig 10690 bp, 15 predicted proteins | sample PEATcosm2014_Bin_41_FD_121105 | JGI IMG/M metagenome (GOLD analysis project Ga0181536, IMG submission 121105) | Peatland microbial communities from MTU Mesocosm Facility, Houghton, MI, USA - PEATcosm2014_Bin17_60_metaG | ecosystem: Environmental > Terrestrial > Soil > Wetlands > Peat | place...
CTCGCCAAGCTCGCCGTCGTCGGAGGCGGGCCTCAATTCCGCAAGATCGGGCGCATTCCCGTTTACACGAGGACGGACCTCGACGCATGGATTGAGGCTAAAATCAGCATGCCGCGCCGTTCGACTTCGGCCGAATTCTAACCCCTCTTTTCGACAATCGGAAATCGCTTCCCGATGTTGGCCGGACGCTATCCATTGCGTTCTGATGGCCCCGAGTTGCGCGCCCGCACTGCGGCTTTTCTGACCACAGCCACCTAGGCCAACCCCGCAACTTTCGTCACCGCCGAACGGCTATTTTCTCGCGCGCGAGTCGCCGACTTCGTGCCGAACCGCGACAGCGGAAGCGTCATTCGAACGCGCTCCGATCGCGAAATCTTCGCGCGCGAACGATGTTCAATTTCCTCGTCCCGCCGCAAATCCCGTGCAAACTTTTTGCAGTTCGGCTGCAAGCAGAAAGCATTTCATTCACCGATTTGATCACTGACTTCGCCCGCGTCCGGGACGCTTTTCGTCGCCGCCACGGTAATACGGCGCGAATTAAGCGGTCCACTGAGCTTCGCATCGTAGCGAGTTCCTTCGCACATTTGGGCGAGGCAAAAGGAGCAAAGCCGTTGCGCGGGCGCGATTGCAAGATAAAAGGGACAGCCTGCGGCGTCGGTCGATGGCCGCTTTGTGACTGATATTCAGCGACATAGAACGAGGCGCGAAAATTGTGCCCAGCCTGTCAGGGCGAATAACTCACTGTGCAACTTCGCCTTTTTCCACCTCGCTGCATTTTGGCTCGGGCGCCGGCGTTGTGCTTTGGGGCGGCGCGCCTCCAGAGTCCATGTTCGAGGTTCGAGGCCGGGAAAGGGAAGGGGCGCGTGCTTGGCGCCGGCTTCCAGGCTCGTCGCCGCTGCAATGAAACTCGCCTCACGCGTGCCAGTTTTGTCAGGCACCCTGATCGAGCGCCACCGTTCCAGTTTTGCGGCGCAATGGATACCCCGACAGCCCTCTCTCGGCGACGAAAAGTTACAAGCAGTTGCGAGCGGCGACGCGAAGGGCTGGGGCGGCATCCTTTTCGCTGAGTGGATGATAAAAGTATGAGGCATTGGCGCGGGGAATGCCGCCTTCGACTTTCAGGTCTTTGACCAAATGCAGATTGCGAAGATCGAGACCGGCCAATTTAATCTCAATAGCCGGTGACCCGTTGACTATTCGAACGCTCGCCGCCTCTTTCGCTAGCTTCATCCCCATTGCTTCAAGCCCGTCATCCAGAGAGTTGATGGCCTCTTGCAGCTGGCCCGCATCTTTAAATATGGGGGCGGTTATCAAAAGCCTCGGAATTCTGTCGCGGCGGCAGAAAAAGGTGACTGTCTCCTTCTTATCCCTCGTCTTGCTGTAGGCGACTACACCCGATCCGAAGGGCTCAATTGCCCATGGCTCGAAAGAGTCAGGACTCCAATTGACCTTCAATTCCTGAAGTTCTTTTTCGGTGAAAAAATGCATCTCCCCTGGGAGCGTCACTGACGCGACGCTAACTACCCGAGGATCAGCGCCCATCCTGAAAACGTAATCAATCACCAATGCAGAAATCAATTGATTGCGCGACAAATCAATGGCGTCGAAGAGCTTGCCGGAAGGGTCTTTGATGGTTGCTTCGTTGTAGAACTGGTGGACGCCAATTTCGCCGCCGTTCGCAGTTCTGCCTACACCACCTAGAAAAGCATAGGCGCAAGCAGAGACACACTTCCCGTCCGCAATGCGACTAAAAATCGGATCGACAGGTTCAGGCACCGATGTGCCGACGCCGGTTGTAAAACCCTTAACCCTTATGAGTTCGCCGAGTTTTATGCCAGCCATCAAGTCGCCACCTGGCGAGTTCAGATAAATAGTACCGGTATATTTCTTGTCGGCTACGAACTTCTCAAACTGCTTTGGCGTCTCTGACGTAATCTCGCCATCCGCGACGAACCAGGAGCAGACGGAACAGTTTCCTCCATTGCTCTCCTCTCTAAAGGTCATGGCATCGGCACGCACCGCAAGAAAAAGTCCAAGGAACACGACGAAGGCGAGCCAAACGGTTCTCATGATTCTCTACCTGGGGTAGCGGGTCTGTCGGGACGGAAGCTCGCGGTCACCAACTCCGCGAGCGTAAGCCTGCCTTCAACTTTCCCCTTGATGGCGGCGAGTCGAAGTTTCTCATAGCCGATTGCTGCTTTTGCCGCTTCCATACGCAATTCTGTAGGTTACGCCGGGTCTTTGTAACCCGCCATCAAAAGTGAGTGCGCGTCCCTTTTTTATGGACCGGCAAAGGTAATCCCGATTAATCCCGATTAATCTCCGGATATAGGCGGGTCGTTTGGACTGCGCGAGACGCCGGTTATCACTTGAATGACGACGCTGCTGGGTTCCGTTTGGAATGCGACGGCGGCAAGGCGCGGCTTCTCATACCCAATGGCGGCCTTTGCCGCGTCGACACGCACACTAATGGGCCGCGACGGGTCTTTGTAAATCGACACGAGCAGCGCATGAGCATCGCCCTCGAAGGCGTCGGCGCCGAGCGCCTTGGTGATCCGCGCCGCGGCTTCGGCCCGCGCTTGCTCAACCGCCACAGAGGCCTTGTTCTTCGTTCCGCGCCGACGCCCGCCGCGCCGTTCTCCGGGTTTTGATCCGCGCATGTTGCTATGGTTTGCTACTATAGTAGCCGGGAAGTGCTTCTGAGCGGCAGATTCGCACAGGCCGAAGACAAGGGCAACGCCCGAGCCGGCAGCTTCGGCGAGCGCGTGGCGGGCCAAAGGCGGATTTACTCGGTCACGAGACGAAAGTGACCCCAGCGCGGCGCATTTCCCTTATCCGGCAAGGCGGCTAGCAGCTTGACGGCATCCGGACACAACCTTATTGTGGTATCATACTACCGCTGACCTGCCGCGAGAGGGCAACTATGAGCGTCATTTTCGAGGGAAGCGAAATTAGTTCCGCAAGCTTCAGATGCTTTTCCAAACAGGTCATCGCGCTTATTGACAGATTTCCCTGCGCCCATGCTGCTCGGGTGGACCATATAAATCATGTCGCGAAACTATTGGATGACATTGGCGCGCGCATTGAGGCAGGCGCGAAGATTGATGTTGTTACAGCTCTTGATCTACATTACGCTTACCGTGATACACTAACACTAACTCAAATAGAAGAACTCGCGCTTAAGGTATTAGGCGAGACTACAGGCCGCCTAAAGTTTTCAGCTCAGTGGATGCGCGATCATAAATCTCCGCATCAACTGGCTTCTCGCGAGGATCAGCTCGCGGCGGAAGATAGCTAAGTGCTCTTTGCACAACGCGTTTTTTGTGATCGTCATCGAGTTCATCCAACAAAGCGCGTGCCAGCGCGTAACCGACAAATGCGGCATTGCTCCGTTCTGGCTCCATAAACATCTCTCCCTTGCCTCTCCATCCATGCCATCAATATTCCACGGATACCATTCTCGGAGTGTGGGAGTCGAATCGCTACGCCTCCCGCCCCTCATTTCGCTTTCAAAGATCGCGCGCCCCTTCCACTCGCTTAAAAGCTCTGTCATGTGGGGCGCCTGCAAATTCCAAACTTTGCGTGAGCCGTTGGGAGAGCCTTCCAGATTCAGCGAACTTATGGATAGCTTCAATCAGAAAACGCATGTCGACATGCGGGACACCGACCAATGAACCTACGCGAAAAAATTCAGGAAAGCCTGTCCAAGAACCCGCTCGCATGGCTTTTAGCCATCGCCTTCGTGCTTGCGGAATATGGCAATTACCGCAAGGGTGAGGACTTGCGTCGAATATGCGAATTGCTCCAGGAACGGTTGCCTGCGGGATATTCGACGAAGCCGCGAACTCCGATGGAGGAGGTCGTCAAAATTTGCTCGTCACACGATCCAGACGATGTGCCCGCCCAGTAGTCCATGCGAGGCTCTCCGCCTCTCCGTTCCAGCGAAAACCGCGCCCCGACAGCGACGTCCTAATCGAAATATGTTGTCAAATTCGCCCGCCCAATCGCGCCAACAACATCATATCATATTGAGAACAAATGGTTTCATAGCCATCTAGCCGCTTGAGTTTTCCCTCATAAGTGCGCCAGTGCATCCCTTTGGTTTTGGGCGGCGGTAGTTCAAACAATGAAATGTAGTTCTTGCCTCCAAGCTCGTGGCGAATATCCTGCGCCGTGCTTAGAGCGCGATCGTGCGGCGTCTCGAATTGCGACCCGTAGGCGACTTGGCGGCCCCAGGCGTGCCGGCTCGCAAAGCGCCGCGCGCCCGGCGGCAGCCATAGGACGGAAACGCGCCGCCCGGTGACCGGGCAGACGAAATACAATTGCGCGCCGCCAAAGTGCCGCTGTGCCGCGTGCAACTGAATCCGTTGATCGAGCGAGCCAACTTTGAGCGCGAACCAACCGGGCGACTCAGGCGGTAGGCAAACTTCGAGAGAGCCCTCAGCGACCGACTCGCCCCCGCGACTCCAAGAAATTGTCCCGCGCCCCAATTGGCCCCGCTTCACGTGGCCATCGCGCATGAGCTTGTTCAGGTCGAGTTTCAGCCCGGATTCGAGCCGGACGCGCTGGCGAGGGCGAGGCATGGCGATCAATCCCAATTCTAGCGTCGATTGTCATCGAGTGGCGGGAACACAGGCCGCGCAAAACCATTGCGCACGTTCCGGCGACTTTGGCGACCAGCCAAAGCCGAAAGAACCAAACTCGCCGCACGCGCAAAAGTGAAGGCGTGGATCGGGAGCGGCGGGATTTACGGCTTTGGCCGACTCTTTTGTTGCAGTCGCTACAGTTGCTACGGTTTGCCCGTCCCGCTCACGATTTTCGCGGCGGAGGGCTGCTACAGTTGCTACACCTGCTACGGATTGAGGCGCTTCGTCGTGAAGCGTAGCAGGTGTAGCAACTGTAGCAGTGGCGCTTTGTGATTTTCCGATTATGAAGGGGCGATAGCTCACGCGCGCGCCTCCTTCGCCAGCGTGAAAGCGCGCGGTCTTTGCGACGCCTCGAAAAGCCATCGATGACCTATGAGGATCGAAACGGCTTCCTCCGCTGCGGCCTTGGTTCGCAACGCTCCCGGCCCGAATTGAAGAATGTCTCGGAAGGCGCAAACGTCGCCGGGGCGCTGCTTCAGCCAATCGAGCAAAAGCGCTGCCCGCAATAGCTTTGGATCGGTTCGCGACGCGCAATGCAGTCGCTCGGTTTCCGCGAGGTGCCAATTCATAAGCGCCACGGCATTTTCCATCGCCGTGAAGCCTATTTCTTGGGCTCGAAGATCGTGGGCGATAGTGAGCACGCCCGCGATGCGCGCGGCATGTTCGCCGGCTTTCGAGGCGAAATCGCGGATAGGGCAAAGTTCGGCCCCCGTCCCACTTTGCGACTCGACATGATCGAAAAATCGCTTCCACAATGCCGCCGCCTTCGTCGACAAGGGCAGGGCGTGCGGCGCAAGCTCATTCGGCGAGCCGTCGGCTATTGGCGCGGGCGTTTCGAGGATCGACAGGATACGCGCCCCATAGGCTTTGATTGCTGCTTCGTCGGACGGGTCCGGCTCGCGATAGAAGCGCGTCCCGGCGATGCTTTCCGGCGCCGCGACCAAGACGCGCGACAAAAGCCCTTGATCTCGCAACACGGGATTGGCGAGGAACCCCGCCGACGCGTCCGGCTGAATCATGACGTGCATGGAAAGCCGCCGTCCGGGCAGGATCGTCACGCCGTCCAGCGCGCGGATGCGTTTAATCGGCTTGCCGTCCCAACATTCGGACAGCGCCGCCGCCGTGCGCAAACGGTTTTCGTCGGACATGCCGTGCCCGCCCGTGAACGTGCCGCCCTCCGCCGTGAACACCCCAAGCGCCGGATGCGCGTTGGTCCAGTGCTTCGCGAGCCCCTCTAACGTTAGGTCACCTGTTATCAGGAAGGGTGCGAGCGGCTTTGCCGGCTCTTCCCCGAGTTGCGCGAGACGCTCGCGGCGCGCGCTCATGTCGATAGTCTTGTCGGCTTCGATTTTTCTTTTTTCGGCGCACCATGCCGCGTTGGCGATTTTCCATTGCTTCAAATCGAGTTGGTAGGCTTCACGCAACGCTTTCTCGCGAGTCGCAACGGGCCAACAGGCCTCGTTGTCGGCGGATGATTTGCGATCGCCGGAACCAATCACGGTCGCGAAATAGAGCGAAAGCGGGCGCGTCTGGCCAAACGGCAACATTACGTCGGCGTGAGCCTGAGCGGCGAGCGCGGCGACGGCGAGCACGGATTGCGCGGCGATGGCGGGCGGGACTTGCACCTTGCGGGCGATAGCCTTCGCCGCTGGCGCGAGAACGCCGAGCGCATCGACGGGATATAGCGCGGACGGCGGGAGCGGCGGGAATAACGGGAGCGGCGCGTCTGGCGCCGAGCCTTGCAAATGCAGTGCGAGGGAAGCCTCGCCGACGCTTTTAGCCTCGCGATACTCGCGTGCCGCCGTGGCAAAATGGGCGTTGCGGCGATCTTCCGGCCAACTCTGGAACCCTTCGGGATAGGGCGCGCTCATTGAGCCCTCTCGATTTTCTGAAGCTCTCTGAAGGTCGAAATTGCTTCGAGCAGCGCGAGCCGCGCGCCATGCAGCGCAGCCTCGATTTCCATGATTGAGCCGCCGCCGAAAGCCGCCATCGCGGCGACGCCGCAGCCGGTGAAGATCGAAGCAAACTCCCAGCCGCCATCGCGCAAAATGAATTGCGCATCGGACTGCGAATTGCTATTTTCGGGGTACAAATTTTTGGATTGAGGCTGAGCCCCCGGCGCGCGAACGCTGGGGGTTTCGTTTGTCGCGAGGGGGCTCATTAGGAGGCCCTCGCGTCGGAAGTGGATTTCTGCGGCTTGCCGATCTTGGCGAGCGCCCATTTGTCCAGCGCCTCGCGCGTATAAAGGACGATGCGCCCGGCTTTGAAAAATGTTGGTGTGTCGCCTGTCGTTGCCCCCTTGGCTAGAGTCCGCTCGGCCCCGAAGCCGTATTTGCTCAGGAGATAGGAGGCCGCCTCTCTGCGGCGAAGAAAGCCTTCTTCCATGTGTCGCCCCGTTTGTGGGTTTTTCCGGAAAATCCCGGCGCGACAATGGAAACTCCGTTGTTCCCTGGCAGATCAAATGTCAGATTTTTTGCCAGACGGAAGTTCTTGTTTTCTCTTCTTTCCGCGGCCTTCTGTTAAACGGCGGTTTAGTGTGGCTGCGCGCGAATCTGCCACGCGCTTATTTTTCCGCTTCGCCATCTCAGAGTCGGTCGCCTTAACAAGAACCTCACAAATCTCGCGGTCTGTTAATTTGCTGCTGCCAAAAAACGAAAGGAGTTCGGGCGTGAGTAATTTCGACACAGCCGCCCACCCATTCTCTCCTGGCTTTATGCGACGCGGCGGTTTGCCCTTTAGATCAAAGATCGGCGTGAAGCCATGCAGCCGATAAAACATTCGCGCTAGTTCGTCATCGTAAACAAGGCGGAAGCCGGGGTGATGGTCCACGGCGATTCGCAAAGCGAGATGCAAGCCCCAATTTGCAAGGCTCTGGTCTATCCCGTAATGCTCGGCGAGGCGCAGCAGCTTTTCGATTTGTCTCGATGCGCCGTCACGACACAAGTCCTCATCGGATGGATCGTCGCCAGGAGGATCAGGTAATAGCCGCGAGGTTTGATTTGATGTTCCGTCCGGGTTTTTTGGCATTCCCCGAAATGGAACAATGATCGGCTCATTGAATTCATCAGGCGTTGCGCTGGCGCCCTTGGTGTTTGGCTTCTCACCCATCGCGAACCATCTCGAACGCCCTATGAGCGCGGGGATGCGAGCGGGCTTGTCTCGCTTGTCGGCTGGCCGGCCTATCCCCGCGCGTCTCTTTAGGTGGGCTTCCCGCCCGACTTCCGCAGCGGCACTATCTCCGCTCCCTTGTTCCCGTTCATCGCCGCCGCGATCGTCGCGCCGATGGTATCGACCGCGCGCCGCATGGGTTAACGTCCGGTCAGTCGATAAACCAGCAATCCGACATACTCCTTCACTGCAACTTTCAACAATTCGAGATTGCGCCCCAAATCCCAACCGATGTCATCGGTAAAGCGACCGGAGCGGAAATCCACCGGGAAGGGGGTGATGTGCCGCCAGCCGACACTTTTGAAGCTCCGCACCGCGCGGGGCATGTGAAATGCGCTGGTCACCAGCACCCAGTTTTCATGCGGGCGTGGTCGCGCCGACTCAAAGCCTAATCTGGCATTTTCCGCCGTATTGCGGGATTCGCGCTCAACGATAAGGCGTTCTGGATCGAGGCCCTGCTCTCTAAAAAACTGTTCGGCGACAGTATCTCCGGGCTGGCCGGTGCCGCCAAGATCGCGGAGGTCGCCGCTACCTCCGGTAAACAGCACGCGCGCATGCGGAAAACGTCTTGCAAGTGTCAGGGCCGCCGTGAAGCGTTCAGCGGCCTCGTTCAGCTGTGGCTGCCCCCAGAAAGCCGTCTTATGGGGGTCTTCCGCACCACCGAGGACGATGATCCCTTCAACCAGGTCGAGCGGCGGATTGACGGGGAACTGGGTTTCCAAGGGTCGAATGAGAAGCTCACCCATGGGGAACACGGCCATAACGATGGTGAAAGCAAGGGTCAGCGTGGCGGCGATGCGGGCCGATCTAAGCCGTCCTCGAAAAAGGGCGAGCCACGTGAACGCCAGACCAAGAACGATCCAAGTTTCGGGCTCGATGAGGGGCCAGACAAGCTTTGACGCTGCAAAAAATATTGTGTTCATCATTTTGATCAGAACCCCCGACGAGAGCAGTTTTACGTGATTTACTTTTTGCGCCCAGCTTTCTGCAACATCACGACCTCGCCACTCTTGCCGCCATCCATCGCCGCCGCGATCGTGGCGCCGATTGTTTCGACCGCCCGTCGCATCGGGTCCGCGTCCAGATGTGCGTAGCGATGCGTTGTCTGCGGCTGCGAATGGCCGAGCAGCTTGCCAATGATCGGGAGTCCCATGGACGCGCCGGCGCCGATGCTGGCGAAGGAGTGGCGAAGATCATGCAGCCGCACGCCTTCAAGGCCGGCGGCGCGGCAAACTGCAGCCCACGGCTTCTTTAGGTCCGCGCGTGGCGCGCCATGCTTCGCGCCAGCGATGATGTGCGGGTTGCCTTCGATGCGCGGGAGCGCGGCCAATACAGCTTGCGCCGCTGCGGACAAATAGACCGGTTTCCGTCCGGTTTTCGAGTCGGCCAAGAACAATATGCCGCGCTCAGAATCGACCTGTGACCATTGCGCGTCGAGAATTTCGCGAAGACGCGCGCCGGTCAAAATTAAGAGCCGAATTGCCGCAACGGCGAAGGGGTCCAGCTTGACGCGCCGGTTTTCGGCCTTGGGCGCGTGTTTCGAGCGGGGGCTCGTCTCGTCCACCTCATAGGGCAGGCCGATGTTTTCGCCGTCCGCCAAGGCGGCGCCAAGCCGGCCCAATTCGTCGCTCGTCAAGAACCGCTCGCGCCCGTGTTCCGGATAGCGTTCGATTCCAAGGCACGGATTCGCGCTCGCCTCCACCTCGTCGCGTCGAGCCGCCCAATTCCAGACGGCGGACACAACGGCGAGCGTGCGGTTTGCCTCGTAAGGTCGATCGGAGAGCTTTCCATGCAGCCGCGCCAAATCGGCGCGCCGCACGTCCACAATGCGCTTTGAACCGATGGCCGGCGCGATATGGGTTTGCAAGATGCGCTGATATTCGGCACCCGTGCGCCCCTTGCGCTTGGCGGCGACGTGAAGCGCAAGGAAATCGTCGGCAACCGCCTTGAAGGTCCGCACCTCGCGCGCGGCGCGCCGCTCGGCGATAGGGTCCGCGCCCGTCTCGACGGCGCCCAAGATCGTCTTGGCCTGCGAACGGGCTTCGTCGGGCGTTAGCCGGCCATGCTCGCCAATCGCGACGCGGCGCGAGCGCCCGTCTTTGCGAAATTGCGCGACATAGACCTTTTTGCCGCTCGGAAAGGCGGCGACGCCAAAGCCGGCGAGCGCGTCATCCCAAAGGAAATCACGGTCATGGCCCGCCGGGCATTGGAGCGCGTCGACCGCCCGTTTTGTTATCCTGCCGCTCGGCATGTCCCGGCCCTCTGATTTTGCGCCCCGGTAAAGACGGTAAGCATCCGGTAAGCAGGAATGAGAAAACCCCATCGCTTACCGGAAATCAAGGGGAAACATAAAAGCCAATTAAAATAGGGCATAGGTTGGTCTTTTGAGTTTGTGGAAAACGCCAAAAAACGTAGACCTTCAAATTTGTAATCAGTAGGTCGCGGGTTCGACTCCTGCAACCTGCACCAATGAAATCAAATAGTTATGTTGATTTTGAGGTCTCCAACACCGCCGGCCTCCGTTAAAAGGTTTCACTTAGGTTTCACGGTCGCGGCGCAGCTCTGTCGAGTGGGTGTCTCGCAGGCTGGCAACGGGCGCGCTTCGACGCCCAATTCACCGCGCCCATTCTCACCATCGAGGAACTGCGCCCCGACGTATGCTGCTGGCCCGTCGCTGAGGTCAGCGCGAGAGCATGGGCGGGCCGATGAGCAGAAAGGGAACGCATTCGCTTCCACACGCGCCGGCTTCAGTTTCCACGCGGCGGCAAATATCTTCATCTTTCCTGGCGGCAACGGCTTCTATCCCCCCACAGCTCGCGGCCAGAACAGGATCGCCAGCACGATCGCCCAAACAAGGCCCCACCCGATCCATGTGA
>Ga0181536_10007521_pt1 | contig 10686 bp, 8 predicted proteins | sample PEATcosm2014_Bin_41_FD_121105 | JGI IMG/M metagenome (GOLD analysis project Ga0181536, IMG submission 121105) | Peatland microbial communities from MTU Mesocosm Facility, Houghton, MI, USA - PEATcosm2014_Bin17_60_metaG | ecosystem: Environmental > Terrestrial > Soil > Wetlands > Peat | place...
AACAAACAAAGAGGAGGAGGACTAGGGAAGAGACCCGTGATCCCCGGGCTGAGGCACGGCCAGCAAAGTCCAGTTGCCAGCGGCTTTCCATTCTTTTTCGAAGTTGGCCCGTCCCTGCTTGAGCAGCTTCCGCTCAGCCGGATCGTTCTTCAGCACCACACCCTGTTGCCAATCCAAGCCCGCCACCACGACGTAGTGCAGGTCGGAGCCCCCGGGGTTCAGGGCAACGATGAGAGGGCGACCCTTCTCCAAGTGTTCCTTCAGATCCTTCCACTCGCCCGCGAAGGCAAACGTCCGGAACCCATGCTGCTGGAAATAGCGTTCCATGTCGGAAGCATAAATGCCCTGCGCTGGGCGAGAGTAAAGCGCACGCTGGATCTGCTCCGGATCGGCGCTTGGTGCGTTTCCTTGCTGGCGCTGCCAGTACTGCATCACCATGGCGATACTGGCGGCGCCACAGCCATTCTTCTCCTGTCTGACGAAAGGAACGTCAAGCCAAACACCAGACTGCTGGCCGGCCAAAACCATACCGCCGAGAGACAGGCCCACCAAAAGTTGCGCGACAAAACGGAGCATGAATGGCTCTAGCGGACGGCGACGATGACCAAGATCAAAACTACAATAGCCAAAAGGATGAGAATCAGGTCGCGATCCGACATGTTCCCCGCGGCAAAGTCGGCTTGCGCCTTGTCAACGCGCGAGGCCATCTGCGCAACTTCCTCATCGCTTAAGTTCGACACGGCGGTTTTCACCTGGGTTGGATTCAGGTGAGCATCCTTAAGCGCCTGCTTGGCCTTGGGCGAAGACAAGAATTGCGTGACAGTCCGAACGTTATGTTGACGCGCACGGGTCACAGCCACGGCCTCTCTCTGCATTTCGGCAGGGCTGACGACGTGGTCCTGTGCCCCCAGGGTAGGATGAGCTGCAAGAAGTGTGAACAAGACGCAAGCCATCACCACGAGACCAGATTGCCGCTTTAAGGTCAGCATCGCGACTTCTCTCCTTTTCAAAAGCTGAAATTCGCCTTGTACTCTGCCCGGCGTTGCGAGCGGGGCGGTAAATCAGCGCCCCAAGCTCAAACGAATTCGATTATATCACTCTCTGACATTCCGCATGTCGTACGAGTTCACTCTTGGCTCTTCGCGCCCAGGGGGAACGATGCGTGCGCGGTAAGTGAAATCCCGGCGCGTTCGCCGGCAAGGAGTTTGTAATAGCCCGCGGCGGCAATCATGGCAGCGTTGTCCGTAGAAAGCGCGGGGGAAGGGAAAAAGACCTGGAATCCCCGGCTTCGTTCGGCGAATCGCTGGCGAAGCAGGGAATTGCACGCCACGCCGCCGGAGACGAAGATGTTGTCAACACGCGCATCCTCGGCAGCGGCGAATGTGCGCTCAACCAGGTCCTGCACCACGGCATGTTGAAAGCTCGCGACGAGGTCAATCGTCTCCTGGGAACAATGGCCGCGAAGGTCGTCAAGGGAGGGGTGCTCGACTGTCTTGCGCCAGGCTCGGCGCTTCTCCGCCTCGCGAGCAAGGTCCGTGCCGCGCACGCGGTAGAGCACGGCGGTTTTAAGTCCGGAAAAACTGAAATCTCGTGGGGTCCCGCGCATTTTGATGTGGCCAAAATCCACCGCGTGGGAATCACCGAAGTGGGAGAGTTTATCAATCACCGGCCCGCCGGGATATCCCAGGGCCAGCAGCTTCGCCACCTTGTCGAAAGCCTCGCCCGCGGCATCGTCGCGCGTGCGTCCAAGCTGGGTGTAATCGAAGCGTGGAGAGGAGGTGGCACTGGGCGTGACGTGAAACAAACTGGTGTGGCCGCCGGAAACCACCAGCGTTACGGCGGGGAGTCGCGCTTCCGCGAGAGGCTTCCCCGCGGCGCGGTCCATTTTATTTTCCAGCAGCACGGCGTGGATGTGCCCTTCCAAGTGATTGACGCCCACCAGAGGTTTGTTCAGGGCGAGCGCCAAAGCTTTGCCGTAAACCAGCCCGACCAGGAGCGAGCCGATCAGGCCCGGCCCTTCGGTGACGGCGATCGCGTCCACCTGGTCAAGGGTTACCTCCGCCTGCCGGCAAGCCTCATCCACCACCGGTTCGATCGAGCGCAAGTGTTCCCGCGAAGCGAGTTCGGGAACCACCCCTCCGTATTTTTCATGCGTCAGGATCTGTGAGGCCACAACGCTCGAGCGAATGCTCTCGCCGTCGGCCACCACCGCCGCCGCCGTTTCATCGCAACTCGACTCGATTCCCAGGACCAACATCATATTGCCGATTGTCGATTGCCGATTGCCGATTGTCAATTCACCATTGCCGATTGCCGATTGTCGATTGACGATTGATGCATGCTGACTAACATCGAAAAATCATCCTCCGGGGCCAATCGCCCTTTTGCAATCGAAAATCGTCAATCGTCAATCAACAATTTCCCACACACGCTTTGACGTGCCGGGAAGCGAGGGATAAACTGAAAATTGCAAGAGTGGAGGTCGCATTGAAATCACAAGTCGAGCGAGGACACATGCGCATTCGCAAAGCGGTGTTACCAGTTGCAGGGCTCGGCACACGCTTCCTGCCGGCAACCAAAGCCCAGCCCAAGGAAATGTTACCTATCGTCGACAAGCCGCTGGTGCAATATGCGGTGGAGGAAGTGGCTGCTTCCGGCATTCCCATGGTGGTGTTCGTTACGGGGCGCGGCAAGCAGGCCATCGAAAATCATTTCGATGTTTCAGCGGAACTTGAGCAGGAACTGGCCGGGAGAGGGAAGGAGGAGCTTCGCCGCCAACTCCGGAAGATTTCCGGCATGCTGCGCTTTGCCTATGTTCGGCAGCAAATCCCCAAAGGACTCGGTGATGCGATCCTGACGGCACGCGACCTGGTGGAGGATGAACCCTTTGCCGTGCTCCTCTCGGACGACATCATTGTGAACAAGGTTCCCTGCTTGAAGCAGATGCTGGAGGTCTACGAACGCTTTGGGCACAGCGTGGTTGCGATTCAGCGGGTTCCCCGGAAGTCGGTTTCCAGTTACGGCATCATTCGCGCGCATTTGGTGCCCGACCGCGATAGCCACGGCCGGCTCTACCAAATTGAGGATATGATCGAAAAGCCCTCGCCCTCGGAAGCCCCCTCCAACCTGGGGGTCATCGGGCGTTACATCCTGACCCCTTCGATTTGGAAGGCCCTTTCCTCCACGGTCCCGGGGGCCGGCGGGGAAATTCAACTCACGGATGGTCTGCGGCGGCTCCTGGCCACCGAACCCATTTATGGTTATGTTTTCGAAGGTAAGCGTTACGATGCGGGTGATAAGCTCGGCTTCCTGCAAGCCACCGTGGAAATTGCCTTGCAACGCCCGGACATGGGAAAGGCCTTCCGTCGGTACCTGAAGTCACTGAACCTTTAGGTGCCAGGTGTCAGGTGGCAGGCACTGGGTACAGAGTACTGGGTGCCGTGGACTGGTGAACTGTAAAGTATAAAGGGTAAAGGATAAAGCGCCTCGCGCGGTACTTATCGTTTACCTCTTATCATTTACACTTTAAACTTTGTACTTTTTCACGTCGGCCACTGAAACCTGACACCTGATACCTGACACCTATTCTCACTTCTTGCCGGAGCTGGCCTTGGCCGGTTCACTCGGCTTGCTGGATTCCTTCCCTTTTTCCGTTCCCTTATCCTTTCCCGTTTCTTTTTCCTTCTTTTCGGTTGAGGGTGCAGAATCAGCAGAGGATGTACTGCTGGCATCTGACGATTTCCGCGCGTAATCGTTGATGTAAAAACCCGATCCCTTGAAGCGGATGGCTGGCGACGAGAGCAATTGCTCGAGTTTCCCTCCACAACTTTCACAGGTCGTAAATGGCGGATCGGAGAATTTCCGGATTTTCTCAAATCTTCGCCCGCATTTTTTGCACTTGTACTCGTAAAGCGGCAAGCAAGCCTCCTTGTTGGTGAAGACCCTCATAAATTATAACGCGCCGCAGCGGAACCGTCAAAAATGCGGGCGGGTGCGCCACTCTTGCTTGATCAATGACGTTCGTCTAGTAGTGGCGTCAGGCCAGAAAGCCGATGGCGGGGATGTAGCGCGGGCGTCTCGCCTGCGGCTCAGCGGCTGCCATCAGGCGCGATCGGCTGCATGCACTTTTCATCCGCTATGCTGCTTAGCCCTTTGGGCCATTTTGGCCATTAGCCGACCCATTACTTCTGGAAAATGACGGCATACAAAAAGGGCCACAGCCGTTCGGAAGTCTGGAGTGACGATTGACGCGGTCGATTGAATCTTCCTCGCGAGTTTCCGCCCCACGTTGGCCGGATCTTCCATCGCCTGCGCGGGAACGCCTAGTGGAGCCGCTGATTTCGTGTTGGTTAGTGGAGGATGCACCAGGTTGACCTTGAGGCCATGCGGTTCGAACTCGAGCGCCAAGGTACGTGTCAAAGCCTCGATCGCTCCTTTGGTCGAAGCATATCCAGAGACGCCAGGAAACCCCGTGATGCCTACACTCGAACTGACATTGTGAATGATGCCCTTCCTCTGGGCTTTCATGTAGGGCAGAACTGCTTGGATCATGTGGAGATAGCCGAAAAAGTTCACCTCGAACTCTCTTCGTGTATCATCCAAGGTTCTTTGCTCAAAGGGCGCAAAAATCGCCAAACAGGCATTGTTCACTAGAATGTCGATCGTGCTCCACTCGTGAACCAATGATTCCACAGACGCCCTCACCTGAACTGCATCCGTGACATCACAGCAATAGAACCGCCAGCGGTCAGGATAGGTATCGCTGAGGGCTGACAAGTTCTCACCCGACAGGTCGAATCCTGCCACACGATGACCATCTTGAAGCAATGACCTCGTCATGTAGAAACCGATGCCGTTGTTGGCTCCAGTAATGACGACAACAGGCGTTCGCATCGACGCGTCTTCCGGAAACTGGCGAATAGTTCTTGTTGACCGGGATTCCCGTTGTGGCTTCCTGGCCTATCGCGATTGTACCTCCGACCGCCTTCGCTGGAGCCGTTTCTTTCTCCCGCTCTGGTCTGAGCGACTCCAGCGGCCCAGGAAGGGGCCCGTTCTGCCTCCTCCAGGTCGGAAAAACATGACGCTGAGACTCCATGCCCGACGTCGCAGCCGCGGACCGTTGTGGCAACACCAATATTGGGATCGCTTTGTGCGCCACGAGAGGGAATTCAAGTAGCGCCTGGAATATATGCACCTGAATCCCATCAAGAAAGGGTTGGTGAAGCGGCCGGGGGATTGGCGTTGTTCGAGTTACAACAATTTTGCTCTGGATGAGGCGACAGTAGCGGCGTGCCCGATTCAGATTGATTACCTGCGATTGCCGTTGGGATCTCACGCATGAGAAAAGCCCACGCAGAGAAAGGCGCTGTCCGCGGTGGCTACGTGCTCAAGTCACGCGAACCGTAAACACCGGGTGACAGGACAGGATCGATCGGCCAAATCTGAGGCGAATGGAGCGACCTTAAGAACAACCGTAGCGCGAAGCTATCCCCTAGGTCCGTGGCACACTAAACCATAAAAGATTTTGATGATAATTATAAAGAGTTTACGTTTGACATCCTTATTCGGAAATCCTATGCTATTCCTTCTGGCAATGGCTCAAACCCTTCAATGCGGCACTGCAATCTGTTGGTGTACAATTCTCGTGCCGGCATGGGGAGGGATCGCCTAAAGCCAGACTGTTCAGAGGACCTTATCCTAACCCACCGTCGGACACGAGTTCAGCGGTGGGTTTTTTGCTTTTTGGGTGCACTTCTACTGCTCGGGCAATTTGAAAAGCAGGGTTCACTCAAACCCACCTCGCGACCTGATCCCGTGGTGACAAGTTAGGTTGATGCTGATGGGGCGCACCGTGGCGCTGCTGCCGCAGCCCTCACTCTATTGGGTACCTGTGTGTCTATTGCGTGATTCGCGTCGGGTCTTGGGGTTTGGTTACGAAGCCACCGGAGTGGTTCTGAGATTTTAAACATTTGAAATCGGGTTTGAACACAAGAATCCATGGAGATCAATGACATGTCTACATCGCAAGGTTACGGCAAGATTGCCAGAATCTTCGGGCTTATGGCGAGCGTCTTATTTGCCAGTTTGACGCTCTGGGCCCAAACAACCGGCACGGGGACTATCGACGGCACGGTCACGGACGCGACAGGAGGGGTCGTCGCAGGCGTACAAGTCACTGCGACTCAGGTGGCTACCGGCGTTTCGCGCACCACCACCACGAACGGAGCGGGCTATTACGTGTTGACTCCGCTGAAGATTGGGCAATACAAGGTTACGGCATCCCATGCAGGGTTTAGTGCCTATGATCGCTCCGGAGTCATTCTGGATGCTGATACCAGTGTGACGGTCAACATTCCCTTAAGTGTGGGGGCCTCAACGCAGACGATTACGGTCGTAGACAAAGCAACAACCCTCCACACCGAGACCGGTGCAGTCAATACCGTGGTTTCAGGAGACCTCGTTCAGGAGTTAGCGCTCAACGGCCGCAATTTCTCACAGTTACTCACCCTGGGCCCGGGCGTCGTTTCCGAACAGACCGATTTGCGGATGGGAGTGAGCCAGGAGGGCAATCCCTTGATGTCCGTGAACGGAGGCAGGATTAACAGCACGGCATTCACCTTCGACGGAGTACTTGCCATGGACACGGGCGGCAACCGCGGCATCAATCTCTTTCCGCCCCAGGAGGCGATTGATGAAGTTCAAGTCCACAAGAGCAACTACTCTGCGGACACCGGCAGCTATGGCTACGGGCAAGTGAATGTGGTTACCAAATCGGGGGGAAGCGAATTTCACGGGACGATCTACGAAGTTAACGGTAACGCCGTCTTTGACGCGCGCAATTTCTTTTCCGCCACCGTCCCCCCCTTTAATCAAAACATGTTTGGCTTCACAGTCGGCGGGCCCGTTTTCGTCAAGTCGAGCAGCCCAAAACACGACAAGTTATTCTTCTTTTGGTCGGAGGGTTGGAACCGCCGAATTGGTCCGAACTTGGTGAACTTTACGTCTCCGCCCCAAAGCGTTTTCACCGCCACCACACCAACGGCAGCCCAACGCGAGGGGAATTTCGGCTCGACGACAATTGATGTGCCGGGTACGACCACGCCGTTCCCGAACAACATTATTAATCTCCCGCTTGACCCCAACGCCGTTCTTCTGCTCCAAAACTTCTACCCGCTGCCCAATCGATCGGGCTCACCCAATTATTCGTTCTCGACCGACAGCCACAGCAATTGGCGCGAAGATTTGGTCCGGACGGACATCCGAATTTCCGATAAGCTCTCGTTGATGGTGCGGTATGCGCAGGATACCTGGAGAGAAGATGAGAATATTCTGGCGCCCTCGAACGCCGCCTTCCCCACCGAGCCGGGCTTCATCGCCAAACCTGGCAAGAACGGGGTGATCTCACTCACGGACGTATATAACCCCCGCACGATAAACCAATTCACGCTGGGATGGTCGAGAAACGCGATCCAGGAACTACCCGGACCGGAGGCGCAACGTACGGGCCTTACGATTCCGTCGCTCTTCGGTGCTAACGCCCCGCACGTTATTCCCAACATCACGATTTCCGGCTACTCGAGCATCGGGGTCAGCGGGGTAACCAATAACGCCAACCCCGTAACGACGTATCGCGATGACTTTACCCACCAAATTGGTAACCACACGCTCAAGGCCGGGTTTGACTTCATGAGAATAGTAAAATTCTCCTTCTTCCCCATCAACGGCCAAGCGGGAGCCTTCACGTTTAACGGCTCAGGCACCAATACCACGGGCAATGCCTTAGCGGATTTCCTCCTCGGCAATGCGTTCGAATATACCGAGCAAAGCGCTATTCCGCCGACGTACGAGTTTGCAAATACCTATGAGATCTACATCCAGGACGATTGGAAAGTACTTCACAACTTGACCATCAACCTCGGTCTACGCAATGGCATCTATGCCGGCGCACCGGATGGAAGGGAAAAGTACAACAACATCTCGAATTTCGTACCCTCCCTGTATAACCCGGCGGACGCCCCCACAGTATTGGCGAATGGCCGGTTGGAAGCCGGGACCGGAGACCCTCTAAACGGAATTATCACCCCTACCAACCAGAAGGGATTGAACCTGCCTCCGTCCTTGAAGACAACACGGTATGACAATCTTGGGCCGCGTGTCGGCTTCGCTTGGTCATTAGGACAAAACCAGAAAACGGTTGTCCGGGGTGGTTACGGTATTTTTTACCATTGGGACGGCGACAACGACGAGTCCATGTCACAGAATCCCCCGTTTTCATCCTCTGCCTCGCTCTTCAACACCCACCTGAGTAATCTTTCTGCGGGTACAGGGGCCACGTTCCCGCCAAGTCTTACGGTCGAGGATATCAATTCTCTCTACCCCATGGTGCAGCAGTGGAGTTTGACCGTCGAGCGGGAAATACCCTCGAATACGGTTCTCTCGATTGCCTACGTCGGAAACCGCGCTTCCCATCTTGACCAGTCGTTCAACATTAATCAGCCTCAGCCCAACCTCTTAGTCCCGAACGGCACGAATCTCAGCACCATTGTGCCTTACCTGGGCTATGGATCCATCGGTTTTGACGACCGCAATGCGGCCGCCCTGTACAACTCGTTGCAGATCGATGCGCGCCACCGAGTCGGCCACGGACTGACATTCGAAGCGGGGTACACATGGTCACGCTCGCTCTGCTGGCAGGTGGGTCAGAATACACTGACGCAGCAAAACGAGGAGGGGCTTTGCAGCTTGAATAGGACGAACAACTTTACATTTAGTTATGTGTATGGCTTGCCGTTCTATAAGGAGCAAAAGGGATTTGCCGGAAAGGTTTTGGGCGGTTGGGAGTGGAGCGGAACCGGCACTTACGCGAGCGGGCTTCCGCTGACTGTCGCCGCGACCGGGAACCGTTCGGGGACGGGCAATGCGGGCCGCCCCAATCTGGTCGGATCGCTCAACATTCAGCCGAGGAGCGTTTCAGCTTACTTCAACACGGCAGCCTTTGCTCCCCCACCTCTCGGGCAATTTGGGAGCGAGGGAGTTGACATCCTGACCGCGCCAGGTCCGGCAGTTTGGAACATGAACCTGTATAAGAACTCGTCACTTCACCTCTTTCGGGATAAGCAGGCGAACGTGAAATTTGGGGTGGAGCTTTTCAACGTGTTCAACCAGGTGTCGTTTAACGGAGTGGGGACAACATACGGTAGCGCGACATTTGGTCACATCACTTCCGCCCTTGATCCCCGCGAAGCGGACTTCAAAATCTCGCTCACTTATTGATGGGTTGTAGAGGATACGAATCCGAGGAGACCTAATGGGACACAAGGATGATAAATCGTCTCGCCGATCATTCCTGAAGGCGGGAGTAGGAATGATGAGCGCACTGGGTGTGGATTCTGCGCCATACAAGGTTGAGGGTTCTCCACGCCCAGATCCACCAAGGCCCAACTTCGTATTCCTGCTCGGGGAGGGCCATCGGCCGGATGCGCTCAGCCTCAACGGGAATAAGATCCTTCAGACGCCCAACTTCGATCGCATCGGACGCGAAGGGATTCAATTTCGAAACTCGTTCACGGTGAACGCCCTTTGCCTTCCGGCTCGATCCTCCGCGTTGACCGGCCTCTATACCCACAGCACAGGATGCGTGGACAACAAAGACAGAACGATTCCGCTTGAAATCCCACTTTTCACCGAGTTGCTAAGGAATGCCGGTTATGAAGTTGCCCTGTTCGGAAAGTCGCACATTCCCAAGATCGGCGAACGCGGATGGGATTCATACTTCGGCTTTCCCGGTGCGGCCACCGACTATTTCTGGCCCGTCATTGACGAGGGCGCGGATGGCAAAGTGAAACCCCCGCAGATTTTCGAGGGTTACGTCGACGATCTGGTCACGGATAGGGCCATTAGCTGGCTCAAACAAAAGCGCGAGAAGCCGTTTTGCCTGTGCTTATGGTTCCAGGCGCCGCACTCTCCCTTCTTCCGGCCGCGGCGATACCTGGATTTGTACGACGGCGTGCCGATTCCAAAGCCCAGCACCTTTGACGACGACTTAAAGGGGTACCCGGGCAAGCCCCGGGTTTTTGCCGAGGCGGACAACAAAATCGGCGGGCCCTACATCAAGCACAGTCAGACGGCCGACAATTGCGCGAGGTCGCTCGACGAAGTCGTCAAGGATTATTATGCCGGCATCGTGGATACCGACGACAATGTGGGCAAGGTCTTCCAGGCACTTACTGATCTTGGCCAGCTTGATGATACCGCCATGCTTTTTAGTTCTGACCACGGGTTCTTCCTGGGTGAATGGCGCATGTATGACAAGCGCTTGATGCACGAGCCGTCGATCCGCACTCCTTTGCTGATTCGCTATCCCCGCTTGATCCGGCCGGGCTCGACGCGCGATGAAATGACTCTCATTATGGATCTGGCCCCGACCTTTCTCGATCTCGCCAGCGTGCCGGTGCCCGAGTGGATTCAGGGACAGAGCCTTGTCCCCTTGCTGAAAGGTGAAGAAGCCAAGTCCTGGCGGAAGGACTGGTTGTATGAGTACTACGAGTATCCGGGTCCGCACAACATCCGGAAACACCGCGGCGTGCGCACGGACCGCTACAAGCTGATCCACTACTATGAGGCCCCCGAGGAATTCGAACTCTACGATTTGCAGGAGGACCCGGGAGAACTCCACAATCGGTATCG
>Ga0181536_10007523_pt1 | contig 10682 bp, 9 predicted proteins | sample PEATcosm2014_Bin_41_FD_121105 | JGI IMG/M metagenome (GOLD analysis project Ga0181536, IMG submission 121105) | Peatland microbial communities from MTU Mesocosm Facility, Houghton, MI, USA - PEATcosm2014_Bin17_60_metaG | ecosystem: Environmental > Terrestrial > Soil > Wetlands > Peat | place...
CTCGCCCAGCAGCAACCCGCAGTGTCTTTGGATACGCTGGCCGAACAAGCGGCAGCTTCGCGTGACGCTGGGCAAAAGGCGGCGACCGACCTTTCGGAGTTGCTGGCGGAATTGGCGGTGACGCGCGACCGGGAGCGCGAGCAAACCCAGGCTCTCAACGCACTGCGGGCCAAATGGCAGCAGGCATTGGGTACGCAGGTATCGACCGAAGCCCTGCAGCAGGCGGCGCTCGGTAAAGTATCCGGCAAGGTGACGCAGTGGCTGAAGGCGCAGTCGCTGGACCTTAAGCCGCGTGTCGCGCAGCAGCTACGCGTCGACCGCGGCTGGGAGCGCGCGGTCGAAACCGTGCTGGGAGCCTATCTCGAGGCCGTGTGCGTCGATGGGCTGGACGGCGTTGCGGAAGTACTCGGCACTTTCGACGGCGGTTATCTGGCGGTTGTGACGGTAGGCGAGAGTTCTGGCAGTGTGCCCGACACGGCATCGCTGCAGGCCAAGGTGCAGGGTACTAGCGTCTTGGGTTCCGTATTGTCGTCGGTATTTACCGCCGAAACGCTCGGTGAAGCCCTGGCGCGGCGGCGCCGGCTGACCGCCGGACAATCGGTGGTCACCCGCGACGGTGTTTGGTTGGGCCCGGATTGGCTGAGGCTGTCGCGTGATAAGGATCCACACACGGGTGTGATCGAGCGCGAAGAGTCATTGCGCGAAATTCGCCTGCAAGTGACTCAGCTTGCAGACGAGGTGAAGGAGTCGGAACACAGACTCGAGCTCACGCGCGAGCGGGTCCGTGAGCATGAGGATCGCCGCGACCGGTTCCAAACCGATGTGAATCGCTTGCACCGTGAGCACGTCGATCGACGCGCGGCACTGGATGCGGCCGCGGCCCGCACTGCGGATGCTGCGCGGCGCCTGAGCCAGCTCGAGACGGGACTTGCGGACGTACGGGCCGAACTCGAACGCACCGAAACGGACCTACGCGCGGCGCGCGGGCGCATGGAGACGGCCATCGAGGCACTGGCGGCGCTGGAACCGAAGCGCTTGGTGCTCGAACAGGAGCGTGAGCGATTGCGCACGCAGCAGGGTGCTGCTCGGACCGCGGCGCAGGCAGTGCAACAAGTGGCGCGCGATCTGGCGCTACAAGTGGAATCACGGCGGTCCTCGCATGCGTCGCTGATCTCGACGCTGGAGCGCGTGGAAAAACAGTTGGAAGGGCTGGAGTTGCGCCGCGACGAGCTGGCGGCGCAACTCGCGGCCGGCGAGGCGCCGCTGGCGGCCTTGCAAGAGCAAATCGAATCGGCACTGCAAGTTCGTGCACAGATCGAAAGTGAGTTGCACGCAGCGAAGATCGCGAGCGACGAACTCGATGCGGTATTGCGCGATCGGGAAGCCCACCAAGCCACGATCGAGGAGCGTGTGGAAGCGGCGCGTGCGACGCTGGACGATGCGCGCTTGGCCGCGCAACAAGTGCGGGTGCGGCGGGAGAGCGTCGCCGAGCAGCTGGCAACCACCAGCTTCGAGCTCGCCGCGCTGCTCGCGCAGCTGGCGGCGGACGCCACGGTGGAAACCTGGGAGGCGCAGCTCGAGGAAATCAAGGGTAAGATCGAGCGCTTGGGCCAGGTAAACCTCGCGGCGATCGGCGAGTTCAAAGAACAGTCGGAGCGCAAGGAGTATCTGGACCGCCAGTGCAAGGACTTGACCGACGCCTTGGAGACGTTGGAGTCCGCGATGCGGAAAATCGATCGTGAAACACGCACCCGCTTTCAGGACACGTTTGATCGAGTCAACGCCGGCCTCAAGGAGAAGTTTCCGCGACTTTTCGGCGGCGGCCACGCCTATTTGGAGCTGACGGGAGAAGAGTCGGATGCGCCCGGTGTGTCGGTCATGGCCCGTCCGCCCGGCAAGCGCAACAGCACCATCAGCCAACTCTCGGGCGGCGAGAAGGCGTTGACCGCGGTCGCATTGGTCTTTGCGATCTTCGACTTGAACCCGGCGCCGTTCTGTCTGCTGGACGAAGTGGATGCACCACTCGATGAAAACAACGTCGGCCGGTTTTGCGACATCGTGCGCGACATGTCGAAGAGCGTGCAGTTCATATTCATTACTCACAACAAGAGCACGATGGAACTCGCGTCGCAGTTGGTGGGCGTCACGATGAACGAGCCCGGAGTATCGCGGCTCGTGGCAGTCGATGTGGACGAGGCCGTGCGCATGGCTGCGATGTAGGGCGGCTGGTCTTGGCGAGCGAACTCCGTTGGATATTGGTGGCCATTTGTGTGCCCTTGCTGATCGGGATTTGGTGGTGGGGTACCCGGCGTTCGCGCCAGGCGCCTGGAAATGCTGAATTGCGCGAGTCGACGGCGGCCCCCTTAGGCACGCCGGGACGTGCTTCCACCGACTCGCATGCCGCTGCACGCGACTGGGGCGTACCGCCGTTCGAACCCTTGAGCATTCGCACCGCCGACTTCGAACACGTGCAGATCGTGGATCTGCCGATGACGGCGCACCCCGATGCAATTGAGGAGAACTCGGAGCTCGGCACGGAACCGCACGAATTCCCGAGCGCCGAGTGTCGGACGGCGCCGGCCGACGAAATGGAATCGATGGCAGCGTACCCGCCGGCAGCGACCACTGCGCCCGCCGGGAGTCCCCCTGCGGCTGCCGGCGCGGCACCGGCTGCAGCCGGTGCGCCGGCAGCGAGCGACGCGTCTGCTACGGGGTCGAACCCTCAAGGCCCGAACGTCAGCGAGACGCAGCGCATCGTGACCGTTCGTGTCAGTGCGGTGGGTGACACGCGTTGGACCGGTTCGCAGCTCATGGCGGCTCTGGAGAACCATGGTCTGGCGTATGGCCGCTACCAGGTGTTCCACCGCCGGCACAGCGATGGCCGGACTCTCTTTTGCGCAGCGAGCCTGGTGGAGCCCGGCACCTTCGATCTGGCGCGGATGCCGGAGGAACAGTTCCGCGGCTTGACGCTGTTCGCGGTCCTGCCGGGTCCCGCAGAACCGCTGCAAACGCTCGATGCACTCATTCAGACGGCTGGGGAGCTGGCGGAAACCTTGCGCGGCGTCGTGCAGGACTCGAAAGGCGTGCCGCTCTCACAGCAGCGCGCCGAAGCGCTCCGCGAGGATGTGGCTCGTTTCCAAGCCATGCTGACCATGAGCTGAACATCGTGGATAAAGACGAGCGACAGGCGGCGAGACGGGCCGCCGAATTGCGCGAACTGTTGGACCGCTACAACTATCGCTATCACGCGCTCGACGATCCGGAAGTTCCGGATGCCGAATACGATCGCCTGATGTTGGAACTGCGGGGCATCGAAGCCAAGTACCCGCAATTCCTCACGCAGGACTCTCCGACACAGCGCATCGGCGCGGCGCCGGTGGCGGCATTCGGTGCGATACGCCATCGAGTCCCCATGTTGTCGCTCGACAACGCCTTCAGCGAGGACGAAGCACGCGACTTCGACCGGCGCATCCGTGAGCGCCTCGAGAACGAGCGCCCGATTCGCTACTCGGCGGAACCCAAGCTCGACGGCCTGGCAATCAGCGCAATGTTCGAGAACGGCGTGTACGTCCAGGGCGCCACTCGCGGAGATGGCGAAACCGGCGAGGACATTACGCAAAACCTCAAGACCATTGCCGGATTGCCGCTCAAATTGCGTACCGCAGACGCGCCGCGGATGCTCGAGGTGCGCGGCGAAGTGTTCATGCCGCGTGCCGGCTTCGAACGTTTCAATAAGGAGGCCATCGCTCGCGGCGAGAAGGCCTACGTCAACCCGCGCAATGCCGCTGCGGGCAGCTTGCGCCAGCTCGATCCGCGAATGACCGCAGCCCGGCCGTTGGACTTGTTCATTTACGGCATTGGCTACGTGGAGGGCGGCGAACTGCCGACGCACCAGGGCGAGCTGATGCAGACGCTCCGGCGCTGGGGCTTCAAGGTCTGCCCGCAATCGCGCGTGGTCGAGTCGATCGACGGTTGCCTCGCGTATTACCGTGAAATGGGCGCGGCGCGTTCGACCCTGCCGTATCAGATCGACGGCGTCGTCTACAAGGTCGACGACATCGATCTGCAGCGGCAACTCGGTTTCATCTCGCGTGCGCCGCGCTGGGCCATTGCGCATAAATTTCCGGCCGAAGAGGCGTTGACGACGGTGCGTGAGATCGAATTTCAAGTGGGGCGCACCGGCGCGTTGACGCCGGTGGCCCGCTTGGAACCGGTTTTCGTGGGCGGGGTGACGGTCAGCAATGCAACCTTGCACAACATGGATGAATTGACTCGCAAGGATGTACGGGTTGGCGATACCGTCGTCATTCGCCGCGCCGGCGACGTGATCCCGGAAGTCGTGAGAGTCTTGCCCGAGCGCCGAATAGCCGGCGCGCCACTGGTCGAGTTGCCCGCAAGGTGTCCGGTATGCGGATCGCCGGTGGTGCGCGAAGGCGATCAAGCCGTTGCCCGATGCAGTGGCGGGCGGTCCTGTGCCGCACAGCGCCGAGAGGAGATCAATCATTTCGCCTCGCGCCGCGCGATGGATATTCAGGGTCTGGGCGAAAAGCTGGTTGACCAGTTGATCGAACGCGATTGGGTGAGGACACCGGCGGATCTGTTCGATCTACAGGCTTCTCAGCTCGCAACGCTGGATCGTATGGGGGAGAAATCCGCGCAGAAATTGCAGGCCGCAATGGCCGCGGCAAAGCGCACCACCTTGCCTCGGTTTCTGTATGCTCTCGGGATACGCGACGTCGGCGAGGCCACGGCCCTCGGCCTGGCGCAGCACTTCGGCGACGTCGCCGCGCTGCGTCGCGCGTCGGTGGAAGAAATTCAGTGCGTACCCGATGTGGGGCCGGTGGTGGCGGCCAATGTGGCTGCCTATTTCGGCGATGCCGAGAACCAAGCGATCGTCGATCGTCTGCTGGCGAGCGGGATCACATGGCCGGCGCAGGGCAAGCGCACCGTGAGCGGTGAACTGGCGGGGAAGACTTTCGTGCTGACCGGAACGCTCGAGCGGCTGACGCGCGATGCTGCGCAGGAAGCGATTACCGCGCGCGGCGGTAAAGTCAGCGGAAGTGTTTCAAAAAAGACTCATTACGTCGTAGCGGGCGCGGATGCCGGCTCCAAGCTCAACAAAGCGCAGGAGTTGGGAATCACCGTTCTCGACGAACCGGCCTTCCTGAAGCTGCTGAACAAGTAGCGGAAGTTGCTGAAGAAGTGGCGGGCCCTGGCGGGCCCGCCACCGGAGGATTGCTCTTACAGCTTCTTCTCGATCTTGGCGTTTTTCTTCAAATCATCGACGTACGCAATCAGCTCTTTCTGAATCACGGCCTTGGTGACTTGAGCCTTGACCTGATCAAACGGCGGCGGGGCGACATCGCGCGTATCCAACAGCTTGATGATGTGCCAGCCGAACTGCGTCTGCACCGGTTCCTGCGTCATCTCGCCTTTCTTCAAGGTTTTAACCGCATCGCCAAACGGCTTCACCATGCGAGTCAGTGTGAACCAACCCAAATCGCCGCCATTGGCCTTCGAATTATCCGTGGATTCGGCCTTGGCCACGTCCTCGAATTTCGCACCGGCTTTGATCTTCTTGATCAGCTGCTCGGCCTTTTCCTTGGTCGGCACCAAAATGTGCTCGGCGTGGTACTCGGACTTGTCCATCGACGCGATGGCGCTGTCGTATTCCGCATGCAATTGCGCATCGGTGGGCTCTTTGCCCTTCAGGATTTTCTGCGATTCCGCGTCGGACAGAATGCGCATACGCATCACATCGAGGTTGGCCGCCACGTCCGGTTCTTTTTCCAACCCATCCTTGACGGCCTGGGTGGAGACCAACTGCATGGTAATCAGCTCGTCAAGCACCTGATTCTTCTGCTCCGCGGTCAAATCGGTCGCCGGCTTACCCTGGAGCAGATTCTTCAAAAACGCATCGTAATCGGTGCGCGGGATAGGCGTGCCGTTGACCAATGCCACAGGCGGGACCGCCGGCGTTTCCGAAACTGCGGGCGCCGCCGCCTGCTGTCCTTTGTTGCAGGCCGTGAGCAATACGGCAATGGTTGCCACAGTGGACACTACCTTCCACTGTGCACGAAGAAATTGAGTCATTTGGATCCTCTACAAACGTAAAGGCGACTTGGCCGACGTGGCCGGCGCGCCCGGGGGCGGCAGTTTAGCCTTTACGGCGCGATCTCACCAATTATCGATGGACGACGGGGCGGCCGGCGGGTGGGGAGGCAGTGGGCCGCCGCGGCCGTCGTAGCGTCTCAGCCGGCGGTCGGCGGGGGAAGCGCCTCGATGGCGAGCGCGTGGATATCGCTCTTCAGCATGTCGTCCACGGCCTCGTAAACCAGGCGATGCCGAGCGACCGGCGACAATCCGCGAAAGGCCTCGGACACAATGCGAATGCGATAGTGGCTTTGGCCGCCTGCGGCGCCCGCATGCCCGGCGTGATGATGACTTTCGTCCTCGATCACCAACTGGACGGGTGCGAATCGAGCCATGAGCTTTGCGCGTAGGCGCTCTTCTCGGACGGCGTGACCCATGTCAGCCGCGCTCGGGTTGCGCGGCCCTGGTTTTGCCGTTCAGCCATATGACTTGTGGGATCATGAAGACCAGCATGGCGATGGTAATGCCGAACACTTTGAAATTGACCCAGACACTTTCCGCAAAATTCCGCGCTATGTAGATATTCGCTACGGCGAGCACTGCGAACCAAGCGGTCCAGGCCAAGTTGAGTACGGACCACATATGGCGCGATAGGTCGAGCGGCTCGCTGAATACGCTCTCCAGCATGCGCCTGGCCAGCGGCCGTCGGCCGATGAAGGTACTGACCAGAAAAGCGACGGCGGCGAAACCCAGCAGTACCGTGGGCTTCCACTGGATGAAGCGTTTGTCATGCAGCAGCAGGGTTGCGGTGCCCAGGACAAGAACCACGCCGGCCGTGACGATATGCATTTTCTTGTAACGGCCCATGCGTAGCTTATGGCTGGACATCAAGGCGACGGTCGTGACCATCAGGGATCCGGTGGCCCAGTAAATGCCGTATAGCTTGAATACAACGAAAAAAACCACCAGCGGCGACCATTCGAGTAGTTGGTTCATACGGGTATCATACTGGACAAATATGAGCATCTATTTACAACTGCACCCCGTGTCGCCGCAGCGACGGTTCATCCGTCAAGCGGTCGAAGTGTTGCGAAACGGCGGTGTAATCGTCTATCCGACGGATTCATGTTATGCACTCGGCTGCCATATCGGCGATAAGGCGGCATTGGAGCGGATTCGCGAGATACGCCAAACCGATCGGAACCATGATTTCACCTTGGTGTGCCGTGACCTGGCAGACGTCGGTAAGTATGCGATCGTCGATAATTCACAGTACCGGTTGCTCCGTGCGCATACCCCGGGCCCTTACACATTCCTGCTCAAGGCATCGCGTGAAACGCCGCGTCGCTTGAAGCACGAGCGCCGCGGCACCATCGGGCTGCGTGTTCCCGATCACCCGGTGACCGCGATGTTGCTGACCGAGCTGGGGGAACCGGTCATGAGTTCGACCCTATTGCTGCCGGGAGAGGAACTACCGCGCACCGATGCCAAGGAGATTTACGAACGACTGGAACATAGCGTCGATCTCGTGCTCGACGGCGGCAATTGTGGGTTGATCCCGACGTCGGTGATCGACTTAACCGGCGACCGCGCCGTCGTCGTCCGCATCGGCCGTGGCGACGTCAGCCCCTTTGCAGACGCGGCAACCGTATAATGCAGGAACAATGCGGGCACGGGAGCTCGTGTTTTCATTTAAATAACGAGTGCAAGCATTGGATTTATCTGGATTTCTTAGACAAGTATCGATTTGGGCAATTCCCGCGCTCTTTGCGATTACCTTGCACGAAGTGGCGCATGGGTGGGCGGCTCGGTGCTTCGGCGATCGGACTGCACAGATGCTCGGGCGCTTGAGTCTGAATCCATTACGTCACATCGATCCGGTTGGCACCTTGCTCGTCCCCGGTATCCTGCTTGCCATAGGCGGACCGCTCATCGGCTGGGCGAAACCGGTGCCGGTGGCGACCAGTGCCTTGCGCAACCCACGTCGGGCCATGGCATGCGTTGCCTTCGCGGGTCCGGCGGCCAACCTCGCAATGGCGGTGATTTGGTGCGGCGTGCTCGCGGTCATCGCGCGCGTCGGCGGCAATGAGATCTTGATAGGCTGGATCGCACTGATGGCCCAGGCAGGCATCGTGGTCAACGTGGTCTTGGCGGTCTTCAACTTGTTACCCGTCCCGCCGCTCGACGGCGGAAGGGTGCTGGCGGGATTGCTGCCGTCACGGTGGGGAAGCCGCTTGGAGAAAATTGAACCGATCGGCTTATTCCTGGTGCTCGGCTTGTCCGTCATGCGCTGGCTCGATTGGCTGTTCGAGCCGGCATTCCGCCTCATCGGCCGAGTGATTCCCGTGTTGATGGGGTCAGCGGCATGAGCGGGCCCATCCAGAACCGGCGCGTGCTTTCCGGCATGCGGCCGACCGGAATGCTGCATTTGGGCAATTATCATGGCGCCCTGAAGAATTGGATCGAACTGCAGTACAAGTACGAGTGCTTCTTCTTCATCGCCGATTGGCACGCGCTCACGACCGGCTACGAGGACACCTCGAAACTCGAAGACTACGTCTGGACCATGGCCATCGATTGGCTGGCCGCGGGCCTCAATCCTGGTGTCGCCACCCTGTTCATTCAGTCCAAAGTTCCCGAACATGCTGAGTTGCACCTGCTGCTGTCGATGATTACGCCCTTGGGCTGGCTGGAGCGCGTTCCGTCCTACAAAGATCAACAGGCCCAGTTGGCTGATCGGGACCTGAGCACTTACGGGTTTCTTGGCTATCCGCTGCTGCAAAGCGCCGATATCTTGCTCTACAGGTCTCAGTACGTGCCGGTCGGCGAGGATCAAGTCGCGCACGTGGAAATCACGCGTGAAGTGGCACGACGCTTCAATCACATTTACGGCCGCGAGCCGGAGTTCGAAACGAAGGTCGAAAAGGCCATCAAGAGCTTGGGTTCGCGCAATTCGGCGATCTATCGCACGCTGCGCAAAGAATTTCAGGAGAAGGGCGCCGGCGATGCGCTCGCGCGGGCGCGGGCGTTGGTGGAGTCGAACGCGCGACTGACCGTTGCCGACCGCGATCGCTTATTCGGCTTTCTCGAAGGCACGGGCATTTCCATTCTGCCCGAGCCGGAAGTACTGCTCACGGCGACCCCTAAAATTCCGGGCCTGGACGGCCGCAAGATGTCGAAGTCCTACGGCAATACGATCGGTCTCCGGGAAGAGACCGATTCCGTCGTCAAGAAACTGAAGGCCATGCAGACCGATCCGGCGCGCGTGCGGCGCACCGATCCCGGCGACCCCGGCAAGTGTCCCGTGTGGGACCTGCACCAGGTGTATTCGAACGCCGAGACGCAAGCCTGGGTGCAACAGGGCTGCCGCTCCGCCGCTATCGGCTGTCTGGATTGCAAGGGGCCGCTGATCGAAAAAATCGTCGAAGAAGTATCCGGCATTTCGAAGCGGGCGATAGAGTTCGAGGAGAATCCCGAGTTGGTACGCGGTATCATCGCCGAAGGGTGCGAACGGGCGCGTGCTGCGGCGCGCGACACGCTGGACGCGGTCCGCCAAGCCATGGCCATGAACTATAGATGAAACCCGAACTGACGATTGTGCAGAACGTTGCCGCGAATGCGCCCGCAAAGGAGCCGGCGCCCGCGCAGGGTGAGATGCCGTTTGCGATGGTGGAGGGTCAGCCCATCACACAAATGCCGCGCGATCTGTATATCCCGCCGCAGGCTCTTGAAGTGTTCCTGGAGGCCTTCGAAGGGCCGCTGGATATGCTGCTGTACCTCATACGGCGGCAAAATTTGGATATTCTCGATATCCCGATTGCCGAGATCACTCGTCAATACATGCGCTACATCGAACTCATGCACGTGCTGCAGTTGGAGTTGGCGGGGGAATATCTGCTGATGGCTGCGACGCTCGCCGAGGTGAAGTCGCGCATGTTGTTGCCCCGTCCGCCGCATAGCGAGGATGCAACGGGCGAAGCGGATCCGCGTGCTGAACTCGTGCGGCGGCTGCAGGAATACGAGCGTTTCAAGCGCGCCGCCGAAGGTATCGATCAGATGCGCCGCTTGGAACGAGACACGTGGCTGGCATCCGCGGAATTGGTCGATCGCAAAGTGGTGCGCATCGTGCCGCAGGTCACGCTGCAGGAAATGTTGTTGGCTTTTCAAGAAGTACTGTCGCGCAGCGACATGTTCGCTCATCATCATGTCCAGCGCGAACCGCTCTCAGTGCGGCAGCGCATGACGGACATCCTGGCGGCGCTGACGGCCACCGCTTTCGTGGATTTCGTTCGCCTGTTCCGGGCCGACGAGGGGCGTCGCGGCGTCACCGTCACATTCGTCGCCATCCTGGAACTGCTGCGCGAGGGGCTGATCGAGATGGTTCAGGCTGAGCCCTACGGGCCGCTGCACGTGCGGCTCGGCAACCCCGCCCGGCACCTGAAAGTCGTGCCCGACAGCGATGCCGCGAATGACAGCGGCACTGCCCAGGAGCCTGTCTGAGTATTCTACGTGGCCGCGAGCGCGGCAGATTTCCCCTCAGTCGAGGCGGAGCCGACGTAGTTGGGTCAAGACCCAATGAGGAGGCGACA
>Ga0181536_10007526_pt1 | contig 10678 bp, 12 predicted proteins | sample PEATcosm2014_Bin_41_FD_121105 | JGI IMG/M metagenome (GOLD analysis project Ga0181536, IMG submission 121105) | Peatland microbial communities from MTU Mesocosm Facility, Houghton, MI, USA - PEATcosm2014_Bin17_60_metaG | ecosystem: Environmental > Terrestrial > Soil > Wetlands > Peat | place...
CCAATGCCGGTAGTACGTTTCGCCGGTGTCGGGATCGCCGTCGTGCCGCGCGCGCTCGATCTCGGCGGCGAGTACCGACGCCCATTCGTTCCAGGTGAACGCGCCGCGCTCGTGCAGCGCGAGCGTCATCGCAAACGCTTGCGCTTCCCAGGGTTCGCGAAAGGCCGGCTCGTTCACGCCGGTTCCAAATACGGCTCGAACGCTTCGATCGACACGCGGGTCGCCGGGTCGGCGTCATCGCCCCACAGCTCGCGCGCGTCGAACACGACCGTATAGAGCCACTGCGGGTTCTCGCCCGCACCGATCGCGGCCGTGTCGGGATAGACGTGGCAGCCCCGAATCGCTTCGACGACGCCCGTTTTGCCGCGCGCGTAACGCGGCAGGCGGGTGTGCGTGACCGGGTTGAGATTGCGCGTGCGCACGCGGTCGCCGGCGGCGAACCGGGCCGGTGCCGAAGCGGGACGTTCGTATTCGCCGCGTTTGAGACCGGCGACGCCGGCCGGCTCGAGCGTGCGCGGCAGCGTTACGCCGGGACGCAGCGACCGGCCGGCAGCGATCTCGTCGGCACCGACGAGGCCGTGCGACTGCACGCGGTGTTCGACGCCGCGAAACCAATTCGCGTAATACGAGGAGCTCAGATACGTGACCGGGTCCAGCGCTTCGAGCGACGCGCGCGATTGATCGATCGTCCACAGCCCGGCATAGCCGAGCGCGCGTTGCATCGCCAGCACGCGGCCTTCCCACGGTTCGTGGAACGGCGGTTCGTTCGGCTCTTCGACGACGGGACCGAAACCGTCCATCCCGCCGAGGTCGTGAATCGAGTTCAGGACGGCACCGCCGGCGTCAGTGCCAGACCGGTCCCGATCATGCTGTCGCGCGTGACGAGCTCGGCGAGCCGCTCTTCGCTCCAGCCCTCGGTGCCCGCCGGCCGCATCGGCAGCACGAGAAAGCGCGTCTCGGCGGTGGAATCCCATACCCGGACGTCGGTATCCGCGGGCAGCGTCACGCCGAAATCGGCCAGCACGCCGCGCGGGTCGCGCACGGCGCGCGAGCGGTACGGCGCGGACTTATACCACACCGGCGGCAGCCCGAGCACTTCCCACGGATAGCACGAGCAAAGCGTGCACACGACCATGTTGTGCTCGCGCGGCGTGTTTTCGACCACGATCAGGTGGCTGCCGACCGGGCTCTGAAAGCCCAACGAGTTCACGGCCGCCGTGCCGCCGGCGAGCAGGCGCATCTTGAAATCCGGATCGCTCCAGGCGCGCGCGACGACGCGCGCGCCGTTGCGCGGGCCGATTTTCGTTTCGAACGTCTCGACGATCGCGTCGAGGGCCGCCGGATCGACGTAGCCCTTCTCGATCAGGATCGTTTCGAGCGCACGCACGCGGAGCTGCATCTCGCCGAGCTCCGAGCCGTGCTCGTGATCGTGATCCGCCATGAATTACGGTTCCAGCCCGGCGGCGCGGAACCATTCGAGCGCTTCCGCGAACGCGGCGTCCGTTGCGGCGGGATCGTAGCGTGGACCGACGTCGCGCATGAACGCGTGTTCGGCTTCGTAGAGCGAGGTGCGCCGGCGAATCCCCGCCGCTTGCAGTCCGCGTTCGACGACCGCGCGCCCGGCGGCGTCGGTGTGCGGGTCGATGCTGCCGAAGATCGTCAACAGTGGCCCCGTGATCTCGCTCGCGCGCGCGAGCGAACCGGCGTCGCCGTCGCCCGCCAACTCGCCGTCGTGCAAGCCCGTCGGGTAAAAGCAAGCCGTCGCTTTCACCCGCGGCGAGAACGCGGCGCGGAACGCGACGTGGCCGCCCAGGCACCAGCCGACCGCCCCGATCGCCTCGGCCCGCACGCCGCCGGCGGCGGCGACGTGGGCCAGCAGCACGCCGATGTCGTCGTCGAAATCGCGCACTCGCATGCGGTTCGCGCAGGCCTGGCCGCGGTCGCGCCCGGCGTCGTCGAAGACGTACGCCGTCCCCGGCGGCTCGAAGCGCCAATAGATCTCGGGTGCGAAGACGGCGAAGCCGTAGCCGGCAAAGCGCACCACCATGCGCTGCGTCGACTCGGTCAGCGCAAAGATGTCGGAGTAGAAGACCAGCGCCGGCCGCGGCAGGTCGTCGGCGGGTCGCGCGCGCATGACGCGCATGACGCCGCCATCCCGCGGCAGGTCGATACTGTCGGTTCGAACGCGCATGAGGTTTATATGAACGACACCGCGACCGAATCCCGCTCCGTCATCCCCGGCCTGGGCAAAATCTACGGCGCCCTCGCACCCTACAGCTACGCGTTCATGCGGTTTTGCACGGGGGCGATCCTCGCGCCGCACGGCATCCAAAAGCTGTTTTACGGCGGCCTCGCCGGCAACGAAAAAGTGATGATCCGTATGGGCATGCATCCGCCGGGGTTCTGGGCGCTGCTGGTCGGATTCACCGAATGCTTCTGCGCGATCGCGCTGGCGTTGGGCCTGTTCACGCGCGTCGCCGCGGCGTTCATCATCGGCGAGATGGCGGTGATCGCCTTCGGCATCCAAAACAAATACGGATATTTCTGGACGCAGAAGGGCAACGAGTTTCCGCTGCTGTTGTTCTTGCTCGCGCTCGCGATCTTCTTTCGCGGCGGCGGGCGTTTCTCGCTCGATCACCTGATCGGCAAAGAAGTATGAACCGGCGCGATTTCTCGTGCGCGCTCGCGGCCGGGGCCGTGAGCGGAATCGCTCGCCCGGCTGCGGCGCAAAGCGGCGGGTTGCCGTTGCGCGTCGGCACGAATGCCGCCGATGACGTCACGCCGCTGCTGTGGGCAAAGGCGACCGGCATGTTCGCCAAAGCCGGCCTGGACGTCGACATCGAAAAGCTCACCTCCGGTTCGGCGGTGACCTCGGCCGTGATCGGCGGCTCGCTCGACGTCGGCCGGTCGAGCGTCTTACCGCTGATCAGCGCGCGCAGTCGCGGCGTTCCGGTGATGCTCATCGCGCCGGCCGAACTGACCGTGGGTGAGGATCCGAGCGGCGCGCTGATCGTGCTCAAGGATTCGCCCATCACCTCGGGCCGCGACCTCAACGGCCAGACGCTGGCCTCGCCGTCGCTGAAAGATTACTTCGAGGTGTCGACCCGCGCGTGGATCGACGCCAACGGCGGCGATTCGAAGACGACGAAGTTCGTCGAGCTGCCGATCGCTTCGGACCTGGCCGCGCTCGAAGCCGGGCGGATCGCCGCCGTCGGCCTGCCCAATCCGTTCTTGGCGAACGCGCTTGCCACCGGGAAAGTCCGCGTGCTCGGCCGGCCCAACACCGCGATCGCGAAGCGCTTTCTCGTGACGTGCTATTTTGCGATGGAAAGCTTCATCGGCCAGCATCGCGACGCGCTGGCCCGGTTTGCGCGGACGATGCACGACTCGACCGCCTACACGGTTGCGCACCAAGCCGAAACCGTCGCCGTCGTGGCGCCGTTCTGGGGCGTCGATCCGGCGGTGCTCGCGAACATGGCGCGTTCGACCGAAGCGCTTACGCTCGACCCCAAGGATCTGCAGCCGATGATCGATGTGGCGCTGCGTTACGGCGTAATCGACAAGCCGATGAAGGCCGAGTCGATGATGGTATCGTTCGGCCGCTGAGACCGGACGGGCTTAAGCGTCGGCCTCGCGGTCTTGCGGGGACATCAGATAGGACTGCAGCGAGAGCGCGCGCGTGCCGCAGGGCACCAGGCGCGCCAGCAGGTTGCGCAACTGCGCGAATTCCGCGGCGTTGAGGCAGTCGAAGAGCGCGTCGTTGACCGGCGCCTGCATCACCGCGAGATCGTTGAGCATCTTGCGGCCGGCCGGCGTCACGGTGAGCAACACGCGCCGTTTGTCCTTGAGGTTCACGCCCTTGTGCACCAGACCCGCGCGGACCAGCTTCGCGACCTCCGTGGTGATGAACGCGCCCGAGAGGTGCAGATGTTCGGCGATGGCGTTGATGCCGATGCCCTGACGTCCTTGCAGGTGGCTGATCGAGATCAGCGTCGTGTAACCGATCCCCGTCAGGCCGAGATATGCGCCGAACCCCGACCGGATGTCGCTGACCAGCGCGGAAAACGCCAGAAAGTCGTGAATGAACGAGCGGAAAGCGGAATCGCTGCCGTCGACCAGCAGCTGCGGTTTCGAGACGGTTTGCCGGCGCTGTTTCATACGGTGCCCGCTTCGATGAGCGCCCGCAGGCGGCCCGCGTCGGCATCGAGCGCATCGTCGCGCACGTCGACCGGCGCGAATTGCGCGCGCGCGAAACGAGCGCGTTCTTCGAACGGCACGGTCGCGTCGATGCCCAGCTTGGCGCGAATGCCGTTCTGGCCGACGCGCACGTATTCGTGGCCGCGGGCGCTCGGGATCGTGAACAGATCGCGCGACGCTTCCATGCGCGTCGCGATCGCGTACTCGACGTCGGCCGGATCGCGAATGTCGATGTCGTCGTCGACGACCGTGACCAGATCGAGATCCTTCAGCGCGCCGAAGGCCGCCAGGATCGCGTTGCGCTGCAGGCCGTTGTGCTGCGGACCCGTTTTCCGGACCTGGATGACGGCGTGGAAGCGGTGCAACCCGCCGGCGGTCATCTCGGCGTCGACCACGATCGGAACGGACGCGGTGAGCACCTTCAACAAACTCGCCTCGAGCACGTACTTCCGCAGCATCACGGTTTCGCGGCCGTAGCCGTTGATGGCGTGGTAGATCGGCGCCGTGCGGTGCGTGACGGCGGTGATCTGGACCAGCGGCGCTTCGCCCGGCGTCGAGAGATAGCCGACGAATTCGCCGAACGGCCCCTCGGGAACCAGGCGGTCGGGAAGGATGCGCCCTTCGAGCACGATCTCGCTCTCGGCCGGCACGATCAGCGGCTGCGTGATCGCGCCGGTCACCGGCAGCGGCCGGCCCGCGAGACCACCGGCGACGGCCAGCTCGTCCATGTTTTCCGGCATCTGCGAACCCATCGTCGCCGCGGTGTATTGCAGCGCGATGTCGGTTCCGATGCAGACGGCGATCGGCAACGCCTCGCCGCGTGCCCGCGCCCGCTCCCAGGCCACGCGCAGATGCCGTCCGAGGTCGAGCTGGATCGCGGTCGTGTCGGGGCCGGCGAGTTGCAAGCGGTGATAGGACGCGTTGTAGACCGACGTTTCCGGATCGCGCGTTACGACGACACCGGCCGTGATGAAGCGGCCCGAGTCGGCAGCGGTGTGTTTGAGCACCGGCAGCAAACGTCCGACATCGATGCCGCTGGTGATCGTGTGGCGCTGCACCGGGGCGTTCGCGACGCGCTCGGGCGGCAGCGGGCCGGCCAGCGCGCGCACGATGAACTCGCGAATCGTGATGTAGTCGACGCCGAAGGCGGCTTCGCAGTTCTCGCGCGCGGCGAGCAGGTTGCCGACGACCGGGATCGCGTGCCCGCGCACGTTGGTGAACAGCAGCGCCGGCCCGCCGTCGAGCCGCTTCATGATGCCGGCGGTCTCGAGCTCGACGTCGACGGGCGCCGTGTAGGCGCGCAAACGTCCGCGCTGCGCCATGCGGGCGAGCGCGGAACGGAAGCGCGTGTCGAGGACGCCGGGTGCCGTCAAGACCGATGAGCTCATCGCGGAGTACTTATCGCGCCGCGGCCAAGGGTCCCGCGGGAGCGGGCAGATCGTAGCCCGCGAGCATGGCGTCGACGAGCCCCGCGGCCCGGTCCCAATCGTAGGTGCGGAACGAATGGGCCTTCGTGACGAACGTCGCGCCGGCGTAGAACATCTCGTACTGCACGTGCCGCGAGCCGAACTCCGAACCGACCGCGTCCCACGCCAGCTTGTAGAACTTGACCTTGTCGTGCGCGTTGCTGCGCGGCGACTGTTGTGTGGCCTCGATCACTTCGGCGATCTCGGGGTTGTCGAAATCGCGGAAGGTCGACGGCTGCATGATCATGCCGCCGCCGGCCAGCTCGCGCAGCGTGTGGGCCACCTTCGCGTAGAGCTGCTGGGTGAGCACCTGCGCCGCGTAGAGCGTGTGGTGATCGGGGATGAAGTACGATCCGTAGGCTTGTCCCTTCGCTTCCATCGCGACCACCAGCGCGTCGACCATCGCCGTCTCTGCCGCCAGCTGCCCGAGCATCTCGCGTACCGGCGGCAAACCGATGATGCCGTTGGTCTCCGCGATGCGGCGCGCGATCCCGAGCAGGAAGCGCAGCTTTACGGTGAGCCGGATCATCGACTGATAGTTCTGGTAGACGTGCGCCGGGGTTGCGTGGAACTGCCGCTGGCACATCTCGAGATCGGAGTCGACGAAGACCCGTTCCCACGGCACGAGCACGTCGTCGAAATAGATCACCGCATCGTTTTCGTCGAAACGGGCGGCCAGCGGGTTGTCGAACGTCGACGCGGCGTTCTCTTCGTACGATTTGCGCGAGAGGATCTTCAGCCCCGGCGTTCCCAACGGCAGCACGAACGAGAGGGCGTACTTTTCGTCGCCCGGCCGCAGCGGCTGAATGCACGTGACGAAGATCTCGTTGGCCATCGGGGCGCCGGTGGCCAGCATCTTGGCCCCGCGCACCGTGATTCCGCGCGCGTCGCGGTCGACGACCCCCGCGCTGAGGAACTCCGTGCTCTGTTCGGACGCGCCCTTCGACCGGTCGGCCTGCGGGTTGATCAGCGCATAGGTGAGGTAGATGTCGTTGTCGCGGGCGTAGCGATAGTACTCGGCGACCGCCGACGCGCGTTTGGGGTCGTAGCTCTCGAACACCGGCAACCCCATGTACAATCCGGCGATGCACGATCCAACGTGATCGGGACCGCGGCCGATGAAGCCGGCATGCATCTCGGCCAAGGCTTCGAGCGCGTGCCGCCGCTCGACCAGATCGGCGTGGTTGCGCGGCAGCTGCCAAATGCGGTTGAAGCGCCGGCCGTCGTCGCCCGCGTACGTCATCCGCGCGGCGGCGTCGGGCGCGCCCAGCCGGTCGTACAACCCTGCGATCGACGCGACGGCGTTGCGAAATGCCGGATCCACGGTAACGTCGTCGACCCGCCGTCCGTCGATGTAAACCAAGCGTCCATCGCGCAGCGACTCCGTGTGGGCGCGGCCGGTCTTCATCGCCATTCTCTTTCCGTCAGCCGGGGACACCGGCGACGACCTCCATCTCGACCAGCATGTCCGGATTTCCCAACTCGCAGAACGCCGCCGTGCGGGCGGGATACGGTTGCGGCATCAGTTCCGCGTACACGGCGTTGAAGGCCTCGCGGTCGGCGACGTTGCGCATGAAGACCGTCACCTTGATCGCGTGTTCGAGCGACGTCCCGGCGGCTTCGAGCACGGCCGAGATGTTCGCGAAGATGCGCCGCGCCTGGTCGGCAACGTCGCCCATCTGCCCGGTCTCACGATTACGTCCGGCTTGACCGGACGTGAAGACGAGATTGCCGTAACGGATGGCGTGATTGAACGGGCCGGTCGGCGGCGGCGCGCCCGGCGTGCGAATCGGAACCTTGGTCATGCATGCGTCCCCGCTACGGCCGCGACCGCGTCGCGCGCGACCGCGTCGTCGACCTCGGGCGAACCGCCGCCGACGCCGATCGCGCCGATGCATTCGCCGTCGGCGAAAATCGGATAACCGCCCGGGTTCAGCGTGACGCCGCCGGGAATGATTTCGGTCAGGCTCATCGGATACAGCGGACGGTCGGCCCATTGTTCGAGCAACTGTTTCGTCGACTTGCGGAACGCGGCGGCGAGACGCGCCTTCCCGGCCGCCATGTACGGACCGTGCCACGCATCGGGCTTGCCGCGCGCGATGACGACGGGATGCCCCGCCGCATCGAGCACGGCCACGCTGCACTCCCCGCCGCGTTCGGCGGCGATGCGCTTCGCCGCCTCCACGTAGGTCATCGCGGTGCGGTAGTCCACGCAGTTGCCTTCATCGGGTCGAGAGTGCGCCCATGCGCAGGTAGGCGTCGGCGGTCGTGGAGAGCAGGCTGCGCATGCGCTCGGCACCCAAGACGTCTTTCCACTTGAGCACGTTGTCGACTGAGTGCGGCCAGTCGCACTCCGGATGCGGGAAGTCCGAGGAGTACATCAGGCACTTGTCGCCGAGGATGTCGAACACCGCCTTGGTCATCAACGGCCCTTCGTGGGCCTCGATGCAGCACGCGATGCGCCCCATCTTCGCATATTCCGTCGGCAGGTATTTCAGTTTCGGTACGACGCCCTTGACATAGTGGATCTGGCTGTCGAGGCGCAGCAGCCACCACGGCAGCCAGCCGTGGCCGGTCTCGGCGTAACCGACCTTGATGTTGGGGTAGCGGTCGAGGATGCCGCCGGCGATCACGTAGGCCAGCGAGCGCTGCGCGCCCCACGGATGGGCCGCCGTGCGCGCCACCGCGGCATTGCCCCAGATGTCGCGCGCTCCCGGGAAGTAGGGCGGCTCGTAAAAGAAGCTGTGATGCATGATCGGCAGATGCAGATCGTTCATCACTTCCCACAGCGGGTCGAGGTCGGGGTCGTCGATCGGCATGCCTTCGGGCAGCGACGGCCACACCGCGCTGACCCAGGGTTCGCTGCCGATTTTCTTCAGTTCCGCGACGGCCCACGCTACGTCTCCGCCGGGCGCGAGGAACAGACCCTTCAGCCGGTTGGTGTCAGGGCTGCAGAAGTCGCGCATGTACGTGTGGTAGGCGTCGTAGAGACCGGTCGTCAGGGCCGGCTCGAACGAGCTCGACGCCGGGGCCCACGTGCCGGGGATCAGCACGTTGACGTCGACGCCTTCCAGCGTCATGTCTTCGAGCCGGCCTTCCGGGTTGTCGTGTTGGATGCGCTCGTGGCAAACCTCGGACGAGATGTTCTCGACCCGGCCCTCAACGGCGCCGGCGCCGCCCTTCTCGATCAATTCCACGCCCGGTTTCTGACCGGCGATCCGGTTGTACGGAATCGGGTTGACCTTGATCGTGTGCCACGGCCCGAGCGGGTGACCCCGGCCGGGGGGCGAGTTCATCTCCCGCATGAACGGCGAGAACGCGTCCCAGCGCTCGCGGATCGCTTTGCCCGCGTACCGGTGCAACACTTCCATCGAAGGTGTGACGTGGCTGTCTACGTCGATGACCCGAAATCCGTCGCGCATAACGCTTCCTTAAAGTGTGAGCTTAAAAGTACTGTCTTTTTTATAAGATAGCTTTGTAACAAAGTCAATATTTAACGGTTGAAATCGTACGGCGCGCGGTCGATTCCGCGCTCTTGCCGCTCCTTGACCAGCGCGCGAAAGATCGCGCGCGTGTCCTCGATGCTCTCGATCGGCTTCTCGGCGAAACCGTCGTTGGGCCAGCTCGGCCAGCTCGCGTACTCCTTGGCGTAGAGCTGGGCCCGGATGGACGTCGGGTGGAACGGCCGCGTCCGCGAGAGCCGCAGATCGTTGAGGTTGACGCGGCCCTTGATCGTGGCTTCGCCCGGGCCTTGGATCTCGTTCATGATCGAGCCGTCGAAGTAGTGGATCACCGAATCGCCGTGCGAATCGTTCAGGCCGCGCAGACCGCCTTCGTAGATGCCGATGTTGGCCGCGGCGAGGTAGCACTTGTTTTCGTAGGCGCGCGCGGTCCGCAAGCCCTTCCAGTTGCGCGAGTCGCCGTGGCTCATGTTGTTCGGCTCGGAGGTGAGATGGCAGAGCACCTCGGCGCCGTTCATCATCGTGCAGCGCGCGTTCTCGGGGAAACCCAGCTCGCCGCAGGTCAGCAGGCCGATGTTCCCGATCTCGGTCTTGGCCACCGGAAACAGGTTCTCACGGCCGAATTTCGCCACGAATTCGGTGTAGATGTCGGCCGGCGTCGTGTACGGGAAAACCCAGCAATTGTTGTTGTTTTTCCAGTGTTTTATGAGGATGTTGCCGTCGGGGCCGAACAGCATCGAGCAGTTGAAGAAGCGGCGCGGAAAATCGGGGTGCACCTCGAGCATGTTGACGGCAAGATAGATCTTGCGGGCCTTGGCCTTCTCCGCGAAGATATCGGTGTAGGGGCCCGGAACGGTCGTCGCGATGCGGCACCACGCGTCGAGGTTGATCACCCGGAAGTTGCCGTTGACGGCATACTCCGGCGTTACGACGAGCTTGACGTCGGAGTTCCCGAACGACGTGACGTAGTCGATCAGATCGCAGATGCGCTTGATGTTGGCGCGGATGTCGCGGTCGAGCTGCTCGTCGTCGGTGAGCGACACCTGCCGCGTGATCGTCTGCAAACAGGCCACTTCGTAGTTGATGATGTCTGGCATCGGAGGCTCCTAACGCGGGGGTTTCAGCGCGGCCGGGCTGATGATGTCCTCAGCCGGGAACGACTGGGGAATCATCCCGTACTTGGCCGCGAAGTCGATCAGCGGTTGGATAGTCCGCGGCGTCACGTATTCCCCGTCCAGCGAGCGGACCGTGCGCGTGATGACGTCGGCGGGTATGGAAGTGAATGAAGCAACCAAGCCGACGGTTTGGGCCAGATGGGCGTTGTTGTAGACCGCCGACTCGTGCATCGCTTTGGCGAAGCGCTCCATCTCGTCGGTGTGGGTCGCGACGAACTCGGAGTCGGCGACGAACGCCTGCGCCTGAAAGCGCTCGGCGATCGAAGCTTGCGGTTTCGCGAATATGCGCACTTTGCCCGTGTCCAGCGCTTCGGTGAGCAACGGCTCCGAGAGGGACATCGCATCGATGCGGTGAGAGGTGAGCGCTGCGACCGCCGCA
>Ga0181536_10007532_pt1 | contig 10673 bp, 12 predicted proteins | sample PEATcosm2014_Bin_41_FD_121105 | JGI IMG/M metagenome (GOLD analysis project Ga0181536, IMG submission 121105) | Peatland microbial communities from MTU Mesocosm Facility, Houghton, MI, USA - PEATcosm2014_Bin17_60_metaG | ecosystem: Environmental > Terrestrial > Soil > Wetlands > Peat | place...
AGGGTGACCCATTTGCTCGACCAGTTCGGCTTCGATACGGTAGACGCAGGCCCGCTGAGAGAGGGGTGGCGTATCCAGCGCGACACCCCCGGCTACGGTCCGCGCCGAACGGCAGAGGAACTGCGCCGGGACCTGGCGGCGGCCAAGCGGCATCGCGTCGGTTAAGGACGTCTCCGCGACATGTCCGGTTAGCGGCCAATTGCCCCGATCAATCGTCCAGTCGTTGCCGCCGTAGATTCCTGGCGCCATAATCCTGCTATGGCACAGGAACGTAGAGAGCAACCTTCGCCTGACCTCTTCTCGACCAATGCGGCCCGCGATGCCTCGGCGCTGCCACCAAGACCCTCTGCCACAGACGCGACAGCCGAACCCGCACCGCTGCGGCACGTTTTGCCAAAAAACCTGCGTGCAGCCGTCAAACACCTGAGCGACGGCGAACTGCACTTGCTTCACGCGGCAACACTTGAGGAGATAAAAAGGCGAGGCAGGCTCGCGCCGGGTGTTGAGGCAGATCCGGCGCAATCGTCTCGTCATTCCTCGGACTTGACGACGAAACGGTTGCCTCCAATTAAGAAGATTTCCCACAGGCGACACGTGGACATTCCTGAAGTTTCGTTGACGCGTGGTCAGGTGAATGCCGTTCGCTCCGCCTTCAAGGCGGGCATCACGCCAGCAAGGATTGCACGGCAGTTCGGGATTTCCCAATCGAATGTGAGGAAGGCGTTAGCGTCGAATGAATCGAAGAGGTAAAAGGAGGACCGTTCTGTTGCAGCAACCTCTGGCATTTGCGATGACCCTGACCGCTCCAGTCTGAAACGGAGTTCGTCATGAATACGTATGTCGCCATTATTGGCGGGAAAGCAGTATTGACATTTCGTGCTGTGGACGACGATCAGGCGCGCGCAATGATCGATGATCAAAAAGGCAGCATGCGATCTGATCTGAGGGTGCTCGTTGGTTTGGACGGAAAACCGCTATGGGATGGGAAGTCCCCCATTCAAGTGCGAGAGGCGACGGCGGCACAACATGCCGAATGGAAACGGTCTCGCGACCAAGCAATTAGCGACGGGGAAATTGACCTGGATGCTCGCAACAATCCAGATGAGTGGAACGTCTATTTAATAAGTAATCCGGAAACAGTTCGGCGTCACCACAGATCAAGTCGCAGCCAATCGGAACCCGAATAAACAAACGAACATCGGTGTAGGCCGACTCATGTACCGTTTTCTCGAAGCCACAGCAGCTCAATATATGACCCGTGCAGTAACGACCGTGACACGCCAAACAACTATGCGTGAGCTGGAGGCATTATTCGAAAAACACGATTTCAATTCTTTACCCGTAGTGGAAGAAGGTAGGATGTTGGGGATCGTTACAAAATTCGATTTTCTTCGGGCCTTTGCCTTCACCACCGGTCAGATGGTGCCCCATTACGATGAGTTGATGCGACGGCCGGTTGCCGAAGTGATGACTGAAGCCGTCGTGCATGTCGAACCGGCAGCACCATTGACGCGAGTTCTCCAGTTGATGGTGAGCCTTAGGAGCCGCAGCTTTCCGGTTATCGGACCTGATCGCCAATTGGTAGGAATGATCTCTCGCGAGGACGTGATACGCGCACTCAAGGAGGCGACGCAGAACGGCTAACCCGTGGCATCCCGGCTCTATCTGGCCTACCTCGCCCGAGGCGACGGGCAAATCGTGACGCGCATTTGTTGATGCCGCCCTTGCGCTTGATGAAATTACGCAGCGGCTCATCCAGGTCTTTGTATTCTGCGGCGTACCGCAACACGCGCGAATATTTGCTCGTCATCCGATCATCGAGCTTGCCGCGATCTGCCGTGCAACGGATCAAAGCGGAAAACGGTTCAGGCTCTCGTTCCGAATTGTGCCTTCGCAGGTATAACGCTCTACAGGCCCGTCTGACCGCCTTTCCCTCCTTCGCCCAGCACACGACAAGTTCGAAAACAGCAGTCAAATATCCATAGATTGCATCGCGGTCACGGCTCTCCTGAACCATTTCCCATTCCCGTTCGAGACGCAGCAGGTTGGCCCGCATCGCTTCGGTGGAAAGCGGGATAGTGACTGGTTCAGGGCCGTGCATGGCTAGAACTCGTGCTCAAGATCTTCTTCGGCTTCAAGTTCAAGGTCCTGCAGATAGTCGCGCAGCCTTGGCGTCGCCTTCCACGCAATTCGGCCCTTGGCGTTTACGAACCGCATGGCGTCCCCGTTGGCTTCGAGTTCACCGAGCACCTCCGCAAAAACCCGGTCACGGGTCGGTTGGACGCCATTACGCCTGAGGCGGGCGGCATAATAAGCCTGATCGGCGATTTCCCGGAGAATTTTGTCCATCCGAATTTTCATGGCATTTTTAGGTGGTTGCCCGCATTAGCTGAGCTGACGACATTTAAATTAGTGAATTACGAATCGCTGTCGTTGGCTGATTTTTTTGCAATTGGCGGGCCTGGATTCACCTGTTTCGGATACCTCGTGCTTGGCTTACGCAGCCGACCTGCTCGAATAGCGAAATTTTGGGTGTGAATACGCCGGCGCGAATAGGCCGAAACCAATCTTGTAAATCACTAATTTAAGAACGCAGTGTCGCTAACACTATTGGACTCGCCAATAGCCCGGTGCCTGCTCCATCAAGGAGAGAATGCGATGCGGAACTGGAATCGCAAATGTGGGATCTATGGTCAAATGGGTAAATTTGATAGCTCCCAAAATGATAGCAATTCAGATGGCTACAGCTTCAACAGCACAAAGCATTTAAAATTACTCATTCAGGGCCATGCGCAATGGATCAAAAGGTACTTGGATCAAGGTTGGGATGGGTATTTGGTCACGGTCATGTTCAACTATCTGCCTGGAAGACGAGAAACAAAAATCATTCAGATGCATCAGGAAGTGACAAGACTTTATGGACGGTTGGCAACAAGGATGGTTAGAAAGACATGGTCAGCAAACCGGGCTAGGTTATTGCCGATTGGAATCTTTATTCCCGACTTGCCGGGGCCGAAAACCAGGAAAGCATTAAAAAGCACAATTGCAGATGTCTCGATCAACGACGGGCTTCATATGCATGGGATTGTCCTTGGGAACCGTTCGGGACGGGTCCGTGTGCCGTTGGATCAGCATTTCGAGGAAAAGGCTGGACAATATCTGAGCCGTAAAATTCGGCACATCGATGTCCAAAGGATTACTCATACGCCGGCGTATGTTACCGAGTACGCGCTCAAGGGCCTTTTGAAACGCACTGTTACTCCGGATGATATTTTGGTCCTGAACTGGGGAGGAATGAAACTGGGATAGGATGGAACATCGCAGCAGCAATCGCCGTCAATCTGGCCCACGTATAGCGATGTACACGCAGGCGTTTTACTGTGTACACGGAGATCATATTTACCCCTGTCACGTATAGGCGTGTACACGGAGATCATATCTACCCCTGTCACGTATAGGCGTGTACACGGAGAGTCCGGTTCAGAAAGTTTCCGTATGCCGATGTCCATGGAGAAACCGCAAGACTTCCCTTCGTGTTCTACGCCGGCAAAGGTTAAAGCTACCGTCAAATGTATGCGCAGATCGAAAGGTGGACATCCTCGCATAGGCACTTATCGCTTTTGATCTTTTGAAAAGCCCCTTAGCGGCTGTTCACGCTCTCCAAACATGTACGGAATCAACCAAATCGGATTAGGCCGCGGCTTATGGATTTTTGCGTGCACTGTCCTTGGCTTCTTGTTGAGGCGATTCAAATAGCGGTCGCAACCGTACCGGATCATTCGCTCGCCAAGGCTCAAGCTCAGCAGCCACTGGTAGAACTCTTCACGGTGGGCTTTTTTTGGCTTGGCCGGAGAGCCATCAGGCCAAAGGGGGTGTTGCCAGCCCTTCAGGTCGGCCGTGAGCACGTCGCTGATGGTCTGCCCAATATTCTCGACCTTCGTTATTCCTACAGAGCTATCGTACTTTTCTCTGGACACGCTGGTGAAAAATGCTTTTTCGAGATCAGTCTTTTCCGCTTCCGCGACGATCTGATGAATCTCACAAATCCAATGTGGCTCCATATGTTCCGGAGCAACTGAAACCTTAAAGGTGCCAAAGGCGACGAGTTCAGGAATGTACACGTTGTCGAGCGCACGGCGGTTCAGTTGCTTTGCCGCCGCGATGCTTACCTTCCAGAGATCACCAATCGGCCGCGCCCAAATTCCGCGAACAACCCTGACTTCATAAAGGGGACCATTGGTCTTTTTTATCAGCTGGTAGGCAGCTGGAATTTCCTCTAATCGGCGGCGCCAATTGGCGAACGCGCAAACTTCGAGGCATTTTGCGCTGCCGCAATGGCTTGTGGTGCACTGTGCAAGTGCTTTGCTTCTGTTTCGAAACCAAATGCTGGCCTTTAATCGTTCACGCAAATCATCCTGACGGCGCTTGAGCGCGTCGGCCGATTCAAAGTCCCCAATACCGAGCTCAGTTATCCGCCGAGTCTGATTTCTGTCGGTCATGTGACCGTCCTCCATGCGAACAACAAGTTTTAACCTTGCTTTACAAGTTTACGATGCCGACATTTCGGGAGTGGGCACGCCGGCACCCCTCTCGGATAAGAGTAGTGGGACGCCGCTCTTTGTTCCTGAAATCTATGGCTCGTCGATCAGCCCTGCCTTCTTCGCCTGCTTGCGTGCCCGTTTGAATACCTTTGCCAGGGTGACATGCTTGACGTCAAGGGTGATGCCGTCCCGCCCTGGCTGGTCTTTGCCGTCCTTGTCCTTCCACCAGGTTCTCAGGACAACAACATTGCGGCCACGAAAGAGTTCGAGAGTGACTCGAATTCGTTCGGCCTGGCTGCGCTTCCACTCTGCGATTTCGATCGTTTTCTGTATTTTTTCGGCCATGACCAACACCTCATTCCTTTGCTGCTCTGGCGCCGGCACGCGTTTTTGATGCCAGCGCGGAGTTATTGCGTTTCGCTGATGCCTCGGTCTTGCGCGGCACGCTCCGCTCAAAGATCGTTCACCGCGGGTGGCGGGCGAACCAAGGCGCCACGCCCGCCAATTCAACCGACACGTTCGGGATAGCCCAGCACCTTGGCGATGAACTGCGCCCGGGTCTCCGCCGGCGCGTCGTTCCAGTCGAGGGCGAGATATTTTTCCCAGCGATCCTTCAACCGCTCAAACGTCCCATCATCGGCAACGCGGCGGGCCGATTTGTCGACGTCTTGGGCCGGCACCATAGACTGATCGTCGCCGGCCTTGACTACACCTTGAACCGCGAGCTTATCCTCGATGTCACGCAGGCGCTTGTGATCGGCCGCCAGTTCGCCCTTGAGGCCTTCGAGACTTTCCTCTTTCTTGCGAATGTCCAACTCAAGGATGTTGATCTCAGCGGCCGTCTTCTTGTCTGTCACTCCGGCGGCGGCCGAGGCTTTGCGAGCACGTGCAGCGCGCTTCCGCTCAACGATCGTCTTAACCGCGCGCAACTGCGCCTTTGGCGTCGACTGCTCCGCAATCTCAAGGAGGGCTCGCTGGTTGTCGTCGAGACCCAGGTTCCGCACCTTGGCCTTGGCCGCCTGCGAAATTTCCGCTATTGCCTTTGACCGGCGAATTTCCTCGCGCGTAAGACCAAGGGCCCTGGCGGTCTTTTTGATACCCAAATCGTTGGGCTGGCGACCGCCACGGGGTGCAAGTCGCCCCTCCTCTAGTGGCATCTCTTTGATTAGCGCCCGCAACTCCTCGGTGCCCTCGGCACGTTCAAGCGCCGTCAACTCTGCGCGATAATAGTTCTCCGCGATTTGCCAGAAACGGGTCTCAAGCTCACCGGTTAGCACAACGCACGGAATGCTATCCCAAGACAATCGTTTGGCGGCCTCCAGCCGGTGCCACCCAGCGACGAGCGTCACTTTACGCTTGAGCGCCTGCACCGTGATCGGCGTCTGAAGTCCGATTTGGTTCATTGATGCCGCAATCGCCTGCACCTTTGCCTCGTTTAACGCGCGCCGGTGTTTTGCGAGAACCTGTATTGCCTTGATTTTGAGAGTCGTGCGCTGAAACAACGAGCCAATGCTCTTGACGACGGAAGCCGGCACACCCCGGTAAGCAATCAACTTGCGCCGCTCGCACACCGCACATTCGTGGAGATGGCAACGGCTGCCCTTACGACAGTTCGATAGCAGAGCTGCTAGGCGACGGTCCGCGCTGCTGCCGATTTCTAATTCTTTGATTCGCTGCGCCCGCTGCTCGTTTGCCACCTCGAAGGTCGGGATGGGACCGAAGAGATCGTCATCGTCTTCGTCGGCGTCGGCTTGGCCGGCGGTAGAGGGCTGATTTTTGGTCATGTCGTTTGGATCCCGTTAATGCCGTTTATTCGGACCATGAGCGACTGCGGAAAGCTAGAAAAAGATGTTTCGCAAAATGGTCGAGAAATTCGCGATTTTACGAACGGCGAATCAAATGGCATTAGCCTAAGTACAATGATAGTTTTTCGTCTGCGATCCATTCGGCGTAAAGCAAATGGACGATAGCACCGAGATTCAATGTTTTTGATTGGTTAGCTGAAGAGAAACAAATGCCGCGTCGACCAACCTCGCGTAAATTAAGTGACAAGCAGCAGCTGGAGCAAACTGCTTTGGTGGAGAAATGGCAATTGGAAGAGTTGTGGGCAGATTTTCCTGCGGAACTAAAAGAGGTCTGCAATCTCAGCCAATTACGGCTTGACCCGCGCCTTATCGATCCGTTCCTCCTGCAGCTAGGCACGATCATTTATCGACATCGTAATCGGTATTCAACCAATGATTACTTTGATCGCGTGGAGCAATTCATTCGCTCCACCAATGCCGCAGCCGACAACATTGACTTAGTTATTGAATGTTTCGGAAAGATGGATATCGCGCATATAAATTCCGTTTTGTCCGTGGCCATCGAAATATTTCCACGACCCTTTTTTGAGAAACAGGATTTGGAGGGGTTTTTTCGCCTGCTTGGCGATATCCGTGTACTGATGATGACATTAAACGTGGCCGTGAAAATCGGGACAGGCGTATCTGGTGCACCAAGAGGAAAGGGCAGGCCGCCCTCGCCTTACATGCTACCTGCTCTCGAGCTGATTGAAGCTTGGGAATCCATAACAGCCAAGAAGCTCGGGGAAGACTCGCCGGTCATGTTAATTAAACGTATCCCAACGCCAAAAAGATTAGATACCTCCGGACCGAAGGACAAGGAGCGACAATTTGAAACGAAACAACCCTCGACAGAATTTATTCGGCTCGCACTCCGCATGATCAAACCGGACATCAAGGATTCAGAAGTTCTAACGGCTATAAAGAGGGCTCTGAAGTTGAGGGACACAATGTATGACTTTGTTCGCAGCAAGCCGCCGAAATCCCTTCTTCGGCAACTGGAATTGCTAAACGCGAAATACGGTGGTCGCGTTAACGGGTGACATGGTGTCTTCCGCCGCTCTAGCGGAGCTATCGGCCCCCGGCCTCTATAGGCAAGGGTCGGCGTTGAACCTGGCTGACATGTCTACCACGTATCGCGACAAACGATTCGACCAGGGCGTCGTCATTTTCGATCCGTGCAATCTCGCCTTTCGGCCCTTAGTGGATTCAGGTCAAACAGACCGTTGAGGCCTCGGACATCAAGGTGGCGCATGCCGCCGCTTGATGCAAAAATGCCAATACCGAGTGTCATTTTACGCACATTTTTTTTCTTCGCTTGCATGTCGCATCCAGACAAAGTGCGACGCGGTTACTGTTTCTCTCGAAGGCACGGTCCCAATGGCAATCGCTAGCACTTCGCCGTTCTGGGAATCGGACCTAGGCTTCGAGTCGGCGCGTAGCAGGCTCAAACGTCGAGCCTCGGCAAGAGTGCACGGTAGTGTCTCAGACAAGGTCACCAACCCGCGATGAGGTAAAGCCGGATACGCCGCTTCGGCTTAGCGTGGCGGCTGCTCTCGCATTTCCAGATGGCTCTATGACGGCCTCCGGCCTACGCCGAGAAAGCGCCCGCGGGCGGGCCGAGTAATATGACGCGCTCGACCGCCCTCTCCGCCGTCCGGCCAATCCCGCGCCGCGGCCTTTCACGCACAGAAAGCGCAGCTTACCTTGGAATTTCACCGTCGAAATTCGATGAATTGCGCAAGGCCGGACGGATCGGTCCCGCCAAAATCCTCGACGGCCGCAAACTGTTTGCCATTGAAGCGCTTGACGAATTCTTCGATGCGCTTCCCGACGAAAACCATGAGGCGGTCGAAGACTGGACGGTTGGCGTATGAGCGCGATAGCTTCTTCGGTGATGCCCCGCAGACTTCCGCCTGGTTGTGTCGAGGACCGTGATCGGCACGGCAACGTCCGTATTTACTTCCGCGCCAAGGGTAGGCCCAAGGCTCGCCTTCGCGGCACGCCATGGACGCCGGAGTTCATGGCCGAGTATGACGCCGCGAAGGGCGAAACCGTTCCCACACAGAGGAAGGGGATCACCCCCGGCACATGGCGTTGGTTGTGTGTCCGTTATTTTGCCGAATGCGCGGACTATCTTCGACATGATGATCGAATGAAGCGGGTTCGCCGGAGAATTTTGGAAGCGACTTTCGACGAACCCATCGCGCCCGGGTCTTCGAAGTTCTTCCGTGACTTTCCCCTATCAAGGATGGGGGCCGACGCAATCGAAGTGTTGCGGGATCGTAAGCTTGCGTTCCCCGAGGCCGCAAACAATCGCCTGAAGGCAATTCGCGCCGTCTTCAAATGGGCCGTCAGGAAGAAGGGACCTGATGGCAAGTCGCTCGCCTCTCATAATGCAGGACGCGACGTTCCATATTTGAGGAGCAATAACCCTTCCGGCTATCACACGTGGACACCGGAAGAGGTTCGGCAATTTGAAGTGCGTCATCCCATCGGGACAAAGGCGCGGCTTTCGCTCGCGCTCCTGCTCTTTCTGGGACAACGACGGTCGGACATCACCCGTCTTGGTCGTCAACACACTAGGGACGGAAAAGTCACGTTCACGCAATTTAAGGGGCGGAATCGCAAGCCGAAAAGGTTAGTCCTGCCGATCCTGCCGGTGCTGCAACAGGTAATCGACGCCTCGCCGTGTGGCGATCTCGCGTTCCTCGTCAACGACCTAGGACGGCCCTTCACGGACCCCGGTTTCGGAAACAAGTTCCGCGAATGGTGCAACCAAGCAGGACTTCGCCATTGCACCGCGCACGGCTTGCGCAAAGCGGGCGCGACCATCGCAGCAAACAATGGTGCGACGGCGCATCAACTCATGGCGATTTTCGGTTGGGACACGCTCAAAATGGCGGAAGCTTACACACGCGCCGCCGATCAAGAACGCCTTGCGGAAGTCGCAATGCACATGCTCGGATCGCCAGAACAAAAAGACACAATATCGTGTCCCACCGAAATGCCAAGTGGGACAATTTCGGAAAAAAGTGCAGCAAAATCAGAGGCGAAATTTGGGGTTGGTGCCCAGGAGAGGACTCGAACCTCCACGCCTCGCGGCGCTAGTACCTGAAACTAGTGCGTCTACCAATTCCGCCACCTGGGCCCGTGCCGGATAGGTACGGAGCGGTCCCCGCGTTGTCAATTCAACGGGTTGGCGCCGGCACCGGTCGCCCGCGAGCTCACGAACAGCCCCGCGCTTTGCGCATTCCCCTTCCCCGTCGGCAGCGGGATAATGGCTCTATACATTGCGAAATCGATGCTGTATGCCCGCAGCCGATGACCCTGAAAAGCAAGCTTGACACGCTTGTCACCGTGTTCGGCGGCTCGGGATTCCTCGGCCGCCACGTGGTCCGCGCGCTGGCCAGCCGGGACTACCGCATCCGCGTCGCGGTGCGCCGCCCGGAGCTGGCCTTCCATTTGCAGCCGCTCGGGGGGGTCGGGCAGATAGAAGCGGTGCAGGCGAATTTGCGCTTTCCGCAATCGGTCGAGACGGCGGTGCGCGACGCCGACATCGTCGTCAACCTGGTCGGGATCTTGTTCGAAAGAGGCCGCCAGCGCTTCGACGCCGTGCAGGCGGAAGGCGCGGGAGCGGTGGCCCGGGCCGCCAAGGCCGTCGGCGCCCGCCTCGTCCACGTCTCGGCCATCGGCGCCGACCCGGAGTCACCTTCGCACTATGCGCGCGCGAAGGCCGCGGGCGAACAGCTGGTGCTGGCGGCGCACAGCGAAGCGACCATCATGCGGCCGTCGATCGTGTTCGGCCCCGAGGACGATTTTTTCAACCGCTTCGCCGCGCTGGCGCGTCTCTCGCCGCTGCTGCCGCTCCCCGGCGGCGGCCATACCCGCTTTCAGCCGGTGTTTGCCGGCGACGTCGCGCAGGCGATCGCCAAGGCGGTTGAGGGCGAAACCAGGCCCGGCGCGATCTACGAACTCGGCGGGCCGGACGTGCGCACGTTCAAGGAATTGATGGAATTCGTGCTTGCCACCACCGAACGCCGCCGCCTGCTGTTGCCGGTGCCGTTCGCGTGGATGAAGCTGCACGCGATGTATCTGCAATACCTGCCGAAGCCGCCGCTCACGCCCGACCAGGTCGAGCTTCTCAAACACGACAATGTCGTCTCATCCGCCGCACGGGAGCAAACCCGTACCGTCGAAGCGCTCGGCATCGTGCCCGAATCGATCGGCGTCGTCGTGCCGTCTTACCTCTGGCGCTTCCGCAAGACCGGCCAATTCCGCAGCCGCA
>Ga0181536_10007534_pt1 | contig 10672 bp, 9 predicted proteins | sample PEATcosm2014_Bin_41_FD_121105 | JGI IMG/M metagenome (GOLD analysis project Ga0181536, IMG submission 121105) | Peatland microbial communities from MTU Mesocosm Facility, Houghton, MI, USA - PEATcosm2014_Bin17_60_metaG | ecosystem: Environmental > Terrestrial > Soil > Wetlands > Peat | place...
ATGTCGATCGCCCCCAAAGCAATTGTTTTGTGTGCCGCGTTTGTGACGGCCGTAGCCGGTCAGACAAATGCGCCCGGGCCGCAGATGTCGGAGGAGGCTTATAAAGATATACGGCTCCTGAAGGGAATGCCTGTGGACCAGTTCCTCGACGCCATGGGCTTCTTTTCCGCGGCGACGAATTTGAACTGCATCGATTGTCACGGAACCGCCGCCGGCGGCGACTGGTCGCTCTACGCCCGGGACACGCCGAAAAAAACGATCGCCCGTCAGATGATCGTGATGACGCAGAATCTGAATAAGGCGAATTTCGGCGGCGGTCACGCGGTGACCTGCTACACCTGCCACCGCGGCGCCCAGCGTCCCGATGCTATACCCAGTCTGGTGATTCAGAACAGCGCGCCGATTCCGGACCCGGATGAGTTTGAAGTATCCGGCGCACCGGTGTCGGGCACGCCCTCCGCCGATCAGGTTTTCGGCAAGTATCTGCAGGCTCTCGGAGGCTCCGAGGAGCTCGCGAAACTGAAAAGCTTCGTCCTGCACGGCGATTACAACGGCTTCGATACCGATTTTGAAAAGCGTCAGATCGAGGTCTATGGAAAGGCGCCCGGAGAGAGAGCTTTCGTGGTTCACTATCGCGGGGGCGACAGCCTCACCACCTTCGACGGAAAACAGGGCTGGATCGCGGAAGCCGACAAGCCGGTTCCTCTGATTGAGCTGACCACAGGAGCCCTCGAAGGCATCAGAGTCGACGGGACGGTCCTGTTTGCCGGGGGTATTCGCCAGCTCAGGAAGGACTGGAAGGTCGGTATGACCCAGATCGACGACAAGGACGTCGTGGTTGCCGAAGGCACGGGCGAATCCAAAACTCCGCTGAAGCTTTACTTCGATAAAGACAGCGGTCTGCTGGTCAGACTGCTGCGGTACTCGCAAACCGCGGTCGGCACTGTTCCGGCGCAGTTCGACTTCGATGATTACCGGGCTGTTCCCGGTACCGCTGTGAAGATGCCCTGGAAGCTCACGGCGACGTGGGTGGACGGCCGCTCCATAACGAATGTGAGCGGCATCGATGTGAACCCGGCGATTCCCGAGAGCAGATTTGCGAAGCCGGCACTGCCGGCGAAGGCTGGCGCGCGCTAGCCAAACCCCAAACAGAGGACCCTATGGAGCGTAAAAAAGCATCTGATTTTCCTCAGGAACTGCTGGATCTTTTCCATCTCTATGTGCACGGCGAAATCGACCGACGGGGATTTCTGGACGGTGCCGCGAGGTTCGCGACCGGCGGTGTAACCGCGGCCGCCCTCTGGGAAATGCTGCGCCCCAACTACGCGTGGGCGGAGCAGGTTCCGAAAGATGATGCTCGTCTGAAGACGGAGCGCGGCGTCTCAGTTCCCTCGCCGCAGGGCAATGGGACCATCAAGGGCTATCTGGTACGTCCGGCGAATGCCGCCGGGAAAATTCCGGCCATCATCGTGGTCCACGAGAATCGCGGTCTCAATCCTTACATAGAGGATGTCGCCCGGCGTCTCGGTCTGCTGGGATACATGGCCTTTGCTCCGGACGGCCTGACTTCCATTGGAGGGTATCCCGGCGACGAGGAAGCTGCAACAAAGGCTTTCGGAACCGTGGATCGCGGCAAGATGCTCGAGGATTTTATCGCGTCGGCGCACTGGCTGAAGGCGAGACCGGATTGTAATGGCAAGCTGGGCGCGATCGGGTTCTGCTTCGGCGGTGGAATTGTGAACACGCTTGCTGTGAAGCTGGGCTCCGATCTGAACGCCGGGGTGGCATTTTACGGACAACAGCCATCCGCCGAAGACACCGCCAAAATCAAGGCGCCCCTGATGCTGCACTACGCTTCTCTCGACACCCGCCTGACGGGTGGCTGGGCGCCGTGGGAGCAGGCGCTAAAAGCGAATAACCTCACCTATCAGGAATACGTCTATGAGGGAGCGAACCATGGTTTCCATAACGACACTACCCCGCGTTATGACGAAGCGGCCGCGAAACTGGCATGGCAGCGGAGTGTCGATTTTTTCAGTAAGTATCTGAAGGGTTAGGCCACCAATGCCGACGCAGCCGTGAGCCCGTGATGAAAAAAGCAACAGGCAGATTCATCCTGATCCTTGCGGCAGCCCTGTCTGGCGCTGGTCTTATGTGGGCTCATCACGGTTCACACATCTCATATGACATGACGCGGCAGATTACCGCGAAAGGAACGATCAGGCAGTTTGTTTTTCAAAATCCGCACATCTACTTCACTTTTGATGTGAAGGATGACCGCGGGAATATTACGGAGTGGGCGGCCGAGACAGAGCCGCCCAGATTGATGGAGGGTCGTTTCCACTGGAATCGGGATTATCTGCGGCCGGGTGATCAGGTGACGGTGACGGTATGGCCGGTGAAAGCCGGTACCTCCAGGGGCCTGCTGGTCCGGCTGGTGACCGCCGACGGCCGGGTTACCGATTGCACCGAATCGCAGGCCGATTGACCGGGGAAAATTTGCTCGAACAAGGAGACAACCGATTGCGTCCCACAAAGTTTTTAGTGAGTTTTATGGTCGTCATGAGCGTAGCTCTGGCAACGGACGCTTACGCGCAGGGCCGGCGACAGGCGGAGGCCGCTGCGGCTCCGATCCAGGTCAGGGCTTTGACGGAAGGCGTTTATCTGGTGAGCGGCGGCGCCGGCGCTAACACCGGTTTTGTGGTGGGCACGAACGGCGTCGTAGTGATCAATGCCAAAGGGAACGCCGGCTCGGCGAAAGCCCTGCTCGCGGAGATCGCCAAAGTAACCCCCAAACCGGTGACTCATGTCATTCTGACCGGCGGCGATGCAGATGATGTCGGCGGACTGGCGGCTTTCCCCAAAGGGCTGACGATCATCGCGCACGAGAACGCCAAAACCGACCTGAAAGACAGCCTTGATGCAATGGGTTCCGCGGCTCCTCCGGCGCTTGCCGGGTTAAGCGATTTTCTGCCGACGCAGGCCGTCACAAAGAACGAAGATCTGACGATCGACGGAGTTCGCCTCCGTCTGCTGCATTTCGCCGCGGCGCGCACCAACGGCGATCTTATGGTCTATCTGCCGGCACAGAAAGTTTTGTTCGGCGGCGACCTGCTGGCTGCTCCCAACCGCTTCCCGCAGGTTAATCTGGCACGGCACGGGTCGGTGGAAGGGTGGATCGCGAATGTGAAGGGAGCGGTGGATCTGCATGCGACGGCGTACGTCCCGGGTCGTGGCGATGTCCAGACCGAAGCTGTCGTGGCGAAGTCTCTGGCCGACGCGAGCGCAAGGCAAAAGCAGGTAGCTGCACTTTTTGCGCAGGGTAAGTCGATCACCGAGGCCGAGAAGGCGACAGGTGAGAAACAGGCTCCGGAATTCGGTGCGCAGCTGACTTTTACTTCGATCGCCTGGCGCGAACTCTCGGCGAAGCAGCCTTTCGATCCCCATGATCTCAGTGGTTTCTACCATACGCGTGGCTCGCAGCTGCCGCTGGGCGGCAGACACGAGATCAGCGCCATTCCTCCGGTTATGACGGCCTGGGCAAAGGCGAAGTACGATGCGGCAAAGCCCGGCCTCAACGGAACCGGCGCGGGTCGCGCGCAGCCTCTGGGCAATGACCCGATCATGATGTGCGACCCGGTCGGTTACCCGCGGATTATCGTTGCCTCGGGTGAGTATGGTCAACAGATTATTCAGACGCCGAAACAAACGTTGATCCTGTTCGATTGGTTCTACGCGCGACGCGAGATTTACACGGACGGGCGCAAGTTATCGCCGGATACCGATAACCGTTTCTACGGCAATTCCGTCGGCCACTGGGAAGGCGATACATTCGTGGTCGAATCAAACGATTTCGATCCCAGAACCTGGCTCGATTCGGCGGGCCACCCGCACAGCGAGGCCATGACGATGGTCGAACGCTACAAGCGCGTAGATCACGACACCATCGAGCTTACGTTCACCCTTAAGGATCCGATGGCGTACGAGACGCCGTGGGTCAGCGAAAAGAAGTATATGGAGCGATTCTTCAAAGATGAGCTGGAGGCGCGCGACGACGGTTGGAATGACCTTCGGGAAGATGTCTGTATTCCCGACGTAGAGTCGAGATACAAAGAAGACGTCAGAGAGCCCGCGGGCGGCGCAAAGCCGGGAGCACATGAATAATGCGGAAACACATTTGTATTTCATTTCAGGTACTGGCCGCTCTGGCCTCTTTTACCGCTAACGCCTGGGCACAGGGCGGTGGCGGCGGCCGCGGAGCGGGAGGCGCTCCCGCTCCGCCGCCGCTCAAGGTCGCGGCTCTTACCGGTGGCGCTTACTGGACCAGTGGCGGCGCCGGAGGCAACACCGGTTTCATAGTCGGCGACAGTGGCGTTATCGTCATTGATGCGAAACAGACTGCGGCATCGGCCAAAGAGGTATTGGATGAAATCGCCAAAATTACTCCCAAGCCGGTTACGCACATCATCCTGACGCACAGCGACCCCGATCACGTGAACGGCCTCGTCGGATATCCCAAAGGCCTCACGATTATCGCTCAGGAGAACTGCAGGAAAGAAATGCAGGAAGCCATCGCGGCGGCTGAGGAAGCCGCGGCTGCGCGACTCGCTGCTGGTGGCAGAGCCGGAGGCAATAATGCCGCGGGCGGCCGCGGAGGCCCTCCTCCATTCAATGTGGCGCTTCTCAAGGACTATCTTCCGACCAAAACGGTTTCAAAGACCGAAGACCAAACGATCGACGGCGTACACCTCAGGCTGATGTCTTTCGGTGGGGGGCACACCAGCGGCGACCTGATGGTTTATTTACCGGATCAGAAAATCCTTTACACGGGTGACATTCTGACCATGCAGTTTCCCTCGCCGTTCGTTCATCTCGAAAAGCACGGCACTCCCGAAGGGATGATTGCCAACCTGAAGGGTGCGCTGGCTCTGAACGTCGACACCTACGTACCGGGACACGGCGATCTTCAGATGAAGGCCGCGGTTCAGAAGCGACTTACAGAATCCGAGGCACGGCTGGCTGATGTGAAAAAGCTGTTCGCGGAAGGCAAGACGCTGCACGAGACGCGTCTGGCCACGGGCGATCCTCTGCCTGAGGCCGGCCCCGGATTCCGGGCGCCCAGCTTTACCGAAACGTCCTATCGCTACACCTCGGCAACGCAGCCCTACAACCCGCACGATCTTTCGGGTGTCTGGTTTTTCCGTGGTGGTGGCGGATTCCAGATCAACAACAACCCTCCGCCGATGACGCCCGCGGCGCAGGCGAAATACGACGTCGCGAAACCCGGTCTTGGACCTCGCGGAGCGCCTCTGGGCAACGACCCCATTATGCGCTGCAATCCGATGGGCCTCGTGCGCAGCATGATCTGGGGCGTTTATCCAACAGAGATTGTGCAGAACAAGGACGAGACCCTGTTGCTGTTCGACTGGTTCGACACGCGCAGCGCGATCTGGACCGACGGGCGTAAGCTCCCCGAGGATCCGGAGCCGAGATTCTATGGTTATTCGGTCGGGCACTGGGAAGGCAACGAACTTGTTGTGGAATCGACCGGACTCGATGAGCGCCAATGGCTTGATGAAGACGCTCATCCGCTGACCCCGACCTCTCGCGTTGAGGAACGGTTCCGCCGCGTTGACCACGACACCATCAAATGGGACATCAAGGTGACGGACCCGAAGATTTACACGCATCCGTGGGAGCAGAAAGATCTGACAGCGAACCTGGTGACGCATGGTCTTCAACCGGAAGTCGAAATGCGGGAAGACATCTGCATTCCTTCCGTCGAGGCTAAGTATAAGGAACAGGTCAGAGAACCCGCAGGCGAGAAGCATTAAGTCGGATAAACTGAATTTGAGGAGCTATTTAACATGAAAGCATTAGCCAAAGTTGTTTTGAGCGCCGGACTCCTGGTGGCCAGCGCATCCGTGGCACTGGCGCATCACGGTTCGCGTATTTCGTACGACATGAACAAGATGGTCACAGTCAAAGGCGTTATTACCGAATTTGACTGGACCAATCCCCATGTGTATTTTCTTTTCGATGTCAAGGATGACTCGGGAAAGGTCGTTAACTGGGCCGCTGAAACGGACCCGCCTTCCACGATGACCCGATATGGCTGGAATAAGAACTATCTGAAAGTCGGCGATCAGGTCGAGGTTACGGTGTGGCCATCCAAAGTGGGCGCTCCCCGCGGGTTTATGGCAAAGCTCGTAAAGGCTGACGGCACAGTGACCGATCACACGGGTGCGCTTCCGCCGGAATAGGTGGCGGCTCATCAGACCGGCGCTTGGTTTTCCGACAGCTCGGGAAAGACAAGGTGATTTGTGCACATAGAGAGACCACTGCGGAGACCTTGGAAGCACACCTCGATGTTGCGCTGAAGACCATTGCTTCGGAAAGAGATGCGGCTATCATTTCCCGGATCTGGGGTCTTGATGGCAACGGTGGAGCGAGCCTACAAGCCATCGCGGTCGGCTTGGGCCTGACGAGGGAACGGATACGGCAGGTTGGTGAACGGGCATTTCAGAAGTTGAAATTGGATCGTACTCTGACGGCGATGATTGCAAATGTTATGCAGTTCACGACCGAGCACATGCCTGCAACCGTCGCCGAGATTGAGGCGAAGTTGCGTCAATTAAAGATGATCAGCGGCAGGCTTGGCCTTACCAGTGTCATGATCGCTGCCGAAGCATTTAAAATCGATGTGCCGTTTGCAGCAACTCCGGTTGGAACAGACTCGATTGTTCACGATGCACGCATACCCTCGCTCAGACCGCTAAAATCCGCCGCGCGTGTCCTCACCGCGAGGCATGGTGCGATGCAAGTCCGGGAGGTGATGCGACGGGCGGCGATTGCTGACCGACGCTTGGGCAGGTTGGATTTAGCCGGCGTTGTGCTGCCATGCTGCGAGGGTTTTCGCTGGCTGGACGAGTCCTCCGGCTGGTTCTTCCTGTTATCCACGTCCGGTAACCACATATTGCAACAAATCAGAAAGGTTCTTTCCGTCGTGGATGAAATCGCGGTTGCAGATTTGAAGGACGCCGTGCGCCGGGATCACAAGACGTTCAGATTGGAACTGCCGGATACCGTATTTTATGAGTTATGCAGACAAACTCCCTGGTTGTCAGTTGAGGGTCAGATGATCCGATCCAGGATAGCAATTCCATCCAATCACGCACTTAGCAAGACAGAACGTGGTTTGTCCAGTATGTTGAGAGATGCAGGTACGGCACTCTCGCCGTCGTATATTGTTTCCCGCTGCGCCGCATATAAGATTAATCCGGGAACGGTCCTTCAGGATCTGCTCTTTTCATCGATTATTCGAAAGTATGGCCACGCCCGTTATGGCCTCGTTGGTCTACCGCAAGAACGGATTATCTCAAAAGAAAGGTGGCAAGGCTAATAACTGTTGAGTAGCAGCTAGTAATTAAAGACCGAAAGATAGGTGGCGGCCCCTCCAGCCTTCCTCGCTGGAAAGATTAGTAAATCAGGTCAGAGTCCTGAACGAAGGAGCCCGGTTAGTGTGATGATACTTGTTGCAAATCCCCTCGAAGATGTGGATTGGTTATTTCCCTTAATGGAGTGCTTCCATATCGCTGGTTTTGCGCTGTCGATCGGAACGATTGCTGTGGTCGACTTTTGCGTGCTGGGGGCTGGGCCGAGGCGTCAGTATGCCGCACAGATCTCGCGGTCGCTAGGTCCCTGGACCCTTATAGGGTTGGTCGTCATGCTGTTTAGCGGACCATTGTTATATCTCGGCAATGGTGGAGCGGTGCAATATAATCGCAACCCCGGCTTTCAGTTCAAGATGTTATTTCTTTTCCTTGCGATTATTTACCACTACACGCTGCACAATCGACTGGTCCGAAGCGAGGATGCTGTTGACAGGTCGACCGTCATGCCTCGAATCGCGGCTTCCGTGTCACTGCTGCTCTGGTGCTGCGTAGTATTTGGCGGACTATTCATCGCGTTTACTGAGGCCTGACATGTCACTTCTGAGCACCTGCCAGTGGTTGCAGAACACGGACTGGGCGACCGCCATTCGTCAGTCGAGGTGGGTATATCCCGCCATCCTGGCAAGTCATTTGACCGGCATCGCGCTTTTCGGCGGTCTGCTTCTGGTTTCTGATCTTCGACTTCTTGGATTCGCCCTCACGAAGATACCGATTTCGGAAGTCAGTGGCCGGCTCCGTCCGTGGAAAAGACTAGGGCTGATCTGGATGATTTCTTTCGGATTTCTGCTCTTCTCTGCAAAGGCGGCCAAGTATTACATCAATCCATACTTCGATACGAAAGTGATCCTTCTGCTGCTCACCGGCGTGCACGCTTCAGTATTCCGGCGGAGCGTTTATGACCGAACTGCCGAGCTGGACGAAATGGTTGAGTTGCCCAGCCAGGCCAGGGTGGCCGCATGGATTTCCCTGGCTCTCTGGTTAACGATCATCGTCATGGGAAGAATGATCGGTTACTATGAGCTTCCGAACGAACCGTAAATTAAAGACCAGCCCCGGAATCGGTCTTCTTCGTCTCTGACATTCTCTCTCCATAAAGAACATTTTCTATCTCAAATGTTCCCAGAGAGCTGTCCACCGAAATTCCGGGCCGGGGGAGTCTCGGGTCGCTCACATGACACAGTACTCCTGGGTTGCGGATACTCCCCGTTATTCCTCTCCTACTCCAAATCGACCAGCCGCCAGGACTTATCCGGGTTGAAGCGGGTCATCTGGCGCGCCAGGGCGCCGGTGTTGGTCCCTAGATCCTTCCCGTAAAGGAGGCCCTGGTGATTGATGATGAAGGTTTGAACTCCCGATACACCATACTCCGTGGGCCACGCCACCAGTGCGAACCCACCGATCATCTTGCCCTTCACCACGTAGTCCAATGCGCCTCCGGTGGCATCCGGCCCCTGCGATTTCAGAATGCGGAAGTAATAACCGTGATACGGCTCGGGCTTGGCGGTCCTGGCCGCTGCGGCGAACGCTTTAGTGACAAGGTTCTGAGGAGCATCATCCGCATACAACCCGTCCTGCTTGCCTGGAGTGCCGACGATCCTCTGTGCGTATTCGAGGATTCCATCCCGGTCGCGATCTTCTGAAGCGTATTCCAGTTGTGCCTCGACATAGCCCCGGCAGATCTCCATCACGTTCAATTCGTTTCTGCCTATGCGGCGGGCGAGGATCTCCAGCCTTCCGCCGACTGGGTCGAGCTGCCATTTTCCATTCTTACGAACCACCGGGACGGGAAACGGCCAGTCTTGCTCTCCCACCGCGAAGGTCGCGCGATCGGGGTTCGTCGGGTCCTGCTCGATCTGAAGCTTTTCGTGAGCCGAACGGGCAAACTCCGCGCGCAAATCTTTGTCCTGCGCCGGATCGCCCGATTCGAGAATGTCTTTGCCGTCGGGACCGAACAATTGAAGGAGAGCCGCGGCATCGTTATGCTCGGCTGCGTCAACGATGGCCTGGATGGCTTCCTGCGGCGTCGCAAAGGTCTGCTGGCTCGCAGGCGGCGCGGCTTGCAGCAGTACTGCCGCCAATGCCAGGCCGACCGCCGCGAATCGCAAATCAATAGAGTTCATTCTTGCCATGGTTTTCCTTCGCTCCTATCGGCGTCCGCCACCGTGGCTGCCGCCCCCACCGCCACCGCCGCCAGCATGGCCGCCGCCTCCCCCGCCTGAAGTCCGGGCCGGGCCGAGGCTTGAAAACCCGTGGTCGCTCTGCGTCCTTGCCGCGCTGCCCTCCCGAACGCCGCCGAAAGCACTGCGGTTTGCGGCGGGTGCGCTGGGCGCAACTTGCCGATTACCCATTCGTTCCGCTCCGGATGAGGAGGCGCTTCGAGACTGCGCCGCTCCCGAGGAGCCTGCGCGAGACTGCGCTGCTCCCGCGGACCCCGCGCGGGATTGCAGATTCTGGCGCACGGCGCCCTGGTTACGGCTGGACACCGCGGCATTCGAGTAGGGCACGCCCCCGCGATGCGAAGCATCGTGCGCCCATGTGGAATTTCCACTCAGGCTTCCGCCGCGGGCTGCATTGAAATTGTTCCGATGGATGAAGCTGTTGTTGACGAACACGCTGTGGTTGCCCCAGCCGGGATGCCATCCCCAGCCGCCCCATCCACCCCAGCCTCCTCCGAAGTAGAACCCCATATTGATCCCGAGTCCAAATCCCCAGTACGCGCCTCCGATAAACGGCGGATAGAACCAATTCGCATACGGGTAGTAAAGAGGCGGGCCCCAAAAATAGCCCGGATCGTAATTGGGCACGTAGATCACCTGCGGATTGGCCGGCTCGATGTCGATGATGGGCTGTCCGGAGGCGTTCGTGGTGGACACTGTCTGCTGCGGCGTGGAGGATAATTTCCCGGCCTGCTGTGCTCTGAGCCGCATTTGCTGGATTGCGTCCATCACGTCCGGCTGCTGCGCCAGAAAAGCGTTTCCAAGATTTGTGGTCCAGGTGATGTCCTGATTCAGGCGCTTGACGAGGTCGGGAAAAACCACCAGAGCCTGAATGCTCGGGTCCCAGTTCTGTTGTTGTGCGCCCTGCGTCAGAGCCGGACCTGTGAGCCCCGGGTTTCGCTGGAGCCACTGCCAGGCCTGAACAAGTTCCAGCGGATAAGTGGATGCCACTAATATCTGACTTACCAACTCATCCGGATAGAGTGCGATCGGCGCGACAAG
>Ga0181536_10007536_pt1 | contig 10667 bp, 11 predicted proteins | sample PEATcosm2014_Bin_41_FD_121105 | JGI IMG/M metagenome (GOLD analysis project Ga0181536, IMG submission 121105) | Peatland microbial communities from MTU Mesocosm Facility, Houghton, MI, USA - PEATcosm2014_Bin17_60_metaG | ecosystem: Environmental > Terrestrial > Soil > Wetlands > Peat | place...
CTGCGCGTTGCCGCCGACGCGGCTCACCGAGAGACCCACGTTTACGGCGGGCCGGATGTTCGAGTTGAACAGATCGGATTCGAGATAAATCTGGCCGTCGGTGATCGAAATGACGTTGGTGGGAATGTACGCCGAAACGTCGCCCGCCTGCGTTTCGATGAAGGGCAGCGCGGTCAGCGATCCTCCTCCTTTTTCGTCGTTGAGTTTCGCGGCGCGCTCGAGCAGGCGGCTGTGCAGGTAGAACACGTCTCCGGGGAAGGCTTCGCGTCCCGGCGGACGGCGCAGCAGCAGCGAAATCTCGCGGTAGGCCGCGGCATGCTTGGAAAGATCGTCGTAGATGCAAAGCGCGTGGCGTCCGGAGTCGCGGAAGTATTCGCCCATCGCGCAGCCGGAGTAGGGCGCAAGATACTGCATGGGCGCCGGGTCCGAAGCGCTGGCCGAAACAACGATGGTGTAGGCCATGGCGCCGAAGTCCTCAAGCGTCTTGACCACCTGCGCCACGGTCGAGCGCTTCTGGCCGATGGCGACGTAGATGCAAATGACGTCACCGCCCTTCTGGTTCAGAATCGTGTCGATCGCGATGGCGGTCTTGCCCGTCTGCCGGTCGCCGATGATCAGCTCGCGCTGGCCGCGGCCGATGGGAATCATGCCGTCAATGGCTTTGATGCCGGTCTGCATCGGCTGCTTCACGCCCTGCCGGTCGACCACGCCGGGCGCGATGCGCTCGATAGGGTTAGTCCTGTCGGTAATGATCGGGCCTTTGCCGTCGATGGGGCTGCCGAGCGCATCCACCACGCGGCCAATGAGCGCCTCGCCCACCGGCACCGACATAATCTGCCCGGTGCGGCGCACTTCTTCGCCTTCTTTGATGTGCTGGTATTCGCCCAGCAGCACCGCGCCCACCTGATCCTCTTCGAGGTTCATGGCGATGCCCGACACGCCGTGGCTGAACTGAATCAGTTCACCGGCCATAACCTTGTCGAGGCCATGGATACGCGCGATGCCGTCGCCCACCGACATGATGGTGCCCACCTCGCTCACGTCGATGGCGCGCTCGTAGTTTTCAATCTCGTGGCGCAGTATGCTCGTAATCTCGTCTGCTCGTATTTGAGCCATAAAATCCCCGTCCCCGAAAACTAATTTGCCGCGAGGCGTTTACGCATGCCGGCGAGCCGTCCCCGTACGGACCCGTCGTATACCGTGGAGCCGATGCGCGCCGTCACGCCGCCGATCAGTTCCGGATCGATGGCGAAACGCATGCGCACTTTTGTTCCGGCAAGCGCGCTCAACCGGCTTACAATTTCGTCCTGCTGCTGCGAAGGCATTTCCCGCGCCGAACGCACTTCCGCGCGCACGAAGCCGAGCCGTTCGTCCAGCATCAGATCGAAAGCCTCGATCATCTGCGACAGCGCGGCTGTGCGCCGGTGATCGGTCAACACCAGAAGAAAGTTCTGCACAACGCGCCCCATCCCCAGCGTTTCCGCAATGGTTCGGATGACGGCGCGTTTGCGCGCCACCGAGATCGACGGCGTGGCCAATACGCTGCGCAGGGGCGGCGACGATTCGACAGCGGCTTCGAAAGCGCGCAGTTGTTCCATCGCCTGCGCCGGTTCGGCGTCCGAACCGGGGGCGAGGAGCACATCCACCAGGGCGCTCGCGTAACGATTGGCGACGGATACGGAAATCATCTGGTAATATGTCCTGCGCTGCCGTCCGGAAGGTCTTGCAGAAAGCCTTCTGTCAGCGCCGACTGCAGCTCGGGCGACATGCGCGCCCGGACCTTCTGTTCGGCGAGTTCCATCGCCAGCCTGGCCGCCGTCCGCTGCACTTCGAGGCGCGCCAGCTTGCCCAGCGATTCCAGCTCCTGCTGGCACTGCCGCTGAATACGGGCGATCTCGGCCTGTGTATCCACGCGAATGCGCTCGGCTTCCCGCTCGCGTTCGTCGGCTGCATTGGTCCGCATGGCGGCGATTTCGCGTTCCAGCCCGGCGAGCCTCGCCTGCACTTCGGCGGCGTGCGCCTCGGCTTCGGCTTTGGCCTTTTGACCGGCCGCCAGATCGTCCTGAATCTGTTTCGAACGCCCGCGCAGCGCCGGAGCACCGTACTTGGCCACAATCCAGCCCAATGCACCGGCCAGAATGAGGAAATTCAGCCACTCCCAGAGGGTCATGTCCGGTTTACCGCCGCCGGATTCCTGGGCAAAGACAGGCACGGCAGAAAGCGCCAGGGTCGCGAGAAAACGCGTGACGCGGGCGCGGGTCAGGCCAACCATCTAAGCGGCCCTCGGCCGCAGAACGGCGTCGACGATTTGTCCAGCCAGTATTTCGCTCTGCGCAGCCAGGTTCTCGCGCGCGACGCCGGCCTCCCAGGCAAGGGAGAGTTTGATGGCGGACACGAGCTGTTCCGATTCGAGCCGGGTGGCCTGCACCATCTCCGACTGCTCGGCCTGCACTTTCCTGAGAAATTCCGCCTGTTCGCGATAGATTTCGGCGCGCGCACGGCTCAGGTCTTCTTCGTACTGCGCGATTCTGGAGTCGGCATTCTTCAGGCTCTCTTCGGCGGTTTTGCGTGCGCCTTCGGTCAGGCGAAAGCGTTCCGCAAGTACTTTTTCCAGCGGCCCGAGATAAAGATGTTTGACAAAATAGGCGAGAATCAGGACCAGAACAAAGGTCGGCAGGCCGTTCAGCACAATCCCGCCTAAGTCATGCAGAGTTTTGTCCATGTATTAAGAAAACGGGGAACTGCGATATGCAGGTTAAGTATTTAACTTAACATAGGGGTCTTGACGGGTCAAAAAAAGGGGCTACTTGCGTGCGACAAGCACGCGCGAGGGATAGAACCCCTGGCGGACTTTGCAGTCGTGCTCGACGGCGAAATCGTAGTCCCCGATGACGCGCGGAATCGCGGTTTCCACCTGCCTTCCCCAAAAGGCCGGCGCCAGACTCCCGCCGAGGCGGTAGAGAACATTGAAGGCGGGCACGTTCTGGCCGATCATGACCAGAGCGAGCCGTCCGCCGGGACGCAGCACGCGATGAATTTCGCCAAGCGTCTGCAGGATGCCTTCCGACCCAAGAAGTTCCAGCAGGTAGCAGCAAACCACCGCGTCGAAGCTGGCGTCGCGAAACGGCATGCTGCGGGCGTCGACCGCCTGGCAATGCGCCCGGGCGCGGGGCAGACGGTGACGCGCAATACGCTGCGTCCGCGCGGCCATATTGGGTGAGAGATCGACTCCGCAGTTCATCCCGCCGGAGTTGATCCGCGCGATGCGCCCGAACATTTCGCCGGAGCCGGTGGCGACTTCGAGCACGCGCATGCCATCGTCGATGCCCGCCAGCGACAGCGCTACTTTGTGCGCCTTCTCATGAAAGAGAAGCGTCGACAGCGGGTAGACGCCGGAGAGAAGGTCGTAGATCTGCCGCGTGCGGCGCGGAAGACTGAGGAAGCCGTTTCGCTCGATACCTGCCGGGGACGACGACGTAAGAGTGGTCATAGCGGACTCGTTACGAGACGGCGGCAAGACGCACCTGCGTTCCTGGCACTTCGATCTCGATGCGCGTGCCCCGTCCGGGCTGGCTGTCGATCAGCATGCGGTAATCCTGTCCATACAGAACCTTCAGACGTTCCTTCACGTTGGTGACGCCGATGCCTTTGTTGAGGATGGTGGAGAGCTCCGCTTCCGGAATGCCCACGCCGTCGTCTTCCACTTCGAGCGAAAGCCTGCCGTCGTTAGGCCGCGCGCGAATGGTGATCGTGCCGCCGCCGACCTTGTTCGCCAGACCATGTTTGATCGAATTCTCAATCAAAGGCTGCAGCAGCATGCTGGGAATCGGCATGTCGAGCGCAGCCGGGTCGATCTGTTTCACCACGCGTAATTTGTCGCCGAATCGCACGGTTTCGATGGACAGATAATCTTCGACGAAAGCCAGTTCGTCGCGCAGCGGGGCGAAGTGCTCCTGCGTGCGCAAACGTCCTCTCATGATACGCGAAAGGCGCATCAGCATGGCGCGCGCCTGCTCGGGGTTCACGCGGATCAGCGTGGATACGGAGTTCAAAGTGTTGAAGAGAAAATGGGGATTGATCTGGCTGGTGAGCGCCTCGAGGCGGGCCTGCATCAGCAGGCGCTGCTGCTCTTCCAGTTTGACTTCGTTGCGGCTGTTGTTCCAGACCTTGAGCGGCAGCGTGATGCAGAAATAGGTGGAGACGTAGGCTGTCACCAGCAGTTCCGGCGGATCGTTCCAGCGAACGACGGTGAACAGACGCCCGGGAAATTCCGTCCCGAGAACCTGGCGCATGAATTCGGTGGCCAGCACGCCGAGGGAGAAAAAACCGTGGAAGAGGGCTCTGCGCAGCTCGCGGCCGGGCTCGAAAATGCGCACCACATTGACGTCGGGGAAGGGCGAGAAGCGCCAGACGTCCTCTTTGTTGGTGGGCGAATCGCGCAGCAGTCCGCCGCCGAGCCCAACCGCGGCGAGGAAGGGCAGGGAGAGCAATTCTCCGGCAAACATCGAGGGGATGGCGATCATCATGCCGGCCATCCATCCGCACACGTAACCGCCCGTGATGCCGGCCAGCAGGCTGCCTTCGACGGCCAGATCGAGCGCCGAGTAGGAATGGGTCATGACCCGGATGACGACGCCGGGCGCGAAGATGGCGGCGAACCAAAGGGCCAGCCGGACGCGCTGCGGAAGCGTGCGTTCCTCGCGCAGCAGCATGCGTTTGACCGCTGCACTGCGTATCCCTACGCTGGCGATTGAGGCGACCACGCCGATCTTCACCAGCAGTGTAATGAGCTGCTGTTCCACCAGGTGCTCATTATAATGGAGTTACCGCCGCACGGTCCTGCTGATGGAACCCCCCTCATTCGTTTTATCTTCGAAAGTCGCCGAGGCGAACTTCCCGACCGAGTACGGGCTTTTCCGGATTTACGGTTTTGAAGCACGCGCGGGGAGCCGCGTCGAAGAGGCCGTGGCGCTCGTCATGGGTGACGTTCACACGGCGCCGCCACCACTGCTGCGCATCCATTCGCAATGCCTGACGGGCGACGTTTTCCATAGTTTGCGGTGCGACTGCCGGGCGCAGCTCGAAATCGCGCTTCGGGAAATCTCGGGTGAAGGCCGGGGCCTGATCGTCTACGAACTGCAGGAGGGCCGCGGGATCGGCCTGATGAACAAGCTGCGCGCCTACGAACTACAGGACCAGGGCGCGGATACGGTCGAAGCCAACGAGCAGCTCGGCTTTGAAAACGATCTGCGAAGTTACTCACTGCCTGCTGCGATTTTGCGGCATCTTGGAGTAACGGCTGTCCGTCTGCTGTCGAATAATCCCGACAAGGTGAAGGCGCTCGAAGACGCGGGCATCATGGTTGCCGAGCGCGTTCCGTGCGTCGCGGAAGCGCATGAATCCCGCCGCAGTTATCTGAAAACCAAACGCGAAAAGATGGGGCATCTGTTCGATGGCAAATAAAATAAATCGACTTGTAATCGGCTTGACGCTCGCGATCGTTCCCGCATTCGCGCAGACGAACGCGGTGAAGGTAACCAAGCTGATCTTCAGCGTGGCCGATTTAGACAAGAGCGTCGCGTTTTATCGCGCGCTCGGACTTCAGACCCAGGGGCAGATCGGCCAGCCGCAGCCTGCGCCCCCGTTCGTCCTGCAAATGGTGGATGTCCCCAAAGGCACCCGCTTTCGCAACGCGATGCTGAATTTCCCGGGTGCGGATATCGCTCTTGAGCTGACGGAGTTCAGCGGCATGGAACTGCATCCGGGAAAACCGCGGATTCAGGACCCCGGCGCGGCGCTTCTGATTGTCGTCGTTCGCAACATCGACGGGGCTCTGGATCGCGTGAGGAGTGCCGGAGCCATGGTCGTTACGCCGGGCGGCGCGCCGCTTCGAAATGAGGCCAGGGGCCGCGCCGTGACGGTGTGCGATCCGGATGGATTCTATGTCGCCATCGTGCAGCCGGACGATCTTCCCGCCGGCAACGATTTTGTGGTCTCGGCGCGCTGGGCTACCACCGTGCAGGACGCCGGCAAAACAGCGGCTTACGTCAGTCAGCTCGGCCTTGAGACGAAGCTCTCGAAATGGGACGGCGAAGATCCGGCACTCAAGGACCTCGGGACCCCCGGCAGCCAATATCGAGCCAGAAGCGTGCAGGTTCCCGACTTTTCACTGCGCTGGTCCGTTTACGAATGGAAGGACATCGACCGCAAGCCCTGGCGGCTCCGCATTCCCGATCCGGGTGCGCCGGCCATCGGGCTGGAAGTGCGGGATCTGGACGCAGCAGAAGCGACGATTAAGGCCGCAGGAGGCTCGGTAATCACACAGGGCGGCAGCGTGCAGTTTCCCGGCGGCGGCAAGCTCGGTTTTGTGCGCGATCCGGGCGGCGTGTTGCTGGAACTGGCGCAGCCGAGGTAGGTTAAATCGCAGGCGGAACCGCCTGCGCCAAATGTGGGGCAGGCGGTTCCGCCTGCCAATCAGACCGCAGCCGTTTCTGGCACAGCCTGCTCGTGCCGGAAGTGAATCCACGCGCGCGCTCCCAGCGCTACCAGTAACTGGGCGACTCCGGCGGCACAGACTCCGGTCCAGCCCCAGTGCGACCATCCGAACGCGCCCAGTGCCGACCCGATCGAGCCGCCCAGGAAGTAGCCCACCATATACACCGTATTCAAACGGCTGCGCGCCTCCGGGAGCAGCGCGTAGATGCGCGTCAGATTCCCCACGTGGCCGGCCTGCATGCCGAGATCGAGCACAATGACTCCGGCGATCAGTCCGCCGATCGCGCGGCCCGCGAGATCGAACACGAGGTATCCGGCCATCATGGTGAGAATCGCCAGTGCCACGGTGAAGCCGGGTCCTTTGCGATCCGCGAACCTTCCCGCGCGGGGCGCGAGCAAAGCACCCGCCGCGCCGGCGAGTCCGAACAAGCCTGCTACTTTGGCGCCATAGTGATACGGCGGCGTACCGAGGAAGAAAACCAGCGTGGTCCAGAACGAGCTGAAGGCGCCGAACAGCATCGCGCCGGAGATCGCCGCTTCGCGCAGAACCGGTTGCGACCACACCAGGCTGGCGATGGACCGCAGCAGCTCCCCATAACCGAGACGCGTTTCGGGCCAGTCGTGAGGCAGCGCGAACCGCAGCAGAAGGGCGAGGCTGGTCATGGCCACGGCGGCCATCCAATAGACAAACCGCCAGCCGAAGGCGTCGCCGAGGGTGCCGGCTACGACGCGGGCCAGAAGGATGCCGAGCAGCAGGCCTCCCATGATGGTGCCCACCACGTGCCCGCGCCGCGCGGCCGGCGTCAGTTTCGCCGCCAGCGGAAGTACGAGATGGGATGTGCTCGCCGTCAATCCGGTAGCGAAGCCCGCGGCGTTGGCAAGGGAAAGCGTCGGAGCCACAGCCATCAGCGCGGGCGTGAGCGCGCCCAGCGAGCAAACGAAAAGGATCAGCTTATGCCGCGGGAGCATGTCGCCCAGCGGTACGAAGACGAACATGCCGGCCGCCGTGCCGGCCTGGGTCCACATGGGCAGATAGCCGATGGCGCGGTCGGAGACGCCGAAGGACCTGCCCATCTCGGCGAGCAGCGGCTGGCAATAGTAGATGTTCGCGACGCTGAAGGCGCACGTCACGGACATGAGGAATACGGTGCGGCGTTCGATGGCCATGCCGATGCTTCCCACTGTAGCGTCAGCCTTACTGAACCCCGGCCGTGAGGGAGCGGACGATGTTCCGCTAATCCCTCGCCCCGACTCTGCCGATATTCAGGTATGAAAGAAAGACGTCTGGGGACCCGGTTTCTCTGTGCCGATCTCGTGCAAATCGACTGGGTAACCGGCGATGGCGGCGAGTTCCGGCGGGAGGAAGGCGTACTTGAAGACATCTCCACCCTCGGAGCCTGCGTCCAGGTGGAAGAACCGATACCTCCCGGAGTTCTCGTCGCGATCTCGGCGGGCGAAGCCAGTTCAGGCAACGCAATCTGGCTGTGCGGCTGCGTGACCTATTGCGTGTATCAGGAATATGGATACTTCGTGGGAGTCCATTTTGCAGATGACACGAAGTGGTCGGCGCGGACTTTTGAGCCGCGGCATCTGACAAATCTGGCGGCGCTGGCGCGCAGCTCTGACTGAGAATTTTTACTCCCGAAAGTAAACATTCTCCATGTTCGCCAATGTTACTGATCCGCCACCGCGAGGAAGTGGAAGCAGCCTGTTATCAGCGATCACTTCCCTAAGTTAGCAAGTAGTTTGTTCCGGTCAGGAGTAACTTCGCTCGGTACTACGACCATTTACAGCGCTGCGTCATAACGCGCACAATCGCTTCATGAACATTGAACTCGGGTCCACACGATTGACGAAGCGCTTTCTGAAGGGTCTCTTACTCCTCTTGCTGGCCGGTATTACGGCTTTCGGAGGGACCGTCTCGCCGCAGCTTACTGCCATGGACCCGAATCAATCCGTTCAGGTGATCGTGCAGTACACGCCATCTGTTCTGGGCACGCTTCTTTCGACAGTATGCGGACTGAATCTCCTGCAATTGCTGCCGGTCGGCGAACTCTGTTCCATGACCGTCTCGTCCGCCATCAACCTGGCGAACAACCCGTCGGTCGCGCACGTTTCGGTGAATAACGCGCTCCTTGGCGCCGGTTCCGCGCTGCCCGTCTATGACTACATGCCGCAGACGATCCAGCCTCAGAGCGGCGGCGCACTCAATCCGAACGCCGGACAGAATATTGGGGTCGCCATCATTGACAGCGGTATCAACGTGAATCAGGATTTGATCGGCAGCGGTTCCAAGAGTTTGCTCGGCAATCTCTTCCCGCAGGTTTCTTATGCCGAGAGTTTTGTTTCCGGCGAGGGCGTCGACGACTATTACGGCCACGGTACCCACATCGCGGGTCTCATCGCGGGTAACGGTTCGAATTCTTCCGGCGCTGCGTACCTGCATGATATTCACGGCGTAGCCCCTGGCGCTCATTTGATTAATCTCAAAGTTCTGGACCAAAATGGCTCGTCAACGGATGCGGTCGTGATTCAGGCGATTGATCGCGCTATTCAACTGAAGAGCGCTTATAACATCAAAGTCATCAACCTCTCGCTCGGGCGTCCCATCTACGAAAGTTACAAGGACGATCCACTTTGCCAGGAAGTCGAGAAGGCGTGGTTATCCGGCATCACCGTTGTGGTCGCGGCGGGTAACTCGGGCCGCAGCAACGCGGCGGGCACGAACGGTTATTCCACGATCATGGCGCCCGGAAACGATCCGCTCGTTCTGACCGTCGGCGCGATGAACACGGAATCCACTCCGCAGCGCAACGACGATTTGATGACGACTTACAGCTCGAAGGGTCCTACGCTGGGCGATCATATCGTGAAGCCGGATCTGGTGGCACCGGGGAATAAGATCTTCTCGATTCTCGATCCCGGCTCGACGCTTGTCACGACGGGAGAAGGAACCATTGTCCCGCTGGCTTCCTACGTCGCGTCTCCGGCCCTCGGGCAGACATCGAACTACTTCATTCTGAGCGGAACCAGCATGGCCGCCGGCGTCACCAGCGGCGCCGCTGCGGCTCTGCTCGCGCAACAGAACCTGACGCCCGACCAGGTCAAAGCCCGTTTGATGCTGACCGCGACCAAAACCTTCCCGCAGACTTCGGTCATCACCGACCCGACGACGGGCCAGACCTTCACGATCCAGTACGACATCTTCACCGTGGGCGCTGGTTACCTCGATCTGGATGCGGCGCTCGCCAGCTCCGCTACGATTCCGGCGAATATGAACGCCGCGTCGCCAGTCGCCGTCCCCGGTGGAACGGATTCGAACGGCCAGACACTGGTCTATGTGGAGAACGATTCCTTTGCGTCGACGGTCTGGGGCAGTAACACGGTTTGGGGCAGTAATACCGTGTGGGGAAGCAATACGGTGTGGGGTTCCTCGGCCTGGAGCAGCCAATCGACGGTTTGGGGATCGTCAACCGTCTGGGGCAGTAACACGGTTTGGGGCTCGAGTACCGATTCGGGTTACTCGACGGTCTGGGGCAGCAATACGGTATGGGGCAGTAACACGGTGTGGGGAAGCAACACCGTCTGGGGCAGCAGCCTCGACGGCGACCCCGACATCAACTAAGTGTGGGCTGTCTCTGCGATTCCGTTACCGCTCCTTTACAGTCACGGCTCAGTAAGCCCACGCTGTTTCCGAGCCGTGACTGTAAGGGAGCGGTAACGACAGGGCCGGGGCCCGCGGTGGCTGGCGCATGGCAATTCGTTTGCGCCACATAATGGTACATGCCAGAATTCCTGAAGTCCATCATTGAGCGTTTGAAGGACAGCGCCGGGATTAAATCGGTCTTTGGAGAGGCGATCCCGGCTCACAAAAAGACAATCATCCCCGTCGCCCGCATCGTCTATGGGTTTGGCGGCGGGAGTGGCAAGCGAGTACACGGCGGCGAGCCGAACGAGGGGGAAGGCGGCGGCGGCGGCGTGGCCGCCATCCCGGTCGGCGTCTTCGAAGTCACGGACGAGGGCACGCGATTCATTTCCCTTCACGATAAGCGCCATCTCGCCGGCGCGGCGCTGATCGGTTTGTGCCTCGGTATTTTATTGGCGAGAAATCGAAAACACTAAAACGCTCAGTGCGTCAGATCGTAGACGAAATAGTTCATCGCGATCCGGTA
>Ga0181536_10007538_pt1 | contig 10667 bp, 9 predicted proteins | sample PEATcosm2014_Bin_41_FD_121105 | JGI IMG/M metagenome (GOLD analysis project Ga0181536, IMG submission 121105) | Peatland microbial communities from MTU Mesocosm Facility, Houghton, MI, USA - PEATcosm2014_Bin17_60_metaG | ecosystem: Environmental > Terrestrial > Soil > Wetlands > Peat | place...
CCGGGCGTCTACGTCTCGCTCTCGCACGAGATTCTGCGGCAATACCGCGAGTACGAGCGCACGTCGACGACGGTGGTGAACAGCTACATCGGCCCGCGCGTGAGCGGCTACTTGCAGGCGCTGGATGCGCGCCTGCAAGCGGATGCGTTTGCCGGCAGTTTGCTGATCATGCAGTCGAACGGCGGGGTCACCTCGGTCGCGTCGGCAAGTCGCGTCCCCGTCGGGCTGATGGAGTCGGGACCGGTCGGCGGAATCAACGCTTCGGCCGAGATCGGCAAGCGGTTGGGATTCGAACACGTCATCGCGTTCGACATGGGCGGCACGACCGCCAAGGCGAGCCTGATTCGCGACGGGGAACCGGCGATCGCCGAAGGCTACTACGTCGGCGGCTACGCCTCGGGCCATCCGGTGATGCTTCCGGTCGTCGACGTCGTCGAGGTCGGAGCCGGCGGCGGCAGCATCGGCTGGATCGACGAGGTCGGTGCGCTCAAGGTCGGCCCACGCAGCGCTGGGGCGAAGCCCGGGCCGGTGTGCTACGGCACGGGCGGCACCGAACCGACGATCACCGACGCCAACCTCGTGCTCGGCCGCCTCGACGGACGGAATTTCCTGGGCGGTGAGATGCCGCTCGACGCCGGCGCCGCGCGCGACGCCTTGGCCACGAAACTCGCGCGTCCGTTGGGTCTGACGGTGGAAGAGGCCGCGCTCGGGATGCTCCGGATCGCCGTGGCGCACATGACCCTGGCCGTGCGCGGCGTCTCGATCGAGCGCGGCTACGATCCGCGCGACTTCGTGATGATCGCCTCGGGCGGCAACGGCGGCCTCCACGCCGGTCTCATCGCGCGCGAGTTGTCGATTCCGAAGGTCATTCTGCCGGTGCTGCCCGCGCACTGTTCGGCGGTCGGCATGCTGATGACCGACATCCGCCACGACTACGTGCGCACGCATCCGCTGCGGCTGGCCGAGGCCGACTTCGGCAGCCTCGCGGGGATCTTCGATGATTTCGAAGCGGCGGGGATGCGGTTGCTCGAAACCGAGGGCGTGAGCCCCGCTGCGCGCGAGATTCGCCGCTCGCTCGACGTGCGCTACGTCGGGCAAGAGTACTATCTCAACCTGCCGGTCGCGCGGGCGGAGATCAGCGGTGCGGATCGCGCCGCAATCCGCACGCGTTTCGATGAATCACACGCCCGGCACTACGGCCAGAACGAACCCGGCCAGCCGGTGGAGATCGTCAACGTGCGGGTCAGCGCGCACGGCAAACGCAAGCGGCTGCCGATTCGCGTCGAGGGTGCTGCCGCGAACGGCGCGACGATCCCGTTCGCCGAGCGCGACGTCGTGCTCGACGATTTCCGCCGGCCGGTCCGCGCCCGCATCTACCAGCGCGACGATCTCCGGATGGGAACGCGCATCACCGGCCCGGCGATCATCGAGGAAGCGGCGACGACCACGCTGCTGCTCGCCGGCGACGTGGCGCAGTTGTGCGCCGACGGCTCGATTCTCGTGGAGATCGCCGCATGATTCCCACCAAGACCGATCCGGTGACGCTGGAAGTCCTGCGCAGCGCATTTCCCGCCATTCCCAACGAGATGTCGCACGTGCTGCGCCGCACGTCGTACAACCTGATGATCTACGAAGTCGGCGATTACTCGTGCGCCATCCTCGACGCCGACGGGAACCTGATCGCCCAGAATGCCGGCGGCGTTTCGCACTTCGTCGCCGATCTCGGCCCCGTGATTCGCGACGGTTGCAAGCGGCTCGAGTTTGCGCCGGGCGACGTGGTGATCACCAACCACCAAGCCGTGTGCGGACAGCACCTCAACAACGTCTGCGTGTACATGCCGTTCTTTTCCGGCGACCGGCTGGCGGGGTTTGCGATCAACCGTGCGCACTGGATCGACGTCGGCGGTTACAGCACCGGTTCCGGAGCGGGCCGTTTGGCGACCGACCCCTGGCTCGAGGGGCTGCAACTGGACCAGGTCAAGATCTACGAGGGCGGCCGCCCGATTCGTCCGATGCTCGACCTGATCGCCACCAACATCCGCTATCCCGAGTCGTCGATGGGCGACTTGCGGGCGCAGATTTCTTCGTGCCGGCTCGGCGTGAAACGTCTCGGTGAGCTCTACGCCAAGTACGGTGACGACGTCACGACCGCTGCGATCCGCCAGATTTTCAATGAGACCGAAGCGCGCTGCCGCAACATCATCGCGAGTTTCGCGGACGGGACCTACGAGTTCACGACCGCATTCGACGACGGCGCGGAGAAGGTGGATGGGCCGCTCGTCGTCCACGTGCGCGTCACCGTCGCCGGCGAGGAGATGACCATCGACCTCTCCGGCTGCGCGAAGCAACGTCATAGCATCTTCAATTCACGGACGTTGGCTGCGCCCTACATCGCCTACAAAGCGCTGACGCTGCCGGTCGAGCCCGTCAACGAGGGCGCGTTTCGCGCGCTCAACGTCATCTTGCCCGAGGGCACGTTCATGATGGCGCGCTTTCCGGCGGCGATGGCCGCGTGGAGCGCCGCCTTGCCGACCGTGATCGACGCGATCCTGGCCGCGCTGGCGCCGGCGCTTCCCGACCGCATTCCGGCCGCGCACAAAGGATATCTCGGCGATCAGATCACGTTCTTCGGCAACGATCCGCGAACTGGGAAGAACTTCATCGCGCAGAGCATCGAGGGCGGCGGCTGGGGCGGACGGCCGTTCGAGGATGGGCCTTCGGCTTCGGTCACGATCTGCCAAGGCGACGTGCGCAACTCCCCCATCGAAGCGCTCGAGCAGCGCTGCCCGGTGATCCTCGAGCGGCGCGAGTTGCGCACCGACTCCGCCGGCCCGGGCAAATTTCGCGGCGGCTTCGGGCACACGCTTCAGCTGCGCGGCCTCGTCCCGGGGAAGTGGAATCTGCCGCTCTCGGGCCGCCACAAAAATCCCGCTTGGGGACTGTGGGGCGGCGGTCAGGGTCAACGCGGTGCGCGGCGCGTGCGGCTGCCGGGCACGGACGAATGGATTGACGTTGACGCCTACCAGTACGAGGTCCCGGCGCAAACGCAGGTCATCATCCAATCGTCCGGTGGTGGGGGCTGGGGCAATCCGCTCGAGCGCGATCCGGCCGCGGTGTTGCGCGACACGATCGACGGCCTCACATCGCTCGAAGCTGCGCGCGAGCAGTACGGCGTCGTCATCGTGGACGGCGCGATCGATCGCGCCGCCACCGATGCGTTACGTCAGGCGGCGACCGGCTGACGCAGTTTGAACAGCTTCAGGGCGTTGCCGCTGAAGATTTTCTCGCGGTCGGCCTGCGTGACGTCGAGTTCGTCGAACAGTTCGAGCGCTTCGTGCGGCATCCAGCACGGGTAGTCGGTGCCGTACGTGACGTGGTCGACGCCGAAGAACTTCAGTGCGAATTCCATGCCGAGCGCGTGCGGAGCGACGAGATCGGTATAGAAGCGCTTGATGTACGTGCTGGGCGGTTCCGGCAACTTCGCCGGGCCGCCGTTCTTGTCGTAGCGGCCGGCTTGATACGGCAAAACGCCGCCGGTGTGCGTCACCAGAACTTTGAGATTCGGATGCCGCGCCATGATCCCGGAGAGGATGAGGCGGGTCGCCGCGGCGCTGACCTCGACGACGCGGCCGAGCGTCGCATGCAGCGTGCCGCCGTAGCCCTTCGAGAACTCTTCGCCGTAGAGTGAATCGGTCGGGTGCAGGATCAGCGGAACGTCGAGCTCTTCGACGCGATCGTAGAACGGCTCGAGCCGCGGATGGTCGATCAGCGGATCGTCGCCGACGCTGCACGGCAGGTTGACGCCGACGAGCCCGAGCCGCAGGATCGCATCGTTCATCACGTCGATCGCGACTTGCGTGTCGACCAGCGGCACGGCCGCGGTGCCCCAGAAACGGTCGGCGAATTTGTGCTGTGCGCCGGCCATCGCTTCGTTCCAGGCCAGCGCGCCTTCGCGACCTTCCTCAACGCTCAATTCGGAATAGAAGACCGAGAACGGCCCCATCGAGCTGATGACGTCGATCTTGCCGCGGTTCAGACTATCGAGATATTCGAATTGGCGGTCGATGTCGTACCAAGCCGACGACCGGTGGGCGGTTTTGACGCCCGGCTTCCGGTAGAACCGGTAGCCGCCTTGACCGTCGGCCTCGACGCGCGGGAACTCGGTGCGTTTGCAGAGGCCGTCCGAGATCGCCGGGGGCTGCCAATGAAAGTGAGTGTCGATAATCCGCATCCTACGCCTCCGTTAACCAAACTGACGTTTTAGGAGGACCAAAAAGGTCCTGCAGAAATGGTCTCTCCATGAGACGTTACATGCGTGCTTTGGCCGTCATTGCGCTGTCCGCGCTGGTTTGTCTGCTGATCCCGAATCCGTCGACGAGCCAAGAACTCACCGTGATCCGCGTAGGCCGCCCGGACGGAACGTCGCTGACGACGCTGCCGGTGATTCTTGGCGAGAAGCTCGGCATCTGGAAATCGGTCGGTCTCGACATGCAGCAGTCGGCGCTGCGTGGCGACGCGCAGGTGCAACAAGCCCTCGCGGCCGGGAGCGTCGACGCCGCAATGGCGTCGGGCCCCGGAATCGGCTTTCTCACCAAGGGCGTGCCGGCGAAGGTGATCGCGCAACTCGTCAACGCGCCGGCGTACTACGGGCTGATCGTGCCGGCTAATTCGCCGATCAAGTCGATGGCGGATTTGCGTGACAAAAAAGTTGCCGTGAGCAGCGTCGGTTCGCTGACGGCGTGGCTCACCGGCCAAATCGCGACCAAAGAAGGCTGGCCGCAGTCCGCAATTACCGTCGTGCCGCTCGGTGATTCGAAGGGCGAGGAAGCCGGTGCGGAGTCCGGTGCGGTCGACGCGTTTGTCACCGGCTCCGATACCGGTTACGACATGGACGTCCACGGCAAAGGTCACGTCGTGATGACGTTCGAGACGCTGGTGCAACATTTCCCGACCAACTTGCTTTACGCGCGCAGCGACTTCATCGCCGCGCATCCGGACGTCGTGCGGCGCTTCCTGACCGGCTGGTTTCGTTGCATCGCGTACATGCGCGCGCACAAAGCGGAGACCGTGAAATTTGCGGCCGACGCGCAGGGCTTGGCCGAAGAAGCTGAGGCGAAGGCGTACGACAAGATCATGCCGGTGATGTCGACGAATGGTGTGCTCGATCCAGCGGGCTTCGATCGGCTCGCGCAATCGCTGCTCGACGTCGGCGTCACCAAGACCAAGGTCGACCTCAAGCAATACCTGTATCCGAACTTCCTGCCCGTCAAGATCTAGCCGCACGGCACCACCCGAGGGCCGATGCTGCAGGTTCTCATCAGCGGGCTGAGCCTGAGTGCGTATTACGCGCTCTTGGCCCTGGGCTTCGCGATGATCTATTCGACCCTGCGCATCTTCAACATCGCGCATGCCGCGGTGTTCGGCGCGGCGGCGTATACGTTCTATTTCCTCTATCGCGTCGCGAACGTCAACCTTCTGGCTTGCGTGCTGGTGACGATCGTCTTCGCCGCGCTCTTCGGACTGCTGATCGATTTCGCCGTCTATCGGCCTTTGACGGCGCGCGGCGGCGGGACGTTCAATATCTTCATCGCCTCGCTGGGCGTAGCGACGCTCTTCGAGGCCGGCGCGCTGCTCGCAACGCACGGCACGCCGCTGGTCGCGCACGCCGGCAGCTTGGAATCGATTTCGGTCGGGGCGGTGTCGTTCCGCATGCTCGACGTCATCGTCGTGGGCTCCGTCGCCGTGTTGTACGGTGCGCTGTTCTATGCGATCATGACCACGCGCACGGGGCTCGAAATCCGCGCCCTGGCCGACAACCACACGATGGCCGGCGTCGTGGGCATCGATACGAATCGTGCGCGGACGTCGATCTTTTTGATCGCGTCGGCCTTGGCGGGGCTCGCCGGCATCCTGACCGTCTACGACAGCGGCGTGGTCCCGACGACCGGCCTCAACCTGCTCTTCGTCACGTTCGTCGCCGTGATTTTCGGCGGGACGCGCCGGCTCTTCATGGGCGCGCTCGGCGGGAGCCTCGTGATGGGGTTGGTGACGGCCTTCGCGGGGTTTTTCTTTCCGCAATGGGTCATGGTCATCGTCTTCGTGCTGCTGATCGGCCTGCTGATCGCCCGGCCGCAAGGCTTCTTCGCATAGTGGATTACGTCTACTTCATCGCCAGCGTGATCTGCGTGTGGATCATCCTCAGCGTTGCCGCGAACTTGGCGATCGGATATGGCGGCCTGATGTCGCTCGGGCACGTCGGCTATCTGGCGATCGGCGCATACACCGCGGCGTCGCTCAACATCCTGTTGAACCTGAACTTCTACTATACGATTCCGATCGCGATCGTGGCGACCGCCGCCGTCGCGTACGTAACGGTCATCCCGCTGCTGCGGCTGGGCACGTTCTACTTCGGCTTGGCCACGCTCGGCTTGAACATCGTGATCACCGACGTGTTGCAAAACATCGGCCCGCGCGTACCCGGCGCCGAAGGCCTATTCGGGCTGCATCTGCCCGAGCTCATGACGATCGGACTCTGGCGCCTCACCTTCATCGCCGCGCTCACCGCGGGCGTCGTCTATCTGGCCCTGCGGCTGGTCCGGTCCCCGTTCGGGCGCTCGCTGCGCGCGATGCGCGATCAACCGGACGCGATCGAGAGCTTGGGCAAGAGCGCGCGCCGGGTGCGTACCATCATCTGGACGATCAGCGGTGCCCTGGCCGGTTTGGCGGGCGCGCTCTACTGCACGACCCTCTCGTACATCGACCCGACGGTGTTCAACTTTCAGTTTTCGTTCAATTTGCTGACCTACATCGGTTTCGGCGGATTGGCCAGCATCGCCGGTTCCGTGCTCGGGCCGGCAATTTTGATCGCGTTCGGTGAGGCGCTGCGTTTCACGGGGCTCCCCAGCGAGATCACGGGACCGGTGCAGCAATCGCTCTTCGCGTTGCTGTTGATTTTCGTCATGGTGTTCCGCCGGCAGGGGTTGGTCGGGAAGTATGACTTCCGCGAATAAGCTCGAGTATCGCGAGCTCTACAAGCACTTCGACGGGCTGCAGGTGTTCGCGGACGTGACGTTCGCGGTGCCGGCGGGCGAGATCACGGCGTTGATCGGCCCGAACGGCGCGGGCAAGTCTACCCTCATCAACCTGACCTGCGGCGTGTTTTCCCAGGACGGCGGTTCGATCTTCAAAGACGGGCGCGAGCTGAGGCATCTCGCCGCATCCGGCGCGCTCGACCGCTCGCTGGCGCGGACGTTTCAAAACGTGCGTGTCTTCCCGACGCTCAGCGTGCTGGAAAACGTCATGGTGGCGTTTCCGAGGCAGCCTGGGGACGCGCCGTGGCGGCTGTTCGGAAGCGCTTGGAAGGCGGCGGAAGAACGGAATCGGGTTCTCGCAATGGCGTATCTCGAACGAGTCGGCCTGGGCGGCGAGGCCCAACGGTGCGCCGGCGAGATCCCGTTCGGAAGCCAGAAGTTGCTCGCGCTGGTTCGCGCGACCGCGACCGGAGCGGATACGTTGCTCCTCGACGAAACGACGACGGGACTCGAGGTCAGCCGCGTTCCGCTCGTTTCCGCCTTCCTGTGCGCCTTGCGCGCGGAGGGGCGCACGATTCTGCTCGTCGAGCACAACATGGAGGTGGTCGCGGAACTGGCGGATTCGGTGGTCGTTTTGCATGGAACGGTGATCGCTCAAGGCACGCCGCAGCAGGTGCTGCGCGACGAAGCGGTGATTCGCGATTATCTCGGGCGGATCTACAGTGCTTGAGACGCGCGACCTGCACGCCGGTTACGGATCGTTCGAGGTGCTGCACGGTATCTCGATCGAGGTTCCGGACGGGGCGATCGTGGCGGTCCTGGGGCACAACGGGGCCGGAAAGTCGACGTTGCTGAAGACGATCGCCGGCCAGATTCCGGCGACGTCGGGCCAAACGGTATATCAGGGGCAAGCCGTGACGCATCGAGATACGGGCGCCGCCGCACGCCTGGGCATACGCTACGTCCCCCAGGACGGCAATGTGTTTCCGAACATGACGCTACGGGACAACTTGATGGCCGGCGCTTATGCCGCCAAGCCGACGGCGGCCGCGTTCGCAAGACAGCTCGAGGTCGTGTACGCGCTATTCCCGGCCTTGCGAGAGCGCGAGCACCTCCAAGCGCGCGTGCTCAGCGGCGGACAGCGTCAGATGCTGGCCATTTCGATGGCGCTCATGACCGCGCCGAAGATGCTGCTGCTCGACGAACCCTCGGCCGGGTTGTCGCCCAGCAACGTTCAACGGTTGTTCGAGACGTTCGCGTCGATGCGCGACGAACTCGGTACGAGCGTGTTGCTGGTAGAACAAAACGTCAACGAGGCGTTACGGATGGCCATGGGCGCATACGTCATGCAAGAAGGCCGAATCGTATTTTACGCGCCGGCATCAGAACGCGAGCCAATCATCCAGCATCTGTGGGGATTGGCCGCGCCCTGACCTGGCGGTTCGGCCGATTACCGGTGGTTGTCGTTCTTCATAGTGGTCTTTCAGTCGCCGCCAACATCGATGGCGAGTTGAGGCTTTACCCAACCGGGCGGATTTCAAGCGGGGGGATCGTCCCCATCGTACGCCAAGGTGGGCAGGTATAAGCGTGAATCTGAATACGGCGTCCGAAGCTGCGGCTGCCACGACCTTGGTGGAGCACCTGTTTCCGCCTCAATTTTTGCGCTTGCCGGGCATGGAGATCGCCCTCGCATACCGCCAGGCCGGCAATCGGGAACACGTCGGCGGCGACATCATCGACGTCTACCGCTTGCTTGGGGGATGCACCGTCCTCTCGATCGCGGACATCTCCGGCAAGGGCATCAAGGCGGCGGTCGATGCCGCCCTGATCAAATACTCGATGCGGGCCTACGCTTCGGAAGGCTTTTCACCGGAAAACATCTTGCGCTCGCTCAACCGGCTCTACAACGAAAAGAACGTCAACGACCGCGAGGAATCGTTCGTGACGGCGTTCGTCGCATCGTTCGATCCCGCGACCAACGTGCTCCGGTACGCATCGGCCGCCCACGAGCCCGTCGCGATTTGCGAGCCTGGCCGGCCGGCATACGAATTAGCCGTCACCGCGCCGCTCCTGGCGTTGTTCGAAGAGCCCGGCGAGTTGTTCGGCGAGTCAAGCCTGACGGTGGAAAAGCAGACGCTGCTCGTTGCCGCGACGGACGGGCTCACCGAGTGCCGTGCTCCAGGCGGTGAATTCTTCGGCATGGAGCGCTTCTTGCGCCTGATCGATGCGAATCGGGAGAAAGACGCGCAAGGCGTGCTCGAGGCCCTGCTCTCCGAGGTCGCGGCCTTTGCGCGGGTCGAGTTCGAAGACGACACCGCGGTTCTCGTAGCGCGCTTCGTTTGACGCACTCAGATGCCGGCCGACAAGGGTATAGTGCAAAGCATCAGGGTATAGGCCCTGGACACACGACCGCTCTGCTTCCGTACTCAGGTCGCCGAGTGATCAGAAAGCCATCGCATGTTCCCCTCGTGGCTGCTCGTCGTGAAGACGAATCTCTCGGATGGGCTCGAACTGGCGTATTCCGACCGGGCGCTGCTCGTCAGCCAGCTCGCAGCCTTTCGAACGCGCGGCTTGTCCGATCGGCATTTTCTCCACGAATTTCGGAACGAGAACGGCGCCATGCTCGCGTTCATTTCGAAGGCGTACGTCTCGCACAGCGTTCGCCCGCCGGATAAAGTCTTCGATTAGGCACCCTGCCGCCTCGTTCCAACATTCTTAGCGATCGCCTTGTAGATAAGTATATCGACGCAGCCATGCAAAAAAAAAGTCGGCCTTTTTCACGATGTCGCCGATGCGTTCGACATCTCCGAGGAGGTCAGCGGTCTCGGCCCTCGGCCACACGTATCTCGAGCACCCGCCGGCCGACGTTCCAGGTTCAGACGGCCTGAGCCGATCGCCGAATTCTGTGGATTCGTTCTAAGGTGGCCTTTATGTCGCGGAGGTATCGTTCGGGCATGTCGACACGCTTTCTCGTCTCTCCGCCGGCAACGCAGGCACGTCCCAGTCACCTCAACCCGTGGACAACCGAGTGCTTCGGATATGATGCCGCGACCGCACACCGGCAATGGGACCGGTTCGTGGAAACGCTCTGCTGTGCCGGCGACGTTGTGCTCGTCGACCTCGAAACCGACGAAGCCGCACCGGACCTCGTCTTTACCGGTACGGCGGCGCTGATCAACGGTAACCTAGCGGTGCTTTCCTCCTCGCGAGACCCGGCTCGCCGCCGGCAAAGAGACACGTTCCGCGAGGCGCTCGTCGGCGTCGGACTCGCGGCAACGTCATTACGTCAAAACTATTTCGAAGGCGCCGCCGACACGCTCTTCGACCGCGTGCGTCCGCTGTGTTACGCGGCTTACCACCGGTGCGTGGAACGGAGCGCGATTCTCGAGCTGCAGGAGCTGGTTGGGTGCCGGGTCCTCCCCTTACACCTAGTGGACGAGCGGTTTGCTCATTTGGACACGGCGTTGTGTCCGCTTGGCACCGGTCACGTGATGGTCTATTTGCCGGCGTTCTCGGCACCGTCGCAGACGCAGTTGAGACGGGCGATCGAACCCGAGTATCTGATCGAAGTCGGCGCGGAAGACGCCGCGGCCCTCGCTTGCAGTGCCGTCGAGGTCGATGAATCGCTGGTCGTTC
>Ga0181536_10007541_pt1 | contig 10660 bp, 6 predicted proteins | sample PEATcosm2014_Bin_41_FD_121105 | JGI IMG/M metagenome (GOLD analysis project Ga0181536, IMG submission 121105) | Peatland microbial communities from MTU Mesocosm Facility, Houghton, MI, USA - PEATcosm2014_Bin17_60_metaG | ecosystem: Environmental > Terrestrial > Soil > Wetlands > Peat | place...
CCTTCGCGGTCTTGGCGGTCTTGGCGGTCTTGGCGGTCTTGGCGGTCTTGGCGGTCTTGGCGGTCTTGGCGGTCTTGTCCGCTTTGTCGGCCTTCGGAGCCTTCGTAGCCTTCGTGGCCTTGACCGCTTTGGTCGCTTTGTCGGCCTCCGTCGCCTTGACCGCTTTGGTGGCTTTCGTCACTTTGGCCGGTTGGGCGGCCTTGGCGGCCTTCGTCGCTTTGTCGACCTTCGCGACCTTGTCGACCTTCGCGACCTTCGCTGCCTTGGTGGCCTTGGTGGCCTTGGATCCCTCCGCCGCCTTGTCGACCTTCGCGGCCTTGGTGGCCTTGCTCGCCCCGATGGCCGGAGCCGCCTTGCTCGCCCCGATGGCCGGAGCCGCCTTGCTCGCCCCGATGGCCGGAGCCGCTCGCGCCCGGGAGCCCGTCGTTTTGGATCGGGGCTCGCGCGCGGACTTGACCGCCTCCCGACTGCGCGGACCGCGCACCGGACGTCGCGGGACGAAGATCCATCCCACCCCGGCAACCGGTGTCCCCCCGAGCAGGCGTTCGCCCTCGAAGAGCCAAGGGTGCTCGCCATGGAACTCCTGGAAGGAGTCGTTCGACAGGACGCGGCCGTCCACCCGTTCGGCTACCCGCAATAAGAACGCATCGCCCCGGCCCACCGCCCCGGCCGGGGGTGAGACCAATTCGCCGTGAGCCACGGCCTCTTCGTAGGCCTCTCGCTCGGACGGGTCGATCCGGTGGCCGAAGGTGGCGTCCACCACGACAATGACCTCGACGTCGGGGTATTCGTGCTGGAACTGGCGGACCGCGGCATCGAGCTGGGCCAGGCTCGGTGTCTTGCGGCCCTCCGTCGCGATGTTGGAGCCGTCGACGACGACGTAGGAGAGGGCCATGGCTGCCCACAGTCAACCATTTCCGGCCCCGCGAGGGTCCGACCCTGGCCTGGACCGTAGGATTCGCTTCGTGGACCACGACCCAGCCGGGGAGTCCGTCGAGCTCCTCCAGCAGCTCATCCGCAACGCCTGCGTGAACGACGGCACGGCCGGGTCAGGCCACGAGCGGCGCAGCGCCGATACGGTCCGGAGCCTCCTCGAAGGCCCTGGGCTCGACATCGGGGAGTATGAGCCGGCCCCCGGGCGGGCGTCGATCACCGCCCGGATCGCCGGAAGCGACCCGGCGGCGCCGTCGCTGATGCTGATGGGACATCTCGACGTCGTGCCCGCCAACGGGGACGATTGGCGACACGACCCCTTCGGCGGGGAACTCATCGACGGCGAGGTCTGGGGCCGCGGGGCCATCGACATGCTGAACCTGACCGCGACGATGGCGGTTGCCGTCCGCCACCTGGCCGACGAGGGGTTCCGGCCTCGAGGCGACCTCCTCTTCCTGGGCGTCGCCGACGAGGAGGCTCTCGGCACCCACGGGGCGGGATGGCTCAGCGAGCATGTGCCCGACGAAGTGCGCACCGACTACCTCATCACCGAAGCCGGAGGATTCCCCCTCCCCACCGCCGACGGCGTTCGCCTGCCCGTGGTGACCGGCGAGAAGGGCACCTTCTGGTGCACCCTCACCATCCGGGGCACGCCCGGCCACGGCTCACAACCTCTCCGGACCGACAACGCGCTGGTCAAGGCGGCCGAAGTCGTCCGCCGCATTGCCGAGCACGAGGTGCCGGCCGAGATCCACGAGGCGTGGCGCCGCTTCGTCGAAGGCTACGGCCTGCCGGCGGAACTCACCGAGGCGCTTCTCGATGCCGAGCAGATCGGGCCGTTGGTGAAGGAGCTCCCCGCGCTCGGACTGGCGCGCACGGCCCATGCCTGCACGCACATGACCATGGCGCCGACCATCCTGCGCGCGGGGACCAAGGTCAACGTCATCCCCGACCGAGCCGAGCTCCAAGTCGACATCCGCAGCCTTCCCGGATGGGAGCTCGCCGACGTGAAGGCCATGCTCGACGAGGCCCTCGGCGACCTGGCGTCAGACGTGGACATCTCGTGGCACTACGCCGATCCGTCGAGCTCCTCCCCCGTCGACACCCCCCTGTGGGGCGTGCTCGAAGGCCAGGCGCAGCGCAGTTACCCCGGGGCCCGTTGTATCCCGTTCTTCACGGCCGGCGCCACCGACGCCCGCTTCTTCCGCCGGCTGGGCACGGTCGCGTACGGATTCGGCCTTTTTAGCGAGCGACTCAGCTTCGAGGACTACGCCACCATGTTCCATGGAATCGACGAACGCGTCGATGTCGCGTCGCTGGCCCTGTCGACCTCGCTGTGGGACGGCGTAGCCCGCTCCTTGCTCACGTGAGCACGTCCCAGCCGGCGGGACCCGCCCCCATCGAGGCCGTGCTGTTCGATTTCGGTGGCGTCCTCACGAGCTCTCCGTTCGAGACGTTCGCCCGTTACGAAGCAGCCAACGGTCTTCCCGATGGTTTCATCCGCTCGGTCAACGCCACCAACCATCACGACAACGCCTGGGCGCGATTCGAGCGCAGCGAGATCGGATTCGACGAGTTCTGTGATTCCTTCGAGTCCGAGGCGCTCGACGCCGGGGGTCGGCTCGACACTCGGGGGCTGTTCGCGGCCCTTTCCATGAGTCTCCGACCGACGATGATCGAGGCCGTCCGCCGGTGTCGCGCCCTGTTCAAGACCGGACTGCTCACGAACAACTTCGTGTCACCGGGAGCGAAAGCGCCGGTCGGCGCGACCAGGGGCTCGGGCGACGACCGGGGAAAGACCCTGGGCGAGGTCCTCGACCTCTTCGACGTGGTCGTGGAATCGTCGGTCATCGGGGTCCGCAAGCCCGATCCTCGCTTCTACCTCCTGGCGTGCGAGCAGCTCGGGATCGGGCCTGAGCGCGCCGTCTTCCTCGACGACCTCGGGATCAACCTCAAGGCGGCGCGCCAACTCGGCATGGTCACGATCAAGGTCGGGGACCCCTACGAGGCCATCGCCGAGCTCGAGAGCGTCGTGGGGCTGAAGCTACGGGCGGGCGACTGAATCAGGCGTGGTCGGCCGCTTCCGACGGAAGCAGTGTAAAGGCCCGACCGAGCAGGTCCTCCTGCTCGAGCTGATGAAGGGCCGAGCTCCCACTGGCCGGGCTCGCCGACTCGGGGCGGGATACGTGGCGCAGGATGTACCGATCGCGCAACAGCCGGTGCAGCCGACCGTGCACGAAGTTCCACGCACCCATGTTCTCCGGTTCCTCTTGGACCCAGACGACCTCGTCGGCGCCGGAGTAGCGACCGAGAGTGGAGGCGAGCTCGCCCGCGGGCCACGGGTAGAGCTGCTCCATTCGCACGACGGCCACGGCGCCCTCGCCGACCCCACCACCGACCGACGCACCGGCGCCGTCGGCGAGGTCGGAGCGGATACGGTCGCGCCGGGCCATCAGGTCGAAGGCGACCTTGCCCGAGCACAACAGGACCCGTCGAACCGATGACGGTTCCACGGAGCCGGCAGAGCCCGCCGACGACGCCGAACCATCCGGGTCGGACGTGCTCGGGTCGTCGACGACGGGGGCGAAGGACCCGGTGACGAGCGCGTCGACCGGTGACCGCGACGCACGCGAGCGAAGCAGCGACTTGGGCGTGAAGACGATGAGCGGCCGGCGCCCGACGCCGCGAACCTGGGACCGCAACAGGTGGAAGTACTGCGCCGCCGTGGTCGGCTGCGTGACGCGCATGTTGCCCTCGGCGCACAGCGTCAAGAAGCGTTCGATCCGCCCCGACGAGTGTTCGGGACCCTGGCCCTCGTATCCGTGCGGGAGCAGGAGCACCAGACCGGACTGTTGGGCCCACTTGTCGTTCGCCGCCACCAGGAAATTGTCGATGATCACCTGCGCACCGTTGGCGAAGTCGCCGAACTGCGCCTCCCAGACCACGAGCGCGTCGGGCGATTCGACCGAGTAGCCGTATTCGAACCCGACGGCCGCGTACTCCGACAACAGCGAGTCGTAGATACCGAAGCGGCCCCGGCCCTCACCGGCCAGGTGAGCCAGGGGCACCCACTCGCCACCGGCTCCATGGTCGACGAGCACCGCGTGGCGTTGGCTGAAGGTTCCCCGGCGCGTGTCCTGGCCGGCCATGCGCACGTCAGTGCCCTCGAGGATGAGCGACCCGAGGGCCAAGGACTCGCCCAGGGCCCAGTCGATCTCTCCGTCGCCGACCATGCGGTCGCGCTGGTCGAACTGGCGCAGGAGCTTGGGGTGGATCTTGAATCCCTCGGGCGCACTGGTGACGGCCGCCGCCAGATCATCGAGCACGGCCCGCTCCACGCCCGTCGCCGCGGCTGCCTCCGACGGTGGCGTGGCGACCGGAAGCGACAAGCCCTGCGGCGGTGGGTGCGCCCCTTGGCGGGTCTCGTCGAGCGCCACCTGCAGTCGCGACTGGAAGTCGTCGAGGGCCTTCTCGGCCTCCTCGACGTCGATGTCGCCACGACGGACGAGCGACTCCGTGTAGAGCTTTCGCACCGACCGCTGGGCCTCGATGATGCGGTACATGCGCGGCTGCGTGTAACTCGGATCGTCGCCTTCGTTGTGGCCGTGCCGGCGGTAGCACACCAGGTCGATCACGACGTCTTTGTGGAAGGCCTGGCGGAACCCGAACGCCAGCTCGGCAGCACGCGCGCAGGCCTCGGGATCGTCGCCGTTCACGTGCAGGATCGGCGACTGGACCATCTTGGCGACGTCGGTCGGGTACACCGACGAACGCGCCGACTCGGGCGCGGTGGTAAACCCGAGCTGGTTGTTCACCACCAGGTGGATCGTCCCACCGGTGCGGTACCCCGCCAGCTGGGAAAGCTCCAAAGTCTCGGCCACCACACCCTGGCCGGCGAAGGCGGCGTCGCCGTGGACGAGGAGCGACAAGACCCCGAAGACCCCCTCGCCACCCAGTTTGTCCTGTTTGGCCCGGACCATGCCCTCGACCACCGGGTCGACGGCCTCGAGGTGCGACGGGTTCGATGCCAAGGTGACGGCGATCTCGGCACCCGAGCGGGCCACGAACGTCCCGCTCGCCCCCTTGTGGTACTTCACGTCGCCGGAGCCCTGGACCGAATCGGGATCGAGGTCGCCTTCGAACTCGCGGAAGATCTCCCCGTACGACTTGCCGGCGATGTTGGCCAAGACGTTGAGCCGTCCGCGGTGGGCCATGCCGAGGACCGCTTCGTGCAGCCCGGCGGCGCCGGCGCGCTCGAGGATGGTGTCGAGGATCACGATGGTGGCTTCGGCGCCTTCGAGTCCGAAGCGCTTCTGCCCCACGTACCGGCTGTGGAGGAACCGCTCGAACGCTTCCGCCGCGTTCAGCCGGTCGAGGATGTGGCGCTGGTCGCTTCGGGAGAGCTTGGCCTGGACGCCCTCGACGTGGTCCTGGATCCAGCGCTTCTGGTCGGGGTCCTGGATATGCATGTACTCGATACCGAGTGTCCGGCAATAGGCGTCTCGCAGCACACCGAGCGCGGCGCGCAACGTCATGAGCTCCTGGCCGGCGAGGCCGTCGACGACGAACTCGCGGTCGAGGTCCCACAAGGTGAGCCCGTACGAGGTGGGGTCGAGCTCGGCCGGCAGGTCGAGGGGCTCGGCGCCGAGCGGGTCCAGATTGGCGATGAGATGCCCCCGCACCCGATAGATGTTGATGAGGCTCTGGACGCGCACCTGCTTCACCATCCGCTGATGTTCGGCATCGGGCGGGTTCAGGTCGGGCTGCCACGTGATGGGCACGTACGGCACGTCCATGCCGGTGAAGACGTCCTCGTAGAATGCGTGGTCGCCGATCAGGCACTCGGCCATGTGGGCGAGGAAGAGACCCGACTCGGCCCCCTGGATGATGCGGTGGTCGTAGGTGGAGGTGAGGGTCACGACCGGACCCACGCCGAGAGCGGCGAGGCGACGCGGATCGGCGGCCTGGTACTCGGCCGGGACACCGATCGCTCCCACCCCGATGATTGCCCCCTGCCCGGGCATGAGCCTCGGCACCGACTGCACCGTGCCCAACGTGCCCGGATTGGTGAGCGTCACCGTGGCGCCGGCAAAGTCGTCGGGCGTGGCCTTGGCCGTCTGCACTTTGCGGATGAGCTCTTCGTAGGCGATCACGAAGGACCGGAAATCGAGTGTGTCCGCATTGGCGATGACCGGTACGAGCAAGGTGCGCGAGCCGTCGGATTTGACGACGTCGACCGCCAGTCCGAGCCCGACGTGGGGGCGGTGCAGCACTCCGGCCGTCCCCTTGGCGTCGATGTCCGACACGAACGAAGCGTTGAGGGCCGGCACGGCCGCGAGCGCCTTGATCACCGCATAGCCGATGAGGTGCGTGTAGCTGACCTTCGCCCCCGTGACGCGCGCCAGGTGCCGGTTGAGCATCGAGCGGTTCGCCTCGAGGAGCTTGGCCGGCACCTGGCGGACACTGGTGGCCGTCGGCACCTCGATCGAGGCGGCCATGTTGGTGGCGATCCGGGCGGCCGCCCCGCGCAGCGGTGTCGGCGCCGGCTCGCTCTGGCCGTTGGGCGATCCTGCGCTCGTCTGGGCCGGGGCGAGCGCCGACACGGACGCGGGGGGAGCCAACGGCGTCGCCAGGGTCGTCGTGACCGGCGGGACGATCGATTCGGTCGGGGTTTGCGTGCTCGGGACGGCCTCCGTCGGCGCAGCCGTGGCGGCCGAGGGGACGCCGGTGGCGGGTATGTAGTCGGCGAAGAACTCGCGCCAGCTCTCGCTCACCGACGACGGGTCGACCCGGTATTGCTCGTACATATCGTCGACCAGCCACGCATTGGGCCCGAACGCTCCACCGGAGGAGGCCCCGGCATGGGTCGTGCGGTCGTCGGCCATGGTGAAAGAGCCTAATGGCGGGCCCGTCGGCGCCGGGTCTGGGCGCAGGTAGCGTCCGCAGAATGGAAGGTCTGCACCTCATCGAGCACCGACCGCTTCGGCCCGGGGCACCGCTCGTGGTGCTGGTCCACGGCTCGCTCGACCGAGCGGCCAGCTTTTCACGGGTCGGGCGCCGGTTGCGCGATCTCGACGTCGTCGTCTACGACCGGCGCGGGTACCACCGGTCGCGATCCGCCGCGCCCCGGGCCGCCGGCTTCGACGACCACGTCGCCGACCTCTTGGCGGTGATCGGCGACCGACGGGCAGCCGTGGTCGGCCATTCGCTCGGCGGTGATGTCGCGTTGGCCGCGGCGATCGCCGCACCGCAGGCGATCACGGCGGTCGGCGCGTACGAACCGCCACTGCCGTGGATGGCGTGGTGGCCTCGACGCAACCGGACCATCGACACCGACGACCCTGCGGGCTTCGCCGAGGCCTTCTTCCGGCGCGTCGTCGGCGATCAGGCCTGGGAACGGCTTCCCGAGCGGACGCGGGCCGAGCGTCGCGCCGAAGGGCCGACCCTGCTCGCCGAGATCAGCGCCCTGCGGATGGACGCGGCGCCGTTCGACCTGGCCGCCCTCGCCGTCCCGCTGGTGGTGGGGAGGGGCGAGCGGTCGCTGGCCCACCACCGTCGGGCCATCGACGCGCTGGTCGAGCTCCGACCCGACGCCGAGGTGGTCGAGATCTCCGGTGCCGCCCATGGCGCACACCTGAGCCATCCCGATGCCTTCGCCGCCTTCGTGCGCCAGACGGTCGCGGCCCGACGCTGACCTACGCCGACGAGCCGACCCTGGGGGCCGCTATCGGTCCGACAGGTCCAGGTCGTGCGGCAAGCCCAAGACCCGCTCGGCGATGATGTTGCGCTGGACCTCCGAGGTCCCACCACCGATCGTCAGGGCCCGGGCGAAGAGATACCCCTTCGACCACACCACCGAAGGCCACGCGCCGCCCGGGTCCGACCGGCCGGCGCCGTCGACACGCTCCTCGAGACCCTGGAGGGGACCGGCGTCGGCCAAGAGGCCGTATGCGCCGGCCACCGCGTTCGCCACTTCCATCACCCGCTGTCCGTGATCGTCGGCGATGGCCTTGCGCACCGAGGCCTCGGGGCCTGGCTCCCTCCCCGACAGGGTGGCCCCGATGGTGCGGAGGCGAAGCACACGGAGCACTTCGCCTTGCGCCCACACCGAGACGAGGCGCTGGCGCAGGAGGGGGTCCGACGTGCCCCCCGCTCGCCGCACCAGGTCGACCAGGTCCGACGCCGTCGGGCCCTGGCCCCACAGCGCCCCTTCACCCGACAGCGAGACGCGCTCGTTGCCGAGGGTCACCTTGGCCAACGCCCAACCGCGGTTCTCCTCACCGACCAGGTTGCCGGCAGGGAGGCGCACGTCGTCCAGGAACACCTCGTTGAACGTGTGATCGCCACTCATATCGACGATCGGACGGACGGTCACGCCGGGTGCGTCCATGGGACAGATGAAATAGGAGATGCCGCGATGCTTGGATGCCGCGGGATCGGTGCGCGCCAGCAAGATGCCGAACGCGGCCACGTGCGCGTACGAGGTCCATACCTTCTGGCCCGAGATCACCCACTCGTCGCCGTCGCGCCACGCACGCGTGGTCAAGCCGGCCAGGTCACTGCCGGCACCGGGCTCACTGAAGAGCTGGCACCAGATCTCCTCGGCGGCAAGGAGGGGCAGCAGGTAGCGCTCCTTCTGCTTCTCGGTGCCGGCGTGGACGAGCGTCGGCCCGGCCCACCCGATGCCGATCTGGTTGGACGGGCGGCGCACCCCGGCCCGGCGCAATTCCTCGTCGATCACGAGTTGGGTCACGGGATCGGCGTCGAGTCCCCACGGGCGCGGCCAGTGCGGAGCGACGTATCCAGATTCGGCCAGCGCCCGCGGACCGGCACCCGGATGCGCGTCGAGCCACGCGCGGACGGCGATCCGGGCGGGGTGGTCGTCTCCGGGCAGGGCAAGGTCCATGGCGCGCAGCGTAGGCTCAGGCGGTGACCGATTGGAACTTCGCAGACGCGTGGGAGACCGTGGCCGGGGTTCTCCCTCGGGCCGCCGCCCAGATCCACGGTGAGCGGCGACTGACCTGGGGCGACATGGACCGGCGCGCCAACGGTGTGGCCCGGATGCTCTTGGACCGGGGGGTCGCGCAGCAGGACAAGGTGGCGCACTACCTCTACAACGGCTCGGAATACATGGAGTCGATGTTCGCCATATTCAAGGCCGGGCTGGTCCCGGTCAACACCAATTATCGATACGGCGACGACGAGCTCGTCTACCTCTGGGACAACGCGGATGCCGTCGCCGTCGTCTTCCACGGCACGTTCGCCGAGCGCATCGACGCGCTGCGCTCGCGGGTGCCCGGAGTGAGGACCTGGCTGTGGGTCGACGACGGGACCGGGCCGTGCCCGTCGTGGGCTGTCGCCTACGAGGACGCCGCTCGCGCCGGGGGCGAGGACCCGGTGAGCGGACCCTGGGGACGCAGTGGCGACGATCTCCTCCTGTTGTACACGGGCGGCACGACGGGCACGCCCAAGGGCGTGATGTGGCGCCAGGACGACCTGTTCATCAAGATCAACGGCGGCAACCTCCTGCGCGTCCCCCCCGACGGTGGGCTGGCCGGCCTAGCCAAGATGATTGTCGGGCCCGGGCCGATCCTCCTACCCGCCTGCCCGTTGATGCACGGCACGGGCATGTTCTCGGCCATCGGCACCCTCGGCGTCGGCGGATGCGTCGTGACCCTGACCAACCGGCGCTTCGACCCGGTCGAGCTGCTCGAGACGATCGAGCGTGACAACGTCAACCTCGTCGCCATCGTCGGGGACGCCTTCGCCAAGCCCATTTTGAGCGCCCTGGACGAAACCCCGGGTCACCACAACCTCTCGACCGTCTTGGCCTTCTTGTCGTCGGGGGTGATGTGGAGCGAAGAGACCAAGCGCGGGCTGTTGAAGCACCACCCCACGATGATGCTGATCGACGCCTTCTCGTCGTCGGAGGCGTTGGGCATGGGGGCATCGGTCTCGAGCGGCACGACCGCCGAGCACACGGCCCACTTCGCTTTGGGCCCGGAGGTGCGGGTCATCGATCTCGACACCGGCCAGGACATCGAGGCCGGGTCGGGCCGGCGCGGCGTGCTGGCGCTGGCCGGGCGCAACCCGCTCGGCTACTACAAGGACCAGGCCAAGTCGGCGGCCACGTTCCGCGTCATCGACGGGGTGCGATACTCGGTACCCGGCGACTATGCCGTGGTCGAGCCCGACGGGTCGATCACCCTGCTCGGGCGCGGGTCGGTGTGCATCAACACCGGTGGCGAGAAGGTGTTCCCCGAAGAGGTCGAAGAGGTCTTGAAGCGTCATGGCGCCGTCCGTGACGCGGTAGTGGTGGGGATCGACGACGACCGCTTCGTCGAGGTCGTGGCCGGGGTGGTCGAGCTCGAGCCGGGGGCCACCGCCGACGAGGACGAGATCATCGCCCACGTGAAGGCCCATCTGGCCCACTACAAGGCGCCGAAGAGGGTGCGTTTCGTCGAGAGCATCGGGCGGGCGCCGACGGGCAAGGTGGACTACGCCCGACACCGATCCGAGACGGCCGAGTGGGCGACCGCGGCGGCTCCCTCGACCCGCTGATCCCTCGACCCGCCGATCCCCCGGTGCCGCCCGTGGCCCCGCTGGGTCACCCCTTGTTGGCCCCGTGCTCCCGGACGAAGTCGTTCACCCGGTAGTAGGCGTCGATCGACTCACCGGCATCGCCCCAGAATCCCTCGAGCACGTCGAACTCCATCGTGCCCTGGGA
>Ga0181536_10007543_pt1 | contig 10655 bp, 6 predicted proteins | sample PEATcosm2014_Bin_41_FD_121105 | JGI IMG/M metagenome (GOLD analysis project Ga0181536, IMG submission 121105) | Peatland microbial communities from MTU Mesocosm Facility, Houghton, MI, USA - PEATcosm2014_Bin17_60_metaG | ecosystem: Environmental > Terrestrial > Soil > Wetlands > Peat | place...
AACTTAGGGCTTCAAATTACAAGGACAAATCAGCTTGGTTGAACTGTTGTCGTGTACTTCAAACCAGTCAGAATGTCAAATGGACTTGAGGACACCGTCTTCAATCAAGCAGACCCTGGTGCACCGGGAGGCTACCTGAGCATCATGGGTAACTATCAGTACAGCCTTGTCTCCATCCGACATGATCTGCTCGAAGTGATCCATTACCAGTTCGCCGTGCATGCGGTCCAATTGGCCCGTCGGTTCGTCTGCAAGTACAATCAGGGGGTTGTTGACAAGTGCACGTGCGATGGCCACCCGCTGCTGTTCGCCGCCCGAGAGCTGATTTGCCCTGTGATGAAGACGATGTGACATGTTCACTCTTGCCAGGACATCCTGAATTCTTTCAGGACGCTCGCTTCGCTTCACTCCGGCATATATCAGGGGAAACTCCAGATTTTCGTACACCGAGCACGTATCGATCAGATTGCACCTCTGGAAAACAAATCCGACGTAGGTCCGGCGAAAAGTTGCCTGAGAGGAGCGATCGAATTTGAGAACATCCCGGCCCAGCACTGTGTAGCTGCCTGCGGTCGGACTCATGAGAAGTCCGAGAATCGACAGAAGCGTAGATTTTCCCGATCCGGAGGGACCCATTATGGCAACCATCTCCCCCCTTCGGATTCCAAGGCTAACTTCCCGCAGCACCACGATAGGTCCCGTGCCGTTATCGTATGCATGGGTCAGTCCCGAGACCTGGATGAGAAGAATATTTTCCTCTTCATACGATAATATATTATTCATCGCGGATCGCATCTACGACTTCCATGTGGCTGGCCCGAATGGATGGATAAAAACCGGCGCCCGCCCCCAAAACCAAAGAAAACAGAAGGGCCAGGCCAACACAGGCAAGAAAAAGCGTATCATGCGGGCGGCTTTTTAAAAAGTAACTTCCGATTTCTAGTGCTCCGAGGCCAAGAACACCCCCCAGCAGCGCCGATGTGAAGCTGAGGCACACAGCCTCCACCAGGAATTGGGCCAGAATGTCCCTGTCCTCCGCCCCAATTGCCTTCTTGAGGCCGATCTCCGCTTTCCGGGTCTTGACCGTTGCCATCATTCCGTTCCAGATCCCGAAACCTCCCAGGATTAAGGTCGACACGGTGGCAAAATAGACAAAAAGCTCGACCCACCACGCCATACTTTTCACCCGCTTCAGTTCCTCCCATCTGACTTCGATGCGGAGGCTGTCCGTGAGCTGGTGCCGGTGGACCACATCCGGAATCGCATCGGCGACTCTTTTAACGTCATCCCAACTTGTGCATCGGATATAGATTTTATAAGGAGGGGGGAGCCCCGGAATGTATTCTATTGCGGTTGTAATCGGGATAAAACCAAAATCAACCAGGTCTCCAACTGCAACGCCTCCCAGCACACCTACAACTCGATATTGCTCGTTTTCGATCCAGCACATTCTACCAACCGGATCGACGTCACCGAAAATCCTAAGCGCCAGCTTCGTCCCCAGAACGCAGACCCGACGCTTTTGGGAAATGTCTTCGGCATTGAAGAAAGACCCTTTGACGGGTGTGAAACTGTTGACATCCCAAAAGAAACCGTCTGCTCCGACAACATGGAAACCAATGTTGTGCCTTTGAACTGAAGAATGTGACGAAGGCTTTGACACGATTGCGCTCACTGCCTCGACTCCCGGCAGAGCACGCAACGCGTCTATCGTCTCAGGCTGAAACTGTTGCATTTTAGAGTACTTGTGCCCAGCATCCAGGTAGGCCATGATCAAGTTGGCCCCACCCAATAGATCCAAATCCCGGTTCAGAGTTTTTTTGACGTCTCTCCCCATAGTGACGATCGCAATGAAGCCAGCGGTCCCCAGGGCGACAGCCAGTATCACACCCAGGTAGCGCCTGCGCTGCATTATTACTTGGTGGATGCTTATGCGCAAGATGTCAAAAAATATAGACTTTCTGGTCATAGGCTTATCTACCCTCAATGCTCGACGGTTAATTTCCGAATGGGCTGATTCATAACAGGTTTCCAGGTAGACGGCAAATAAATTGCTGTTGACAATTTGAGAACATATTCAGAGGTTGCAGGCTGTGCGATTCTTCCGCCCTGCGTCGAGGGTTTGTACCTGGATTATGCGTGAGTATGACTGACAACTATGATGCATTCGTACCAACTGTCTGATATTATGGCGCAAATTCGCAGGAGGGAGGAAAAGCTGCATGCGCGCAGTTGGTGACAGACTGAGAGGCACCATACGGCCGGATTTCGACAGATCCATTCGCATTGATTTTCAGGGCGCAAAAGATCACCACCGATACCGGCTTTCTTCTCATGGGGGAGATCGATCAGAGGTTCAAGATCCTCAGTGGTGCTGCGTCCCAAATTGATGATGCGAGATCGCCTCGACATACGGATCATTCCTTGCTCCAGTTGCTGCGCCAGAGAGTCTATCAAGTAGCGGCATGCTATGAGGACTGCAATGACCGCCTCGCGGAGCGTGAAGTTTTCGCTTGAGCCCTACCAACACGATGGGGCGGGAACAAACTCCAGGCCCCGCCAGGTGGGGCCAGCCAATCCGCACTCTCTCGCTTTGAGAACAACATCCTCACAACGAGTGGGGGTCTGAAAGCCCTCGAAGATGTACTCAGCCGATCTGCCGACACCCTCCTTCGGCGAAGAAACAAAAGGCGACTCACCATCGGTGTCAATTCCAGTGAAGACGCCGTCCACTGAAAGCAAGAGGGCGCAGCCTTTAACGGTTACTTTGAACGGGTCTGCTATCACCCTCTGTTTTGCTGCACAAGCAAAGGAGACCTTTTGGGTGCAAAGCTAAGAGCCGGAAACGCACATTCAGCCGATGGCGTCTTGGATCTTATCTCTCCTCTGGTTGATCGCTACAGGCGGCGGTTCAAGCAATATTGGCTTCGGGGGGATGCGGCATTTGCCAATCAAGGTCTTTATGAGTTTTGCGAAGACCGTCGCATCACGCACTTCATTCGGCTTTCCAGCAACGGTGGCATGAAAAGACGCATCGCACCGCACCTGAAAAGGCCCGCCGGTCGTCCTCCCGCAAGCGGGACACAGGTGAAGGTGATTGAATTCCATTACCGAGCAGAAAGCTGGGATAAGCCCCGAAGGGTAGTCTGTAAAATAGAATGGCAAGTGGGTGAACTCTTCCCACGTGTCGGATTTATTCTGACCAACTCGAATCTTGAAGCACAACAAGTAATCACGATCTACAATGGTCGGGCTGAGATTGTAAACCGGATAAAAGAGGGAAAGAGCACCTCAGATGGGACAAGACGAGTTGCCATCGGTTCGCAGCCAATCAAGCAAGGCTTCTCGTCGGATGTCTCGCCTACAATCTGCTCCACATGATTCGAGGTACCGCGTTCTGGGGCGAGAGCGTCAAGCCTGCCATAGACTCGATCATCAGGCGGCTCGTCAAGGTTGGGGCCAGGGTGGTCTATCATGCCAGGAAGTGGTATGTACATGTTGCGTCGGCTTTTCCTGTCACCCGCTACTATGGCATCTTATTCGCCTGAGCCCCTCCAACATGATGAGGGGCGGGAAGCGAACTACTAAGTGAGGGCATGGTGGTATGTCCTCAAATTGCCCAAATTGGTCTGATCGGAATTATTTCTTGCGGGTTTTGATTGGAATATCGTATGGTTTACGGACATTTGGCATTCCAAGAGCTTTTTCGGATGGAATCCGGTCCGCAAATGCGGGTCGGCTCCAGTTGGGGGTCAAGTTGACGCATTATTCAGGATGAAAGCAACTGCTGCATAGTCAACTAAGTTCGGCCGCGGCCTTCACCGGGGTGATATTCGCACCAAGACATTAAAATTTTATTGACGATGGAGTGCCTGTATGAATTTGAACAATATTACCCTAAGCCGTTCCGGGATCTGTTTGCTTGAACTTTCGGCATTGCTGCTCCTGGTAATCGGGATGTTTTGGGACGTTCTTTTCTTTCCAGGGGACGTAGTACTCTCCAACCTGAATACGGACCTCCCACTTCATGGCCTTCAATGGCGGCACTTCGGATTCAATGAACTCGCACACGGGAACCTGGCATTGTGGAACCCCTTCATCTTCGGTGGAGCGCCCTACTTCGCTGGGCTTCAGTCCGCCCTTCTCTACCCGCTCAATTGGGTCTTCATGATCCTTCCTCTCGCACAGGCAACCAATGTCAGCATAGCACTGAACGTATTCCTGGGGGGGATGTTCTTTTACCTCTGGGCGCATTACAGGGGTCTTCACCATCTTGCCTGTTTTCTTGCCGCCGTAGAGTTCATGTTCTGCGCACCGCACTTTCTGCGTATTTACGCAGGTCATCTTACAATCCTGTGCACCCTCGCGTGGACGCCTCTTTTGTTCCTGTCGATAGATCGAATCCATGCGGAGTCATCTTTCCGCTGGGTATTTGCGGGTGCTTTCGCCGTATCTATGCAGGTCTTTGCAGGGTACATACAATATGTATTTTATACGGGAATCGCGGCAAGCTTCTATGCCGGCCTTCTCCTGATAAAGGAGAAGCGGAGGGTGCGATTCTGCATGCTCTTTTCGGCCTTTTATCTGGGCGCCGTGCTCTTGACCGCCGTTCAATTGCTTCCCGGCGTACAGGCCCAGGGCGAATGCGTGAGAGGAAGCGGCGCTTCTCTTGCATTCGCATCCTCCTTTTCTTTTCCTCCAGAGAATCTGGTCACGTGGCTGGTTCCGGGTTTTTTCGGAAACATGACTGAATACCCCTACTGGGGAAGATGGTACTTGTGGGAGATGTCGCTCTTCTTCGGTGTCACAGGCTTTGCGCTGGCCATATATGCGGTTGTGATCGGCAGGGAGAAGACCAGGATCGAATTATCGATAATGGTCATATTGCTTATGCTTCTCGCATTTGGCTCCCACATGCCGTGGTTTTCGCTGCTTTATAATTATGTTCCGGGCTTTGACAAATTCAGGTCTACCTCTAAGTTTGTTTCTCCAGCTACCACTTTTCTTATAATGCTCTCCGCAGTCGGAATGAATGCAATCCTCCGGGACGGCTTTAAAAGATATAAAATATTTGCAATGACTTCAATAATCCTGGGATTGGCCGCAATATTGGCCGGCGCCGGAATTGTGCATTGGGGCCCCTTGCGGGAAGCCTGGGCGCATATAATGACCGCCATATCTCAAACCGGAGAAAGCTACCTTTCGAAGGACTTCTACCGGGATAGCCAAAGCATAAAATCGGCAGCGCAATTCACAACCTGCGGTTTATACATATTTGCCGCCACTTGCGGTTTACTGGCTTTATTTGCGGGGATCGCCGGCAGGAGATCGAAACTCGCATTTCTTCTGGTTATTCTGTCAGTGGCTGAGTTGCTCCTGTTTGCCCGGATATCCAGGGACACTTTTCATTCGTCCGAGATCCTGCCCAAGCGGATTGCCGGCTTTTTCGCCCAAATGCCCCGGGACACGCGGGCCCTCATGTCGCCATGGCCCAATGCAGGCATGTTATACGGAGCATGCGGGATATGGGGCTATGACGCCTATGTCATTAGACGATACGCTGAATTTGTTGCCCTGACGCAGGGTTTCAATCCTGACGAAGTGACGCAATATATGCCATTCAAGCAGATCCATCCCCTTTTTGATCTGATGCGATGCAAATATGCGGTCGTCCCGGACCAGGGCGGGGTGCGTATCCTTCAACTCCTGCGCAACCCTTTGCCGCACGTGTCCGTAATCTACAGTTGGGCCGTCCTTGACAGCCGGGAGAAAATGTTCACCGCCCTTAACAATTCAAGCTTTAATCCTCGTGAGACCGTCCTGATCGAAAATGATCCGGGAATTCCCATGAAAGATACAGCACCGGCGAATTCCGAGGTGCGTATATTGGATCGATCAACAGATTACCTCACCATAGAGGTGGAGATAGGCGCCCCGTCTATTTTATTGATTACGGACGCCTATAGTAAAGGGTGGCATGCAATTGCACTGGAAGGCAGTTCCCAGGCCCGGTACCAGGTTATCCCAGCCGATTATGCTTTTCAAGGCATACCGCTCCAGCCGGGAAAACACAGAATCAGATTGGAATACATGCCCTATGAGTTCCGCATCGGCAGGGTAATCTCTTTAGTGAGCCTGGGACTATTCACGATTGGACTGGGGATAGTGGTACGCCCGTCTGCATTCAGGAAACAGAACAGGTCGACTCGAATGAGGGATTTGCCCGGCGGGGCCGGTCCTTACGACTAATTAGTCTCTATCCCGAAACGAGCACAGCCCAGTGAGATGATCCCCCTCAGTCCACCTTTGTAAAGTGAATATCGGGGTCTTGCGATATCATATCGTCAGGAATTTAAAAAATGGCATCGCTAGCGTGTAAATTCAACGATTTATGCGGAGGAAACGTCCTTTTCATGTAGTTTTGGGCGCTATGCGTGACGAACTTGGGTTAGGAGTGTTCATTGACTCTCAATTTCACCTGCATTATGCTCTCCCAAATTTTTCAGAATGCTGTTTGCCGGTTTTGCAGAGAGCCTGCATGGGGGGCAGCAAGAACATGCCTGCACTGGCTGATTGTGAGCTATTGGCGATTAATTGCGCCCCACCGGACGAGATACCCGACAAACCTGAAAAGGGGGCTCTTTGATGCAACCGAATGAAAAACGCATTCCACATACGCTGATTGTAGCGGCAGCCGCTATGGCGGTATATATGATAGCGCACTGGCAGGCCTTCAGATCGCCCTTTGTCATCAATGATGACGTCCGCCAGCAGATATTTTGGATGCAACAGTGGCTAGAGCCGAACATCTATCCCAATGATTATTTGGCAGGGTATGCGCGAGATTATGTCTCATGGGGTGTTATCGCCATTTACAGGGTCGCCTCGCTATTTATGGATCCCCTGCAATTCACGAAGGTCCTCACCGGTATCCTGTTCGTTTTATCCGCCCTGTTGATCTACTGCTTGTGTCTCGAACTCCGCGACGATCTTGCGGCGCTGATGGGCGTGTGCATTTATTTCCTCTTCGGTTTATTTTTGGGGGAAATGTCGGGCGGGCTGCCTCGGGCTTTCGCATTTCCGCTGCTCATAGGGTACCTCTGCCTGCTTGCCCGCAAGCACCTGCTGCTTGCCGCGATAACGGTGCTCGTTCAATCGATTTTTATCCCTTACATTTTTCTGCTTTGCCTGACAACGCATTTATTCTACCTAGCTCATCTTATTGGTAGGTCCCTGGTCCGGCACGAGGCGGATGATTCGAAAACGCCCACAGTCAGGATCGCAATTCAATTCATTCCTTTGACAATAGGCGCGTGCCTGATGATGCTGAAATACGTAGTTTTCAAATCACCGAGGTTTGGGAGCTTGGTGGGCATGCAGGAGATTGCCGGCAAAATCGAATACACTGCTGTCGGACGTTATGAAGTTTTGCGGCCTTTCCATAAGGAGTTGATTGAGCACTGGACTTTCATTTTACCCTTTCACGAATGGGGACCCATAGCCGGATGGTGCAGCTTTGCAGCCGTGGTAGGCCTGGCGGTTTTTGCCATTAGCCGGCCTCGGAAGAACATATATCCGGGAGCTTTTCGGGTCTTTGTCTATCTAATGGCCGCATCGTTCATCCTGTATGTGCTTTCCTGCAGTATTCCGCTCAAGCTCTTTATCCCCGCCCGTTATCTCGAGTATTCGTTGACCGTCTTTTATTGCATCTGCCTTGCAGCCTGTTTAAAAATTGTTATCGATCATCTGAATCTCAAGCGTATTGTTTTCCCCTGGCTCTTTTTGTTCCTAACCCTGCTTGGAGCGCTGCGTTTGCATAACGTGGAGCTTTTCGATTATTCCGCATACTCTCCTCTATACCGCTTTTTTGATTCAACCCCTGTGGATGCGGTTGTTGCAGGACATCCCGAAGTCATGGATAACGTCATGACCTTTTCGCGACGCAAAGCTTTTGTCACCTACAAACTCTCACATGCGTGGATCCAACCTTACTGGAGCGTCATAAAGCAAAGGACCTACGATCTTTTTGACGCTTACTACTCCAATAGTGCGGAACAAATCCGAAATTTTTGCAAACGAAACGGCATCGGCTATATCGTCGTCCGTGAGGAGGATTTCTCAGAGCAAAGGCTTCGAGAAGGAAAGGTGTATTTCCAACCGTTCGGGAGCTACATTGCTGAAATCACCCGATCGAGGGCTGGATTTGCGATTTTGGACACTGATCTTTTTCCCCCCGTTTTTCGGATGGAGGGAGTGAGGGTTGTGAGAATCGATTGAAGGGCGGGCGAGGTTGTGAAGAAGGGGAAATGCGTTTGATCCAGTCCCGTCAGCTCAGGTGCCGGGCTTGACCTGATGGCTCTGCTGCGAACCGCCTTCTCCTGCCATTGTGCTATCCGGCGCCGTGCCTTTTCCCGTCTTTATGTTTGGCAATGGTTGAAGAACGTGGACTGCTCCATCCCTGCCCAACCATCTGATGAAGGGAAATGTCTTGAGGGTCCTGTAGCCCTTGATCGGACCCAGGCTGACCAGGTAATCCTCGCGTGCCACCCACCACCAGCTCCGCCCGTCCTTTAACAGCACCTGCCTCTGCCAAGCCGGTCCATCCTTTCCAGGATTTCTCCCGAAACAGTAGTATCCATTGAATTCAAGTCCTCCATCCATATTGCAAGGCTCAACATTCATGCGCGTCAGTAAGAAATCCTGGGCGGATTTGATTGCTCTCTTTGTTTCCATGAAATCACGTGTGCAAACCAGAGAAAAAGACCCCAAAAGCAGAATCAAAAAAACTGATATAAAGACAGGCCAATGTAAGCCTTTCTCTTTGCCCATATCGGAATCTTCCAACATCAGCCAGACGCCCAATAATAGACAGGGCGCAATTAGATAGCGATCGTGAAAGCCGGCCGGCAAAATCACACCAATATAAGCTAAAGAGGAGATGAAGGCTAACAGAGCAGGAAAGGGCTGGACTAAATTAACGTCGGGAGAGGCGCGAAAATGCCACGCACTCGCAACTGTGCGCTTCGCAAATGAGACGGCGAACCATACCAGCGCGAGTGAACTGATCGCGGCCCAGAAAACCAGCAAGTAGAACAGCGGCGCAGGGATAGGCGTGAGCCGAGGGATTTTCAATAGATATGTGTCCTTGAGAAGCAGGGGGCCGATGCCGAAGTCGATTATCACATTTCTTTGGAACTCGACCGGCAGGTCCGCAAAGCCGGCCAAAATCGCGGTCTCAACAAGCAGGAACGACAACGTCAAGACCAGAAAAGCCCATTGAAAAACTTTGCTTTTTAGGAGAGGTTTTATTTTAAGAACAAGGATCGGAGAAAGAAATAGCGCGGTGTAGCTCAAGACGCAAACTAAAAAACGGGCAAAAATTTGCCAAAGGTAACCAGTCAGGCCTATTTCCAGGGGGATATCGAAGATGCTTCGAAAGTTCTCGGATTGAGTTACCGGAGTGCTCCCAATCGCCTTCAGATAACACTCATAGGCTATCCAGGGGATGACTGTCAAAGCGAAAAATATCAGAAGGGTCCGTCTTCTTCCAAGTGCATATCCGCTTGGGTGCAGGCAGCATGTTAAAACAAATCCCAGGGGGAGAACAAACCCCAACTGTCGATCCAACATAGCGCAAACAGATAATAATAACCCTGCAATCACCATCCAGATGTTTAAATGCTCTGCGCCTCGACATAGAACTGCAAAGGCGAGTACGACAAAATATGCAAAGGTGATGTCGGTCATGTATGTGAAGCATTGGGAGAAGAAAAGCGGACTTGACACCAGGGTCAGTGTACCGATCAAGGCCGCTTTGCGACTTACTCCGGTGAATCTCAGGAACCACAACAAAACAAAGGAGCAAAGTACACCCGCCACGATTACCGACACTCTCAGGGTGGTCAAAGAATATCCAAACAGCTTGCAGAAACCCGCTCCCCAAAGCAGGTGGGTAATCAATGCTTTTCCCCAGGTGCTGATTATGGAGCCATGATTAATGAGAGCCTGCAGGCATCCAACGTATGCCCAATCGTCATTTATGCAAAACTCCCCCGCAGGGTTTACCATCCATATGGCAAGTCCCCAAAAAAGTGCGAGACATATCCAGCCGACACAGTCTCGCAATCTTGATATTAGTAGTGCTTTGCTTCGGTTGCCTGCTTCAGTTGCAGGAAAAAACCCCACGCAATTTATCCCTTTGACTGCTGACAAGATTGGAACCAGGGGGGGTATTCAGCAAAAAAATCTCACGATTAGTAAGTAGCTAACTTAGACAGGTAATCGGCATAGGCCAATCGGATGCCCAGGCCGAGGGGGGTGGAGGGTGTCCAGCCGATGCGGTTTATCTCTTTACTATCGAGAAGTTTCCGGGGGGTGCCGTCGGGCTTTGTGGCGTCCCAATCGAGGGGGCCGTCAAACCCGACGATGCCGGCGACTTGTTCTGCAAGCGCGCGGATGGTCGTGTCCTCGCCGTATCCGATATTGATGAGGTGGTTCCATGCGGTGAACTCACGAGGTGAAGGCCCCCCGAAGAGCTGATCCAGCTTTTCCGTGAGAAGTACGCATGCATCGGCGAGATCGTCGGAATACAGAAATTCGCGTCTCGGAGATCCCGTTCCCCAAAGCTTTACGGCGGGATTCGCCCCAGTGCCCTC
>Ga0181536_10007545_pt1 | contig 10653 bp, 11 predicted proteins | sample PEATcosm2014_Bin_41_FD_121105 | JGI IMG/M metagenome (GOLD analysis project Ga0181536, IMG submission 121105) | Peatland microbial communities from MTU Mesocosm Facility, Houghton, MI, USA - PEATcosm2014_Bin17_60_metaG | ecosystem: Environmental > Terrestrial > Soil > Wetlands > Peat | place...
AGCGTCCCGAAGGCGGCTCGAGTCCTGGCGGCGCGCCCTCATAGAGCGGTGCGATCCGTGCGATATACTGACAACGCGAGAGCGAGCCGGCTACCGGCGAACGCGGTAGTTCGAGGCCAGCCACGTGCCCGCGATTTTGGCGGGACAGGAGATGACGATGATATCGAGCATGAAGTGGGTACTCGCACTGGGCGTCGGGCTTGCCGGCGGCTGGGCGGCCAGAAGTCTCTCCGACTCGCCTGAAGGCGCCGGCGTGAAGCTTCTGGAGATTGCGATAAAGGCCAAGGAGCGAATCGATCAGTGGGCGGCAGTCGAGCGCGAGCGTCTGGACGATATGATGGCGGAGGCTCGCTCGAACATCTCGCGCGAGAATGAGGCAGCCAGCAAGTCCGGACATAAGAGCCAGTCCGCGCATAAGCGAGAGACCCGGCTGGTAAAGCTCGAGGAGCGGGCATAGCCGGCCTGTCCGGGCGACGAGTAATTGCAGCCGGCTGAGATCGATCGCCGGCGGCGCCAGCGCAGTTATCGCCGGACGAGCCCGATGAGGCTCAGACGCCGAAGGGGGAGGCTTGAGTCACGCCGAACAAGAGAGCACGCTCCCAGGCTCGCGCCCCAGGAGCCGGGATCAGCGGCCCAAGCGAATCGAGGAACCGCTGCGCCTGGTGCACCATCATCCCGGGTACCTGCGAATTCGAGCCGGCGCATTCCTCCAACCGGAAGAAGACGATCCCATAGTGACTGCGGCGCGGACCGCGGCCGAGACTGTCCCTGGGTTTCGCTCCTGGTCTCTCAAGCCAAAGACCGGAAGCGTCGTGGTCGAGTACGATCCCAGCACGATCGAGGCCGACGATCTCCTCAAGCACATCGCGAAGAGCGCGGGATTGCGGGGCGTCGAGATCTCGACCAGCCGCAAGATGAACCGCCAGGAACTGGTGAGCGCGTTTCTCGACACCGTGCAGGACGTCAACCAGGTCGCCAGTCAGCTGACAGGCGAAAGAGCGGACCTGCGGGAGTTGGTGCCGGTCGCACTCGCCGCCATCTCCGCCGTGTCGTTGGTGCTCAACGAGGATCGCGGCCTTCTGCCATTTTGGAGCAGCGCTCTCTACCACAGCTATCGCGTCTTCATGCACTGGCATCGACCGGAAGTTCGAACCCGCGAAAGAGCCGGCCGGCAGGAGGAAGAGCGCGGTGGCGCCGGCAACAAGAGTGGCCATCCTGGCTGAGTTCGTCGCGCGGGAGCGGCTCTTTGGCCGGGCCATTCAAACATACCGGATCTTCATAACTTATTCATGACTCCCGACTTTGAGTGAATTGGCGCATAGCCCTGCGCACCTGGACCCAGCAGTCTGGTCCGTTTAGCGGCCAGACTGGCTCAATAAGCGAGTGCGAGCGCTGAGAGGGGATTGGCAGCCCGATTGCGCGTGATAAAACGGCAGCGACATAAGGTCGATGCCCAGAAGCCTGTCAGGAGGGAGAAAATGATCAAGAAAACAGCGGCGAGGAAGAGCACGAAGCCGGGCAATCCGCACAAGGCGGCGAGCAACAGCCGTAAGGACGCGTTCGCGACAGTCGAATCCTTGTTGCCGGCCGGTTCGCGGGAGCGAACTGCAGCCGGAATCGCGGCGGCAGCGGGCGGCGCCCTGCTTGCTGCTGTATTGCTCGGAGTGGGCCCGGCAGCGCTCGCCGGGGCAGCCGGTTACCTGGTGTACCGCGAGACTCGATGAGAGTAAAGAGTCCGGAAGCGCTGGACAGCCGAGTCTGACATTCCCGTACGGAGAGGAAAACCGCATGTCCGATATCAACCTGGTCAGACGGCATTCGCTGCCGATCGCGAAGGCGAAAACGCTGGTGCAGAAAGAGGTCGATGCGCTTTCCGCCGAGTACGACCTGAGCAGCGAATGGCACGGCAATACGCTGCACTTTCATCGCTCAGGTCTCGAGGGCCGGATGCACGTGACCGATTCGGAAGTGCGGCTGCATGCGACTCTCGGTTTCTTGCTGAGGCCGTTTAGGGGAAAGCTGATCGATCACGTCGAACGCAGCTTCGACAGATTGCTGCCTGAACGGGAACCGGCAGCCCGGGCGGGAAAGACGGCACGTACCGCGGGATCCGGGCATTAGCCGCCCGGACACAACGTCTCCGATATGGCTATCGCGTCTACACTTACCGGCAGAGAAGAGAGGTTCGAACCGGCGAAAGAGCGGCCCCGCAACGGGAAGAGAGCGGTGGCAACTTCGGCAGCGCACCGATATTCGACGAACGTGCAGCTGGAGGCGTTTAACAAGGGCCGCGGCCGCGCTGTGATCGTTGGCGCGCTTAAGAATTCAGCCGAGGCAGGGGCGCTCAAAGGGTGGCTGGCCGAGCGGATCGACGTCGTTCGTTTCGAGTACCGAATGGGCAGCGGCGAATTCCACATCAGCTACGACGATGGAATTGCTCTCCCCGGTCGATTTATTCGCAGCCTGCGGGACAAAGTCCACACGCTCAACCGCATCGTGTCCGAGCCATTCGATGTCACACCGGTACATTCGCTGAAGGGACGTGTTCGAGTTCGGGTAACCGGTATCGGGGAACGTGCGCTCGCCACGCTGACGATGCTCGCCGGCGGCCTTCCCGGGGTGAAGCAAACCACGCACTTTCGCGGCGGTCGCACCATGCTCGTGGAATACGACCCCAAAAAGGTAAGTGAAAGGTTCATTCTGGCCGCGCTGTTGAAGAGCGACCCGTCCGAATGGGCACGCGAATGGCACGAGCCAACCCCGACTCGATGGATTGCCGCTTTGTCCGGCACCTCGACTCTCATCGCATGTCTCACGCATGCGGCGCCTTTCCCGGTGCTGGCCGCGGCGGTCTTGCTGAACACGTTTCGGCCGCTCGGCCGCAGCATCGCAGCGCTCCGCGAAGGGCAGATCAGCGTCGACCTTCTCGATGTGGCGGCGACGTTCGCGGCGCTCGCCACGGGCCGGCCCATTACCGCGGCTTTCGTGATCTGGATGGTGGGGATCGGCGATTTTTTGCTCGACGTCTCCGCCAACAACGCGCGCTCCGCGCTGTCGATGTTGATGCGGCACAAGGAACCGGAAGCCCTCCGGGTTCTCCCGGATGGCAGCATTGAAACGGTGCCGGTCGGCGATCTCCAGGCCGGCGACCATTTCATGGCCCACACCGGGCATGGCATTGTCGCCGACGGCACGGTTGTTTCGGGCCTGGCGGAGGTGGACACGAAGGCGCTCACCGGCGAGTCGCGTTTGCTCCCGAAGAAGGCGGGCGATCCGGTATTCGCTTCCACGGTGGTGGTCGCGGGCCAGCTCGTCGTCGAGGTGGAAAGCTCCGGCAGAAATACCGAGGCCGCGAAGATCGAGAGCATCCTGAACACGGTGGGATCGAAACCGCTCACGCTGCAGCGGGCCGCGCTCGATATTGCGGGAAGGCTGGTTCTTCCGACGTTCGGCGTCGCCGCTATCGCTGCCGCGCTGTCTTCCGACGTGACCCGCGCGGTGTGCGTGCTCATCACGGACTTCGGAACCGGCTTTCGTATTGCCGTACCCACGAGCGCGCTGACCGCCATGACGCTTGCGGCGCGCGAAGGGGTGCTCGTCAAAGGCGCCCAGTACCTCGAGCGGCTTTCGAAGACCGACGTCATCATCTTCGACAAGACCGGTACGCTCACCAGCGGCGTGCCGGAAGTGGTCGAAGTGGTTACCGCCAGAGGCATGAAGGAAGCGGCGCTCATCAAATGGTGCGCTTCCGCGGAGGCGACACACGACCATCCGGTGGCAAGAGCGCTGAAGTCTTACGCGCACGAACAAGACATTGCATTGGTCGAGCCGGAGCCGGGAAGTGAGGAGTACGCGGTGGGACTGGGACTGTCCGCGCGGGTCGAGGGCCGTCGCGTGCGGGTCGGCCGGGCGATTTGGATGGAGAGCCAAAAGCTCACCATCGCTCCCTCGTTCAAGAGACACCTTGCCCGTTTCCAAAAGCAATCCAAGTCGAGCCTTTGCGTCGCAGTCGACGACAAAGTGGTCGGCCTGGTGAGCTACTCCGACGGCACTCGCCGCGACAGCGAGGCCATCGTGCGGAGGTTGCAGGACAACGGCCGGCGGAAGATCGTGCTCCTGTCCGGCGACAGCCCCGAAGTGGTGAAGAATCTCGCCCGCGCGGTGGGAATCGACGAAGCGGTGGGCGGTCTCCTCCCGCACCAAAAAGCGGAATATGTAAGAAGAATGCAGCAAGCCGGCAGGGTTGTCGCCATGGTGGGCGACGGCATTAACGATGCGCCCGCCCTGGCGGCGGCAGACGTGGGAATTTCGATCGCCGGCAGCACGGACGTCGCCCTGGAGACCGCCGACGTAGTGCTGCTCCACGGCGGTCTGGCACGGCTCGAGAAGGCGTTCCGGATCAGCGACCAGGCCATGTCCAGCGTTCGGCAGAATCTGGGCATCATCGTCGTGCCGAACGCCATTGCGATCGCCCTGGGTGCGTTTGGACTCATTGGCCCGCCGCTGGCCGCCATCATCAACAATGGGGCCACCTTCCTGGCGGTGCTGGTGGCGACGCTGCCGCTTCTCAAGATGCCGGCACGCGATCCCCTGCCTGACGTGGACAAGCCGGAGAGCGAGCCCGCGCCAGCGATTCCCCATTTGCTCGAGTCGGGGAGCCCACAGCGGCTCCTGACTGCGGGGCCGCGCGGGAAAGGATGAGAACCCAATGATGCCCATGGCTCTGACTACGTTTCGCGTCTTCCTGCTGCTGACATCCTTTCCCGGCATTGGAGAGCACCTCGCGCGTCTGGTGAAAGGGGCGCTCGACTGGTGGTCGGGAAAGAAGATCGCGGTGATCGGTCCGACGGCCAGCGGCAAAGACAGCTTCCTCGCGCGGCTGCAGAACCAGGAGATCCCGCAGGTCCATACGAACTCGCCAATGGGCGAGAAGATCAAATCCTTCGAAGTGAAGCTGGCGCTTTCGAATCGCCGGGTCGTAGATATCACCTGCAAGGGCGTGATCAATATCGGCGGCGAGAGCGACTACCGCGATACGCCGTCGGGATGGCTTTCAGTATGCAAGGACGCCGACGTCATCTTCTATATGATGACCGTCAACGATCTGTCCGGGAAGAGGTTTCTCAAAGGGCGGCGAATCCGGCAGGACCTCGACTGGCTCCAGAGTGCATTGCCTCATCTAAAGCAGGGCGCGCTCATTCACATCCTGATCAACAAGATCGACGAGCAGATCGAGAGTCATACCGACTATCTGGCTTTGGGCGAGGAGCTGGCGCAGGAGCTCAGGGCCCTTGACAGGACAGTCAGGAAAGTGCTGCACCCGTATGAGGCGAGATATACCGGCGCGACCCTGATCTCGATGAAGGACAAGCAGGTCTACACGCGCGCGATCAATATTGTCCTTCGTTCCGTCTATTCCGCGTTCCACGAGACCGTGAAGCGCAGGAAGGCAGTGTAATCGCGATGCGTGCCTGGTGGATTCTCCCCAATCGCGATCAAAGAGACGATATTCCCGCGAGCGACGGCGAGAAGATCCTGCCGCTCAGACAAGTGCTCGATCCCAAGCTCCGCCCCCAGGGGTTTTCGCATGGCGTACCGACGGAGCTGCTCGAAAAATGCGGACCAAAGGCCCTGACGGAGATCCTGTTCGCGCAACGGTTTCCCAACTGGAATGGAGACAAGCAGCTGTTTTCCGTCTCGACGACTGCCGGTATCGACTCTTCGGGACGAGTGGTTCACCTTGGACTCCTGTTCATTCTCGAACCGCATGAACGCCCGAGATTCGAACTGCCGTATGCCGCCCTGTCGGACGAAGACCAGGCATATGCGGGCGCTCTGATTCATCGGATGACGTCGTCCCGTCCCGGCGATTCCTGGGCGCGGAGTGTACGCGACCTCAGCGAACTGCCCTCAGGCATCGGGCCGGCAACGAACGTCGCGCTCGATCGGTCCGTGGTCCGCTTTTATTCCCCCTGGGTGGTTGGCCCCGGCGGATCGATCGGGAAGGCCGGAATGCGGAGAAAGCCGCGCATGACCGCGATCGCTTTGCTGATTCTCGCCGCGGTCGTGGGCGGGTGGCTTTCCGTGCACGCGTGCGAAGAATCCTCGCGGCCCGCGGTCCGGACTGGAGTGGTGATATGGCGTTTGAGCTGAAGCCGAACGAGCCGGTGAGCGAAGGGATCACGCGCAACGTGACCAACCAGATCGAGAAGGCGCTCGGTTTTCTGTGTGTGAAAACAAAGCCGGGCGCCAAAGAGAAGCCGCGCGGGAGCGGGCCGGCCCAGAAGGAGGCTGTCCCCGAGGTCCGCAAGTGCTTCAAGAGAGTGCGGGCCGCGCTCCGCCTGGTGCGCGACGAGCTCGGCGACGATCTCTACCGCGAAGAGAATTTTTGTTTTCGCGACGCGGCCCGGCCGCTCACCGAGGTCCGCGATGCGGAGGTTCTCGTCGAGACTGCGGACAAGCTCGCTCAGCGGTTCCCGAAAGCGATCGAGCCGGGGGCATTTGCGAAGATTCACGAGGCTTTGCTCGCAAATCGGCGGGAAGTGACCCGCCGCGTACTCGACGAGGACAGAGCGTTCGCCGCGGTGAAGGATGTTGCCACGCGCGCGCTTGCCGGACTTCCGCATTGGAGGATCGAGCACGACGGCTGGGCCGTGCTGGAGAGCGGCCTCAGACGCGTATACCGGACAGGTCATCGCGCGCTCGCTTCGGCGGCGGAAGACCCGAGTGTGGCGAATCTGCACGAGTGGCGCAAGCAGGCCAAATATCTCTGGCATCAACTGCAGCTTCTCGATGCCGCGTGGACGGACAGCCAGAAGGAGTTGGTCGATCAGGCTCACAAATTGTCGACGCTGCTCGGTGAAGATCACGATCTGGCCGTCCTTCGCGAAACGCTCGCCGCCGATCCGCTGGCTTACGGCGGCCATCGCATTCTGAAATGCGTATTCGCTGTCGTCGATCGTCGCCGCATGGAGCTCGAGCAGCAGGCTTTCGATCTGGGCCGGGAGATCTACAAGGACCCGCCAAAGGTCTTCATAAGTCGAATCGAGGCATTAATGAAATATGAGGGGGTCACATGAAAAATGCCAGCCAATTTAATAACCTGCTGAAGGACCTGGGTCGAGACCCGCGATTGAAGCTGGTCATTGCCAAAGCAAGACGCCAGAACCGTGGAAAAGGCGGAGCTGAAGTCGAAGGCGTGACTGGTATTTTCCTGCTCCTTATGGCGATCGCTTCCCGCTTCGCGAAGAAAAAGAAGGCCCGAGCCCTCGATGAGGCGATGGATGTTATCCACTTGCTGGTTCAAGTCAGCTTGTTGCTGAAGGAAAATGTCTTTGACCGGCCCGAAGTGAAGGAATTCTTCAGTCAAAGCTCCAAACGCGTTTACTTGTTAGCCCAGCAATGCGTCGCTATGGTTTTGCCGAAGCCAAAAAGACTTCGCGCCATGCGTACGCCGCGATCGGCGTGAATGGAATTTCGCCGAGGGGATTCGATCGGGCACGGGGCGTGTTGAGTTCGAATGTCGCTTGAGAAGTTCTGTATTTTGTGTAATCTTGAACAGGGAGTGGCCATGAAAGCAAAAAAGAAGAAAACAACGACGGCAGTCACGCTGTTGACGAAGATCGAGACTCTGATATCCGATGTTCTCGATCAGTGCTCAGACATTGAAAAGAGCGTCGAAAAGAATGCTCGGGAGGTACTTCTCTCCGCGCAGAAATCGATCAGCAGCGCCATAGATTATTTTAGTGCCGCTCCCTCTCCCGGAGCTCGGAAGACGACCGCGAAGCGCAAGGCGAAACCTCCCGTGAAAGCCAGGAAGCGTCCCGCCGCTAAGAAACGAGCGCTGACAGCTTAGGAAGCCTCTCATAGAAGCGCGTGGCCGCTCACTCCATCCCAAGGTGACCCGAGCATCTTACCTGGCAGAGTGCGGCCAGCGTGGACGTCACGCCGCCCAAGGTCGTTGACCCCTCATCGCTATACTGCAATTTCATGCTCAGAGTTCGATTCGCGCCCTCGCCGACGGGCTATCTGCACATCGGCAGCGCGCGCACTTTCATCTTCAACTGGCTTTATGCGCGCCACCACGGCGGCACGATGATCCTGCGTATCGACGACACCGACATCGAGCGAAATACGGAAGAATCCATGCGCTCGATCTTCGACGGATTGGCCTGGCTCGGCCTCGATTGGGACGAGCAGTACCGGCAATCCGAGCGTCTTGCGCTGCACAAAACACTTGCACACGAGATCCTCGCCCGCGGCCTTGCTTATCGCGATTTCACGCCGCTCGATCTGGAGGAGACGGAAAAAACCCACACCGGCGGTGCATGGCTTTTCAACGCAGGTCAACGTGAGATTTCTCAGGAAGAGAGCGATCATCGCGCCGCACTCGGCGAAAAGTTCGTGCTTCGCTTTCGCGTCCCGCGCGGCGCCGGTGAGGCCGTCACTTTTCACGATCTCGTTTACGGCGAACAGTCGAAGATGGCGGACGATATCGAGGACTTCGCCCTTCTGAGAAGCAGCGGCGCTCCCACCTACCATCTGGCTTCCTGCGCCGACGATGTCGATCTCCGCATCAGCCACATCATTCGCGGGCAGGACCATCTCACCAATACGTTCAAGCACGTGCTCATTTTTCGCGCCGCCGGTCTGGAGCCGCCCCAGTTCGCGCATCTTCCGCTCCTGATCGCGCCCGACGGCAGCAAGCTCTCCAAGCGGCGTCACGGACCGGTCGTTTCCGTCACCACCTGGCGGGACGGCGGCTTTCTGCCGGAGGCTTACGTCAATTTTCTGTGCCTGCTGGGCTGGTCGCCGAAGAACGATCGCGAGCAGATGACGCGCGACGAACTGGTGCAGGCGTTTTCATTCGAAGGCGTCAATCGCAGCAACGCCGTGGTCAACTTCACGGAGCAGGACCCGTTCGATCCCAAAGCGGTCTGGCTCAACGCGGAGCATATCCGCACCATGCCCTCCACGGAATTGACGGAAAAACTGCTGCCGGTTGTACAGGAAGCAGGTTTTAGGGTTGACCCGGAAAAGCTGGCGCGGATTACACCGCTGATTCAGGAGCGCATTCGGCTGCTGCATGATGTGGTCACCATGGGCGACTTCTTTTTCCTCGACGAGTTGCCTCCCTACGACAGCGCCGAATTGATCCCCAAAAAAGGCGATGCCGCGCTGGCGTTGCGCGTGCTGGAGAAAGCACGGGAAACACTTGCATCCGCCGATTTTTCCCACGACGGCCTCGAAAGCGCATTGCGCGGCGCGGCCGAAGCTCTCGGCATCAAAGCCGGTCAGATGTTCGAACCGGTGCGCGTCGCAGTGTGCGGACGCAAGACCGCTCCTCCGCTGTTCGGCACCCTCGAAGTGCTCGGCCGCGAAACGTGTCTCAAACGGATCGCCCAGGCTGTTGAGAAACTGAAATAACGATATGAACTCGTCCTTGTCTGAACCGGGTACCGCTGATGTCGCCTCGCCGCGTTCCAATTTCGTTCGCGAGATCGTCCTCGAAGACCTGAAAACCAACAAGTATGGCGGGCGCGTCCACACGCGGTTTCCTCCCGAGCCCAACGGCTACCTCCATATCGGGCATGCCAAATCCATCTGCCTGAACTTTGGCCTCGCGGCTGAGTTCGGCGGCAAGACCAACCTCCGGTTCGACGATACCAATCCCGAAAAGGAAGAGCAGGAGTACGTCGACTCCATCATGGACAACGTGCGCTGGCTGGGTTTCGAATGGGAGGGGCGTCCTCTCTACGCCTCCGATTACTTCGGCCAGCTCTATGAGTGGGCGCAAAAACTCGTGCGCGCAGGCAAAGCCTATGTCTGCGATCTTTCGAGCGATGAGGTTCGCCAATATCGCGGCACTCTCACCGAACCGGGTACCGAGAGCCCGTACCGTAACCGTTCCGTGGAAGAGAGTCTCGATCTGCTCGAACGCATGCGCGTGGGCGAATTTCCCGATGGCTCGCGAACCCTGCGCGCCAAGATCGACATGGCATCGCCCAATCTCAATCTGCGCGATCCCGTCATGTACCGCATCCTCCACGCCGAGCATCACCGCACCGGCAACAAGTGGTCGATCTATCCGATGTATGATTTCGCGCACGGGCAATCCGACTCTATCGAGGGCATCACTCACTCCATCTGCACGCTCGAGTTCGAAGATCACCGGCCCCTCTACGACTGGTATATCGAACAGTTGGGAATCCATCATCCGCAGCAGATCGAATTCGACCGCCTTAACATCACCTACACCCTGATGAGCAAGCGGAAGCTTCTGCAGCTCGTCGAGCAGCGTCACGTGCGCGGCTGGGACGATCCGCGCATGCCCACACTTTCCGGTATTCGCCGCCGCGGCTACACGCCGGAGGCCATCCGTAATTTCTGCAACTCGCTCGGCGTCTCCAAAACCACCGGCATCATCGAGCTGCGCCTGCTGGAGCACCACGTCCGCGAGGATCTGAACAAGCGCGCGCCGCGCATGATGGCCGTCCTTCGCCCGTTGCGCGTGGTGATCGATAACTACCCGGAAGGGCAGACGGAAGAGGTCGAGGCCGTCAACAATCCCGAGAATCCTTCCGCGGGAACAAGAAAGGTCCCGTTTTCCCGCGTGCTGTACATCGAGCAGGACGATTTCCGCGAAGACCCGCC
>Ga0181536_10007550_pt1 | contig 10648 bp, 10 predicted proteins | sample PEATcosm2014_Bin_41_FD_121105 | JGI IMG/M metagenome (GOLD analysis project Ga0181536, IMG submission 121105) | Peatland microbial communities from MTU Mesocosm Facility, Houghton, MI, USA - PEATcosm2014_Bin17_60_metaG | ecosystem: Environmental > Terrestrial > Soil > Wetlands > Peat | place...
CGCGTTCCGCTCGCTGCTCGGAATCGCTGGCGGGGCAGCCGCGCCGACCTTTGACGGGCTGTACTCCGGGGAATGGGTCCACCCCACATTTAGTGGGTGTGGGTAACAACCGGATAGGCAAGATCTGAATCTTGCCTATCCGGTTGACGCAGACACCCACCAAAGCTAGTGTCGGCCATCATGGCGGCCATGGACATACACCAGCGCGACGATCTGGCTTTTCCCCAATCGCTCCCCGAGTTTCAGCAGCTATTTCCCGATGACGCGGCGTGCGCTGCCTATTTTGGGCGCGCCCGTTGGCCTGACGGCTTTGTCTGCCCGCATTGCGGTCTGATCGCCGAGCCCTTTCGCATTGTCACCCGACCCGGTGTTCTGGAGTGCCGTGCGTGTCGCCGCCAATCCGGTCTCCTGGTCGGCACCGTCATGGAACGCAGTCATACGCCGCTCAGCGTCTGGTTCTGGGCCGCGTACCTCGTCGCCAGCCAGACGCCGGGCATGTCGGCGGTGCAGTTTCAGCGGCAACTTGGACTGACACGATACGAAACCGCCTTCGGCATCCTGCACAAACTGCGCGCGGGCATGGTGCGGCCGGACCAGGACCGCATCGGTGGTCGGCCGAAAGGGCATGTCGAGGTCGATGAAACGTGGGTCGGCGGAAGGACGCGCGGCGAAGGCCGGGGCATCCACCACAAAACGCTGGTGGCCGCCGCTGTCGAGGTTCGCCACCGGAAGCCGGGCACGGCACAAGACAAGCGGAAGGATGGTCGCTATGCCGGTCGAGTGCGACTGGCCATCGCCGCTGACCGCGGCGCCGATTCCCTGTGTGGCTTTATCGAGAATGCCGTCATGCCAGGCTCGCTGATCGTCACCGACGATTGGAGCGGCTATGCCAGCTTACGCAAGCGGGGCTACGACCACCATGCAATTACCGAATGCGGCGACCCCGAAGTGGCCGAACAGTTCATGCCGATGATCCACCTCGTCTTCTCGAATTTGAAGACCTGGCTCAACGGCATCCACCACGGCGTGAGCGCGAAGCATCTACAAGCCTACCTCAATGAGTTCACGTTCCGCTTCAACAGGCGGTTCTATCCGTTCAACGCATTCCGCTCGCTGCTCGGCATCGCGGGCGGGGTTGAGGCGCCGACCTATGCCGACCTTTATTCCGGCGCGTGGACGCACCCTACATGTAGCGGGTGTCTGCGTTAACCGGATAGGCAAAGGGCAAACTACGGAACCCGCAGGCGGCCTGCAGTTACTCTGACATTGCCGTTCAAGTCGGGGCGGACATACACGCGCGCTTGCATGTTTTCGCATTATGCGCTAAGCTAAAAATATGGAAACAGTGGTCCGCAAGCTTTCGCGCACTCAGGGAGAGCGCACCTCGGCAACCCGCGCGCGGCTGATTGAAGCGACGCTGGATGTATTGCTGTCACGAGGTTATGCGGCCGCAACCGCAGTCGACATTGCCGCTCGCGCCGGACTCACGCGGGGTGCCCTTAATCATCATTTCGAGAGCAAAGACGAACTGGTTGTCGAAGCGGTTTCGCATCTGCTTAGAACAACCACGGCTGAAATTCGTACTTACGCCGACCAAGTGAAGAGTGGATCTCTGAGCATCGCCGACTTCGTGGACAGACTTTGGGCAATCTTCTCCGGTCCATTTTTCATGATCACGCTGGAGCACATCACGGCGTCGCGTCACAATGAGTCCCTGCGAACGCAACTGGTCGCGCACACTCGCGAATTTCATTCGTCCTTAGACGAAATCTGGCGTCAGTTCTTTTCCCGAACGAACCTGCTCGACAGCGAAATCGAGACGACCTTCAACGCGACGCTGTGTTTGCTGCGCGGCATGGGCGTGCAGACCGTGCTGAGAAATGATCCCGCTTATTACCGTCGACTGCTGAGGTTTTGGAAGTCGGTTTTGCTGGACCAAATTGAATCTTCGAGCATCGATCAACCTAACTCAGAACGAGGCTGATGTGTCGCAGGCGATCATATTTGAAAATGCGCGAGTCCTCGACGGTTCGAGTTCCGAAGGCGAGCACGACCGCTCCGTTCGCGTCGCTGGCAAAACGATCGATGAAATATCCGACCGCCCAATCCGGGACTCGACCGCGAGACGGTTCGATCTGAAGGGCAAGACGTTGATGCCTGGGTTGATCGACTGCCACGTTCACGTCATCGCGGCGATGGTTGACCTCGGCAGGAACGCCAATCTGCCCGACGCGTTGGTGGCTTATCATGCCGCCCGGATCATGAAGGGCATGCTCGACCGCGGCTTCACCACGGTCCGCGACGTCGGCGGCGCGACGCATGCGCTCGTGGAGGCCGTCGACGGAGGGTTGGTGTCCGGCCCTCGCCTGGTGATCTGCGGAAAGGCGCTTTCGCAAACCGGGGGCCACTGCGATTTTCGAGGTCGTTACGATAATCGCAATGCCGACTATCAGACCCGACGCTTGGGCGCGATGGGACGCGTGTGCGACGGCGTAGACCAATGCCGGCAGGCCGCGAGGGATGAGTTGCGCCAGGGCGCTCAATTTCTGAAGATCATGGCCAACGGAGGCGTTGCATCCCCGACCGACCCAATCGCCTTCCTTGGGTTCTCGCGGGACGAGATCATCGCCGTCGTTGAAGAAGCCCACAATGCGCAGACCTATGTATCGGCGCATCTTTATACCGACGACGCGATTGCCCGTGCGGTTGAATGCGGGGTGCGTTCCGTTGAACACGCCAACCTGATCGAGCTGCCGACCGCAAAGTTGATGCGCGAGAAATGCGCGATTGCGTGCCCGACCCTCGTGGCCTACGAAGCGCTCAAGAACGAAGGCGAGGCGCTCGGCTTTCCGCCAACGTCTGTGGAAAAGATCGACGACGTTCGGATCCGGAGCCCGAAGTCGCTCGAAATCCTGTTCGAGGCCGGCGTCAAGATGGCCTACGGCACGGACCTACTGGGCGAACTGCATCGGCATCAGTCGGAAGAGTTCGTGATCCGGGGTCGAGTCTTGAAGCCCATCGAAGTGATCCGCTCAACGACGTGTCACGCTGCGGAATTGATCGGCATGGCTGGAAAAATCGGCGTGGTCGCGTCGGCCGCCTTCGCCGACCTCATCGTAATCGACGGCGACCCGCTCAAAGATCTTTCAGTCCTTACGCACCAGGGTCGGGATATCCCGATCATCATGAAGGATGGCTGCTTTATTAAGAACGAACTCAATTACTGAAGCCGCCACGCCAAGGCAGTTTCTCCTTCCCCGTTGAGATAATGGAGGTGACTGAAATGCCCAGGTCAGACGTTTTCGACGTTCTCGGATCGATCGATTTCCAGATCGTTCCGAATAAGACCGCTCTTGTTATCATCGATATGCAGTACCTTGACGCGCATCGCGATTTTGGGATGGGAGCAGATGCAAAGAAGCTCGGCGTAACCGGCAAGTACGATTATTACTTTCGGCAACTCGACACTGTTGTCATTCCAAACACGAAGCGGCTGCTCGATACTTGTCGTCGTGCCGGGATCCAGATCATCTATCCTCGAATTGCATCGCTCGTGAAGGACTGCCGCGACGTCAGTATCGAGCATAAGCGAATAAACCTGCTCGCTCCGGCGAACTCGCGCGAGAGTGAAATCCTAGACGAGATCAAGCCTCTCGAAAACGAAATCGTAATTTCGAAGGGCGCCTCAGGCGTGTTCAATGCGACCGCGATTGACCAGATCCTCCGTAACCTTGGGGTCGACACGCTGCTGATGACAGGTGTCGTCACCAACTACTGCGTCGAGACGGCCGTGCGGGATGCGGGGGACCGCGGCTACAACGTCGTCCTCGTCGAGGACGCGTGCGCCGCCATGAGTGCGGAACACCAACGTCTCGCGGTTGAAATCCTCGCTGGCGTGTACTGCGTTGTTCAATCGACCGATCAAGTCATCCACGAGATCCAGGGGGGAACGCGCGTGGTCGCCGCGAGCGCTTGAAGCCGTAAGCGACGAATAACTCGACTTAAGCTGGAATTACAGTCGGCAATCCAATGTAGGGAGACTTCCATGAAATCTGGTGTGCTCAGAACGGTGTCGGGACTAGCCGTGGCCGCAAGCATCGTGGCGCTTTTGGCGTGCCCCGCTTACGCGGAGTCCAAGAAGTCCGGAGCCGTAGTCGGGCTGGTGACGGAACTAAGCGGGCCGGCGAGCCTCTTCGGCGAAGCTGCCCTGCAGGCGGCGCAGCTCGCCGCGGACGAAGTCAACGCCTCGGGCGGAGTGCTCGGCGGCAAGCTCGAACTTAAAGTCGCCGACGACAACACGGACCCTAACACGGCGCGTCAGGTTTGGGAGAAGCTCGTCAATGAAGGGGTGGATGCAATCATCTTCCGCGAAACGTCGGCCGCGCGGGTCGCGGCGCTACCTGTTGCTGAAAAGGCTAACATCCCAGCCCTGTACGCCAACGATTATGAGGGCGGCGACTGCCGGCCGATCCTCTACGTAACGGGAGAGATCGAGCCGCAGAAGGTGGCGCCCTACCTCAAGTTCTTGAAAGAGAAAAGCGGAGGCGGCAAGTTCTTCATCCTCGCGACCGATTACAATTGGGCCCGGATCACGACCGAGATGGTAAAAAAAGCAGCCCCCGACCTTGGCATCCAGGTCATGGGCGAAGAGTTCACCCCGTTCAACACCACGGATTACACTCCTCTTATCGACAAGATCAGAGACTCGGGCGCGGACGTGTTATTCTCGGGCCTCGTTGGCGGACCCGATAATGTCGCCTTCTTCAAACAAGCCCGCTCGTCCGGCCTGATGCAGAAGGTGAAAGTCATTGGCAATATCGCGCTCGACGACACCACGCTCGCTGCAGTCGGAGGGGCCGCGAACGGGACCTACATGGCCGCCAGCTATTTCATGACAAACGAAAATCCTGGGAACCAGAAATTCGTCGCGGCCCTTAAGAAGAAGTTCGGCAATGACATGAAGCCGCAGGGTTATCTGTCCGAGCCCGCCTATGACACCGTGCACCTTTACGCTGAAGCCGTAAACAAGGCCGGCACCACGAATACGGCAGAAGTGCTGAAGGCGCTATCGGAGGTCAAATTCGAGGGTCCCAAAGGCGCTATCCAGCTCACGACGGACCGCCATGCGGCCATGCCGATTTACATCGCAGAAGCAAACGACAAGGGCGTCTACCGCGTCGTACAGTCCCTTGGGGTCCAGCAGCCCCCGAAGCAGTGCAACCCCGAACCGCCTTTTGGCATGCCTAAGTAAATTGCTGAAGAACGCAATGTAGCGAAGCTTGCTTCCTTCACAGCGGGTTGGGGACAATCGCGTTTGAGGTTGTCCATATGAAGTAGTGGTTTGACACGCATCGAGGTCGCATGGTCGATCATGTCTTGAACATACTCACGACGGGAAGCGTTTTTTTTACGGTCGCGGTCGGTTTGCTGATCATCTTGAGCATCATGGGCGTGGTTAACCTCGCTCATGGCGCCTTTATGACAGCCGGCGGATACGCGGCCGTAATCGTATCGGATCAACACTGGAACCCGTGGCTGTCGTTGGTCCTTGCTCCGGTAGCAGGCTTCGTTCTCGGCCTTCTCACCGAAAAAATTCTCGTTCGCCGGCTGTACGGCAGACCTCTCGACACCATTCTCGCGACCTGGGGCCTTTCCATCGTTATGGTGCAAGTGCTGGCCGACAGGTTCGGGCGATCCTCGCACTTCGTGTCGGAATTTGTATCCGGCGACCCGATCGAGTTTGCTGGAACATATTACTCGCAATATCGCGCCCTGATCGTTGTGATCGCGATCTGCCTGAGCATCGGACTGACCGCAGCCCTGCGTTACACCAATGTCGGCATCATCGCCCGGGCCGTGATCCTTAATCCAGAACTGGCGCGCGTCCTGGGGATCAACACCCGAAAGGTCAATGCAATCACCTTTGCCTGCGGCTGCGCGCTTGCGGCGTTCGCCGGGGCGGTCATCGTCCCGATGTCCAGCGTCGATCCCAACATGGGAACGCCTTGGGTCATCACGGCGTTCATGGTGGTCCTGGCCGCCGGCATATCTCTGCCGGCTTTGTGGATCAGTGCGTTCGTCCTCGCCGCCGCTCAAGTGCTCGCCACTTTCTATGTCGCTCCGGTCATCGGCAGTCTTCTCGTTATCATTCTCCCGATCGTGCTGATGCGGTTCTTTCCCGACGGGATCGCTCCCCTTCTCAAGGGCCGGTAAGGACTTCACGGAATGACGGATACGACAAAGCGCCTCCCGCTAGCGACGCCGCGTCTGCGGTCAAGCTCTTTCCTTGTTCTCGCACTGATCGCGTCTGTGGTCGCGATCGTCGGGTCCTCCTGGGTTCTTGGCGCCTACACTTCGGGTCTCCTTGTCGAATCGTTCTTGTTCGCAATCGTCGCGCTGACGACCGATGTGATTTGGGGGTATGGCGGCATCCTCACGTTCGCGTCGGCCGCGATGTTCGGCATCGGAGCCTACGCGCTCGGGATCATGATCGTGCACGTTTCGGCTTCCGGCTGGGCCATAGCGGGTTCAGTCGCCGCGGCGGCGGCCGTCTCGGCGGCGCTCAGCGCCTTGATTGGTTGGCTCGCATTTTACAGTCGAACGAGAGTTTCGGAGTTCTACGTGGCGGTGGTGACGCTCGGCTTGTCCGTCCTATTCGGGCAAATGGTCCTCTATGGCGGCGCGTTGACGGGCGGCAGCAATGGCCTCAGTGGTTTTCCGACCGTGTCTCTCAGCAACCAGACCTGGTATCTGATCACGGGCGCCGCGCTGCTCGTAACGGGAGGGGTCGCGCTCAAGGTGGTGCACAGCGACTTCGGCCTGCTCCTGCGCGCGCTTCGCGACCACGAGCTTCGGTGCAAGTATCTCGGAATTCCAACCCCTTTTGTGAAAACCGCGGTGTTCACGGCCTGCAACGCGGTCATCGCGGTGGTCGGCGTCTTTTACGCCTTGTTCACGACCGTGGTCGCACCGTCGCTTGTGGGCATCGTGCTCGCCACGAATGTTTTAATTTGGGTGACTTTAGGCGGAAGGGCGACCATCATTGGCCCAGCTCTCGCAGCGATCCTGGTGAACGCCGCGACGCCTCAGCTCAGCACGTTGATCCCGCTGTATTGGCAAGGCATTCTGGGGCTGGCTTTCGTTCTGGTCGTCGTGCTGTTGCCCCGCGGCATCCTGCCGGCGATGTGGACGCTCCTGCTGCATCTCCTCTCTCGGCTGATCTCTCCGGTTCGGACCGGCCCGGATGGGCCTTCGCCCGCCTCAAAGCTGTATGAGGTGATGGACTCCGCTTCGTTCGTTCCCGGGTCGGAAATCGTTCTGGATATCCAGGACGTGTCTAAAAAGTATGGCAGCTTCCGCGCCCTTTCAGAGGTCAGCCTTCAGGTTCGCCTCGGCGAGCTCGTCAGCATCGTGGGTCCCAATGGGGCGGGCAAGACGTCTCTGGTGCGATGCGTGTCCGACGGCATGGAGCGGAACTCAGGCGCCATCGCGGTTTGCGGACAGTCTATCGGACGAAGCGCGCCGGACGCCATCGTGGCGCTCGGCATGGGGCGTAAGTTTCAGGGCGCCAGCGTGTTCGGCACCCTGACGGTGGAGGAATCATTGAAGCTGGCGACGTGGAAAGGAAGGTTGCCGCGCCTGTGGGGCCGTGACCCGCGCCTATTCCTTCCCCTGGAAGCGGCCGAGGTCGTGAATGCGCTCGGACTCAAGGCGGTGTGGAACGTTCCGGCTCGGGACATCAGCCACGGCCAAAGGCAGGCCCTCGAACTCGCGATGGTGCTTGCTCTGCAGCCCAAGGCTCTCATCCTCGACGAGCCGACGGCCGGCCTATCGAGCGCGGAGCGCACCCTTATCGGGGATCTGCTCGTTCGCCTGGTCGCCGCCGGTCGGCTAGCTGTGATTCTGATCGAGCATGATTTTGAATTCGTAAAGCGTATCAGCTCCCGCATCGTGGTTCTCGTCAACGGCAGGCTCCTCGCGGATGGAACCGTCGAGGAAATCTCCGACTCGAAACTCGTCCGCGAAGCCTATCTCGGGCGGCCGGCGTCGGGGACCGAGCAATGACCGCTGTGCTCAGCTGCGATCACCTGCATGCAGGCTATTCCGAGGCCGAAGTTCTGTCCGACGTCCGGCTCGACATCGCTCCGGCGGACATCTACGCGCTGATTGGCAAGAACGGAGCCGGAAAAACCACCTTCGCCCTGACCGTTCTTGGCGTACTGTGTCCGAGCGCCGGACAGCTTCGATTGTTCGGCGAGGACGTCGCCGGTTGGCCGCCCCACCGGATCGCCTCAACCGGCGTCGCATTCGCTCCACAGGAGAACGCATTCTTCCAGGATCTGACAGTCGACGAGAACTTGCGGCTCGGCAGCTTGTCTCTTTCTCGGCAAGCCTTCCAGCAGGGGCGTGATCGTGTCGTCGCGATGTTCCCTTTCATCGGCGAGCGGCTGAGGCAGAAGGCCGGAACGCTCAGCGGCGGTGAGCAGGCGATGGTGAAAGTCGCCAGAGCCTTGCTGCCCAAACCGCGCTTCCTGGTTTTGGACGAAGTCACGGAAGGCTTGCAGCCCCTGATCGTCAATCGTGTCCGGGACGTACTGGCCCGGGAACATAGCGATCGACAGATTACAATGCTTATTATCGAGCAGAACGTCGAGTTCGTCGCCAGTTTCGCAACACGCTACGGACTGATGGATCGGGGTCAAATGTCCGGAGAGGGACGTTTTGCAGACCAGGACGCGCTTCCCCGTATCACCAAACATTTGAGTATATGAAAACGCTCGTACGCCACCTGACAGCGCGTGGGCGTGACGTTTTGGCAATCATTGGAAGCTTATCCGATTGTCCCAGATTCTCGTGTATATATAGTGGCGGCGGCGATTTGATGGGCTGATGTCGACAAGAACGAAGGCAACGGGCGACCAAGCTGACGGAGCTACCATGTTGGACCCCAAGACCACCTGGAAAGGCGTGTTTCCCGCCATCACCACCCAGTTCTGCGAAGACATGTCGATCGACGTCGAAGCAACCGGATGCGTCCTCGAAGCGCTCGTCGCGGATCGAGTTTCGGGCGTGGTGATCTGCGGCACCGTTGGCGAGAACTGCTCGCTGACGCGCGCAGAAAAAGTCGCGCTAATGGAACTCGCGGTCGATGTCGTGCGGCGCCGCGTGCCGGTGATCGTCGGCGTCGCCGAATACACGGCGGCCTTCGCCGTCGAGACGGTTCGCGAAGCCGCGAGGGCCGGCCTGGATGGCCTGATGGTCCTGCCGCCGATGGTCTATCCCGCCAACCCGCGCGAAACGCTCGCACATTTTCGCTCCGTCGCTACGGCGAGCGATCTTCCGATCCTCATCTATACAATCCACCGTCCTACCGGACCGATATCACGCCGGCGATGCTCGCCTCTCTCGCCGATGTCGACACCATCGTTGCGTTCAAGGAGTCGTCCGGCGACACGCTGAACTGGACCCCGGATTTAGGACCATTGGCTAAGGTGTGAAATGTCCTGCTCTGTCGCAATCGATGGAGCGAGCAATGACGAAGTCACGCAAGAAGTTTGATGCGGCGTTCAAGGCGAAGATTGCGCTTGAGGCGTTACGCGAGGATGCGACGGTTCCGGAGCTGGCGAAGCGGCACGATGTGCATCCGAACCAGATTTATGCCTGGAAGAAGCAGGTTCTCGACAACGTCGCGAGCCTGTTCGCGCGCGGCGCGAGCGCCTTGGGCGATGGCGAGGAGGAGCGCGAGCGTGAGACCGCCAAGCTTTACGCCAAGATCGGCCAACTGACGGTCGAACGGGATTTCTTGGCCAGGAGGCCAGGGCGATGAGAGCGCCCGATCGAAAGGCGATGGTCGAGCGGCCAGGCAAGGATTTGTCGGTGCGCCGCCAATGCACGCTGCTGAACTTGGCGCGCTCAGGCGTGTACCGCTCCAAGCTCGTCACAGGGGCGGACGATCTGGCCTTGATGCGCCGCATCGACGAACTCCATCTCGAACTGCCGTTCTATGGCTCGCGGCGGATGACGTTCGAACTCAACAAGGAAGGCCGTGGGGTCAACCGGAAGCGGGTGCAGCGGTTGATGCGCGTGATGGGGATCGAGGCGCTGGTTCCGCGCCCTGGCACGAGCAAAGCCGCACCCGGACACAAGATCTATCCTTATCTGCTGCGCGGCCTGGCGATTACCGAGCCGAACCACGTGTGGGCGTCCGACATCACCTACATCCCGATGGCGCGCGGCTTTCTGTATCTCGTGGCGATCATCGATTGGGCCAGCCGCGCGGTTCTGTCGTGGCGGCTGTCGAACACGATCGACAGCAGGTTTTGCGTCGAAGCGCTGGAGGAGGCTTTGCTCCGACACGGAAAGCCGCGAATATTCAACACTGATCAAGGCGCGCAGTTCACCAGCGCCGCGTTCACTGGCAAGCTTGAAGCCGCGGGCGTCGCGATTTCGATGGACGGGCGCGGCCGCTTCATGGACAATATTTTCATCGAACGGCTGTGGCGCTCGATCAAATATGAAGAGGTGCTGTGCTGTGAACGCCACCGATCACAATCTGAACGGCGGCGATGCTTTACCGGAGATGAGGGTAGGTCCCTCGAAGTCGGCTTGCAGGAGCAGGCTTCAAACCGCCACGAGCTGCATTGGTCAA
>Ga0181536_10007551_pt1 | contig 10648 bp, 9 predicted proteins | sample PEATcosm2014_Bin_41_FD_121105 | JGI IMG/M metagenome (GOLD analysis project Ga0181536, IMG submission 121105) | Peatland microbial communities from MTU Mesocosm Facility, Houghton, MI, USA - PEATcosm2014_Bin17_60_metaG | ecosystem: Environmental > Terrestrial > Soil > Wetlands > Peat | place...
TCAGTTGATTGTTCATCATCTCCGACTGCACGTGAACCATATGCACAGCCTCGGGCGGCGGCGGCGGCGGCGGCGGCGGCGGTGGCGGCGGAGGGGCAACCAGAAGCGTTGTCATCGCGTTCTTGGGCAGCGCTTCGGGATAGATCAGCGGAATGAGGATCACCAGAACAACAAGGAAAAACTCGATGATGCCCGTAAAGAGCATCCAACGACCGCTCTTGCTCTTGATCCTGCCTCCGGACGCAAACGTGGAATCTTCAAACATGGCCAGCCTCGAATGGGGGTGGTTTGATTACTTCTATTTAGACACCGCGGGAACGGAAAATGTTCCCGCGCGCCAAAACTGAACATCTAAGGGCGTATCAACACTATCAGAACTGCCCTTCCTGTTGCAAAACACGCTGCAAAACCGGTGCAGCCGCCGGACAAAAACGTTACACTCTGGCGCGTTTCGCTGCCGGCAGGGCCGCTGTCTTGCCCCGCTTTGCGCGCCACTGCTGCCATGCCACCAGCATCGGCGCGGCTACGGCAATGGATGAGTACGTTCCAATAAGAATTCCCACCACCAGCGCGAACGAGAAGCCGTTCAGCACCTCGCCGCCGAAAATGTACAAAGATAGGACAGTCAGAAAGGTCAGCCCCGAGGTGAGAACGGTCCGGCTCAATGTCTGATTGATGCTGCGATTGACCACGTCGGGCAGCGACTCGCGGCGGCTCAGGCGCAGATTCTCCCGGATGCGGTCGAAGACCACGATGGTGTCGTTCATCGAGTAGCCGATCAGCGTCAGAATCGCCGCAATCACCGTCAGGCTGATCTCCTTGCCCAGCAGAGAGAAGAAGCCGACGGTGATCAACGTATCGTGGAAGCAGGCCACCACCGCCGCCACGCCGTAGATCAACTGGAAGCGGAACCAGAGGTAGACCAGCATGCCCAGCATCGACCAGAGCGTGGCCAGCGCGGCCTGCTTCTTGAGCTGATTGCCGACCGTGGGGCCGACCACCTCCACATTGCGCACGGTGAAGGGATTGCCGCCATAGTGTGTATGCAGGGCATCGACAATCCGCTTCTCGCCGGCTTCAAGCGAAGCCTCGTTGTGCTGCTCCGGCAAGCCGATCAGCACCTCGTTCTTGGCGGGATCGTCGAAGTTCACCACGCTGGCGTCCTTGATGCCGACCGCCTCGGTGGCGCTGCGTATCTTGTTCAGATCCGGAGTCTGCTGAAACTGCACTCGCACCTGCGTGCCGCCGCGGAAGTCCACGCCCAACGGAACCGGACTGCCGGTCTGCGCATAGTGCAGGCTCATCGAGATGATGCCGGCCACGCTGAATATCATTGAAAAGCCGAGAAAGTACCACTTCTTCCCGAGCCAGTCCACATTTACGCCACGAAACAATTCCACTGGTTTTCTGCCTTCCTGGGGGCTGGAGCCGCTTCCCGCTCCAGCTTTCAATCCGTTTATTCTCCGCGATCGCTCGCCCGCAACTAATCTTTAGTCCCTTAGTCCCTCGTCTAAATCGAGATCGGTTCCCCCGGCTTCATTTTGTTCAAGTGCCAATCGAAGATCACCCGCGAGACAAAGACCGCCGTGAAAAGGTTGGCCAGCAAGCCGAAGGTCAGGGTGGTCGCAAATCCCCGCACCGGACCGCTGCCGAATACGAACAGAATGGCTGCCGAGACGATGGTGGTCACGTGTGTATCGACGATGGTGACCCACGCATGGGCAAAGCCCTGATCGATGGCCGCGGACGCGGCTTTGCCGGCCCGCACCTCTTCGCGGATGCGCTCGAAGATCAGCACGTTCGAGTCCACGCCCATGCCGATGGTGAGGATGACTCCGGCGATCCCCGGCAAGGTGAGCGCGGCGCTGGTAAAGCCCAGGAAGCCGAGCAGGATGATCAGGTTCAACAGCAGCGCCAGGTCGGCGTTGATGCCCGAGCCGCGGTAATAGAAGAGCATGAAGGCCATCACTACCAGGATGCCCACAATGGCCGCCTTGACGCCCTGGCGGATCGAGTCCGCGCCCAGCGACGCGCCCACCGTGCGGTCCTCTAAATAATTCAGAGACGCGGGCAGCGCGCCGGTCTTCAGCATCTTCGAGAGAATTTCAACTTCATCCGGGGTAAAGTTGCCTTCGATCACGCCCGTGTCATGGATTGGCTCTTTGATGTTGGCCACTTCCCTCACCCGCCCGCTCATCACCACGGCCATGCTCTTGCCTACGTTCTTGCTGGTGAAGTCGTAGAACTTTTCGCCGGCCTCGTTGGTCAGCGTAAAGCGCACATCGCGGCGCCCGTTCTGGTCGGTCGACTGATCGGCGGAGCGGAAGTCGGTGCCGGAGACAATGGATATCCGCTGCAACAGCCACACAGCGTCGGAATCCGTGCTGGTTCCCACCGTGCTCGAGCCATGCAACATTTCCTGATCGGCTGGAACCGCGCCGCCATTGCTGGACAGCGCCTCCTGATCGTTCTTGTAGGGACCGCCCGCCACGGCATGAATCTCCAGGCGCGCCGTGGACTGGATGAGGCCCTTGACCCGGTCCAGGTCGTCGATGCCCGGCAGCTCGACCAGAATCTCGTCCTTGCCCAGGCCGTACTCCTGAATCACCGGCTCATTCACGCCCAACTCATCCACCCGCACACGGATGGTCTCGATCGCCATCTGGACGGTCTTGTCCTCCAAAGCCTTTACCGCCGGCGGCCGCATAGTCAGCGTCCAACTGTTGTCCGCGCCGCCGCCGGTTACGTCATACTGGTTGCCGTATTTGGTTTCCAGCAGGGAGCGCACGTCGTTGGCCTTGCCTTGCGCCGTGCCTTCCAGGCGAATTGCCTCAGGCTTGTTCGGATCGGGCTTGTAGGCCTGCGAAAAGCTGAAGCCGGCCGTCTTCATGTCCTGCTGAATCCGGCTCACCGTGTTGTCCGTTTCCGCGCTTACCGCTTCCGACACCACCACCTGCAAGATCAGGTGAGCGCCGCCGCTCAGATCCAGGCCCAGGTGAATCCGCTTGCTCAGAGACTCCTGCAAGGCTTTGCCGGTCACACCCGAAGGTATCCCGATGATGCCGTAGAAGAAAGCCACCAGGACCGCTGCAATCAGGGCAATTTTATTGTTGAGATTCTTCTTCATGGTTCCGTTTCTCTAGTCCAATAGGCTTGAAGCCCAAAGGCCGCTTACTTGGAATCGTCTTGCGTGGTCACCGCGGCGATCGCCGTCCGGGCCACTTCCAGCTTGGTGTTGTCCGGCCCCACGCGAATCACGATGGTGTCGTCCTTGAGGGAGAGAATGATGCCGCGCAGGCCGCCCGCGGTCGTCACCCGGTCGCCGGCCTTGATCGTGGCCAGCATCTCTTGCCACTGCTTCTGCCGCTTCTGCTGCGGGCGAATCATCACGATATACAGGAACGGAACCATCAACAACAGGGGCAAAAACCCGATGATGCCTCCGCCTGCTCCGCCGGGCGCGCCCGCCAAAAATGCCAAACTCGTCGCCACACTCATCCTTTGCTCGCCCCCGGCCGCTATCTCGCGCTGCCGATCAGCGCACAGGCACACCCGGACCTGAACCGGGCGCTGCTCAAATCATAGTCTCCGGGAATGGTCCTGGCCGCCGATACCGTCCGGCCCAGGCAATGGAAGGAAGGCCCGGTTTCCGCGCGCCCCGAACGGATCGACTCCGATCCACTCCCGCGTCCGCTGCAAAACCTGGAACCCAACTGCCGTCTGCTTCCTCTTCGACACAGCCTCCCTATGGCAGCCCGATCCCGAAACCCCGTGGTTCAACCCGCGCAGAATCCGGCCGAACTCCAAAAGAACGCCTCATAAGATAAGATACGCGCAACCGGGGCTGTGTCAAGGCGCTCCGCCCTCATCGATGCCCAATGATCCGGTTTCGGGTGAACTGGTCTGGGAAGCTGAACATCACCGCGCATCGTCTGGCGAGCACGAGGAGGCCGGCAAGGCCAAACCGGAGAGCGAAATCGACCACTCCCAGTTGAGGCGGGAATCGCCGGACAGGCGGGGTCGCTTCTCAAATATATCGGAAAATATATCGGAGGCAAAGTGGGCGGTTGGTCTGTTTTGCCTTCCTCCCGCACCGGGCAAGAGTAGCCTCACCCGCGAATCATTTTGGTGCGTTGACGGTCCCTGGCTCGGCCCAACTAATCGCGCCGCTTTCGGAAGCCTTGGCAAAGTCTGACCCCAGATTGATAACAGCTTCGTAGATTCGGTTGTAGGTGCCCTCGGTAGAGGTAACGACCAATAAGCTGCCGAGAGGGACTGCCGAATAAGGCGTGAGCGCGGCCAAATGAAAATCGCCCCTCGGCCCTAGGATTGCGCCCATCTGCTTGGCCTCTGCCGGCGTCGAATACTCAAGCACGATTACGTTGATATCGCGTATCTTGCCCGAATCGGAAAGCTGGTACTGGAAATCGCGTCCGGAAATGCTCTTGAGATGACTCAGTAGTCGACGATCCAAGCCTTGCGCAACCAATCTGCGCATTTCTCCTGAAGTGCGCTGGATTGATGTCATCTTGGGTAGAACACCATTTTCCTTCAACGCCTCGCGGATCACATTGGCAGCAAAAAGAGAAGGGGACTGGGTTTGCGCAGACAGACTCAAAGCCACCACACCCAGAAAGATCACGATCACGCAGACCAAACACAGACTGTATGGATGGATTCGCATCATGGCGCCTTCTTGAGATGCGGACGCGCCGCGTTCTAATAGGTGATCATTTTGGCGTGTAGACAGTTCCCGGCTCGGCCCAACGAACCGTGCCGCTTTCTGAAGCCTTGGCAAAGTCGGAATCAAGATTGTCAAGGGCTTTTAGGACCGGGTCGTAGATTCCCTCGGCATAGGTGATAACCAATAAGCTGCCGAGAGTAACAGCTGAGAAAGGTGTTTCAACGGCCACACGGAAAGTGCCGCGCGGCCCGATCATTGCCGCCATCTTCCGGGTCTCTGTCGGAGTCTCATACTCAAGCACAACCACACCGGCCAGCAACGGCTGGCTGGAATCGGAGATATTATAATCGACATAGCGTCCTGAAATGCTCTTGATATGACTCAAGATTCGACGATCAAGGCAACGCGCAATCAGCGAGCGCATCTCGCCCGATGTGCGCACAGATGTTGTCATCTTGGGTAGAACACCGTCCTTCTTTAGCGCCTCGCGGATCTCGTTGGCAGCAAATAGAGAAGGGGACTGGGTTTGTGCAGACAGACTCAAATCCGCCGCGCCGAGAAGAATCACGATCACGCAGACCGAACGCAGACAGTATGGATGGATTCGTGTCATGTTGTCGCTTTGAGTGCGGGACGAGGAGCACTCTGGTAGGTGATGATTAGCTGTCCAGAGTTACCAATCGCCGTCAATTTCTGTGTTGTGGTTCCTGCGGGTGGTCCCATTAGATCGATAAGAAGGTTATTGAGATGGATAAATTCGTTGATGCCAATTACCTCAATACAACCAATGGTGGCGCACGGGCGAATGCGATCGAAAGGATTTGGCGGACCTGCGTGAACCAAAAACCCTTTCCCCTTCATTACTCTCCAAGCACCGTGATCGGGGCATTCTGGACTAGATACCATCGCCTGACAATCTTCCCGACTATGAACAGAGTAATCGGGTATCCACCCTGAATCGTGTGCGTCTGTTGTTCCGCCAACCCGACTACTCGAGCGGTTTTGCCATCCTCGCTCTGAACACCAAACCGAAATACCTGGAAAATCTTGGTCACTGGCACACCGGTGTATGCCGTTCCAGATACGGTCAGCCTGTATATTGGGATCAAAAACCTACCGAGGTCAATTCCTTTGGGATAAGCCCAGGTCATGCCTTCTCCAATCGGTATCCCTCCCACCGTCAGCGTGACGGATCGCATCGAGCCTCCTGGCGACAAAATATACCAAAAGGGGTCACAGTAGGACAAACGCATAAAATATTTGAGCAGATGGAGTAGATATGCATCCTCGATTGCCCTCCCGATGGACCAGCATCGATTGAAGCGGAAGAACCTGGCCACCGGGGCGGTTGGCCGGGGTGGAATGCGCCACGAGCCGCAAAAATATTTGTATTTTTTCCTTATTGTGTGCAAAACTGAACGGACAACCTTCTTTCACTTGAGGGCTTGCAGCAAGAAGTGCCCTCGCGGAGCCGATCCCCAGCGGGTCGCTACGCGAAAGGAGCGGAAGACAAGGCCTCCGTTCCACGCACTGAGTACCGTCGCGCGGCGTTGTCGTGCGGCTGCGTAAAGACTGGCCTCGCCCGGTTCTTGGCGCTTTATGCTTGGAACTTCCAGGCGAGTTTGCTGTAGCTTTTCCCGGGTAGTTCCCCGGTTATGCGTTATCGCGATGCGAGCTCGCCGCTTTCGGCATTTCGCGGGCTTGCATCGCGAAAATCAACCCGGCCTGTCGCCGCGCCGCTAGCCGGCAATCCCTCCGTCGTGAAGAACCACGTTCAGCAGCGATTTATTTACCTTGATGCCGCCGTTATACTCGATAAACCCCAGCTTGCGAAAGCGATTCATGAAGAAGCTCACCCGCGAACGCGTGGTCCCCACCATCTCCGCCAGCGTCTCCTGCGATACTTTAGGTATAACGGTCTCCAGTTCGCCGGGCTGACCGAACTCCGCCATCAGCAGCAGTATGCGCGCCAGCCGCCTTTCGCTGGAGTTGAAGAGTTGATCCACCAGATCGGCCTGGGTTCTCATGCTGCGCGCCAGCAAAAACTTCAGGAACAGATCGGAGAACTGGTGCTCCTCGTGCATGGCGCGAACCATCTCCGTCCGCTCGATTCGGAGCGCCGTGCACGGGGCAATGGCCGTAGCCGTGGCCATGCGCAGCCCCGGCGTTCCCGCCATCGACTCCTCGCCCACAAAGTCCCCCGCGCCGAGCAGCGCAATGGTCGCCTCCTTGCCCGCCTTCGAGATCACAGTCAGTTTCGCTCGACCGTTCTGCAGGTAGAAGACGCAATCGGCATTGTCTCCCTGCGTAAAAAAAGGCTCCTTCGCCTTCACTCGAACGATCCTTCGTCCCAGCCCAGCCTCGGCCAGAAAGGCCGCCACGTCAAATCCGGTCTTGCTCCGATCCGTCATCCTATTGTTCTGTTTCCCTCCGCTCCCCTTGCCTAGACTTGCTCAAACGGTCCAGTCGAGCGTGCCGCGCGCCATCCTTCTTCAGCGCTCCGCTCTAGTGCATATCCAGACTCTTATCCATTGTCGAATTTACTTTCTTGGATACAATTGTCTGTTCACTTTTGCTCACTTTTTCACTATTAAACTTTTTCCTTTCGCCTAACGAAAAATCGTTGCTCTATTCTGAAAAATTTTACGGTCCAGCTTACCCCCGAAGCCGATGGTCCCGCACTTTTTTTACAACAAAACCGCCCTGTAAGTTGTTACAAAAAATGCGACAATGGGAACAGCGTCCGGTTGGTTGCTCCCATCCAGCCGGCGCGGGGGTTCACCTCACCATGCTGCGAGTCCTGTCGACGCATCTGTTCCTGAACCAGCGCCTGCACCCGGGCCTGCTGGAGCTTGCCGACCGCTCCGGCGCGCAGGCGATCGAAATATTTGCCGCGCGTCAGCACTTCGACTACACCAGCCGCGAACACATCGCGGAACTGGCCGCATGGTTTCGCTCCAACCCGCTTGAAGCCTGGTCCATGCACGCCCCGCTCTTTCCCGACCGCGAGATGGGCCGCGCCGGCGCTCCCGCCGTCAATCTGCTGCACCCGGAGAAGTCCCGCCGCATCGACGCCATGGACGAGATCAGGCGCGCCCTCGAAACCGCAGAGCACATCCTCTTCAAAAATCTCATCGTCCATCTGGGCGAGAGGGACGACAAATGGTCGCCGCGCGCCATCGAGTACGCCGCCACCGCCCTTGAACACCTGAGCGCCTTTGCTAGGCCGCTCGGTGTGCGCGTACTGGTCGAGAACCTCACCAGCGAGCCCACTACCCCCGCGCGACTGCTGATCATCCTGGAGATGGGCCGCCTGGAGAACATCGGCGTCTGTCTGGACCTCGGCCATGCCCACATCACCGTCGGCGTCGCGGAAGCCATCGCCACGCTCAACGCCCGCATAGGCTCCGTCCACGCCCACGACAACCACGGTCTCAAAGACGAGCACCTCTGGCCCGGCGACGGCGGAATCGACTGGCCAGCCGCGGTCAAGGCCCTCAAGGCGCTGCCCGCTCCGCCTGCCATCGTCCTCGAAGTCGGTCACTCCCTCGCCGACGCCCCCGCCACAATCCCCGCTCACGCCCAGCAAGCCTTCTCGCTCTTTGCCTGAGGACCGGGCGCGCCTACTCTTTGTGGCTCGCTACTGGACGATGTTCAGAGTTACCGGACCCGCAGACCACCCAATCAAGGTCGGCGTGGTGGAGGCTGCGTTCGCAAACAGCGCGGCTGAGGGATCGAGCTGGTAGGTGCTCAAGGCGGCCGTAGAGCTGACTGTGAACACAAACGTGAAGATTCCGCTGCCCGGCGCGGAGATCGATGCCGGATTAACCGTCACTGTGATTCCATTCGGACTCGCATTCGCCGCAAGGCCCGGTTCCGTCACTCCACTCGCCCCTCCTTGAAGCGATGTCGTGATGGAAAGGCTGCCCGTGCTGCCGCGATGGATCGTCAGCGTGGTAACCGCGGGCGTCACCGCCAAGCCCGCAACCAGCACCTGAATGTTCTTTGCCACAGTCAAGCCGTCGCCCGTGGCTGTCACCGTTATGGTGTAGGAGCCGGGCGCTACCGGAGTCGCCCCGGCGGAATTGATTGCAGTGAGGGTTAGCGTGGATGAGCCGCTGTTTTCCGTGTTCAGCGTGACCGGGTTGCTGCTCCACGATGCTATGAGGCCGGAGGGCAAGCCGCTCACGCTCAGGTTGACTGTCCCGGAGAACGTGCCGCCCCCGGTGAGGGTGAAGACCTGGCTTGCAACGCATTGAGAGGCAGAGACCGCCTCGATCGGGTAAACCAAGGTCATGCTAGCCGAAGCCGCCGCAACCGTCAACGTCGGCGGAGTCGCTGGCGCCGTCACTGTCATGGGAAGATTCAGGCTGGCGGTGTAGGCTGTTCCAGTCTTGGCCAGTACCTTCGCGCTCAGGCTCAACGTGGAGCTTCCCGCCGCCGCCGTCGAGCTGCCCGTCAGCGTCAGCGTCCACGCAACCGCGCCCGACACAGTCAGGCTGGGCGCGCTCCACGCCGCGGTGAAGCCCTTGGGCAGCCCCGAAGCCACGCTGATCGTCGCCCCCGTTGCCCCGGCTGGCACAACCACTCCGCCCACCGGCATCGCCGTCACCGTCACCGTAGTCGAGGCGAGCGGCTGCATGGAAACCGAAGTGGGCGAAGTCGTTAACTGAATTGCCGGCGCCTGCTGCACCTGCAACGTTACTTGCTTGGTCGCCGTCACTCCGTCGCCGCTGGCCGTCACCGTAATGGTGGATGAACCTACAGCCGCCGTCGACGATGCCGTCAGCGTCAGCGTCGATTTGCCGCTCTCCGCCGTCAGCGTCGCCGGATTGCCGCTCCAGGTAGCCGTTACACCAACGGGCAGTCCGCTCACGCTCAAGCTCACTGTTCCGCTAAAAGTGCTGCTACCCGTCAAAGCAATGGCCTCCGTAACGGTCGCGCCCTGCATCACCGCGAGAGAAGTCGATGCCGGCGCCGCCGTTAGCGTGGGTGGAGTCTGCGTTACTGTCATGGGTAGAGTCAAACTTGTGCTGTAGGCCGCTCCGCTCTTTCCCACCACCTTCGCCGTCACAGACAGCGTGGACGTTCCCGCCACAGCCGTCGAACTTCCCGTCAGCGTCAGCGTCCATACCGCTGCGCCCGCCGAAGTCATCGCCGCCGCGCTCCACGTCGCGGTAAAGCCCTTGGGCAGCCCCGAGGCCACGCTGATGCTCGATCCTGACGCCGCCGCCGGAATGGCCACTCCGCCCGCCGGCGTTGCCGTGAACGTCACCATCGCCGAAGAAAGCGACGCCACGGAGACCGAAGTGGGCGCCGCCGATAACTGCACCCCAGCCGCCGCTTGTACCTGCAAGGTCACGTTCTGGGTCGAGGTTAGTCCATCCCCCGCGGCCGTAATAACAACTGTTGCATTCCCCACGGTTGCCGTCGCCGAGGCCGTCAGCGTCAGCGTCTCGCCGTTGGTGTTCGCGCTCAAGGACGGCGTGAGCGGATTCGCGGACCACCCCGCGGTCACCCCCGCTGGCAGACCGCTGATTGTAAAGCTGATGCTGCCGCTATAAGCCCCGCCCGTGGTCGCGGTCAGGCTCACAGTGTTCTTTGCGCCCTGAACCACCGCGACCGTGCTCGGCGACGCTGTCAGCGTCAGTGTAGGCGCCGCTGTTACGGTCAGCGCATACGTTGCGGTCTGCGTTCCCGATGCGTCCGAGCCTGTAATGACGATCGATTGCGCGCCCGCCGTCGCTGTCGCGCCCACCGTTACGGTCACCGTCGCCGTCGTGCCCGGCGTGATCGATGCCGGACTGATTGTGGCCGTCACGCCCGCCGGCACCTTCGCCGACAGCGTTACCGCATTCTTCCCCGCGCCCGACTCTGTCACGCTTACCGTGAACGTGCTCGATTTACCCACGACCACCGTCCCGCTCGCGACCGATGCCGCCAGAGCAAAGTCCACGCTCGACA
>Ga0181536_10007552_pt1 | contig 10648 bp, 11 predicted proteins | sample PEATcosm2014_Bin_41_FD_121105 | JGI IMG/M metagenome (GOLD analysis project Ga0181536, IMG submission 121105) | Peatland microbial communities from MTU Mesocosm Facility, Houghton, MI, USA - PEATcosm2014_Bin17_60_metaG | ecosystem: Environmental > Terrestrial > Soil > Wetlands > Peat | place...
GAGGCCGTGTCCGCCCAGTGCAGGTCGTCCACGAGCAGCACCACGAGCTCCCCACCGCGGCCGATGGTGTCGAGCAGGCCGAGCAGCTCGGGCCCGGCCGAGAGCGGGTCGACGCCGTCGTGCAGGCCGCTGGCCAACAGATGTGACGCCCGGCCGCCCACGTCCCGGCCGGCCGCGACTATCTGCGCAACAAGGCCGTAAGCCAGGTGAGACTCGTCCTCCGCCCCGCTTGCACGAAGGACCTTGGCGTCCCCCAGGCTGTGCCCGAGCCTGGCGAGCAAGCTGGACTTGCCTATCCCGGCCTCACCCTCGATGAGAGCGGCTTGGGGCTCGTTCGCGCGCGCCCGCTCGGCGAGGTCGGACAAGAGCGTCAGTTCAGCCTCCCGACCAACAAAGACGGACGGCCTCATGCGACATGAGGGTACAGGCCTGTTGGCCTGGGCGAAGCTGACCTGCACGAACGGGCATTCCTGGCCAGTTGCAGCAGGAACCACCACCCGCTCACGTAGATGTGTCCCCGCAGTTAGCGGGGGTTCTGGACAGGTTGTCGCTTGAGGCGGCCCAGGGCCTGCCTCCGATCTTGCGTGAGGCTCTCAACTGCGGTCCAGGCATCCAAGCCGTAAGTCCTACGGGGCCACTTGCGCCACCACAGCGACGGCTATGAGGCTGCTGTCGCTACATAGAGAGCCGAGAAATGTTCATCGACGCTGATCGATCGCTGTCATCGCTTCTAATCGACGCCCGTACGGCACCCTCGCATCGACCCCCCGGAGTGGTGCCGAAGGTTGCGTTAGTCGACAAGACGCAGCCGATCGGCGGAACCAGCTCAACCGCTTTCCCCGCCGGCCCCGTATACCCGCTGAGAGGTACGTCCGATCGACGAGGGTGGTGACGACGAGCGCTTGCGAGCCAGCTTGTGACTTGACCCATCGGGCGAACGAGTCGAGCATCTTGCAGGACCGATTGCCTCTCCACCATACGGCGCATGTCACGTTGGCGTGCCTCCGCAAGGTCTCTTAGTGACATCGAGAACACCTCACACCCCCTAGCCGAGCGCCTGGTAGCTGTTCGCTTGACAACAAGCTACTTGAATACCAGCTTGATGTCAAGCTGCTGTTCTTCAAGCGGTTGACCAGGTATGCTGCAAGATATGAACGCTGAAGCGACCGGCCGGAATCGTTCTGCGGCGAGAAGCCCCGAAACGTGCGGCGACGACACCGACGAGCATGTGCGATGGGCGACGCACGCGTGGTCGGAAATAGACCCGGACGTGGAAGGGATCGTCTGCAGGGTCGAGAGGGCGCAACGGCATCTCGAGCGAGCCGCGGTGGACACGCGCGACCAGGTCGGCCTCGCCCAGGGCGAACTCAAGATCCTTCTTCGATTGACCCGTGGTGCCCGTGGTCAGGGTGACCTTGCGAAGAGCCTGCTCGTGTCAACGGGCACGATGACCAATCAGCTAGACAAGCTCGAGGCAGCAGGACTCGTCGTGCGTCTCGCTGACCCCACTGACCGACGCGGCAAGTTCGTCGAGATGACTCCGAAGGGTCGAGAAGCCCTTGACAACTATGTCAACGTTCAAGCAAAGCGGGAACGCCAGCTGCTCGACCGTCTCAGTGCCAGCGACAAGCAGCAACTGAATCGCCTCCTGCGCAAACTCCTTGCATCGTTCACGAACGAGCCGGTTCCGTAGCTCGCAAGCGCTTTCATAAACGGCCCGCCCCCACCGCGTTGCAGATCGGCTCCGGGAACTGCATCCCAGCAGAAGCGAGGTTCCGGTGACTGACGAGGTATGCGCCGCGTTGCGGGATCTGCGACTGCTCGACAGCGACTGCGAACGCCTCGTGTTCGGGGCGCGGGCATCGACGACATGCATGGTTCTCAGTTTTCCGCATCCTTTGTGCCCTTGACGCTTACGCGCGCTCCGCGTCCCAGAACGCCTGGGACGGGACGCACAGAAAGTTCGGCCCGACGACCTCTCGCCCAAGCAGGTACCGCGCCCGAGTCGGCGATCGGCGCTCACGGGAACCCTAAACGCGTGTCTGCGCGGCGGCTCTCGACGGGGGCCGAGGACTCAACGGGCCCAGAACCCGGCACGACGTACCCCCTGGCTCGTTGAGCAAGGGGGTTATGAGACCTTTGGCTAGTAGCGTTGAGTGGGGCTGTGACCGTCGAGGGACGGTTCAGGGGCAACGGAGGTGTGACCTTGCCGGTTCGCAAGATCGACCACGTGCAACTGGCGATGCCAAGTGGACGCGAAGACGAGGCCCGGGACTTCTACTCCGGCCTCCTTGGCATCAGCGAACACCCAAAGCCCGAACATCTGGCCAAGCGTGGGGGGTGCTGGTTCGAGGACGGTGACCTGAAGATTCACCTTGGGGTGGATGCTGACTTCCGACCAGCCCGCAAAGCGCACCCGGCATTGCAGGTAGACGACCTGCCGGCACTGATCGCCCGGCTACAAGCGGCCAAAGTCCCCGTCCGAGAGGACGAACCCCTTGAAGGGGATCGGCGGGTCTATGTCGACGATCCGTTCGGCAACCGGATCGAGCTGAGGGAGCCACTCGCGCCCGAATGATCCATCTCGGGCGGTGAGTCCACGGGGGATCGGAATGCTTATTCGGCGATCTCGTGCGCACGCCGGGCCGTCTGATAGGTGTGGTGGTCCGCGGCGCGGCACGTTGAACCGAGAGGGCGCACAGATGAGTTGTTCGGGCGCGCGCGGGGCTGTTCGCACCCCCATCTTCACGATCGTCGGTGGCGGTCGCGAATCCGGAGATCTGGGAGACCTATCTTTTCACCGGAACGACATCGGTCTTCACCGAAACAAAGCAGTACCCAGTGCATCCGTGACGTAATGGTGTTACTTTGGCAAGTTTCCGGGGGGCTCCGAGGTTCGGGGCGGAGGGGGGAATCCGATGTCTGTTGATGACCAGATGCTGACCGACACCAGCGACATGCTCGCGGTGCACAATGCGTTCAAACGAGCGTTCGGGGACGCTCCAAGTCAACTCGCCTTGGTGGGCGACGGAGACGCTCAGCGGGCTCGATATCTTGCCGACTACCTCTCAGAGGTGCTCTGGCTTCTACATGCCCACCACGCCGGCGAGGACGAACTCTTGTACCCGCTTCTTTCCGAGCGCGCTCCCGAAGAGCGAGAGCTGTTCTCTCGGATGGAGGCCCAACACGCCGCCTTGATTTCGAGCCTCCAAACTGCCGAGGACGCAGCAGAACGGTTCGGAAGATCGGGTTCGACAGTCGATGGTCAAGCTCTCGCGAGTGCGTGCAAGTCGCTTCGCGAGGCGCTGGTCGAGCACTTGGACCAAGAAGAGCAGGACGTGCTGCCGATCGCCGCGCGATGCGTGTCGCCACCTGAGTGGGGGGCGCTGCCGGCGCACGCACTCTCGCACTACGAAGGCACGCGAGTGTGGCTTCCCTTCGGACTCGTGCTTGAGGCGATGCCCGACGACGTGCGAGAAGACTTGCTGGCGCACGTTCCTCCACCGGTGTCTCAGATGTGGTTCGGCGGCGGATCGGATGCGTTCGCAAACGAGATGGCAACGATCCGAGGCAGCGCCGTCTGACTTCTGAAACGGGACCATCGTGAGGTCTTTCACGACAGGTCGCAAGGTCACCGCCACGTGACGATGGAATCTCAGGCGTGCATCAAATGGCGACCGCTGGCGCGCCAGACGGATCCGGGCGCGGTTGTCCGATCCGCGCCCAGCGCCGACCCCGACGCAATCAGGCTGCCGTGCTGTTGTTTCCCGATTGGTTCCGGCTCGATCAGATCAGGGCCGTCGTTGGTGGCCTTGTGGTTGCTCACCCGGCGCGGGACAAGGAAACCGTCGGGCGCACCTACGCCCCGTTACCAGTCGAACATCCGCGCCGTCGGCCCTCCGACACACCCCCTCCGACACCACGGCCGACTCGCGACAGTTCCGCCGTGGCCTTGACTTGGTGTTCTGTCGGATCGTAACGCCGCGTACAAAGCGGCACGGTCCTCGGGATTCGCCTGCTTGAGCACCTGAAGCATTCCTCCGAGCGAGGCGGCCCACTCGACGATCTCGCGGGCTGACAACCAGCGCCACCGGTTGTGGATGCCGAGCGTTGCTTCAAGCCGCGAGCGCTCGACCTGGAGCTGTCTAACCCTTGGCGCGACCAGCTCGTGATCGATCCCGCTTTCGATCGACTCCAGAAGGCTCTTGATACGGGCGTCATAGTCAGGCATCGCCGTCCGAACGGCCACGCACTGAGGGACAACGTCCGGCATCGGGAGGCCTCGTGGCCTTTATCTGTTCTCGGGGCCTGGCGACCCTCTGTGGGAGCCGGGCATGGACTAGTGCTCGTGTTCACCGTCGCTCTCGTGCTCCTGGCGCTCGTCAACGCCGTCCTCGTCACGTGGGCGGCGGTGCAGGACGCGCGGCACGCCTCCGCGATCGAACATGCTCTGGGCGCCTCCCCCGACCACGTCGGGCGGGCGCTCGTCGTGACTCAGCTGCTTTCCGCCCTCTCCGGCGCGATCCTCGGGATTCCCGTCGGCGTCGGGCTGTACGACGCGGTCGGGAGACACGCCTCGACGCTGCCTTCTGCACCAGCGCTGCTTGGCGTGCTCGTCGTCACGATCGTCGTCGTGGCGGTGCTGACGGCCATCCCGGCCCGCATCGGTGTCCGGAGTCCGGTCGCCGAGATTCTTCAGTCGGAGACTGCCTGATGACGACAATGGCACCACGACCCTACGTGCTCCACTAGTGATGGTCGCGCTTCAAGAATGGACCTCATCAGGAACGGCCTGCAGGGCGCACGCGTCACCGTCTGTTCGGTCGCGGCGAACGACAGCAAGCAATTCTGATGCTGTTATTCGTTGCGGCGTTCTATCGCGCCTGCCCCGGAGCGGCACATGGAGGGCGGGACGGCGCCAGCCACTGGGTACGCTCTGGGACACCTGCCGTGAAGCCGACCGCCTGTGATTCGCCTGGCGGCGAACTCTTCGGGGACACGCGGTCGGCAAACGGAGTGCAAGATCACCGGCAAGTCCTGCAATAGGGACGGTGACCGACGGATGACTAGGGAGGTGTCATGGCCGTTTTCGCGGTCACCACTGAAAAGGGTCCGAACTGGGACAACAGCCGCCAGCTCCGTGAGCAGCAGGCATGGGTGGAACACGCGGAGTTCGCTGACGAGCTTGTCAAGCGAGGAATCATCATCTTGGGGGGCCCGATCGGCGGCGGCAGCGACGACGACATCGCACTACTTGCTGTCGAAGCCCCGGACGAACCGGAGCTGCGGTCTATCTTCAGCGACGACCCCTGGACATTCTGCGGCGTGTTCCGCATCAAAGAAGTTCGGCCCTGGACCTTATGGCTCGACAGTCGCAAAGGCACGCCCGAATAGCGGTGACGCTCTTCCCGATCGCTGCCATGCCCCAGAATGCGCTTGCCGAACGATCCCTGGACCTATCCCTGGCCGGACGTGGTCACTTCTGCGTGTGCAGCTTGTGCGGGATCCAGAGCCATCCTCGCGTCGGTAGTCCGTCACCTCCTCGACGCTGGCGATTCTTGAGCCACGAGGTATCAGCCCGTACATCGGCTCTGAGTTCGGCCACAATCCCCCTTGAGCAGACGTGGATTCACTGACGCGTGGTAGGCGAGTATGACCTTGGTGCCCCGCAGCGCGATGACCGTCGAGCAGGTCTTGACCGTCCTGCGCGAGACGCCGGATCGTCTCGCCGCGCTCACCGACGTTGCCACCCCCGCGCAGCTGCGGGCTGTCCCCAAGCCGGGCGAGTGGTCTGCCACCGAGGTGCTCGCCCATCTCCGGTCCTGCGGCGATGTGTGGGGACAAGCCATCGAAGCCATCGGCGCTGAGGACCACCCCACCTTGAGGGCGGTCAACCCGACCACGTGGATCGACTCAACTGACTACCGCGAGCTGGAGTTCCGCTCGTCCCTGCAGGCGTTCACCCGTCAGCGAGCGCGGCTGTTGGCCGTGCTGGAGTCATTGCCGCTGGACGGCTGGTCCCGAAACGCAATCGTGCTCGGGGCGGGAAGGCCGATCGAGCGCAGCGTGCACAACTATGCGGAGAGGCTGGCCCGGCACGAGCGCGCGCACTGGAAGCAGGGCGAAGAGACGGTCAAGGCGGTGGTCGGATCATCAGTCGGAGCTGCGGGGCCGACTCACCGGCGCTGACGAAAGGTGTCCCCAACCGCCGGGATGGTGACGCCAGAACGTTCAGTCGGTTGCGTGGGGAGAGCATCACGGACCCGCCCCGAGTCGGAAGGGCGCTTATCGGCCGACCTCGCCCGCAGCCGTTGATACGCGCCCGCGACGTGACTCGGGGGGAAGCTCCACGAAGGTCCGCCGAAGACAGAGGCCGGTCGACGATCGATGACGCTCCCGCCGTCGGTCCTCGCGGAGGTACGGCTGCACGTGACGCGCCATGGCGGAACCGACTACGTGTTCACCACGCCGAACCACGAGCTGCGGCACGTGGAGGAGTGGCGAGCGAACGTCTGGCGTCCCGCGGTCGCCGCCGCAGGACTCGCGCCACTTCGGCCCCACGACTTGAAGCACACCGGAGCCGCACTGCTCGCAGCAGCGGGTGTCGATCAGATGGAGATTGCTCGACGCGTTGGTCATTCGAGCGTCGCCTTCACGCTCGACCGCTATGGCCACCTGTTCCCGGCGGCGGACACGATGGCTGCGACGAAGCTGGGCGGTGTGCGCCTGGCGCGACGACCATCATTTGGCTGCAGCGTTGTCTTGTCTCGCTGCTGTGCCACATCGGGAAGGCTTGTTCGGCACAGCGGATGGAGGGAATGGATGGATATCTAACCCTGCCATTCTCAATATAGGTCGCAGGAGGGGCTTGCCACAAGAGCAGGGTCGTGCTGCAAAATCCCCGATTGAGGCCAAGAACTTTGAAGATGGGAGTAGCGAATTGCGTGAGCGAGCGAAGATGCTCAGAAGGGGCAACGAGGTCTTGGGATTCGAGGAGATCGACCAGACGCAGGTCGCGCTCGTCGGCGGCAAGGGCGCGAGCCTCGGGGAGTTGGCGCGGATCGATGGCATCCGGGTGCCGCGCGGCTTCTGCGTCACGACGGATGCGTTCCGGCGGATCATGGCGAGCGCGTTTGCGGTCGACGAAGCGCTCGATCGGCTGACGCAGCTGGACCCCGGCGACCGCGACGGGATCCGCGCGCGCGCCGCGGAGCTCCGCAAGACCATCGAAACGATCGCGATGCCTGACGATCTGGCCGCGGCGATCATCAGCGTGGTGGCGCGGCTCGACGAGCACGTTGCCTACGCGGTGCGGTCGAGCGCGACGGCAGAAGACCTGCCCACCGCGTCCTTCGCTGGCCAGCAAGACACGTTCCTGAACGTTGTGGGGCCGGCGGCGATCCTCGAACACGTCAGCCGGTGCTGGGCTTCGCTCTTCACCGAGCGTGCGGTCACCTATCGCCTGCGCAACGGCATCGACCATCGTCAGGTCCACATGGCAGTGGTGCTGCAGCAGATGGTCATCCCGCAGGCGTCCGGCATCCTGTTCACGGCCGACCCCGTCAACGGCAACCGGAAGATTGAGTCCGTGGACGCGAGCTTCGGCCTAGGCGAGGCACTCGTGTCCGGTCTGGTCAATCCGGACATGTTCAAGGTGCGCGACGACGAGATCGTCCAGAAGATCGTCGCCTCGAAGGAGCTCGCGATCGAAGCGCTCCCCGGAGGAGGCACGCAGCACCTCGCGATCGACCCGGCCCGGCAGGCGCAGCCTGCGCTCACGGACGCACAGGTAGTCGAGCTGGCGCGACTGGGTCGGAGGATCGAGGCGCACTTCGGGCGACCGCAGGACATTGAGTGGTGCCTGGTCGACGGCGACTTCCACATCGTGCAGAGCCGACCGATCACCACGCTGTTCCCCCTCCCCGCCGCGGCCGACGACGGCCCCCACGTGTACGTGTCCGTCGGCCACCAGCAGATGATGACCGATCCCATGAAGCCCCTCGGAGTCTCGTTCTGGCAGCTGACCGCGGCGGCACCGATGCACCCGGCCGGCGGTCGCTTGTTCGTCGACGTCAGCCACCACCTCGCGTCGCCCACCAACCGCGACCGCCTCGTCGCCGGATTCGAGAAGTCTGATCCGCTGACCGGGAACGCGCTGCGTACCATCGTCGAGCGCGACTTCATCCCGTCTGTCCCCGAGGACGGTCCGGTGCGACGATTCCTCCCGCCCCCCGACCCGATCGAGACCGATCCGACAATCGTTGACGAGCTCATCGCCGCCAACCGGGCGTCGGTCGCAGCCCTGCGGCGTGACATCGAGCCGAAGACCGGATTGGCGCTGATCGACACCATCCTTGAGGACCTGCCGGAGATGAAGCGGGTCCTGTTCGACCCACGCAGCAGCCAGGTATTCATGTTGGCGATGGAGGCCACCGGATGGCTCAACGAGCACTTGGAGGAGTGGCTCGGCGAGAAGAACGTGGCCGACACCCTTACGCAGTCCGTCCCCAACAACGTCACCTCCGAGATGGGCTTGGCCCTTTTGGACGTCGCCGACGCGATCCGCCCGCATCCCGACGTGATTGCATTCCTGCAACGCGTTGACGATGCCGACTTTCTCGACGAGCTGTCGACGTTCGAAGGCGGCCCGCAGGCGCAGGCCGCCATTCGGGCCTATCTCGGCGAGTACGGCATGCGCTGCGTGGGCGAGATCGACATCACACGGCCGCGCTGGAGCGAGCGGCCGGCCATGTTGGTGCCGGTGATCCTCGCCAACATCGGGAACTTCGAGGCGGGGGAGGCAACGCGGCGCTTCGAGCAGGGGCGCGTCGAGGCCGAGGCGAAGGAGCGCGAGGTGCTCGAGCGCCTGCGGGCGTTGCCCGATGGCGACGCGAAGGCCGACGAGACCAAGCAAATGATCGACCGAGTGCGGACCTTCATCGGCTATCGCGAGTATCCGAAGTACGGCATGGTCAGCCGCTACTTCGTGTACAAGCAGGCATTGCTCGACGAGGCCGAGCGGCTAGTGCAGGCGAGCGTTCTGGACGAGGCGGAAGACGTGTTCTTCCTCACGTTCCCCGAGATCGAAGACGTGGTGCGCACACAAGAGGTCGACAGAGAGCTCATCCGCGAGCGCAAGGACGCGTTCGCGTTGTACCACGCCCTTACGCCCCCGCGCGTGCTCACCTCCGAAGGCGAAGCGGTCGCGGGCTCGTACCGGCGCAAGGACGTGCCGGCGGGCGCGCTGGTTGGCTTGCCGGTGTCCGCCGGGACGATCGAGGGGCGGGCCCGCGTCATCGTCGACATAGAGCAGGCCGACCTCAAGACGGGCGACATTTTGGTCACCGCGTTCACGGACCCGAGCTGGTCGCCGCTGTTCGTCACCATCGAGGGCCTGGTGACCGAGGTCGGCGGACTGATGACCCATGGCGCCGTGATCGCCCGCGAGTACGGCCTCCCGGCGGTGGTGGGCGTGGAGCACGCCACGCAATTGATCCCAGACGGGCACATGATCCGCGTGCACGGCACCGAGGGTTACGTCGAGCTGTTGTCGTGAGGCATCGGTGCTTGACTCGTATTAGGCGCGAATAGGGCGCGAGGCGGACGGCCCGCTTCGTCGGTGCATCGGTGAAGCGAGCGGCCTGCGGCGCAGCGATGTGAACCTCGACGCGGGAACGATCCGTATCGAGAACAACGCCGTGCAGGTGCTCGGACGACCATTGGAAGGACCACCGAAGACCAAAGCCGGTCGGCGGTCGATGACGTTGCCGCCCTCGGTGACTGACGACCTCGGCGCGCATCGGGACCGTCAGCCTGGCTGCAAATACGTCTTCGGGCCAAGCGGTGAACGACCGCTTCTTGCAGACGACTGGCGGACCCATCCCTGGCGACGCGCCGTACTCGCTGCGGAATTGACCCCCGCTGCGTCCCCACGACCTCAAGCACACTGGCGTCGCTCTGCTCGCCTCGCCGGTGTCGATCCTTCGGAAATCGCCCGACTCGCCGGCCACAGTTCCATCGCATTCACCTATGACCGGTACGGGCATCTGTTCCCAGAGATCGACAAACAGGCGGCGCAGAAGCTGGAGCGAGTGCGATCTTCAAGTCGCGACTGCCCATGAACAGGCGCTTCGGGGCGAGCGCCGCCTGTGGCTCGTGCCGACCCGGAAGGGATACCGTCGTGCGGTGGAATCCCCAGAGCTAGTCGTCGCCAGTATTAGGGAATGGCGGGCCTGGTTGCGCGCCCACCACTCCGACTCAGACGGCGTGTGGCTCGTGCTGGCCAAGAGGGGTACGACCCACCCGACAACGCTTTCGTACGACGAGGCGCTCGAGGAGGCAATCTGTTTCGGGTGGATTGACGGCCAACTTGGTCGGCGTGACGCGGCGACCTTCCGTCGACGCTTCACGCCTCGAAAAGCTCGAAGCCCGTGGTCTCAACGGAACGTCGCCATCGTCGAAAAGCTGACTGCAGCTGGTCGAATGCAGCCGCCAGGGGACGACGAGGTGCGGAAAGCAAAGGGTGATGGGCGATGGGAAGCCGCCTATGCCGGGCAGGCCGCGATCGAAGTTCCCGAAGACCTCGCCAAGGCCTTGAATGACAATCCTCAGGCACGGGCCGTTTTTGAGCAGCTCACAAGCTCCAACC
>Ga0181536_10007554_pt1 | contig 10645 bp, 15 predicted proteins | sample PEATcosm2014_Bin_41_FD_121105 | JGI IMG/M metagenome (GOLD analysis project Ga0181536, IMG submission 121105) | Peatland microbial communities from MTU Mesocosm Facility, Houghton, MI, USA - PEATcosm2014_Bin17_60_metaG | ecosystem: Environmental > Terrestrial > Soil > Wetlands > Peat | place...
ATTGCCAAAGGGAACACCGCCGCGGACGAATCGAATCTCACCGGCGAAGCCACGCCCGTCGGGAAGAACATCGGCGACATCGCGCTCGCCGGCACCATCAATCTTTGGGGTGCGGTCGAAGTCGTCGTTGCGCGGCCCGCGGCTGAAAGCTCGCTGCAAAAAATCGTCACGCTCATCAAGGAAGCCCAGCAGCGCAAGGCGCCCGCGCAGCAATTCACCGATCAGGTCAGCACTTACTATACTTACGCCGCCCTGGGACTTTCCTTCGTGATGTTTTTTGTCTGGTGGCGCGGCTTCCGGCTCGCGCCGTTTGAGTCCGCCATCGAATCGCAAAGCGCGTTTTATCGGACCATGACGCTGCTCGTGGTCGCGTCGCCGTGCGCGCTGGTCCTTTCCATTCCATCCGCCGTGCTCGCGGCCATCGCTTGGGGCGCGCGCCACGGCATCCTGTTCCGCGGCGGCGCGGCGGTGGAAAAACTTGCCGATGTCAACGTCGTCGCGCTCGACAAAACCGGCACGCTCACAACCGGTGAATTGCGTGTCGAAAAGGTCGAAAGTTTCCCGGCCGGACGCGAAGCCGAAATCGCGCGGCTGGCTTACTCGTTGGAAAAACTTTCCACGCACCCGCTCGCCCGTGCGATTACGCGCCACGGTAAACAACAGCAACTGGAACCGGTCGCCTTCGAGCAATTTGAATCCGTCACCGGCCAGGGTTTGCGCGCAAAACGAACTGGCGTTGAATGTTTGCTGGGACGTCGCGAATGGGTGTTGGAACGCCGGCTTCCAGCACGGCAGGATGCCATTTCAAATCCAGCCGGACAATGCGCCGGGCCGGAGGCCGGCGCTCCAACGGAGGCGGCCTTTTCAGAAATCTGGATCGCCGAGGGTGGGTTGGTTGGACGAATCATTTTGCGCGACGACATTCGTCCTCAAGCCGCATCGGTCGTGGAAGAGTTGCGCCACGAAGGCCTGCGCACCGTGGTTTTGACCGGTGATCGCCAGGCGACCGCCGAACATTTGCGCGACAAATTGAAGCTGGATGACGTGCGCGCCGAATTAAAGCCGGAGCAAAAAGTCGAGGCAGTTCGCGAATTGAGCGGGCAGGGGAGGAAGGTCGCCATGATTGGCGACGGTGTGAACGACGCGCCGAGTCTGGCCGCCGCCCACATTGGCGTGGCGATGGGTGCGCGCGGGTCGGACGCGGCTTTGGAGCAGGCGGATGTGGTGTTGATGCACGACCGGCTGGAAAATTTTCTCGCCGCGTTTCGCCTGAGCCAGCGTGCGCGCCTCATCATCCGCCAAAATCTTGTCCTTTCGCTCGGCACAGTGGTGGTGCTGGTTTCGTTCGCGCTGCTCGGGAAAATTCCGCTGACGATCGGCGTGGTCGGCCACGAAGGCAGCACGGTGGTCGTGGTGATGAACAGTTTGCGATTGCTTTTCAGCAGTCACAAGCAGGATGCTTGAATCACCGATGAAACGCGGGACAAATCCATTCCAGAAATTTGTTTCTGAACACGCGCGGCTTTTCCAAAGCGGAAAAAAGTTGCCACCGGGTCGTCCGCAAAAATTCCCGTGGCATCGTAAGGTGCCGGACGACGCGCCGAAAGCATTGATTTTCTCGCCGCATCCGGACGACGAGTGCATCGTTGGCGGACTGGCATTGCGGCTGTTGCGTGAAGCGAAGTGGAACGTCATCAACGTTGCCGTGACGCTGGGCGGCAAAATCGCGCGGCGCACGGAGCGGTTGTCTGAATTGCGGGGCGCATGCGATTTCCTCGGCTTCGCCCTGGCGGTGGCGGATTGGGAGGATGTCAATCCGGTTGCGCGCAGGGAAAATCACCCGTCGTGGCGGTCGGCGGTGGAAATCGTCGCCGAAATCCTGGCGGAACAGCAGCCGCGCGCGATTTTTGTTCCGCACGAAAACGACCGGCACCCGACGCACATCGGCACACATTATTTGGTTCTGGATGCGCTTGAAACGTTGCCCGCCGGTTTCGAGTGCCATGTCATCGAAACGGAATATTGGGGGCAAATGACCGAACCCAATCTGCTCGTCGAATCGAGCGTCGAGGACGTGGGCGACCTCGTGGCGGCACTGGCGTTTCATGTCGGCGAAGTCCGGCGCAATCCGTATCATGCGCTGTTGCCGGCGTGGATGATGGACAATGTGCGGCGCGGTGCGGAATGGGTTGGCGGGCAGGGCGGGTCGGCGCCGGATTTTACCTTCGCCACGATTTACCGGCTCCGCCAATGGTCGCGCGGCCGGCTGGCCAACGTGTTGAAAAGCGGAATATTTTTGTCGCGCGCGAAAAATCCCGCCAGACTTTTTTGATGAAAACAAAATTCATGCGCGAGGCCATCCGGCTTTCGCTCCAAAAAATGCGCGGCAATCACGGCGGCCCGTTTGGCGCCGTCGTGGTGCGTCGCGGCAAAATCGTTGGGCGTGGGTGGAATCAGGTTACTTCGGCCAACGACCCGACGGCGCACGCGGAAGTCATCGCCATCCGTGAAGCATGCCGCCGCCTCAAAACATTCCAGCTCGACGATTGCGAGCTTTACGCCAGTTGCGAGCCGTGTCCGATGTGTCTGGCGGCGGGTTATTGGGCGCGGCTGCGGAAGATTTATTACGCCAACACGCGGCGCGACGCGGCGGCAATTGGTTTTGACGACGATTCAATCTACCGCGAAGTGACAAGGCCGGTTTCACGCCGTAAGCTTCCAATGAAACAACTGCTTCGTGGGGAAGCGCTGAAAGTTTTTGCGGAATGGAAAAAGAAACCGGATAAAATCCGGTATTGAATTTCACGCGAAGGCCGCGAAGAGAGCGGTGGAACTGCGCGTTTGACGCCATTTTGCGGCCTGCTACAGTTGCCCGCGGTGAGCTTTGCAGTTAATCTCCTTCCCGGCAGCGTCAAAGGGCAATTCCCCGTTGGCAACATAAAAAGTAGCCGTACGGAAATTCGGAGAATTGTCCGTGGTTTGCTTGGGGGAATGATTTTATTTTTTCTTGCCGCCTTCCCAAGTCATGCCGCTGATGGCGGGGGTGCCGCCCCGGGAGTTGTCCACCGTTACGGTCAGCTCCATGTGAAAAACGGCCAGCTATGCGACCGAAGCGGCAATCCGATTCAACTCCGGGGCATGAGTTCTCACGATCTGAAGCAGTTCCCGTTCACCAGGAACACGGTGTGTAATCTGGTGAACGATTGGCATGTCTCCGTGGTCCGCGCGGCAATGTACACGGACAGCTACGGGTCGAGTTATATTCGGGAACCCCAGGTGAAACAAACCGTCAAACTCATCGTGGATGAGGCGATCCGCAACGATGTTTATGTCATCGTGGACTGGCATATTCTCGCGGACGGCAATCCCAATCTCTATAAAGAGCAGGCGAAGAAATTCTTTGAGGAGATGGCGAAGACATATCGTGGTTCTCCCAACGTGATTTATGAAATCTGCAATGAACCCAATGGGTCCGGGGTGACTTGGAAGGAGATTAAAGCCTACTCCGAATTCATCATCCCGGCCATTCGCGCCATTGATCCGGACAGCGTCATCATCGTCGGGACTGGTGCATGGTGTCAGGACGTGCGCGCGGCGGCGGCAGCGCCCCTGAATTTTACGAACGTCCTGTATGCCCTGCATTTTTACGCGGGAACGCATCGCGACGAATTGCGTCACAACGCGGATTTCGCCTTGTCCAGGAAATTGCCCATTTTTGTTTCAGAATGGGGATTGACCGATTACACCGGGAAGGGCGGACTTTATCTTGACGAAGCTCAAAGGTGGGTTGATTGGATGAATGAACACAAGATCAGTTGGGCAAGCTGGTCTTTCAGCAACGCGGACGAAGGCAGCGCCGCGCTCAAGCCGATGGTGAAGATGGATAGGCCCTGGCGGGATTCAGATCTCACCCCATCTGGAAAATGGATCAAATCAAGAATTCAAGCAGATTGATCGTTCGCGCGGCAAAATCATCGGGCGCGGCTGCGGAAGATTTATTACGCCAACCTGCGGCGCGACGCGGCGGCAATTGGTTTTGACGACGATTTAATTTACCGCGAAGTGACAAGGCCGGTTTCACGCCGCAGAATTCCGATGAAACGACTGTTGCACAAGGATGCGCTGAAAGTTTTTGCGGAATGGGAAAGCAAGCCGGATAAAATTTGTTATTGATTGCGCCGGTTGCCGCTAACGATAGTTCTTGTCGTCCACCCGGCTGAGGTCAATTCCGTCCTTGAAGACGCCAACCGTTACGACCGCGAAGGTGAACACGCTGGTCCCGGCCTCCAGATGTCCGCCGAACGCCTTGTCAGAATCGGCAAAGGTGATGTGGGCGTGAACGCGGCCGTCAATCACATAGCCATTCATGCTCACGATGTCGGCCGGGCCCGTGGGATTCTTCACAAAGATGTTTTTGGAGGGAAAGGTGCCATTGCTGACTGTGTGGTAATGATAACTTCGGACCGACCCGATACCGGACAGAATCACGGCGTTCCGGATTTTATGCTCCTTGACCATGCGCTCCAGACCGGCCAGCAGATCGGCTTGATATTTAAAGCGCAGCACCAGGACCCGGTCGAATTGTCCGCTGAGCGCATAAACATCCGGCACCGCGTCGCTGTTCGGTTTGTTATCCACGGCGGTGTTGTTGTTGGTCACCTCGGTGCGGGTCGGTTGGGCCGCCGCCAGGTTAATGATTGCCAGAAAACCCAGAATTTGAATCAGTTTGCGCATGAGATGTCTCCTTGTTTTATGGATGATGATTAAGTGTAACAAAGGTAAACCTGAGGCCAAACGAAAAACAAACTCAGCGCCACCCCGCTGCCTGCTCGTGCTCTTGAGCCGACGCACGGATAGGAGGATGAGCTTCCCCCCAAGTGGCGGGAACGCAGATACGGGACGGAGACGCTGACCGGAAAAAACAAAAACGCTTTTAAGAAAAAAATGAAACCGTTTACCTAACGCTTGACAGCGGATCCCTCATAGGAGGCCGAGTCATGCAATTCAAGCTGTTCCACTTACTTTTACGGTTATTCCTATCTTTTTGCAGTAATCCGTGAGCGCTTTTATCTGCACCTCTGGCGGTCCTTCCATCTGTGGGCTAGGGTCGATATGCAAAATACTCCCACTAGGCAAGAGACCGCGAGCCACCGCGCCGCCGATAATCTGCCCTATCTCCTTCGCGTCGAATGTTTTTAAGACAACCGGATTGATGACAACTTTTGCGCCAGTATGTATTGGCAAGAGAAGAACATAAATAGAGTTTGTGGCTGGCGCGCCAGACGGAACAAGCGTATCGCCATAAGGTATTGTCTCCACCAGGTGAAAATCTTCAGCACAGACAATCACAGCGTTCAGCGTAAGACAAAGAATAATAAGAGTTATTGTTTTCATAGTGTGTGCGATTCGGCCTAACGTCCAGAGCTCAGGCACGCGGGACCAAATGACGTGAACCCCGTAAAGGTGCGTGGCCCCACGGGGCTATACGCTCGCGAAGCGGAACTGGCTTGTCGCGCCATAGCGCAGCGACGGCGGAAGCGGCCATCCCGCGTTGCCTGCAGCGAGAGGCTGTGTGAAAACTCATTTTTCGACCATCCCATCCATCTGCTCGTTTCGTCAAAATGCCACGCAGCAAATATTTGATCGTTACCGAATTTCATGTCGGCACTTTTCACACAGCCTCGTGCTTTGTTAGAAAACATGAGGTGTCTTTGCTTGAGCTGTGATGCGCTGAATAAAAGCTGTCTTGCCTTTGGTGTAGGCGACACGGTCGTTCGGGTGCGTGGTTGCCAAGTCGCTTTTGAGACGCTCGTAAGCACGGGCGGTCTCCGGGTGGGCAATAAGATAGTCGCGGAAGAGAAGGCGCTCCCAGTGCTCTTGGAATGTCCGCCGACCGGTCATCATGTGGATGTGGTGCGTGCGGATGCCCCGGTGGTCGCGCCTGATGAAGAATGCATACCACGGCGGGATGTCATCGCCGAAGCTAGGGCGCCAAAAGTATTCGTAGCCCTGCGCTTTGAGGATGGGGGCAATCTCGGTTCGGGCGGCGCGGAGGCTGGTCACTTGAACCAGCATATCCACAATCGGCTTGGCGGCGAGTCCCGGAACGGCGGTGCTGCCGAAGTGTTCGATGCGGCGAATTAGTGCTGCCGGAATACACGAACGAAGATGCTCCGCCTCGCGCCGGAACAGATCGGGCCAGCGCGAGTCGTAGGGCAAGATGCCGACATCCTCGTGGACCGCTCGCTGAACGCGCTCTTGAAGTATGTTCATTTCACGAGAGACGCTCTGAGTCGCCTAACGTCCAGAGCTCAGGCACGCGGGACCAACCAGCGTGAACCGCGAAGCGGAACTGGCCTGTCCTCCATAGCCTCGGCGACGGAGGAAGCGGCCCTCCCGCGTTGCCTGCAGCGATTTGTTAGGCGACGGCCACATTTCACCGAATACCACTTACAATGTTTATATGTTTTGGTTTCGGCAGATCTGCCGGGCGTGATGCAAAATATCGTGTGTCGGCGGTTTCTAAATCAAGAAATTCTACCTTGCTAAAGCCGGCGCTCAATAATTTTGCCTCCATGGCCTTTGGTTCAAAAAAGCTGACAAATGGCTCGCCCACACTGGCAACATTGTCGGCCAATTTACGAGCCGCTTCTGCCGCTCTTCCGGCAGTCTTCGCTGGCGGTTGTTTGAAGGTGAGCACCACCTCGCTCCCCGATGGATACGTTGCCATGGATTTCAATGCTGCATCAATGGCTGCTTCTTTGAGATACACGGTCACACCCAGCCACGAAAAAAACGTCGGCTCCTCCAATGAAACGTGGTGACGACAAAGGCCTTCGAGTAACGATTCATGCTCGAAATCTATTTGTGCAAAACGCACATTTGCCGGCAAATCAAGGCTCGCTTTCGTGAGAAACGATCGTTTAACCAACTGAGTATCTGGATGATCAATTTCAAAAATCTTTAGTGACTTTGCCCAATCTGGCTGTCGGAATGCGAAAGTGTCAAAACCAGCCCCCAAAATGACATATTGGCTGACCCCTCGGTGCACGGCGGCAGCCAGCCGGTCTTCGGCAAACCGGGAACGCAGCACGACATGCGAGCGCAATGCCTCCGCTTCAGGATTTCGATAACGCTCGGCGGATTCACAGATTTTCTGGCCGACACCTTCGCCTAGCAATCTCACGGCAACGCCGTCTTCGAGAATCTTTGGCGCGGCATCAAGCAATTGGTGGGCTGCGCGCAAATAGGCTGTGGCCAAGGCTGTGCGGCTTGCTTCTTGGTTATTCATATGAATTCGTGAGACGCCTAACGAGTCAAAGCTGAGCCACGCCGACCGGCAAGCGACTCCGCAAATTCGATAATCGTTGTATAACTCAAACCATCCATAAACTCAAGGGGCAGTCGGCGTTGGCTCCAGCGAGGTGTTAGCACTCCAACCACATCCGAGGTGGGGCAATGACCCAAGAAACAAGACAGGGACGTTTCGTTGATTATCAACGGTTTGCGCGCCTTGTTTCTCAGGAGGCGATTGTTCATGGCCAAAACCATAACCACGTGACGAGCGAGACTAACAGCCCGGCCAACCCCAAAATCTCGCTCAAACGCAGGCTGCGAAGATAACGAATATAATCCACTGGCAAGCCCGACCGAGCTGCTCGCCGAACGTCCAATACCGAAAACCCGGCGGCGGCGGCGAAAACGCCGACCATTAGCGATGGTAGCAGCCAATGGCTTTTGCCAATCAGATGTGGAGCGAGAGCCAGCGCTCCGCCAAGAACAGCCGCTGGAACCAAAAGCAACCACCCATTCTGCTCTGACGAACCGATAAGCTCCTTATGGTCGTCGCTGAGTGAACGTTTGGCACGCCTCTTGACGAGCACCGCCGCAGCCAGCAGCAGCATAAAAATGATCGCACCTGCGATAAACATAAGTCGCCTAACGTCCAGAGCTCAGGCACGCGGGACCAAATGACATGAACCCCGTAAAGGTGCGTGGCCCCACGGGGCTATACGCTCGCGAAGCGGAACAGCCAGCGCCAACCGGCGTTGGCTCCGGCGACTTGTTAGAAAACATGGTCATATCTCTAATACTCTCGATTATCTAAAAGCTGAACATCAACACTGTGGGTCGAACCATCCATCGCAAGCTCAACTGTTGCCTGAATATCACCGTGGCCAAATCCTCGCTGCTCTGTCCAAACCCAATGACCGGCTACGACTCGCGCCGGCTGTCCGTCTCGAAAAGGCTGGCAATGATAAATGGTCGAAGCCTTGTCGTTCGCTAACTGCATGGCGACAGCCTTGGCTTGGTCGGCGGTCAGCGCTGCGGTCTGATGTGTGCTGGTGCAACCGACAAGCAGCAGTGCAGAAAGAATGATGTGTGATGTTTTCATAAAGTGTAATGCCGCCTAACGTCCAGAACTCAGCCACGCCGGGGCTTTGATGTCAACCGCGAAAGCGGAAATGAGACGGCCAACCGGCGATGGCTGCAGCGATTTGTTAGGCGGCATCATTTGCTACGCTTCCTAGTCACTGTTCTGCCGCTTTCAGTTTGAAAAACATACACCTTATCATCCAATGTGATCACCTTATCGCGTGTAATTTTGCCGACAGGAATTCGCTCTGTGTTGGATTTTTTTACCGTCTCTATCAAGTATCCATCTTTTACTTGCCATATCCCGGTAAATTCAAGCTCCTCCTTGTTGTCTCCAATAGTGAGAGTCGCTTTTGAAGTTATAATGCCACTCACAAGTATCGCCTCGGTCCCTATGATGGAATTCCCATTGGATAACCGAGTATCCACCAACCAAGTTCCAACAATCCTCTGGCGTATCTCATCATCAGTGGGGTGAGATTGTGACTCAGTGGCTGACCAAGCAAATGGTAATCCGACTACAATCAAGCTGAATATAATGACCAGATATTTTGATTTCATAGCGCGTGTATTGCCGCCTAACGTCCAGAGCTCAGGCACGTGGGACCAACCAGCGTGAACCGCGAAGCGGAACTGAAAGCGCCATCCCGCGTTGCCTGCAGCGATTTGTTAGGCATCATAAATCTGAAATGTCTCAACTATCATGTAGCAATTTCTGAGATACGATTTCGCCAGTTGCCGCATCTTTTACAAAAGCATTCCATTCTTTCTTGGCGATGTCTGCTGTAAATATCAAATCATACGTGTGTCCCGGCTTCAAATCTACTGACAGAATAATATCATGAGCAGACCGATAAAAACTTCCGATAGGCCACCAGTCAACCATTAGCGTGTGTTTCCCGGGCAAAAAATTGTATTGTTTAATATTGCCAATACCACGCCATTTCCCATCGATCTTCCTGATATAACCATCCTCATGTCTTATCAAGATAGCAAGTTCGCTTGACGGTCGTTCAACTCCGTCATATTGTCGCGTCGAGGAACATCCTGAACCCGCCAAAAGCAGGCACAACATAAACCATATCTTTTCTTTTGAAAAGTTCATTAGGCGTCGCGCATGATGCCTAACGTCCAGAGCTCAGGCACAGCCGCCGAGCGGGACGTGGAAATGAAAGTATGCCGAACGAATTCATAAATCAATCGCAACTGGCAGGGCCAGCGGCTGTTGCCTGCAGCGATTTGTTAGGGCTCACGTGTTACCTGCTCCTCTTGTGGCCTCTGCCTAGTAAACCACGGACGCGACTCACCAGTAAAAAGTAGATATGTAGCAATCACTCTTAACGAAACGCCTACGAATGTCATAACCGCCGAGAAACTAGACTTCGCTTCGACCACGCGCGAAATGAGCATCAATCCGGGAAGCGCAATAACCAGAAGAACGATGAGAAAGATGCGTGCTGCATTACTCCCCTTACCGACAAAAAGTATGACGAGAGCTTGTAGCCCTAAAGCAACAATTCCGAAAATGGCACCGCGCACCCCAGGGAAAAGGAAGCAATTAATTAAGAGAGCGACTGCGCTAATGCCCCATGCAATCCACAATAATAAGACGGCTTGTCGAACACGATTTGGTAGTTTGATGTCGTTCATGAGCCCTAACGTCCAGAGCTCAGCCACGCCGGGCCGGCGATGTCAACCGCGAATGCGGAACTGAGACGGCCAACCGGCGTTGGCTGCAGTGAATTGTTAGGCTGCGTCGAATTCACAATCACTTGTGTAATACCAGCATCAACTCCGGCATCGTCGTCTGCGACTTTGCACTCACACTCTTGGCATTGTGAAGGGTAATCCGCACAGCGCTATCATCTGCGGCGTTCTCAACCGAACCTGGCGTAAGTGTGCCAGTGTCGGCGGTGGTGGTCGTCTTCTGGCCGTCTGCTGCTGTGGTGATAATCCGGATGCCCTCAAGAGAAGTGCCGTCGCGTTTCGTGACGTGTATAACATATCCATCACGCCACGAAATGTCCTTGCCAGCTTGGACAAGGTCAATCGCTGGGCCAGCCGATGACGCCTGCTTCTGCGAACAACCGCAAAGAAGCAAGCCCGATAGTATAATGGTGAGCGTGTTTTTCATAAAAGTGTAGCAGCCTAACGATCAGAGCTAAGCTGCATAGGCGACCGTGAGTCGGACAGATTATCGTGAGTGGTGCCGGAGACTTGCGGCTTCAGCGAGTTGTTAGGCCGCAGCCTGTGAATCTCGTCCCTTTGA
>Ga0181536_10007562_pt1 | contig 10638 bp, 11 predicted proteins | sample PEATcosm2014_Bin_41_FD_121105 | JGI IMG/M metagenome (GOLD analysis project Ga0181536, IMG submission 121105) | Peatland microbial communities from MTU Mesocosm Facility, Houghton, MI, USA - PEATcosm2014_Bin17_60_metaG | ecosystem: Environmental > Terrestrial > Soil > Wetlands > Peat | place...
ATGGCGGTCATGGTTTCCACCGAAGTCTCGCCATGGAACGCGCGCTTGCCCGCCAGCAGTTCGTACAGAATCACGCCGAAGCTGAAGATGTCGCTGCGGTGGTCCGTGGCCAGGCCGCGCACCTGCTCCGGGCTCATATAGCCGGGCGTCCCCATCACCTGTCCGGCTTCGGTCCGCACCGTTACCGTGGCATCATCGGCGGCGGCGGCGCGCGCGGTCTCCACCTTGGCCAGTCCGAAATCCAGGATCTTGGGCCGCCCATCGCGCGTCAGCAGAATGTTGTCCGGCTTCAAGTCGCGATGTACGATTCCCGCTGCATGCGCCGCCGCCAGTCCGCTGGCGATCTGCGCCGCCATCTCGATGGTCTTGCGCAAACCCAGCCGGCCCGCGCGCAGCGGTTCGCCATCCACCAGCTCGCTGACGATGTACCCATCGCCCACGTCGTACACCGCGACGATATTGGGATGGTTCAGCGCCGCCACCGCGCGGGCTTCTTGTTCGAAGCGCTGGCGGCGCGTGGCATCGTTGGCCAGCTCCGCCGGCAGGATTTTTAGCGCCACATCCCGCCCCAGGCGCGTATCCCGCGCCCGGTAGACTTCGCCCATCCCGCCGGCGCCCAGCGGCGCGAGGATTTCGTAGGGCCCGAGGCGGTCACCTGGCGACAGCGGCATGAGCAGCTATTTTACATGCTCCGGGCATTGTGGGGCAGGCTGCCAGCCTGCCCTACTTATTTCGATCATTTACACTACGTGTTACGAGGCGCGCCATGCCTATCCATGCGGAATCGAGTTGGACCTGTTTCGCGCTACTATTACTCGGCGCCGCTGTTCTACCGGCTGCCCAGGTGCCGGAGAATGACCTGGACGTTCAGGCAAAACAGAAACGGGAGTTTGTAACCTACTTATCGGGCATGCCGCGAGATTACCGGGAGCGCTACTCCCGGCAACGCGCCCGGATTCCGGATTTGAGGGCGCGGGTTGCGGCGCGGGAAGCCGCCGGCCGGAACACCGCGTGCTCGCAGCAGATTCTTTCCGAAGTAAGCTGGCTGGCCGGATCCGTGATGGACCCGGCCCGGCTGGAGAAGCGGCTGGACGATCTCGCCAGAGTGCTCGCCCACCCGGAAGAGGAGGCGCGGGCCGGGCGGCAGGATCCTTCCGATGGCAGTTGGGGAAGCTGTCATGACGAATGGTTCTTTAAGGTAAACGCGACCTACGACCATCTGAGTAAACCTTCCAATGCCGCCGGGACGCCCCGCTACAAGTTACACGTTTTCGATCGCGTGAATTCTCCGGAGAAACTGCGGGAGTACTTCGCAAGCGTGGCGGCCAGCGATCTGCCACGCACGGGCATTGACCATCGCAGGGAGCTGAATGAGTCCCTATCCAACCTGATCCGCCTGATCCTGCGCGGCCAACCCCCATCTTACGAATGGCATCCACAATTGCGGGGCGCTCTCACGGAACTGGTCCTCCACCGCCTGCGAAATCCGCGGACGGGTTGGTGGGGAGAAAGCTACGCGCGCAACGGGCACGCGGAGTTTGTGGATGATTTGAGCGTCACTTTCCATGTGATCTCTTATTTGCGGGATGTGCCGGACCTGGCGGTTGTCACGGATCACCTGCTCGCCGTGAAAGATCTCAATTACCCGATCGGCTGGCGGGAGGATGGCCGCAATTCGAACCACAACAATATGGACGTGGTCACTTTGTTTCGTCTTGCGTGGCCCTTCCTGAACGGCACGCAGAAGCAGGCCGCGGCGGCGGAGATTCACAGAATGCTGGAGTGGTGTTTGCGGGAGTCGCTGCAAGCGGATGGTTCTTTTCCGGCGGACAATGGAAGCAGCGACTCGATCGAGGAGAGCGAAAGTTGGGGTGTTTCCTTCCTGGCTCGCGCCGGATTCTTTGACCCTTCGAAGCGCTTCTGGACGGATGAAGCGTTTCCGCAAGCGGAACAAATCCGGCGGAAGTTGATCGTCTTTATCGAGCGGCACAAAGAGACGGGCGGCGCGGGCGGAACCTATTACGAGAACGATCTCCAGGAGCTCCAGACAGCCAGGCCGGGCAAGTGAGCGGCTGCTACTCTCGGTAAGCCACCACGAACAGGCGCGCGAAGGGAAACAATACGGCGCCATCCGGCTGCGCCGGGAAGTGCGGGCGGAGGCGTTCACAGTACTCGGCGATAAACCGCCGGCGCTCTTCGGGCCCCTCCAGCGCCTCCAGGTACGGCCGCATGCCGGTGCCTTTGTACCATTCCACAATCGCCTCCACGTCGGGCATCGGGTGATAGTAAGTGGTGGTCCACAGGTCGATGCGCGCGGCGGCGGGCGCCAGCGCATCATAGTAAAACTCGGGCGCGTGGCAATGCCAGTCGTGCACCGGCCGGGCGGCCATTTCGCGCAGAATCCGGTGCTGCGGGGCGCTGTAGTCGGCGGGCATCTGGATGGCCAGGGCTCCTCCCGGCGCCACGCGGGCGAAGAGCTTGGGGAACAGGGCCGCGTGATCGTCCAGCCATTGCAGCGCGGCGTTGGAAAACACCAGGTCGAAAGGCTCGCCGCCGTCCGCCCATGCGGCGATTCCGCCCGGCTCCCAGCGGATTTCGGGATGCTCCCGGCGCGCCGCGGCGAGCATTTCGGGCGAGCTATCCAGCCCCGCGATCCGGGCTTGGGGCCAGCGCGCCGCCACCACCGCCGTGCTATTGCCCGGCCCGCATCCCAGGTCGACGATTCGCCGCGGCTGCTCCAGCGCCACGCGCGCCGCCAGATCGCGGCACGGGCGCGTGCGCTCTTCGGAAAATTTCAGGTATTGCGCGGCATTCCAGGCGGCCATCTCCTCCATGGTACCGGACTGACCGATAATGGAACGATGGCTACGGATTCCATTTGCCCGAAGTGCGGCGGCACCGGCTACGTGATTGTGGAAGGCCCCAATCTTTCCGCCGCCAAACCGTGCGACTGCCGGTTCGAAGGGCGCGCCGAACGCATGGAGAACCGCGCCCAGATTCCGCCGCTCTACCGCAACACCAGCTTCGAGAATTTCAGCGTGCCCGGGCCTGACAACCCCATCGCGCGGCGCGACCTCACCAACATTCTGCTGGCCGTGAAAAACTACGTTCGCGATTTTCCCAACGAATCGCGGCCCGGCCTGCTGCTCACCGGCGAACCGGGCACCGGCAAAACGCATTTGGCTGTGGCCGCCCTGCGCAAAATTCTGGAGAAAGGTTTCGAGTGCCTGTTTTGCGACTACCAGACGCTGCTCAACAGCATCAAAGCCGGCTATGACGCGGCCAGCGATACTTCCAACCGCGAGGCCTATCGCACCGCGCTGGATTCGGAAGTGCTCCTGCTCGACGATCTGGGCGCGCACCGCGTCACCAAGTGGGTGGAAGATACCGTCACCAGCATCGTCACCTACCGCTGCAATAACCGCAAGGCGTTGATCGCCACCACCAACCTGCCCGACCCCGACGCAGGCAGCGCGGTCATGCAAAAAACGGCCGTGGGAGGGGTGGAATATCGGGAAACGCTGGCCGACCGTATCGGTCCGCGGGCCCGCTCGCGTCTATTTGAGATGTGTACCGTAATCCGCATGCCCCTGGTGGAGGACTATCGCTTGAAAAAGGCGCGGACCTTCTGATGCGCGCCCTCTGGCGGGCGGCGGTTCTGCTTGCCGTGCTGGCGGCTGTGGCCGCGCCGGCGGCGGCTCCGCAGCCGTGCGCCCAGGCCGTCGAGTTTCCCTATTATCTTTACCCGCAGGCGCTGTGGGAGCGCGAACTGGTGTGGCTCAAGAACATCGGCGTCCGCACGGTGGAGTTTTCCATTCCCTGGAACTGGCACCAGCTTCAGCCCGGCGATTTCGATTTCACCGGCCGCACCAGCCCGCGCCGCGACCTGGCCGGCTTCATTCGCCTGCTGCGCAAATTGGGCTTGCAAGCCTGGGTGCGCCCGCTGCCGCCGGTGGCGGATTGGCCCAATCGCGGCGCGCCCGCCGGCGCCAACGCCACTCAGCAGCGCGCCTGGCTGCGCGAGCTGAAAGCTTTGCTGGAACCGCAGACCATCGGCCATGCCGGCCCGGTGGCCTTCATCGAGGGCACAGCGCTGGAGCTGGACGCCGCCGCGCCGCCCGCTCCCGTGATTGCCGTTTCCGCCACCGATCCCGCCGCGCTGGCGCGCAGCCGCGAGGCCTTCGCCGCGGCGCGCGGCGTGGTGCTGTGGACCAACGTGGAAGATGCGCTGTACCCGGCGGGATGGGAGCCTGGCGGCAGCGCGGGCCTGCGAGCCTCGCCCCAGCGCGCCTTGCCCTTGCGCGCCTCGCTCTTGCGAGCCTCGCTCTTGCGCAAAGGCGCGGTGGGGCTGAGCGGCGACGAGCCCGATGGCGCCATCGCGCTGCGCCGCGCGGGCGCGCTGCTGCGCAATTGGGAGCCGCTTTTTGCCGGGTTGCGGGCCGCCGTCATGCCCAAGCCCGCCGCCGGCAAGCTGCCGGATGGGGTAAGCGCCGCGGAGGTTACCAGCGACGCCGCCTCGGCCGTGAGCATCGTCAACCGCGGCCATCGGCCGTTTCACGACGACTTGCGGGTTTTCGAGCCGGCCGGCGGCCGCGTCATGACGATTCCCGGCGTGAGCGTCGGGCCCGGTCAAAGTCTGTGGCTTCCGGTGGACGTTTCGCTCGGCCAGAAAAGCCTGTGCCGCGAGTGCTCGAATTTTTCGCCCGCCGCGCGCGTGGTCTATGCCACCGCGGAGCTGCTGGCCATCGAATACGAAAACGGAATTCTGGCCATGGAGTTCGCCGCTCCCGAATCCGGCGAAGCGGTGCTGCAACTGGAGCGCGAACCGGTGGGTCCGTTCCTGGCCGCCGGCAAGCCCACCAAATTCGATTGGGACGAGAAAACGCTGCGCGCGCGCCTGCCCATTCCGGCCAATCCCGCGGGCGATAACCACGTGCGCATCGGCATCGGCATGGAAGAGCCGGAAACCTCGGCGTTTTTTAACGACGCCCGCCGCCTGATCATCGGCGAAAACAATCCCGTCTCCACCAGCTATTCTTCCGCGGACCTGGCCGCGCGCTCGCGCCTGCGCCTGCCCGAAGGCTTCACGGCCGCGGTGCAGTCGAAGACCCCGGAGGAGATCCTCTACGGGGTGACCGTGCCCGCCGGCATGGTGCACGGCGATTTCGCCAACCTGGCGCTGGAGGCCGATGGCATGCCGCTGGGGCGCGCGCGCCTGCAACTCTTCCGCCCGGCGTCCATCCGGCTGATGGAAGCGATGCAAATCCATATCGGGCAGCGCACCGAGCTGCAGCCCGACCCGCCCATCGTCCCCATCGAGCCCAAGGCCGGCAGCAATGTGGAAGTCTCCATCCGCAACAACTGGCCGGGGATTCAAAACTTCAAGCTGGAAGCCGCCGGCGCGGGGCTGGATTTTTTCCCGGCGAAGAACGAAATCGCCATCGGCGCCATGGCCGAGCGGCGCTACGAGCTGCGCATCTTCGCCGCGGAGGGCGGCGCCGGCCTGCGCGATTTTCGCCTGCGCGTGGCTGGCGGCGCCGCGTTGGAGCTGCCCTTCCGCGCCCTGCTGCTGCCGCGCGGGCGCACCGTGGCATGGACCGCCGACCTGGACGGCGATGGCTCCCCCGAGTGGATTCTGGATTCTCCCAAAGCGCGCGCCATCTTCTCCAGCGAGGATGGCGGCCGTTGGATGGAGTTCACCTGGAAGGAGACCAACACCAATTTCCTTCCCGAAAGCGGCGCGTTGGCGGGCGCCGGCGCGGTGGACGTGCGCGCCGTGGGCGATGCGCTGGAGTTCACGGGAAAAGGCTGGGAGCGGACCGTGCGGCTGGTGGATGCGGCGCTCACCGTCGAGCAGAATTCCCCCCTGCCCGCGGATGGATTGGCGCCCTTGCAGCAGGGCGGGGTGGGGATCACGGTGGAGCATCCGGCGGCGGGGCGCACGGTGTATACGTTGAAGAGCGGGTCTTGATGACGCCGGGGGTACTTGATCCGAAAGGACATTCCCCGGGGCCCGTGCCGCGGCCACGCACCGGCATGGCGGGTTGGCCTGTGGCGATCCAGGAGCGGCAATGGCCGGCGGTGGGAGATGGAAACGGTCTCCCTTTTCCCTTGAATCAGCGTCTGATTCGGAACGTAATCAAGGTAGCCCTTATTCGGGTCCCTTGGGTTCTTCCCATCGAGCCTCCCGTCCCATGCGGTAAACTGGCCATCTGAGCACTACCGAATTTTTTCTCGATGGCAATCTCGGAGAACTCGAAAAACTGGCGGCCGAGCTCGAAACGTTCGGCCGCCAAAACGCATTGCGGCCGGATGCGCTGTTTCCGTTGAACCTCGTGCTGGAAGAATTGTTCGTCAACGCGGTGCGGCATGGCGGCTGCGCGGGCATGCAAAATGCGGCCCATATTTCGCTCGCATGGGATGGCGCCGTGGCCGTCGAATTTGCCGGCCGCGGGCCGGCATTCGACCCGGGCGGCGCGCCCGCGCCCGATTTCGAAGCGCCGCTGGCCGAACGCCGCGCCGGCGGGTTGGGGTTGCATTTTGTGCGCCAGATCGCGCGCGATTTGGAATATCGCCGCGAGGGTGAGTGGAACCGTCTCTCCCTGCGGATCCCCGTCGAGCGGGAGGAAGCGAAAGGCTGAACGCAAGATGATTCAAGTGACAGAGGAAACACGCTCCGGCTGGTGGGTGGTCGCGGTGGCTGGACGCGCCGACGCGGAAGCCGCCGATCCGCTCGAAGACGCGCTGCGCGCCGCGCTGGAAAACCACGCGAAAGTGGCCGCCGATTTCAGCCGGCTGGATTACATTTCGAGCGCCGGCATCCGCGCCGTGCTGCAAGCCGCGCGCGCCGCGGAGGGGCGCGGCGCCGAATTCGCCGTCTGCTCGCTCAGCCCTCCCGCAAAAAAGGTTTTCGATATGAGCGGCCTGCATCATATTCTGAAGATCCTGGGAGAGCTGCCATGCTGACCATGCTGGAAGAAATCGTCCTGCTGGCGGTGGACGAGCACACCGGCCACCTGCGCTCCACGCGCGAATTCGGCACCGCTTACGCGCTGGTGGGCGCGGTGTTTTTCGATCTCGCGCTGCTGCGCAAAATCGATACCGATACCGAAGCCATCCATATCGTGGATCGCTCGCCCACCGGCAACGCCACGCTGGACCGCGCGCTGGCCGGCATGGCCGCCAAGCCGCAGCTCACCACGGTGCGCGACTGGATCGAAGAGATTTTCCATCGCCGCCAGGACCTGGAAGGCGAAGCGCTGGCGTCCTTGATCCGGCAGGGCATTCTGCGCCACGAAAAATCCAAGCTGCTGTGGATCATCGACGTGGAGCGCTTCCCGCTGGTCAACAATCGCCAGCAGCAACTCGTCACCTTGCGCCTGCGCGATGCCATTCTCTCCGACGGCATCCCCGATACGCGCGACATCATGTTAGTAAGCCTGGCCGAGCCCTGCGGATTACTGGGGTATGCGCTCAGCGATGCGCAGATTGAAGCGCGCCGCCAGCGCATTCAGACGCTCTGCAACCTGGAAACCATCAGCCGCAAGGTAACGGCGGCGATTGCCAACCTGGATGCCAGCATGCGCCAGACGATGGCGAAGATCGTGTAACGGTAGGGGCGGACCGGGGTGACCGGCGGGGGCCCTCGCCGGCCCTACTTACCCGGCTACTTACTTGGCACTTCCACGGTCAACTGCTGGCGCGCCTTGCGTCCGCGCGTGCCGGTGACCGTGAGGGTGTAAGTGGTGGTGGCCGCCGGAGCCACCCAAAACTGTCCGTTGGGAGCGCCGTGGAGGGTAGGGAAGACGGCCGGATCGATGGCGATCTCCTCGCCGTTCACATCGCTGAAAGAAAGCAGAAACACCGCGCGGCCGCCTTCCACGCGATGCTGCGCCACGCGGAACGAAGTGATGCGCGGGTAGGAGGCGACATCCGGTTTCACATTCAGAACGAAGGATTCCGATACGCGCCGCCCATCCTTCCCTTGGGCCGTCAAGGTGTAGCGGGTATCGGCGCGCGGCGCCACTTCCACGCAGCGATTGAGCGCTGGAGAAACGCCTTCCACGGGGGGAGCGATCTCTACGCTGCGCGCGTTCAGCACGCCGTAGCAAAGCACCGTGGAGCGGCCTTCGATGAGTTCTCCGTCGCGCGCGTAAAACTGCAAAATGCGCACGTCCGTGCCGCCGTAGGTCCTCTGAAAGGCGCGGCCGCGGGCGTTGGCTTCGGCGACGTCATCGGCGGACTCGGGCGGCTGGCGCGTTTCCATCCAGCGGCGCGCCGCCAGGTGCCGCGCCACGAAGACCCAGCCCAGATAGCAAACCACAATCACGGCCGCGGCGCACAGCTTCAACCGTACCCTGTACCACATAGCTATCTCCAGATTATAAGGGTGTGGATCATGATAAGGGTGTGGATCGTCTACCGCAGCGCAGCCGATTGGGGCTCTCCAATGAAGAACAGGGAACCCACTGACGGCAGCACCAGGTGGATGGTTGTGACCGGCTGACCGGCCGCTTCGCCGGGCGTCGCATCCCCCTTGGCCTGCTCGCCGGTATGCGGATTCCAGATGGCCGGCGCCTTCCGTCCGCGCAGCACCGCTTTCGTGGGAGTGGACGCGCCCACCCTTCACTTTGTGAATGTAAGTCAGTTGCGCCGTCGTATTCGGATCCCTTCCGCAGCGGGCCGATCGGCTGCCGGATATCCACGTCGCGCAGCGGCAACACCAGTTTCAAAGCGAAGTCCATCAGCCAGGAATGCACGGTGGGAAGAGAAATGGCTTGACCGCGGCTGCGTTCTTCTTGATGTAATACCAGAAGACGTAATACGGAGGCCATGGCCTCCTGCACTTCCTCATGGACACGCGCGAACCGGACCCCCGGAGCCCGATCCGGGAGAAAGCGGAAACTGCTCCCGCAAATCCGTTTTCACGACCCTCGCCACATCGCCGCAACGCTGCTGCTCGCCCAGGGGGTGCACCCGCGGTAACATCATGGAACTGCTCGACCATTCGACCATCAGCCTCACCATGAACCCGTACGGCATGTGCTCGAAGAGATGAAAAGGAAACCGCGCGCCAGACAGACGGGGTTTTCACTCCTAGGACGGGCGCAGTTGACGCTCCAGAAACAGCGAGGGCGGATATACTGGAATGGGAAGGTCACTTAAACTGATTTGGATACATTTGAAGATCCGACCCGTGAATTGCGGCCGGGATTGGTGGTCAGGTTTTCGCCTCGAGCTCCGTACTAATCCAATTCCGATAACAACCGCAGACATGGCCGGTCGAGGCTAAATTCCATGCCCGATCCAGTGTCCTCCAGTGTGGTTGTTTGCGAGACGATCTTGACCGAAGGTAGCGGCCTGTTGAGCGCGATTCGGATCATGAATACCCTCACGCTGCCAGCGGGGGCCAACTTTGCTCGTTTTTTTGTGCTCACGCAGGTTCATGCGCAACCGGGAGATTTTCAGCCGCACGTTTTGCGGGTCCGTATGGTCTTCCCCCAGGGAGACGGATGCGTAGAGGTTGCAAGCGCTTCAGAGTACAGGTTTTTCTACGGGCACAAGGTAGGCCCTGGCCCCGGAGGATTGAACCTAACCACCGAGTTCAATATTGACCTTAGGATGTTAGGACAACTTGGAACGTATTACCTTCAAGCGTTCTTGGATGGTCAGTATTTGAACCAATGCCCGCTTACGCTGAAGCGTTAAAAGCGTGCGCGGCGGTTGATTCCGGAATCGGGAGTAAAGATGGACCACCAGAACGGCTCTCGGCGAAGGCGAACGCTATACCAGCCAGGCTCGCCCGGAGTTGGTCGAACGAAAGCCCTCCACTGGTGTATTCCGAGATGTTCATCTCGACTTCATCGGCCAGGCTTTCGGCCGCGGGGTCGCCGGCTTTGTGAGCGTCCCAGGTTGCGGGGACGAACCAGTCCTCAAACCCTCCAAGGGAAATATCGCCAAAGAGGAATCTGGCGAGTTGCTCGCGGATTTCGGATGCGCTGACCATGGCAGACCTTCCCTTCACCAGTATACGCGCAGATCAATGGAAAATGCGTGAGATCTTCAACAGGGGAAGGTTCTCCGAGCGCGTAGAATCTGGCGAACTGCGAGCTGAGTCAAGCGGTCCAGGGAGGTCTTCGACCCCAGCATCAGGAACTGGATGCCCGGCACGCACTCCCAGGAATTGCGGTACTACGACGAGCAGAACAACCTTGTCGCGAAGACGCACCGGTACCTGCGACCAGACGGTACCCTAGCGGCGAGCGGGTTGGAAGATCCGAAACGGGTAGTGGAGGGATCGATCCTGTACATTCTGCGCCACCCGGAATCCGAGGCTTGAATCCTTCCAAAATTCCCGTGGCTGTCGAAATAGCTGTCAAATTGGCTTACGGCGGATTGGGCGGTTCAGAAGTCCTTCAAAATCTGGTGCGCCCGGAGGGACTCGAACCCCCGGCCTACTGGTTCGAAGCCAGCCGCTCTATCCAACTGAGCTACGGGCGCACTCCCTCGATCTTACCAGTCCTCAGGCTTCCGCCACCACCGGATTGCGCAGCTCGCCCAATCCCTCCACCCGCACCACCACTTCATCGCCCGGCTTCAGCCAGCGCGGCGGCTTGCGCGCGAAGCCCACTCCCGCCG
>Ga0181536_10007565_pt1 | contig 10635 bp, 11 predicted proteins | sample PEATcosm2014_Bin_41_FD_121105 | JGI IMG/M metagenome (GOLD analysis project Ga0181536, IMG submission 121105) | Peatland microbial communities from MTU Mesocosm Facility, Houghton, MI, USA - PEATcosm2014_Bin17_60_metaG | ecosystem: Environmental > Terrestrial > Soil > Wetlands > Peat | place...
AGCGGGAGTCTCTCGCGGTGACGGTGGGAGTCTCTCGCGGTGACGGTGGGAGTCTCTCGCGGTGACGGTGGGAGTCTCTCGCGGTGACGGTGGGAGTCGCTCGCGGTGACAGCGGGAGTCTCTCGCGGTGACGGTGGGAGTCGCTCGCGGTGACAGCGAGAGTCTCTCGCGGTGACGGTGGGAGGCACTCGCGATGACGGTGGGAGTCTCTCGGGGTGACAGTGGGAGTCTCTCGCGGTGACAGTGGGCTTCGCTCGCGGTGACAGGGACGGCGGCGCGGCGGACCCGCTCAGGCGTCCATCTTCAGCGCGGCGAGGAAGGCGGATTGCGGGATTTCCACTTTGCCGAACTGGCGCATCCGCTTTTTGCCTTCTTTCTGCTTCTCCAGCAGCTTCCGCTTACGGGTGATGTCGCCACCGTAGCATTTCGCGGTCACATCCTTCGATAACGCGCCAATCGTTTCGCGCGCGATCACCCGCCCGCCGATCGCCGCCTGAATCGCGATCTTGAACAATTGCCGCGGGATCAGGTCCTTCAACCGCCCGCAAATCGCCCGCCCGCGCGTCTCGGCCACCGCGCGATGGGCGATGAAACTCAACGCGTCGACCGGATCGTTGTTCACCAGGATCGAAATGCGGACGAGGTCGCCCTCGGCGTAACCATCCATCTGATAGTCAAAGCTGGCATAGCCGCGGGAGACCGATTTCAGCCGGTCGTAGAAATCAAACACGACCTCATTCAGCGGGATGCGATACACCACCATCGCGCGGTTGCCGACATAAGTGAGATCGACCTGGATGCCGCGCCGTTCCGTGCACAGTGCCAGGATCGAGCCCAGATACTCGTCGGGGACCATGATCGTCGCCTTGATCCATGGCTCTTCGATGTGATCGATCTGCGATGGGTCGGGCATATCGACCGGATTGTGCAATTCCATCACCTGCCCGTTGGTGCGATGGATGCGATAAACCACCGACGGCGCGGTGGCGATCAGATCGAGGTCGAATTCCCGGCTCAGCCGCTCCTGAATGATCTCCAGATGCAACAAGCCCAGGAAGCCGCAGCGAAAGCCGAAGCCGAGCGCGGCGGAGGTTTCGGGCTCGTAGTGAAAACTCGCGTCGTTCAGCCGCAGCTTGCCCAAACTGTCGCGGAGTTTCTCGAAGTCGTCGGCGTCGACCGGATACAGCCCGCACCAGACCACCGGGATCGACGGCTTGAACCCCGGCAGAGGCTCGGCCGCCGGCGTGCGGTCGTCGGTGATCGTGTCGCCGATATTGCAGTCGGCGACGGTTTTGATGGCGGCGGTGATATAGCCGATCTCGCCCGGCCCCAGGTCGTCGGTCGGCTCCATGCGCGGCGTGAATACACCGACCTGCTCGATCACATGGGAAGAACCCTTCGCCATCATGCGGATCTTTTGGCCGCGTTTCAGGCGGCCGTCCTTGATCCGCACCAGAATGACCACGCCCAGATACTGATCGTACCAACTGTCGACCAGCAGCGCCTTGAGCGGCGCGTTGGCGTCGCCTTTGGGCGGCGGCAGGCGATGCACCAGCGCCTCCAGCACGCCCTCGATGTTCAGGCCGGTCTTGGCGCTGATCTCCACCGCGTCGGAGGCGTCCAGCCCAATCACGTCCTCGATCTGCTGTTTCACCCGTTCCGGCTCGGCGGCGGGCAGGTCGATCTTATTGAGGATCGGCACGATCTCATGGTTCGCCTCGATCGCCTGGTAGACGTTGGCGAGGGTCTGCGCCTCCACCCCCTGGCTGGCGTCGACCACCAGCAACGAGCCCTCGCAGGCGGCGAGGCTGCGGCTGACCTCATAGGCGAAGTCGACGTGGCCCGGCGTGTCCATGAGGTTCAGCTCATAGGTCTCGCCGTTTTTCGCCTGGTACGACAGCCGCACGGTCTGCGCCTTGATCGTAATGCCGCGTTCCCGCTCCAGTTCCATGCTGTCGAGGACCTGGGGGGTCATCTCGCGGTCGGACAGGGCACCGGTGAACTGGATCAGCCGGTCGGCCAGGGTGGACTTCCCGTGGTCGATATGGGCGATGATCGCGAAGTTGCGGATGTGGTCGGTCGGCGTGTCGGTCATTGTCAGGGATCAGTGATCAGTTTTCAGGGGTCAGACGGTGACCCTCCGGCTGGCCCCTGATAGACGTTGTGCGCTGCGATGTCATCCATCGGATGGATAGTTGGCGTGGTACGTCTCGGTCAGCACCGCATCCAGCCGCCGTCCGGGCTGGTACGGCAGCATCTCCGGCGGCATCACCGCGTCCGGGTGCTGTCTCGGACAGGGCTCCGCCGCGCCGATCAGCTGGCGAACCGGGTAGCGGGCAGCCCAGATCGGCAATTCGTAATCCTCCGCCTCGTCGCCGACATGGGTTTCCCGGATTTTGCCGGAGGCTTGCGCGATTTCCATCATGATGAAGGTCGTCGCCTTGAATTCCTTGGCGTTCGGCGCGCGCAGCAGCTTCGAGCGGCCCGGATAGAAGCGGTCGATGAACCCGTCCATGGCGCGGCGCTTCGCGTCATCGCCCTCCACGAGGCGGGCGGTGCCGAACGCCATCACCGAGCGGTAATTCACCGAATGATGAAACCCGGACCGCGCCAGCACCAGCGCGTCCAGATGGGTGACGGTCACGCACACCGGGACCCCCGGCTTCTGGAACCGGATCATCCGGCTGGCGGAGGAGCCGTGCCAATACAGATGCTCGCCTTCGCGCCAGAACGCGGTCGGGGTGCAGAACGGCTGGCCGTCCATGACGTAGGCGATATGCGCGAGCAGGGCGCCGTCGAGGATGGCGTGGACGGTCGCCTTGTCGTAGTGGCCGCGTTGCGGGCGGCGGACCACCTTGTTGCGGCGGGTGACGGGGTAGCTATCGGACATTGGTGCTTCCAGGCGGACGGTGGAGCGCGGACTTAGCCGCGCCATACCACGCCGCCGAGGGCCAATAAAGCCGCGATCACCTGGACCAAGGCCCTGCCCACCAACAGTCGTGGCGGCGCTAGCGGGCGAAACGAGGCGGGGTCACGCCGGGGCTTGGCCGGGACCGAGTGCCGGCGAGACATCAGTTGTGCTGAAATCGTCGCCAACGAACAGGAACGGGGCCGCACGCGCTTTGGCCTGAGCATGGGGGCACGCACCGTCGAAATTCAGCCCATCACCTCGGCCGAGGCGCAGACGACGATTACGCCGTCCGCAACCGTCCCAGCCAGGCACCGGCACGGCGGCGGGCGCGCAGCAGCCTGCCAACACCACGCAGCCGCCGGTCGATGAACGCCCGCGTGTCGGCGTCGTCATCGCTGGTGTCACGCAGCCAGAACAGCAGCGTGGCCGCATAAACCGCCGTCAGGATCGCCCGTTTGGTGTACCAACTGAAATCCGCCGACCGGTCCCCCGCCGCGTGCCAGATCGCGTCCACCGTGCGGGCGGTGATCGCCGCCGCCGTGCGCGCGTTGCCCGGCAACGCCAGCACCGACATCGCTCGCCGGATCGCCTCCTTGTGCGGCCGGTTCATCGCCAGCCGCAGCGCGATGATCGCCCGGACCCGCGCGGTCGGCTTTGTCTCGGTCAATGCCGCGGCCGCCTCGGTCATGCGCCGGTCCGCGAGGTCGCAGAACACCGCGATCATGTCGGCCGCCCCGCCGGGGAACAGGATGGCAGCCTCGTCCTCAGGCAGGCCGGCGGAGGCGAGGCCAGCGCGCAGTGCCCGGACGGTCCAACCGTCGAATGGCACGTGCGGCAGCATCGCCTCGATCGCGGCGTCACGCTCGGGCAGGCGTTCGGGCGGGCTTATCATTGGCCGCCCCCCACCTGGGCCGCCTGCTGCTGCTGTTGCTGTTGCTGTTGCTGCTGGCGTTGTTCCTCCGCCGCGCGGTCCAGTTCCGCGGTGAAGCCGAAGTACCGGAAGTCGGTCACCCGCATCGGGTAGAGAATACCGTCCAGGTGATCGTTTTCGTGCTGCATGACCCGCGCGTGGAAGCGCGTGGCCTCGCCCTCGATCACGTTGCCGTCGCAATCGACGCCACGGTAGCGGATCCGCAGGGCGCGCGGCACGACGGCGCGCATCTCGGGGATCGACAGGCAGCCTTCCCAGTTCAGACCGATCTCCTCGCCGATCGGCTCGATCTCGGGGTTGATCAGCACCGTGTTGGGAACGCCCCGGCTGTTGGGATCGGCGCTGGCCCGCTCACCCGGGACGCGGAAGACGAACAAACGGAGGGGCACATAGACCTGCGGCCCGGCGAGGCCGACGCCGGGCGCGTCCTCCATCGTGTGCATCATGTCGGCGACGAGGCGGCGGATCTCCGGCGCGCCCGGGTCGGGGACGGGATCGCATTTTCGCAGCAGCACCGGGTTGCCCATGCGGGCGATTTTCAGGATGGCCATGCTTGTTCCCTGGATGCCGCTTCGCGTTGCCCAAACCGTCCGGCCAGACGAGGCGACGTCGCCGTCGCACCCTCGGCCGGGCCCCGGTTTGTGTCGCATCGTCCGGCTCTGGGCAAGTGTTTCTCACCGGGCAAAGCGCGGAGACCGCGATTGCCGGACGCGCGATCGTCCGCGCCGCGTTCCTGGCCGGGCGCGGTTTCAACGCGGCGGATCGGCCCGGGACAGACCGTCCCGGCCCGCCGGTGCGCCCCTTGAGGATTGACCCGATCCTTGTTGAACACAACGCGTCAGGGCCGGGGCAATGATGAAGCGATCCGAGGTAGCGGAGCACTGGGAAGCCAACGCCGATGCCTGGACACGGCACGTCCGCGCCGGATACGATATTTATCGGGATGCGCTCAACACGCCATCATTCCTGGCGATGCTGCCACCGATCACTGGGCTGAGCGGCCTGGATATCGGCTGTGGCGAAGGCACGAATACGCGGCGGCTCGCCCGCCTCGGCGCGAGACTGCACGCCGTGGATATCGCTCCGACGTTTATTCGGCACGCCCAGGCAACCGAGGCGGCCGGCAGCCAGTTATCGGGAGCATCGCCCGGCGACCGCCGCCATTGAACCGGCGGTGGGTTGCTCCTATCCTGGCGCCATATAAGGAGAGAAGTCCGTGACCATACCCGCGCCGGGGGCGATCGATTGCGACATTCACCCCGCTCTGCCCGGCACCCATGTTCTGTTGCCCTATCTGGACGATTACTGGCGCGCCCATGTTCAGATGCGCGGGCTGGAGCGGGACAACTACAACGCCGCGGCGTTTCCGGTGAACGCGCCGATCAATGCGCGGCCGGATTGGAAACCCGCCAAGGGCAATGCCGGCTGCGACTTCGATACGCTGCGCCGGCAGGCGCTGGACGGGTTCGGCAGCAAATACGCGATCTGTAACGTTCTGCATGGAGCCCAGGCGATCTTTAGTGAAGATTTGTCGGCGGCGTTTTGCCGGGCGATCAATGATTGGGTGGCGAAGGAATGGCTCGATCGCGACCCGCGGCTGCGCGCGTCGATCGTCGTGCCGATGCATAGTCCGGACCTCGCGGCGCGGGAGATCGAGCGTTGCGCGGCGGATCCGCGCTTCGTCCAGGTGCTGGTGTGGGAAATGCAGGAGATCCCTCTGGGCCGGCGGCAGCACTGGCCGATTTATCGCGTCGCCGAGCAACTCGACCTGCCCATCGGCATTCACGCCGGCAGTTCGTACCGGCATCCGCCGACCAATCTGGGGTGGCCGTCATACTACCTGGAAGATTACATTTCGTGGTCGACCGGGTTCGCCGGTGTGCTGAACAGTCTCATTTCGGAGGGTGTGTTCGTCGAATTCCCTCGCCTGAAGGTCGTGCTGATGGAGTCGGGCGTGACCTGGCTGCCGGCCTGGATGTGGCGCGCCAACAAAACCTGGCGCGGCGTGCGGGCGGAAGTGCCGTGGTTGGAGAAATCCCCCGCCGAATATGCGCGCGAACATGTCCGCGTGACGTCGCAACCGTTCGACGCGCCGCCCAACGCGGCGATGTTACGGAAAATCATCGAGGAAATCGACTGCGAGGACATGCTGTTGTTCTCCACCGACTATCCGCACTGGCATTTTGACGGCAACGATGCGCTGCCGGACGGATTGCCGGAGCATCTGATCCAGAAAATCCTCGTCGGCAACGCGATGAAGACTTACCCACGGTTGAGTGCATGATGCGCCCATCGTCACGGTCCAGTCTTATGCGTCATGGCCCAGTCTTATGCGTCATGGTCCAGTCTTATGCGTCATGGCCCAGTCTTATGCGTCATGGCCCAGTCTTATGCGTCATGGCCCAGTCTTATGCGTCATGGCCCAGTCTTATGCGTCATGGCCCAGTCTTATGCGTCATGGCCCGGCTCGTCCGGGCCATCCGATCCAGGCCTGTGCCGCGTCAGATGGCCCGGACGAGCCGGGCCATCTGACGATGAAACGACCGGGCCATGACGATGAAACGACGATGCCATGACGGAATTAATCTCAGGCCATGCCGGGGAGAGGCCTGCCCCCACCCGTATCGGCCAATCCGCATAACCAAGGAGCCAGTTCCATGAGCGCCACGGTCCAGGAGCCCAAAGTTCTGACCAATGACGATGCCATTCTCGGCTTCGTCGATTGCGACGTGCATCCTTACACGAAATCCCCGGCGGACCTCGACGCGTTCCTGCCGGAGCGCTGGCGGAAGTTGCGGCAATCGATCGGCAACCGCTCACGCTCGGCGTTCGTTGGCGCGCCGAACTATCCGCGGATGTCGCCGGGGACCGGGATGCGGATGGACGCCTGGCCCAAGGATGGCGGCCACCCCGGCTCCGATCTCGGTATGATGCGGGAACAATTGCTCGACGCGTTCGGGGTGTCGTTCGGCATGCTGATGCCGTTGCTCGGCCGTGGCGGGGACGAGCGGAATGTCGAGTTCGGCGCGGCGCTTTGCAGCGCGGCGAACGACTGGGAAGCGCAGGTCTGGTGCGACAATGAGCCGCGGTTGAAGGCGGCGATCCAGATCACCACGGAATACACCGAGGCCGCGATCAAGGAGATCGAGAAGCGCGCCGGCGATCGCCGTTTCACTCACGTGATGATCCCGCCGCGCGGGCTGGAGCCGTTGGGCCGCCGCCGCTACTGGCCGATCCTGGAAGCCTGCGCCGCCAACGGTTTTCCCATCGCGCTGCATCTGGGCGGCACCAGCGGCCATCCCTCGACCGGTGGCGGCTGGCCGTCGTTCTATCACGAGGAACACCCGTCCTATCCGCAATCGAAAGAAGCGCTGGTCACCAGCCTGGTGACCGAGGGCGTGTTCGAACACCTCCCCAACCTGCGCGTCGCTTTGGTAGAGGGCGGCTTCGCGTGGCTGCCCTCGCTGAGTTGGCGCCTCGACAAACACTTCCGTCGTTTGCGGGAGGAAGTGCCGCACCTGAAGCTGCTGCCGTCGGAATACATCAGGCGAAACATCTGGGTCACGACGCAGCCGATCGAGGAACCGGAACATCCCGAGGACCTGATCACGACCTGCGAATGGATCGGCTGGGATCGCATCATGTTCTCCACCGACTACCCGCACTGGGATCAGGACGATCCGCGCTACGCGTTCAAGGCGCAGGTGCCGGAGAAGGAAAAGCGCATGCTGTATCGTGAGAACGCGCTGTCCTTCTACAACCTGGCCGCCTAGGGGCGCGGCATGGCGCGTCACGTCGTCGCCACCGTGGGCGAGATTCCGCCCGGCGGCAAAAAAGTCGTGAACCCGGCGGGCCGCGAGATTTGCGTGTTCAACGTCAATGGCGAACATTACGCGCTGATCAATCGTTGCCCGCATGAGGGCGCGGCGCTCAGCTATGGCCACGTGCTCGGCTGCTTCGAGTCGAAGCGGCCGGGCGAATATCAGCTGACGCGGCAAGGAGAAATGCTGCGCTGCCCATGGCATGGTTGGGAATTCGATATCAAGACGGGTCAGTCCTGGTGCCACCCGGAAAGCGTCAAGGCGCGGACTTATAAGGTCGAGGTCGTTCCCGGCGCACTGCTGGCCAAAGGCCCGTTCGTGGCGGAAACCGTGCAAGTGACCGTCGACGGCGAATACGTCGTGGTCGAAGTCTGACAACAAGAGAGGAACCAGAACATGGCCGACAATCCCCGGCGTGAAGCAGGTCGCGCGATGCGGCGGAAATTGATGGGTGACGCGTATGCGAACAAGCTCGACAGTTCGGTCTATCGCGACCCGATCATGGAGAAATTCGCCGAGGTCACGCAGGAGACCATTTTCGGCACGTTATGGACGCGGCCCGGCCTCGATCTGAAAACGCGGGCGCTGATCTGCGTGATCTCGGACGCCGCCACCGGCCGCGATCCGGAGTTGAAGCTGCATCTGCGCTTCGCCCGCAATCAGGGCTGGACCGAGGACGAACTTTCGGAGGCGCTGCTGCACCTCACCGGTTATGTCGGGGCGCCGCTGGTACGGGAAGCGATGCTGACCGCGGTCGAGGTGTTCAAGGAACTCCGCGCGGAGACGTGATAGGCTCAGGACGCGCCATGACGGACTCGTTCCGCCATGGCGCTGTTCTTTGCGCGCCATCCCAACCATGCTTTGGCGAACTTGTGCTACAGGTAGGTTTCGCTATCGCATCTGTTTCGGGGGTCCGAATATCTGGGTTAATCCGTGGGTATCTGTGTGCATCTGTGTTCCCTTCTTGCTTGGACGGGTCGGCCAATGTCCGCGCCATGAGCGCGAAAGAAAGTCAAAACACAGATGCACACAGATACCCACGGATTAACACAGATAAGGCGAAAGCGATGGAACCTGTTCGGGTCATCGCGGCATGGTTGACCGTATGTCATCCGTTTCGTTGATTGATGTAACCAAACAACAAGAGGCCCCATGATGCGCGAATTCCAGGGCAAGACCGCTGTCGTCACCGGCGCCGCCTCCGGCATCGGACTGGGCATGGCGAAAGCGCTGGCCGGCGCGGGCATGAACCTCGCGCTATGCGACCTCCGCCCCGAGCCACTGGAACAGGCACGCCAGACGATCGAAGCCCTCGGCGTGAAGGCGATCGGCATCCCGACGGATGTATCCGATCCGGCATCGGTCGCCGCCGCGGGCCAGGCGATCCAGCGCGTGTTCGGCAAGTTGCACGTCTGCGTCAACAACGCCGGCGTCGCGATGCATGGCACGCCGGTGGAGCAGGTCAAACCCGAAGAGTGGAACTGGGTCATCGGCGTCAACGTCATGGGCGTGATCAATGGCATCCGCGGCTTCGTCCCGCTGATCCGCAGCCATGGCGAGGGCGGCCATGTCGTCAACACCGCCTCGATCTCCGGCTTTTTCCTGCGCGCGGGACGCAACCAGGGCGCCTACTCGATGACCAAATACGCCGTGGTCGGGTTATCCGAGGCGCTGGAACAGGAACTGACCGGCTCCGGCATCGGGATTTCCGTCCTCAGTCCCGGGGCGGTGCGGACGTCGATCTTCGAATCGGCGGCAACCCGGCCGGAGAAGTTTGGCGGGCCCTATCAACGCCCGGAACAAGAGGCGCTGCGCGGCGCGTTTTCCCCGGCGGCGCTCGACCCCGAGGCGGTGGGCCGGCGCGTGCTGCGAGCGATCCGCGACAATGAATTTTATGTGTTCACGCACACCGGCGAACGGGACGCGGTCGAGGCGCGGCATGCACGCATCCGCGCGGGGTTCGATCACGCGGAAGCGGTGAACCGCGAGGGGTGGTGAGCCAGACGCGGCGGGCGATTCGGTTGACTGAGACTGGTGATTTCATTGCCGGCAGGACCGGCCTGGCTCTCTGACGCCGCTCGATTGAGCACGCGTACGGTAGCGTTGCTTTCTTGGTTTGGCCCGCGCTTTGGTTGCCTCGGCGAGTGGGCCAACGTTCGCGATTGGCAAAGCGAAAGGATTCACCTGGGAGGACCAGAGGACCAGAGTAACAGAGAAGTGGGACAGACGATTTCGCGTTCATTCGGACGACTTCGGACCTGCGGTGTCACGGGACGCACGACGTCTCAATCCGAAGAACCTCTGTTCCTCTGGTCCTCTGGTCCTCCCAGATAAATCCTTGCTCACGCTTGCCCACCGCGTGGCCATCGGTTTGCCCACGGAACCCACATCCATCGCGGTCGCTTCCGCCGCTCTCACTCCGAGGCGGCCGCTCGGGCGCGATTAAGATCAAGCAGCCGGCTGAGGATTTCGTCATCCGACAGATCGGCGGGCCAGCCATACGCGGCGGCGACCGCTTCATCCAGGGCACGATGGAGATTGTCGAGCCAGGTGCCCTCAGGCGTGCCGCGGGTGTTGTAGAGGTTGGTCAAAGTGCGAGACTTCAGGATCGCGGCAGCCTTGGGATTGCGCGGGATGATGCGGTCCGGGTAGCCGGGGACCACTTCCGGGATGCGCTCGATCAGGTCGGGCGGGTTGAGCCAAAGGTCGCGCTTTTCCACCAACTCGCGCGCGGCGGCGGTGATGGACTGGACGTGAGGGCTGTCGCCGAAAGTCACGGCCGGAAGGTTGGGGACGAGGTTTTCCGGAAATGGGTAGGTCTCAAAACAAGTCTGATTATTGTATGTTGGGTGAGCCTGTCCGTAATTCTGTGTGCGGGGCATAATCCACGCCAAGGAGGCGTATTATGCCGAGCAGAGCCAAAAAGCTGGACCGCGCCGTATCCAATCTGCCCTCAATCCCGAAAGAGCTGG
>Ga0181536_10007566_pt1 | contig 10631 bp, 4 predicted proteins | sample PEATcosm2014_Bin_41_FD_121105 | JGI IMG/M metagenome (GOLD analysis project Ga0181536, IMG submission 121105) | Peatland microbial communities from MTU Mesocosm Facility, Houghton, MI, USA - PEATcosm2014_Bin17_60_metaG | ecosystem: Environmental > Terrestrial > Soil > Wetlands > Peat | place...
CGATTTCCGCGAAGGCAAGGTGACGTTGCCGGTGCTCGCCGCGTATCACGCGGGGGACGAGCCGGAGCGCATATTCTGGCGGCGGGCGATCGAGGATGGCGCCCAGGATGAGGGGGATCTCGACAGGGCGCTGCATTTGATGGCGGAGCGGGGGGCGATCGACGCGACGCTGGCGCGGGCGCAGGGATTCGCGCTCGCGGCGCGGGAGGCGCTGGTGGTGTTTCCCGACAGCCCGGTGCGGCGCATCCTGGCGGACGTCGCCGATTTCACCGTGAGCCGGGCGCGCTGAGCGCCCGCGAGCCGCTCCGCCGCCTGAGGGACGCGACCGGATCCGGCGTGCGATCGCCTGCCGGATCCCTCCCTCACGGGAACACGGGATTGGCCTTTTTCACCGCGGCCGGAGCCGGCAACGCCGCGCTGGACCAGCCGCCGCCGAGTGCCTCGATCAGCGCCACGCTCGCGACCAAACGGCTCTGCTGCACGGACAGCGCGGTCTGCTGGTCCGACAGCAGCAGCGTCTGTTCGGTGATCACGCTGGTGTAGGCGACCGTCCCGGCGCGGTAGGCGTTCAATGTGACCTCCACCGCGCGGCGCGCCGATTCGACGGCGATCGCCTCCGCCGCCGCCTGCTGTTCCAGGATGCGCAGGTTGGACAACGCGTCCTCCACCTGTTGGAACGCGGTCAGAACGGTCTGCCGATACACGGCGACATACTGGTCGTAGGTCGCGCGCGCCGCCGCCACCGCCGCCGGGCGGGCACCGCCGGAAAACAACGTCTCGGTTCCCGCCGCGCCCAGAGACCACACCCGGTCGGCGACGGTGAACAATCGGGACAGCGCGTTGCCCTCGAAGCCGCCCAGAGCCGACAGGGAAATTTCCGGGTAGTACGCGGCGATCTGCACGCCGATCAGCGCGTTCTCCTCCCGCATCTGCCGTTCCGCCGCGGCGATGTCGGGCCGGCGTTCCAGCAGCGCGGACGGCAGGCCGGGCGGCACCACCGGCACCACACTGGTCAACGGCGCCGGCGCGATGGTGAGTTCCGATGGCGCATGCCCGGTCAACATGGCGATGGCATGCTCATACTGCTGGCGCTGGACGCCGACGCCGACGAGCTGCGCCTCGGCCGACTGCAATTGTGCCCGCGCGGTCACCAGGTCGGCACTCGACGAGGTGCCGGCGTGATACTGGTTCTCGGTGATTTGCATCGCGCGCCGATAGGCGTCGACGGTTTCCCCCAGCAGTCGCGCCAACGAATCCTCGGCGCGAAGGTCAAAATAATCGGTCGCCAGCGTCGCCTGCGCCGACAATTTCGCATTCGCGAGGTCGGCCGCGCTGACCTGGGCGCCGGCGACGTTGCTCTCCACCTGACGCCGCTCGCGGCCCCACACGTCCAGATCCCAGGATGCGCTGCCGTTGATGCTGTACAGCGTGCTGGCACCGCGGCTGGGCTCCGGACCCGCCGAGCCACCACTTCCCGCGGTGCCGCGCGTGATGCCGCCGTTCAGCGTGGCCGTGGGAAACAGGCCGGCGCGCGCCTCCCCCACCAGAGCGACCGCATTGCGGTACTGCGCCTCGAACTGCTTCACGGTCTGGTTGGAGACCTCCACCATCCGTTCCAGGCGGTCCAGCTCCGGATCGTGGTACACCGACCACCAGGCGCCCTTGTCCACCTCGTCGCGCGGCGTACTGGGCTTCCAGCCGGCCAACTCCTTGAAACCGGGAGACGCCGGCGCATCGGGGCGCTGGTAGTCGGGTCCGACCATGCATCCGCTGGCGAACAGGCACAGGACCATGACGGCGGCCACCGGCGGACGCTTCATTCCGCCGCCCCCGGTGCCGGCGACAGGCCCGGAAACGCCCGCCGGAACCAGCGCCGTGCCCACAGGCGGAACCGATCGAGGTAAAGATACAGCACCGGCGTGGTGTACAGCGTCAGCAACTGGCTCAGCACCAGCCCGCCGACGATCGAAATGCCAAGCGGCCGGCGCAGCTCGCCGCCATCGCCAAAGCTCAGCGCCAAAGGCAGCGCACCCAGAATGGCGGCGCTGGTGGTCATCATGATCGGCCGGAACCGCAGCCGGCACGCCTCGAAGATCGCGTCGCGCGGATCCATCTCGTGCGTACGTTCCGCCTCCAACGCGAAGTCGATCATCAGGATGGCGTTCTTCTTGACGATGCCGATCAGCAGGATCACGCCGATCAGCGCGATGATGGTGAACTCGATGTCGAGCGCCCGCAGCGCCAGCAGCGCGCCCACACCGGCCGAGGGCAAGGTCGATATGATGGTGATCGGATGGATGTAACTCTCATACAGCACGCCCAGTACGATGTAGACGGCGATCAACGCGGCGGCGACCAGGATCAGTTCGCTGTTCCGCGTTTGCTGGTAGGTCAGAGCGGTGCCCGCGAACGTGCCATGGATGCTCGCCGGCATGCCGATCCGCCGCATCGCATCGGCGATCGCCGCGGTGGCGTCGCTGAGCGCCTTGCCTTCCGCCATGTTGAACGAAATCGTGGTGGCGACGAACAACCCCTGATGATTCACCGCGAGCGGCGTGTTGCCTGGACTGTATTTCGTGAACGAGGCCAGCGGCACCATCGTCTCCTTGCTGGTGCTGACGGCCGCGCCGGAGGAGGCACTGCCTTTGCCGGTATTGGCCAACGCGTTGGTCGATGCATTGCGCGCCGAACTGCTGGCGATGCTGGCCGCGGTGACCGTGGTGGTGCCGGGGGTTTTCGCCGTGGACGCCGCGACCGTGCCGATGACCGCATTGGTCGCCTCGGTGCCGCTCGCCGCTCCGCCCGTGGTGCTGACATAAATGTCCTTCAGGGTTTCAGGCGTCTGCCAATAGCGTGGTTCCACCTCCATGATGACATGATATTGATTCTGCGCGCTGTAGATGGTGGAGACCTGGCGCTGGCCAAACGCGTCATACAACGTGTTGTCGATCTGGCTCGCGCTGACACCAAGCCGGCTCGCGGTGGCCCGATCGATGACCAGGTCGGTCTCAAGACCTTTTTGCTGCTGATCGGAATTGACGTCGGTCAGTGCCGGGTCGTGTTCCAACTCGGCGACCAGTTTCGGCGCCCATTGGTACAGCGTCGCGGTGCTGTCGGCCTGCAAAGTATACTGATAGGCGGCGTTGCTTTGCCGGGCACCGGAGGTGAGGTCCTGAAGTGGCGCCAGGAACAACCGGGCGCCCGGCACTGAAGCGAGTTTACGGCGCAGCCCGGACATCACCTGCTCGATCCCGGCGCGCTCCGCCAGCGGTTTCAAGGCGACGAAGACCTGGCCGGTATTGGTCTGCCCGCCAGCTCCGCCGCTACCCTGACCGGTGAAGCCGACCACGCTCTGCACCGCGGGGTCGTGCTGCACGATATCCATCAATTGTCCCAGTTTCACCTGCATCGCCTGGAAGGAGATGCTCTGGTCGGCCTGCAGGCTGCCCCGCATCCGGCCGGTATCCTGTTCCGGAAACAGTCCTTTCGGGATGATCAGGTACAAAACGACGTTCAGCCCGACGGTGATCAGCAGCACCAGCATCACCAACCCGCCGTGCCGCAGCGACCAGGCCAGACTGCGCTCGTAAAGCGAGAGCACGCGGTCGAAAAAGGTGCGGGATTTCGGCCCGGCGCGGCGCGCCGCCGGCTTCAGCAACAGCGCGCACATCATGGGCGTCGTGGTGAGCGAAATCGCCAGCGACACCAGAATGGCGAGCGACAAGGTCACCGCGAACTCGCGGAACAGCCGGCCGACGAGCCCGCCCATCAGCAGGATCGGCAGGAACACCGCGATGAGCGATATGCTGATCGACAACACGGTGAACCCGACCTCGCGCGCGCCGCGCAGCGCGGCCTGCACACGGGGCATGCCGTCCTCGACGTGGCGGGAGATATTTTCCAGCACGACGATGGCGTCATCCACCACGAAGCCGGTGGCGACCGTCAACGCCATCAGCGACAGGTTGTCCAGGCTGTAGCCCAGCAAATACATCGTTCCGAACGTGCCGATAATCGAAACCGGTACCGCGATCGCCGGGATCAACGTCGCGCGGGCACTGCGCAGGAACAGGAACACCACGAGAGTTACCAGGCCGACCGCGATCAGCAGGGTCATCTCGGTGACCTTCAGGCTGGCGCGGATCGTCGTGGTGCGGTCGTTGGCGATCGTCAGGTCCATGTCGCTTGGCATCGCCGCCATCAGCTGTGGGATCGCCGCCTTCACGCTGTCGACCGTTTGAATGATGTTGGCGCCCGGCTGGCGGAAGACGATGACCAGCACCGCGGGCTTGCCGTTCGCTAGACCGGCGTTGCGCAGGTTCTCGACGGAATCCTGCACGTCCGCCACATCCGACAACCGCACCGCCGCGCCGTCGCGGTACGCCACCACCAACGGCTTGTAATCCACCGCGTGCGACGCCTGGTCGTTGGTATAGAGTTGGTAATGCAGCCCGTCGGCCTCGATGGCGCCCTTCGGGCTGTTGGCGTTGGCCGAGGCGAGGGCGGCTCGGACATCCTCCAGCCCGATCCCGTATTTGAACAGCGCCCTCGGGTTCAGCTCGACGCGGACCGCCGGCATCGCCGCGCCGCCGATGATCACCTGGCCGATGCCGGTGATCTGCGACAGACGTTGCGACAGCACATTGGTCGCGGAGTCGTACATCTGACCGCGGGTCAATGTCTTCGAAGTCAACGCCAGGATCAGGATCGGCGCATCGGCCGGATTGAACTTGCGATAGGTCGGATTGCTGCGCAGGCTGGACGGCAGGTCGGCCCGCGCGGCATTGATCGCCGCCTGCACGTCGCGCGCCGCGCCGTTGATGTCGCGATCCAACCCGAACTGCAGCGTCACGCGCGCCTGGCCGACGGAACTGGTCGAGGTCATCTCCGTGACGTCGGCGATCTGCCCGAGATGGCGTTCGAGCGGAGCGGCGACACTGGTCGCCACCGTATCGGGGCTGGCGCCGGGCAACGCCGCCATCACCGAAATGGTCGGGAAATCGACCTGCGGCAACGGCGAGACCGGCAGCTTGAAAAACGCGAAAATTCCCGCCAGCGCGATGCCGACGGTCAGCAGAGTGGTCGCGACCGGGCGGGCGATGAACGGGGCGGAGACGTTCACGTCGGCGCTCCGCCGGCGGGGCTGCCGCCTTCCCTCATCCGCCGGCCGGACAGCCGCACCGCCAGCCGGTCGAACAACAGATAGATCACCGGTGTTGTGAACAAGGTGAGCACCTGACTGACGATGAGGCCACCAACGATCGCCACGCCCAGCGGCCGCCGCAGTTCCGATCCGGTGCCGTTGCCCAGCATGAGCGGCAGCGCGCCGAGCAGGGCCGCCATCGTGGTCATCAGGATCGGCCGGAAGCGCAGCAGGCAGGCCTGATGGATCGCCTCGCGTGGCGACTTGCCGCCCTCGCGCTCCGCTTCCAGCGCGAAGTCGATCATCATGATGGCGTTTTTCTTGACGATACCGATCAGCAGAATGATGCCGATGACCGAAATGACGTCGATGTCGTCGCCGGCGATCAGCAGCGCCACCAGCGCGCCGGCGCCGGCCGAGGGCAAGGTCGATATGATGGTGATCGGATGAATGAAGCTCTCGTACAGCACGCCCAGTACGATGTAGACGGTGACGATCGCCGCCAGCACCAGCAGCAACTCATTCGACAGCGACGCCTCCAGCGCCTGGGCGGCGCCCTGGAACGCGGTCACGAAACTTTCCGGCAGCTGGATATCCTGCTCCGCCTGACGGATCGCGGTTACCGCCGCCCCCAGCGACGAACCCGCGGTCGTATCGAATGAAATCGTCGTCGCCGGGAACTGCCCGAGATGGCTGATCTGCAACGGCCCCGGCTTTTGTTCGATGCGAACGATGGAGGTGAGCGGCACCTGGCCGGTCGTGGAAGCGGCGGACGGCAGGCGAATCGCCGACAGCGCGTCGAGCGAGGTCTGCAACGCCGGATCGGCCTCCATGATCACGCGATACTGGTTCGATTGCGAATAGATCGTCGAGATGATGCGCTGGCCGAACAAATCGTACAGCGCGTTGTCCACCGTCGCGGGGGTGATGCCGAACCGCGCCGCCGTCTCCCGGTCGATCACCAGGTTCACGGTCAGTCCCTGCTGCTGCAGATCGCTGGCGACATTCGTCAGGTCGGGCAGTTGCTTCAGCCGATCCAGCAGTTTCGGCACCCACTCGTTGAACGCCGCCAGGTTCGGGTTCTCCAGCACGAACTGGTATTGCGTACGGCTGATCGCGGCGTCGATCGTCAGATCCTGCACCGGCTGCAAATACAGCGACACGCCGGGGACTTCCGCTGTCTCCTGCTGCAAACGGCGCCCGATCTGAGTGGCGTTCAGCGAGCGCTCGTCCTTCGGCTTCAGGTTGATCAGCATCCGGCCGCTGTTCAGCGTCATGTTGCTGCCGTCCACGCCGATGAACGAACTCACGCTGACGACATCGGGGTCTTTCAGGATCGCCGCCGCCAGCTCCTGCTGGTGCCGCGCCATCGCGCCGTACGACGTGGTTTGCGCCGCGACCGAAATCCCTTGGATCACCCCGGTATCCTGCACCGGAAAGAAGCCCTTCGGCACGACGATATACAGCAAGACCGTGACCACCATGGTGGCCAGGGCGATGAACAGCGTGAGCGGCTGATGCTCCAGCACCACATTCAGCGCGCGGTCGTAATGACGGATGACCCAGTTGAAACCACGTTCCGCTGTCAGATCGAAGCGGCTGCGCCGCGCATCGGGCCGGTGCCGCACCAGCCGGGCGCACATCATCGGCACCAGGGTCAGCGACACGACGGCCGAGATGACGATGGTCACCGACAAAGTGATGGCGAACTCATGGAACAACCGGCCGACCACATCGCCCATGAACAGCAGCGGAATCAGCACGGCGATCAGCGACACGGTCAGCGAAATGATCGTGAAGCCGATCTGCTCGCTGCCTTTCAGCGCGGCGTCGAGCGGCTCGTCGCCGGCTTCGACATAGCGGGAGATGTTCTCGATCATGACGATGGCGTCATCGACCACGAAGCCGGTGGAGATGGTCAGCGCCATCAGCGACAGGTTGTCCAGGCTGAAACCGAGCAGGTACATCACCGCCAGAGTGCCGACCAGCGACAGCGGCACGGACAGGCTGGGGATGATCGTCGCCGGCACATTGCGCAGAAAGACGAAGATCACCGCCACGACCAAAACGACCGCGAGGCCCAGTTCGAACTCAACGTCGCTGACCGAGGCACGGATGGTCGTCGTGCGGTCGGTCAGCACCGCGACATCCACCGCCGCCGGCAGGGTGGAGGTCAATTGCGGCAGCAGCGTCTTGATGGTGTCGACCACCTGGATGACGTTGGCTCCGGGCTGGCGCTGCACGTTCAGGATCACCGCCGGCGTGGTGTTGGCCCAGGCGTTGAGCCTGGTGTTTTCCGCGCCGTTGACGACGGTGGCCACGTCCTTCAACCGCACTGGGTTGCCGTTGCGGTAGGCGATCACCAGGTTGAGATAATCCTGGGGATTGCTGATCTGGTCGTTGGCGTTGATCGTCGATGCCTGCGCCGGGCCGTCGAAATTGCCCTTCGGCGTGTTGACGTTGGCATTGCCGAGCGTGGTGCGCAGATCGTCGATGTTCAGCCCATAGGCGGCCAGCGCCCGAGGATTGATTTGCACGCGCACGGCCGGCCGCTGGCCGCCGCTGATGCTGACCAGGCCAACGCCAGGCTGCTGCGAAATCTTCTGGGCCAGCCGTGTGTCGCCCATATCCTCGACATCGGTCAGCGGCAGCGTTTTCGAGGTCAGCGCCAACGTCATGATCGGCGCATCCGCCGGGTTGACCTTGGCGTAAATCGGTGGCGCCGGCAGATCGGCCGGCAGCAGGTTGCCCGCCGCGTTGATCGCCGCCTGCACTTCCTGCTCGGCGATGTCCAGACTGATATCCAGGCTGAACTGCAAGGTGATCACCGACGCCCCGGCCGAACTGGTCGAGAACATCTGGTTCAAACTCGGCATCTGGCCGAACTGCACCTCGAGCGGCGAGGTGACCGAGGAGGTCATGACCTCGGGACTGGCGCCCGGATAGAAGGTCTGCACCTGGATGGTCGGATAATCGACCTCGGGCAAGGCGGAGATCGGCAGGAAGCGATATGCGACGATGCCGACCAGCATGATGGCGGCCATCAGCAGCGTGGTCGCGACCGGCCGCAGAATGAAGGGGCGGGACGGGCTCATGCCAACCGCTCTGATCGGCGACCCGTGTCATGCCGGATACGGGCTGAACAAGGCAGCTTGCGGTACACGGTGCCGCCGCCCCACATCGTCATGGCCCGGCTCGGCCGGGCCATCTGGAACAGCACCGTGCGGTGCCGGGTGGCCCGGCCGAGCCGGGCCATGACGATGACAGGACTGTGCGGCGCTCCCGGTGGCTGCCGGCCTTCGTTTGCTCCAGCCGCGCGCCGTCGGTCATTGCGCTTGCGACGGACGCTGTTGACCGTGCGGGCGGCTTGGTTGCTGCCCCGGTTCCGACGTCTGATCAGGCGCCCCGCCCGCTTGGGCCGGCTGACCCTGTCCCCGACCCTGACCCGGCCCCTGCCCTGTCGCGCGCCGGTTATCGTTCCCTTGGGCGTTCCCCTGGCCGCTCCCCGAGCCGTTGCCTTGGCCATTGCCCTGGCCCTTCCCCTGGCCAGGGGGCGGCACGATCACCGGTGCGCCATCACGCAGCCGGTCGGTGCCGTCGGTCACGACCTTCTCACCAACCTGCAATCCCGACAGCACCGCCATGAAGCCGCCGTCGGCCGGCCCGACCTTCACCGGGCGCACCGAGACCGTGTTGTTGGCGTTGATGACATAGACATAGGTGCCCGGCTCGCCACGCTGCACCGCCGGGATCGGCACCCGGATCGTGTCTTGCATGGTGTTCACCAGCAGGCGAGCATTCACGAACTGGTTCGGGTACAGCAGCTCATCCGGATTGTCGAACAAAGCGCGCAACTTCACGGTGCCGGTGGTGGTGTCGATCTGGTTGTCCATGGTGCCGAGCCGCCCGGTCGCCAGCAGCCGCGTATTGGCCCGGTCATAGGCCTCGACGCTCAAGGTGGCGCCGGAGCGGACCTGCTGGATGATGTCGGGCAGATTGTCCTCCGGCACCGCGAACAATACCGAAATCGGTTGCATCTGGGTGATCACGACGATGCCCGTGGTGCTGCTGGCCTGGATATAGTTGCCGGGATCGACCTGGCGCAGCCCGACCTGTCCGTCGATCGGCGATACAATGTGGCAATACGCCAGGTTGAGTTTCGCGTTGTCCACCGTCCCCTGGTCGGTCTGCACCGTGCCGGTGTACTGCGCCACCAGGTAGCGCTGGTCGTCCAGTTGCTGCTGTGCGATCGAATCCTGCCGGCCCAGGGTCTGGTAGCGCTGCAGATCGGTCTTCGCCTGCTCCGACAGACCCTGGTCATGCGCCAGGGTGCCCTGCGACTGCTCCAGAGCCGCCTGGTAAGGCCGCGGATCGATTTGCGCCAGGAAGTCACCCTTCCTGACCACCTGGCCTTCCTTGAACCCGACATCGGTCAGTTGACCGCTGATCTGGGTCAACACCGTCACCGTATCGAGCGATGTCACGGTGCCGAGCTCGTTCAGCATGATTCGGATGTTGCCTTTATCGACGGTGGCGGCTCCGACCGGCTGCGGCGGCGTATACGCGGCACGCCCGGGACCGCCGCGCGCGGCCCCCTGCGTCGCGTGTTTGGTCCACAAATACCAGCCAGCCCCCAGACCGGCGGCGAGCAGGATGATCAAAATGATCAGCCCGCGCAGCCGAGAGCGGCCGGTGACCCGGGTTTCACGCGATAGTGGACCCGGTGCGACATGCGGTTCCGGCCGGTCGACGCGCTCATCCATGGGCTGTCGTCATACTCCGCGGGTTGATCTCGAGGCGCGTTGGAAGCTCGAACGGCCACCATGCCATAAAGTGCCGCCCATCGTCACGGCAACCCTTGCACGCCCCCGGGTTACGGATTTGTGTGCTTTGTTACAAAGTGGATATCGGTCCGCGGCGGGCGTCTGGCCTGTTCCATGCCTGACTGGGCTCCCGCCAGACGGCGCTGGTTCGCCGAGCCATTGTCCGAAGTAAGCCCGTGCCCGGGGCGAAATTCGTCTCCTCCGCCAGCCCGTCCCATGTCATCCGGCGCTACTCAAGATCCCCGATCCGCTCCAGGAAGCGCGCTTTGCGCGCGTGCCGTTCCCGGATCTCGACGACACGGCGGGCGAAATCCGGCAACGCATCGCGCTCCTCCGCCACCGCCCGGAGGTCCAGGCGCCATGAATGTCGATCATGTAGTTCCATTGGGTCGGCCTGATTTCGGGCAGGAAGCGCGGCTTCAGGACCTCGCGAATGAAGGTTTCGCAGGCGCTGATGATCGCGAGCTTTTCCTGGGCGTCCGGTACCGCCGGCCGAGGGCTTCGGCGGGACAGTTGCCAGACCTTTTGTCTTTTTCGGGCCATACCATCGATCCCCGCCGGGTAATACCAACCCGCTGAAAGTGTGACTCTCACCCCATCACGTCATGGCCCGGCTCGTCCGGGCCACCTGTTCAAGCACGGTGCGGCGATAGGTGGCCCGGACG
>Ga0181536_10007570_pt1 | contig 10625 bp, 5 predicted proteins | sample PEATcosm2014_Bin_41_FD_121105 | JGI IMG/M metagenome (GOLD analysis project Ga0181536, IMG submission 121105) | Peatland microbial communities from MTU Mesocosm Facility, Houghton, MI, USA - PEATcosm2014_Bin17_60_metaG | ecosystem: Environmental > Terrestrial > Soil > Wetlands > Peat | place...
CATGTGCGGCGGGATCAGTTCGCGCAGCTTCTCCACCATCGCCCGGCCGCGCGATTCGGCGCGGTCGCGATGCACCAGCATGGAGAGCGCGTCGACCGGCTCGCCGTTGACCAGGATCGACATCTTGACGAGGTCGCCGGCGCGATAGTCGGTGAGCTGGTAGTCGAACGAGGCGTAGCCCTTGGAGATCGATTTCAGCCGGTCGTAGAAGTCGAAGACGACTTCGTTGAGCGGCAGGTCGTAGACCACCATCGCCCGCTTGCCGACGTAGTTGAGGTCGACCTGCGCGCCGCGCCGGTCCTGGCAGAGCTTGAGGACGGCGCCGAGATAATCGTCGGGCGTCAAAATCGTCGCCTTGATCCACGGCTCCTGGATTTCCGCGATGCGCACGACATCGGGCATGTCGGCGGGATTGTGCAGCTCGATCGTCGTCTTGTCGGTCAGCGCGATGCGATAGATCACCGACGGCGCGGTGGCGATGAGGTCGAGATTGAACTCGCGCTCCAGCCTCTCCTCGATGATCTCGAGGTGCAGAAGCCCGAGGAAGCCGCAGCGGAAGCCGAAGCCGAGCGCGGCGGAAGTCTCCATCTCGTAGGAGAAGCTGGCGTCGTTGAGCTTGAGCCTGCCCATCGCCGCGCGCAACGCCTCGAAGTCGGCGGCGTCGGCGGGGAAGAGCCCGCAGAACACCACCTGCTGCGCCGGCTTGAACCCCGGCAGGGCCTCTGGCGTTGGGCGCTTGTCGTCAGTGATGGTGTCGCCGACGCGGGTGTCGGCGACCTGCTTGATCTGCGCGGTGATATAGCCGATCTCGCCGGGGCCGAGCTCGGCGACCTCGGTCATCTTGGGGCGGAAGACGCCGATGCGATCGACGTCGTAATGCGCGTCCGCGCCCATCATGCGGATGCGCATGCCCTTCTTGAACACGCCGTCGATGACGCGCACCAGCACCACGACGCCGAGATAGGCGTCGTACCAAGAATCGACCAGCAGCGCCTTCAACGGCGCCGTCTCGTCGCCCTTGGGCGGCGGCAGGCGGTGGACGATCGCCTCCAGCACGAGATCGACGTTGAGGCCGGTCTTGGCCGAGATCGGCACCGCCTGCGACGCGTCGAGGCCGATGACGTCCTCGATCTGCTGCTTGATGCGCTCGGGCTCGGCGGCGGGCAGGTCGATCTTGTTGAGCACCGGCACGATCTCGTGGCCGGCGTCGAGGGCGTGGTAGACGTTGGCGAGCGTCTGCGCCTCGACCCCCTGGCTGGCGTCGACCACCAAGAGCGAGCCCTCGCAGGCGGCGAGCGAGCGCGACACCTCGTAGGCGAAGTCGACGTGGCCGGGCGTGTCCATCAGGTTGAGGATGTAGGTCTGGCCGTCCTTGGCCTGGTATTCGAGGCGCACCGTCTGCGCCTTGATGGTGATGCCGCGCTCGCGCTCGATGTCCATCGAATCGAGCACCTGCTCGACCATGTCGCGCGCCGCCACCGTCCCCGTCTCCTGAATCAGCCGGTCGGCGAGCGTCGACTTGCCGTGGTCGATATGGGCGACGATGGCGAAGTTGCGGATGTTCGAGATGGGGTGGGTGGTCATGTCGGTCGGGGGGATAGCAGGGCGGGCGCGCGAAGGGAACCGGATTGCGACTGTCGGGGTTTCGTTCTACGTCTGTTCTCGCGACGATCAGTTTGGGTCGCCGCTCGGCATGCGTGGACCCGCGGCGAGCAGGCGGCGAGCCCGATCGAACTCGCCGTTGGTCGGCTCAGTCGCCGCTCTCGGATTTTGCCGAGCCCGCGATCGTGGCGTCCGGCTTCAAACGGGCATTGGCGATTCGAACCTGATCGCCGTCCGCAATGCCGTCCGGGGGCGCGGCGATGACCCGGTCGTCGGCTTGAAGGCCCGCCCCGATCTCGATTTCGCTCCCCAAGTCTCGCGCGATCGTCACCGTCTTGAACAAGACGCGGTCGTTCGGATCGACCGTCGCGATGCGCAGCCCGGCCTGATCGAAAATGAGCGCGCTGACGGGAATGCGAAACGATCCGGCGTCGCCGGCGAGATCGGCAAGCACGTTGGCGTAACCGCCCGGCATCAGTTCGCCGCCGGCATTGTCCACCGTGAGCTGCATATGCGTCGTGCCGGACCCGATATCGACCGAGCGCGCGGAGGCTTCGACGACCGCGGGGAAGGCGCGGCCGGGATATTCGGGCACGGTGACGGTCGCTTTGTCTCCGATCCGGATCGCCGGCGCGTAGTTTTGCGGAACATTGATGGAAACGCGAAGCTTGTGCACGTCCGATATGACGAACATCGCGAGCCCGGCGCTCGAGCCCGCGCTGATCAGCGCGCCGACGTCGGTATTGCGCTCGGTCACGACGCCGTCGAACGGCGCGGCGACATTCTTATAGGCGGCCAGAACCTGCAGGCGTTCGACATTGGCTTCGCTGGAATGGACCGCGGCCTGCTTGTTGGCGAGGTCGGCCGCGCGCTGATCGACTTCCTGCTGGGAAACGGCGTTCGAGGCCAGCAGGCTGCGCCCGCGCCCCAGCGTGACCTCCGAGAGTTTGGCGCTGGCCTGAGCGCTGGTCAGATCGGCGCGCGCCTGCAGCAACTGCTGGTCGAGGTCCGGCGCCTCGATCTCGGCGAGCGTCTGTCCGGCCTTGACCGAGGCGCCGATTTCGACCTTCCAGTCCTTCACATATCCGCTGACCCGCGCGTAAATCGGCGCGCGTAGATTGGCTTCGAGACGGCCGGGCAATTTCAGGCTCGCCACGCCGGGCTTTGCGTTCAGCGCAATGATCGCCACCGTTGGAATCGCCTGGGCCTCCGTCCATTCTTGCAATCTCGCGCTGCTCTCGTCGCGCGCGCCAATGCCGGTGACGACGAGGACCACGACGCCGACGCTTGCGACGATTCCCGCGGCGCCGAGCTTGCCCTTGAAGCCGCGTCGGGCGGTGGGATCAGACATGCTGCAGGGACTCCGACGGCTCAGGATTCGTCTTTGGCCCGCGCTTATGCACCAGACTGAAGACGACGGGAACGAAAACCAGCGTGGCGATCGTCGCGAAGATCAGGCCGCCGACGACGGCGCGGCCCAGCGGGGCATTCTGCTCGCCCCCTTCGCCGAGCGCCAGCGCCATCGGCGCCATGCCGATGATCATCGCCAAGGCGGTCATGACCACCGGTCGGAAACGCACGAAGCCGGCCTCGAGCGCCGCGGCGACGGGATCGCCGAGCGCCGCGAACCGTTCGCGCGCGAAACTGATGACGAGCACGCTGTTGGCCGTGGCGACTCCCATGCACATGATCGCGCCTGTCAAGGCGGGCACCGATAGGGTGGTTTGGCTGACGAACAGCATCCAGACAATGCCCGCCAGACCGGCCGGCAGCGCCGTGACGATCACGAAAGGATCGGCCCAGGACTGGAAATTGACGACGATGAGCAGATAAATCAACACGATTGCGCCGATCAAGCCGAACAACAGGCCGGAAAAGGCGCTGTTCATCGTCTGGACCTGTCCCAGCATCACGACCGAACTGCCTTTGGCGACGTTTTCCGCGGTTTCATCGATCAGTTTGCGAATGTCCTGCGCCACCGCGCCCAGATCGCGTCCTTGCGGCGTCGCGTATATCTGTACGATCGGCAGGATGTTATATTGAGAGACTACCGCATTGCCGGTCGTTCGGGTGATCTTGGCGACGCCGCCCAGAATCGGCAAGGTTGGCGCGCCCGCCGCCGAGATCGGGACCGTCTGCAATGCGGCCAAGGAATCGAGCTGGTATTGCGGCGTCTGCATCACGATCGGATAGGAAACGCCATTGTCGGGGTTGAGCCAATAGGTTGGGGCGACCTGGCCGCTGCCGGCCAAATTGACGAGAAGGGCGTTGGTCACGTCGCGCTCGGTCAGGCCGACATATTGGGCGCGCGTGCGATCGACGTCGACGTTCAGGGTCGGATTGGCGGGCGATTGCTGAATGCGCGCGTCGGCGACGCCGGGAATATGGCGGATGCGCCGCAGCAGCAGGTTGGCGTAATCGAAATTGGCGGCCAGGTTCGCGCCGGAGATTTGCACATCGATCGGCGCCGGCGCGCCGAAATTGAGTATCTGGCTGACGATGTCGGCCGGCAGAAATGCAAAAACGACGCCCGGAAATCGGCGCGGCAGTTCTTCGCGCAACACGCGCACATAGTCCTGGGTCGGACGGTGACGCCAGATCAGCTTGATCTGGACGTCGCCGTCCTGCGAGCCCATGACGCCGGTATTGTTGTAGGCCAGATTAATGCCGCTGATCGGCATGCCGATATTGTCGACCAATGCGCCGAGCTCCTCGCGCGGAATGGTCGCTCGGATCGCCTTCTCGATTTCAGCGAACTGACTGGCGCTTTCCTCGACGCGCAGGCCGACGCGCAGGCGCGCATGCATGAGGATCTGGCCGGTGTCCACGGAGGGAAAGAAGTTCTTGCCGAGATAAGGCGTCAGCAAGAAAGAAGCGACGACGAAAGCGAGAAAGCCGACGACGAAGACCGAGCGGCGGCTCATCGCCAATTCGAGAATGCTGCGATAGCCCTCCCGGATATGCTCGAAGCCCGCCTCGAAGCCGCGCTGGAACCGGACCAGAGGATTGCGCGAGGAGGCGCGCGCGCCTTCTCCGTGCGAATGTGCGGCATGCGGCTTCAAGAGATAGTTGGCCATCGTCGGCACCAGCGTGCGCGAAAGGAAGAAGGAGCAAATCATGGCGAACATGACCGCTTCCGCCATCGGCACGAATAGAAAGCGTGCGACGCCGTCCAGGAAGAACATCGGCACGAAGACGATGCAGATGCACAGAAGCGAAACGAAGGCGGGCGTCACGATCTGGCGGGCGCCGTCCATGATCGCCGTTTCGACGTCCTTGCCATGCTCGAGATGCCAATTGATGTTCTCGATGGTCACCGTGGCGTCGTCGACCAGAATGCCGACCGCCAGCGCGAGGCCGCCGAGCGTCATGATGTTCAGTGTTTCGCCCATCGCCGACAGCGCGATGATGGAGCCCAGCACCGCGAGCGGGATCGATGTCGCGATGATCAGGGTCGAGCGCCAAGAGCCGAGGAACAGCAGGATCATCAGGCTGGTCAGCGCCGCGGCGATAGCGCCTTCGCGCGCTACGGCCGCGATCGCGCCCCGCACGAACAGCGATTGATCGCCGAGCAAGGCGATCGTCAGATTTGGCGGCAGAGCCGCCGTCAAATCGGCAAGCCGCTGCTTGACGCCGTCGATGATCGCCAGAGTGGATGCCGATCCGTTCTTGAGGACCTGCAGCAGCACGGAGCGATTGCCGTCGACATGGACAATATTGGTCTGCGGCGGATTGCCGTCTCGCACTTGCGCGACGTCGCGCACATAGACCATCGCCCCATTGACCGTCTTGATCGGCAGGTCGCCGAGCTCCGCCAGCTTAGAGGGCGCGTTATTGAGCTGGACCGCATATTCGAAGGCGCCGATCTTCTGCGAGCCGACCGGCGTAATCAGGTTCTGGGCGGCCAATGAATTGGCGACGTCCTGGGCCGAGAGACCTCTCGCCTGCAGCGCGGCTGGATTGAGATCGATCTGCACCTGGCGCGATTTGCCGCCGAACGGATAGGGAATCGCGGCGCCCGGCACGGTGACCAGCGGGGTGCGCACTTGATTGACGCCGATATCCGCCAAATTCTGCTCCGTGAGGCCCTCGCCTGATAGGGCGACCAGCAGGATCGGCACGGTGGAGGCGTTGTAGTTGAGGATCAGCGGCGGCGTCGCGCCGGGCGGCATCTGTTTGATGAGGGTCTGCGAAATCGCGGTGACCTGGGCGTTGGCGGTGCGAATGTCCACGTTCGACTGGAAGAATATCTTGATGACGCCGAACCCATTGTATGAATTGGCCTCGATATGCTCGATGTCGTTGACGGTGGTCGTCAGGGCGCGCTGGAACGGCGTCGTAATGCGCCCGGACATCTGGTCGGGCGGCAATCCGGTATACTGCCAGACCACGCTGATGACGGGGATCCGGATGTCGGGGAAGATGTCGGTCGGGGTTCTCAACGCGGCGAGCGGGCCGATGATCAGGATCAACAGCGCGAGCACGACGAACGTGTAGGGTCGGGTCAACGCAATGCGAACAAGGGCGATCATCGACAGGGCGTCTCGGTCAGCGCGAAGGAGGATTTGTCGGGCGAGGCGATTTGGTGCAGGCGTACCAGAATTGCCAGGGTGTCCGCCATCACTTTCGAAGGTCTGGCTCCGGCTCCGGCGCGTGCGAAGGCTCGAGGCCCCGCGAGGCGGGGGCGGCGCTCCGAATTAGCGGATTGACCCCACCGTTGGAAGCGAGACAGTTCTTCGCGCTCCCCAACGTCCAACCGGTGCACGCCGACCTGCTCGCGGGGATGGAAAAGCGGCCGATGGGGCAAGCGGCGAGCCGAGTGTCCCGCAAATCATCGATTCCGTCCGATTGAGGCCTCGCTCCGGTCGGCGCCGCGAATGGCGTCCGCGCGCTTGCTAAGTTCGTCGGCCATCCCCTAGGTTGGCCCGCGGCGCGGCGCCATCGCGTCCATTCGGGGGCTTCATGGGCCACATCAACTACCAATGCCTGCGCGGCAAGGTCCACGCCTACGCGCAGGCGCAGCCGGCGACCAATCCGCATCTGTGGGCGATTCTCGAGGCGGACGGCCGACAATGGTTCGCCACAATCAACGTGCGCTCCGACAAGGACGCGCCGGGCGAGCCGGTCGGCAAGTCCTATCTCTATTACTATATCGACCACGACTTTTCCCACCCGATCGCGCCTTCGGTGCTGGCGCGCCCGCTGGGGCTCACCCAGGTCGAGCGCTCCTACGCGGCCGGCGCGATCGATTTCCAGCGCGGCAATCTGTTCAATCCCAACGCCATGCGCATCCTGCCGCCCGAGGGCGCGGGCGACGACGGGCTGGTGCACCGGCTGAGCGCGATGCTGCAAGTGGCCAAGGCGCAGGACTGCGACGTGTTCTTCTACGGCAACGCCTTCGCCAAGGATAACCCGCACCAGACCGACGCGGCGTTCGGCTACACCCCCGACACGCCCTTCGGCCTCGACAACGTCCACATGGCGCAGGGCGACCCGCGCGCGCTCGACGTCCGCCTGCACGAGAACGGCGTCTGGCACGACGGCGCCTGCTTCATCTGGGACGCGCGCGCCCGGCGCATGAGCGCGATCTTCCTCGCCTTTCAGAGCCAGGCCTGGCACACCAACGACATCGGCGATCTCATCTACGGCGCGACCGGCTGCGAAGCGCCGCTCTACGACTTCGCGCCGAACGGCTTTACGCCGCTGCCGGCGCCCAAGCGCGCCGCCGAAATCACCTCGGCCCATCGCGCCCCCGACGGAACCGGCGCGGTCGTCGTCGCCAACATGACCGCCCAGGCGCTCGATCTGACGAATTGGCGCCTGCTCGTCGACGCCGAAAAGACCTATCCCCTCCCCGCGACCCAATTGCCGCCCGGCCATCCCTTGAGCGCGGCGCTGCCGGCGGGCGCTTTGTGCGACGAAGGCGGCCTCGTCACGCTCATCGACGCCGCCAATCTTCGCGTCGACGGGGTCGCCTATCTCGGCGGCGACGCGAAGGCGGGGTGGAGCACCAGCTTCGCCTGAGAAGCGCGCCCGGCGCTTCGCGCCCTGCCGACTTTCGTCGGGACCTTGGGCTGTTGCGCCGCGAAAAGTCCTATGTTACGCAACCGCGCCCTGGGCTTCGGGCGGCTTCGACGGATCAATGGCGAATTCGCGTGGGGATCGACGACGCTCTGGTCACGGCGTCGATCGCGACGCCGAGCCTTGCGAAAGAGCAGTGAATTGGCTGTACAGGACGACATCGTTTCGGGAGTGGCGGGGCGCTACGCGTCGGCGCTGTTCTCTCTGGCCCGGGACGCCCGGGACACCGAGGGAATCGCCAGCGCCCTGGCGACCTTCGACCGCATGATCGCCGAAAGCGCGGATCTGCAACGCCTCGTGCGCAGCCCGGTGTTTTCGGCCGCCGAGCAGCTCAAGGCGCTCGACGCCCTTCTCGAAAAGGCCGGCGTGACCGGCATCGCCGCCAATTTCATCAAGCTGGTCGCCGCCAAGCGCCGCCTGTTCGCCATTCGCGACATGATCGCCGCATACGGCAAGCTCTTCGACGCCTTCCGCGGCGTGACGCGCGCGGAAGTCACCAGCGCCGCGCCGCTCACGGAAGCGAACGAAGCGGCGCTGAAGGAAGCGCTGCGCGCCGCCTCCGGCGGCCGCCAGGTCGACCTTGCCGCCAGGGTCGATCCCTCGATCATCGGCGGGCTCGTCGTCAAGCTCGGTTCGCGCATGGTCGACGGCTCGCTCAAGACCAAGCTCAACGCCATTCGCACACGCATGAAAGAGGTCGGCTGATGGATATCCGCGCCGCAGAGATTTCCTCCATTCTCAAGAGCCAAATCGCCAATTTCGGCGCCGAAGCCGAAGTCACCGAGGTGGGCCAGGTGCTGTCTGTGGGCGATGGCATCGCCCGCGCCTACGGCCTCGACAAGGTTCAGGCCGGCGAAATGGTCGAGTTCGAGAACGGCACGCGCGGCATGGCGCTCAATCTCGAGAGCGACAACGTCGGCATCGTCATTTTCGGCTCCGATCGAGAGATCAAGGAAGGTCAGACGGTCAAGCGGACGGGCGCCATCGTCGACGTCCCCGTCGGCAAGGAGCTGCTCGGGCGCGTCGTCGACGCGCTCGGCAATCCGATCGACGGCAAGGGCCCGATCAACGCCGCAACACGCGCGCGCGTCGACGTGAAGGCCCCCGGCATCATTCCGCGCCGCTCGGTGAACGAGCCGATGGCGACCGGCCTCAAGGCGATCGACGCGCTGATCCCGATCGGCCGCGGCCAGCGCGAGCTGATCATCGGCGACCGCCAGACCGGCAAGACCGCGATCGCGCTCGACACCATCCTCAACCAGAAGGCGCTCAATCAGAGCGGCGACGAGAACCAGAAGCTCTATTGCGTCTACGTCGCGATCGGCCAGAAGCGCTCGACGGTCGCCCAGTTCGTCAAGGTGCTCGAGGAGCACGGCGCGCTCGAATACACGATCATCGTCGCGGCGACCGCCTCGGACGCGGCGCCGATGCAGTTCCTGGCGCCGTTCTCCGGCTGCGCCATGGGCGAGTTCTTCCGCGACAACGGCATGCACGCGGTCATCATCTACGACGATCTGTCGAAGCAGGCGGTCGCCTATCGCCAGATGTCGCTCTTGCTGCGCCGCCCGCCGGGCCGCGAGGCCTATCCCGGCGACGTGTTCTATCTGCACTCCCGCCTGCTCGAGCGCGCCGCCAAGCTCAACAAGGATCACGGCTCGGGCTCGCTCACCGCCCTGCCGGTCATCGAGACCCAGGCCAACGACGTCTCCGCCTACATCCCGACCAACGTCATCTCGATCACCGACGGTCAGATCTTCCTGGAGACCGACCTCTTCTACCAGGGCATCCGCCCGGCGGTGAACGTCGGCCTCTCGGTGTCGCGCGTCGGCTCGTCGGCGCAGACCAAGGCGACCAAGAAGGTCGCCGGCCGGATCAAGGGCGAACTCGCGCAATATCGCGAAATGGCCGCCTTCGCGCAGTTCGGCTCGGACCTCGACGCGGTGACGCAGCGCCTGCTCAATCGCGGCGCGCGCCTGACCGAGCTCCTCAAGCAGCAGCAGTTCTCGCCGCTGAAGATGGAGGAGCAGGTGTGCTCGATCTATTGCGGCGTCAACGGCTATCTCGACAAGCTGCCGATCGACAAGGTGAAGCCTTTCGAGGACGGTCTCTTGGCGACGCTGCGCTCCAAGCACCCCGAGGTTCTCGAGGCGATCCGCACGAGCCGCGATCTGACCGACGAGACTTCGGCCGCGCTGAAGAGCGCCGTCGACGCCTACGCGGCCAGTTTCGCCTGACGTTCCGTTTCCTTAGCCGAGCTTCGCGATGCCGTCCTTAAAGGACCTGAGAAACCGGATCGCCTCCGTCAAGTCGACGCAGAAGATCACCAAGGCGATGCAGATGGTCGCCGTGTCGAAGCTGCGCCGCGCGCAGAGCGCGGTCGAGGCGGCGCGTCCCTACGCCGAGCGGGTCGAGCTCGTGCTCGCCAATCTCGCCGGCGGCGTCGCCGAAGGCGCGCAGACGCCGCCGCTGCTTTCCGGCAGCGGGTCGAGCCAGACGCACCTGCTCGTGGTCTGCACGGGCGAGCGCGGGCTTTGCGGCGCCTTCAACACCTCGATCGTGCGCTTGGCGCGCGATCGCGCCAATGCGCTTGCGCAAGCGGGCAAGACGGTCAAGATCCTCTGCGTCGGCAAAAAGGGCTTCGACCAGCTCCGGCGCACCCACGAAAAGGCGATCGTCGAACAGATCGATCTGCGCGGCGTGCGCACGATCGCCTTCGCGACGGCGCAGCCGATCGCCAAGAAGGTGATCGACCTCTTCGAGGCCGGCGAGTTCGACGTCTGCACGCTGTTCTTCGCGCGGTTCAAGTCGGTGATGTCGCAGATTCCGACCGCGCAGCAGTTGATTCCGCCCGAGCTCGGCGCGCGCGACGAACACGCGCCGGTCTACCATTACGAGCCCGACGAAAGCGAAATCCTGTCGCAATTGCTGCCGCGCGCGGTGAC
>Ga0181536_10007574_pt1 | contig 10622 bp, 12 predicted proteins | sample PEATcosm2014_Bin_41_FD_121105 | JGI IMG/M metagenome (GOLD analysis project Ga0181536, IMG submission 121105) | Peatland microbial communities from MTU Mesocosm Facility, Houghton, MI, USA - PEATcosm2014_Bin17_60_metaG | ecosystem: Environmental > Terrestrial > Soil > Wetlands > Peat | place...
CTGCTGCGGGCCAATCTGAACGACCTCATCGACCGGGCCGAAGACCCGGACAAGATGGTTAAACAAATCATCCTCGACATGGAGAACCAGCTCATGCAGGTAAAGACGCAGGTAGCGATCAGCATCGCCGACCTGCACCTGCTGCAGAAGAAGCGGGACGAATGCATTCAGGAACGCGACGAGTACGTGCGCAAGGCGGAACTGGCCGTTGCGAAGCAGAATGACGCGCTGGCGCGGGCTGCCCTCGAGCGATCCATCGACGCGAAGAAAAGGTTGGAGAGTTTCGAACAGCAACTGGCCGATCAGAAAGTGCAGGTCGAGAACCTGAAGAGCGCGCTGCACAAGCTCGACGGCAAGCTGGCCGATGCGCGCGCCAAGAGCGATCTGCTGATCGCGAAGCATCACCGGGCGCGCGCGGCGGGGAAAGCGGCGGAAGCGCAGCTGAACCTCGACGCCAACTCGGCATCCACAGCCTGGGACCGCATGAATCATAAGGTCAACCACGCGGAGGCCGTCAGCCGGGCGCGGGCGGAGTTGCTCGGCGATAACGTGGAAGACCAATTCGCGGCTCTCGAAAAACAGGATGAGATCGAGCGCCTGCTGGCCGATCTCAAACGGGAGAGAGGGTGATCTCCATGCGCCGTCTGGCGATTCTTTTCGCGATCCTCGCGGCCGTGAGCAGTGTCGAGCACATTGTTGTGTCAGGTGCAGGCGCCCGAATCATTCAGGCACCCGGCCGGATTCGGCGAGCATTGATTAAGCTGAGCGATTGGCGCGCCTTCCTCATCGGCCCGATTCGGCTGCTCCAGCGCACGACCTCCGGGTGTCGCGGTCCGTGGTTGGGTCAGAGCAACTGACCCGGCGAATGAACAGGCGTTTCGTGGTGGTCTCAGGTCTGCCGGGCAGCGGAAAGAGCACGTTGGCACGCCAGTTGGCTCCCGCGCTGGATCTGGTGCTGATCGATAAAGATACGATTCTTCAACGTCTGTTCGAGTCGAAGGGAGTGGGGGAAGCGGCGTGGCGCCGGACGCTCAGCCGGGAGAGCGACGCCATATTTCAGGCCGAAGCAGTCGCCGCGGAGAAAGCCGTTTTGGTTTCACATTGGCAACTGCCCGGCATGCCCCCGGACGCAGGGACCCCAACCGGCTGGCTGCGGGAACTGCCGGGTTACGTCGTCAACGTGCATTGCATTTGTGAGCCCGAAGTTGCGGCCGAGCGCTTCCTTCGGAGAAAACGGCATCCCGGACATCTGGACAGCGAAGCATCGTACACGGGGATACTGGCCAGTCTGAGAGCGATCGAGCGCCTTGGACCCCTCGAAATCGGGCCGCGAGTGGATGTCGACACATCCGGGGAGCCGGAGTTGGACGCTGTAGTGCGCGACATTCACGACGCATTCAACCAATTATCGAGATCGTCCTGAACCAGGCGTTATAGTCTATTCGGCGAGCGGCGGTACATCACTGAGTGCACCTGTCGCGTTAGCCCGGATGCCAAGCACGCTGATCTGGCCGGGTCCCGGCGTGCTGAATGCGATGGTTCCGCGCTTTTGGGCGACCGCCGATCCGTATTGAGTCGTCACTACAAAAGACGTGTGGCCCATCGCAGGGAGTGCCAGAGCGCTCGACAGAACGACCGCGCCTGTGTCGTCGAGAATCGTAACCGTCGCGCTCAGAGCTTGTGCCGTGAGATTCGCCAGCGCCACACCTGCCGAGTTGCCGTTCGTGTTATCGAACGAAATGACGTACGCGCTGGCGTTCCGGGTCTCCAGCGGTGCAACGGCGTCCTGAACCGAACTCCCAATCGCGGCGCTGAAAATAGCCGAGCCGCTGATGCTTCCGTTGGTGAGCAGTTGCGCCCATCCCTCCGTCACGGGCTGGCTTGCCGGCCCAGTTGTCTGGAGCAGCAGTTCAGCCCCCGGATTGATGGTCTGTTGGACCGTTGATGCCAACGTTGGGTTAGAGTCCGATTGTTGCGGGAACGTCCACGGCAACATCACGGGGCTGCCATTGTCGCCGAAGAAGTTGAGAAGCGCCTGGGCGGCGGTCGAGCCCGTGTTCACCAGCGTGATCGTCGTGGTCCAGGAACCGGCTGACGCAATCTGTGCCATCGATCCCGCGTAGACGAGGCCAGGACTGGATGCCGCCGCCTCTTGCACTGTAAAGGACTGGCCCGCAATCGCAACGATGCCCGTCTGGGACAAACCATCATTGGCGGCCACAAAATAGCCAATCGTTCCGCTGCCTGTTCCACTGGCACCGCTGGTAATCGTTACCCAACTCACCGAACTGGTCGCGGACCATGGACATCCCGCGGGTGCCGTAACGCTGACCGTCTCATTGCCACCCGCCGCAGAAACGGCCTGGCTACCAGGGCTAATCGCGAAAGTGCAGGCCGTCGCGGACGGCTGTGTGATAGCTATTGAGGTCCCTGCAACCTGGATCGTTGCGCTCAGCGCCGAACCAGAGTCGTTTGGCGCAACGGCTAGGGTAACGGTGGCGGGGCCAGTACCAGACGGAGAGGTGGTCGTGATCCAGTTCGGCAAGCCAGAAGCGGCCCAGGAACATGAGGCCGTGGTTCCAATACTGACAGTCAGATTGTCGCCACCAGCGGGTGCCTGCAATGACGTCGGCAGAACGGAGTACATGCAGGAAGGGATCGCTGAGCCTGTGGGCGTTAAAACTCGGACGCGGCCGTTGCCCGAATCGGCGATGTAAATATCACCGGCCAGATCAACGACTGCGTCCCTCGGCTGATACAACTCCGCACTGGTGGCTGGCCCGCCGTCGCCAGTGAAGCCCTGCGTCCCGTTAGCACTGCCCGCTACGGTCGTAATTACACCATTGGCTACCCGACGAATGGTTCCGATCAATTCAACAATGAACAGATTCCCGGCGGAGTCCGCGGCAACTCCAATCGCTCCGTTCAAAAAAACGCTGGTGGCTGGACCGTCGTCACCGGGAAAGCTCGTTCCCCCTCCCGCCACCGTCGTTATCATGCCGTTCGCGACCTTGCGCACCACGTTGGAAACAAAATCGGCGATATAGAGGTTGCCGGACGAGTCCACGGCGATACCCCAAGGCGAGAAGGAGGCGCTGGTTGCCGGGCCGTTGTCGCCGCTGGTGCCCGGGTTGCCGTTACCAGCCACCGTGGAGATTACACCACCCGCGACCTTGCGGATTCGACGGTTGTTTTGGTCCATGATGTAGAGATTGTCAGCAGCATCCACGACAACGGCCGTGGCGTCGTTCAACTGGGCGCTGGTTGCCGGCCCACCATCGCCGCTGAAGCCCGACGTCCCGTTGCCAGCCACGGTAGTGATCTCCCGTTTGAGACCTTGCGAATTCGGCTACCATCGTCCGCGATGTAGAGGTTGCCCGCAGAATCCACGGCAACGCCTTCCGGGTTAATTTCGGCATTGGCGGCTGGACCGTTGTCGCCCGGATAACTCGTCCCGCCGCCTGCCACGGTAGCGAGGGTGCCTGTTGCGATGTTTAGACGAACTACAATGTTGCCGACAGGGAAGAAGAGATTCCCGCCTGAATCCACGGCAACACTGATCGGCCCAGTTGCTGCGCCGTCGGCTCCGGGAAACTGCGTTGAGTTCAGCGGCAGAGCGCTACCCGACACTGTGTTGATGGTGTATGCTTGGCCCGACGCGGCCAAAGACGTAAGGAGGGCTAATAGAACGGCGGATAGGAGACGTTTCGCAATCATCGGATACCTGCCTACGCGTGTTAAGTTCGCGGCCATTAGTAAAACTATACTGCCAGGTGGCGGGATCACAATCTCCGCAGGCACGCGCACCCTGACTTCCTTCCGTCCCGTCGGGCACACCCGCAACACCGTCCCCGTTTCGGGCCGTTCCAGAACGGATCGAGGAAAAAGGCGATCGCTTTGCGCACGGCGTCGTGGGACGAACTGGCGTCAACGTTCGTGGCGTACTGGCCGCGCGGGCCGGAGATGCAAGGGTGAGTACTGTGCCCGTCTGTAACAGACTCTTTCAGGGTAGCTACATCCACTGTCGGTGCGCTCGTCGCTTCAGCAGTGGGCTTCGCAGCGGGATGGTAAATATCACGTCCACGCCGCCCCGGTTACTTCGAACTTCAGTTCCAGCTTCTGTCCCGGCGCAATCGCGGACCACTGCCGGAAGAGGTTGCCGCGGAGAGATCGCACCTTCTGAATATCCGCGTCAGTGAGCGCGCGTGGAGCAAATTGGCTGAACTCTTCCGCAGTCCAAAGCATTCCCGAACCGCGCTCGGAATCGAAGAGACCGACGATCCGCTCCACCTCGACGGCTTCGGCGGGAAGCGGGCCACGCGCGCCTTTACCGGTGGTGTCCTCCACTTCCCAGCCCTCGGCGATCAAGCCGAAGAACCCACGCCGAAAACCAAGCGCCGTCTCGACCGCGTAGTGCGTCAGATCGTGCAAGGCGAAATGCGCGCCGTGCTTCGCCTGTTTCTGCCAGGTTATGGAACCATCTTCACGAGTGCATCGCAACACGCCCGCGCCGTCGGCCCGCTTGGATATTTCTATCTGTAACATGGCGTTCCGCCACCTTCGACATGATGCGCACAAGCCGAATTGCTCCGCAACGATCCAAGGCTGTGCCCCCTGCACGCTAGACTGAAATTCGAAATGAAATTCCGCACCGCGTGCGCGGCTTTCGCTCTGGCCGCGCCCTTCGCGCTCCATCCCGCGACCGACGATTCCATTCGCGGATTCGACGCCGCATCTCAGGCTCAGGAGATTACGTGGGAGCGGCAGGCGCGCGCCATTCCCGATCCGGCCCGTATTGGCGAGTTCATCAAGAGGCTCTCAAACCGGCCGCACCTCGCCGGCACCCCGCAGTCGAAGCAAACCGCCGAAGCGATTCTCAGCCAACTCCGCGAGTACGGGCTCGACGCTCACATCGAGCAATTCGAGGCGCTCCTGCCGACTCCCAAAGTCCGCATCCTCGAAATCACGGCTCCAATGAAGCTCCGGCTCAAACTCGAAGAACCCGCCATTGCGGGCGACGCGAACTCGCACGATGCCGGAATGATCCCGCCCTACAACGCCTACTCCGGCGATGGCGATGTCACCGCACCCCTGGTCTACGCCAACTACGGACGGCCCGAAGACTACGACGTGCTGACCGAACGCGGCATCGACGTCAAAGGCAAAATCGTCATCGTGCGCTACGGCGGCAGCTTCCGCGGCACCAAGCCGAAGATTGCGCATGAGCACGGCGCCCTCGGCTGCATTATTTATTCGGACCCCCGCGACGACGGCTACTTTGAGGGCGATGTCTATCCCAACGGCCCTTATCGCCCAGCCCAGGGCGTGCAGCGCGGCAGCGTGCTCGACCTGCCTCTCTATCCCGGCGACCCGTTGTCTCCCGGTTGGGCCTCCGAACCCGGATCGAAGCGCCTTCCCCTCGGCGAAGCGCAGACGATCATGAAGATTCCCGTGCTTCCCATCTCATATGCGGACGCGCAACCGCTTCTGGCCAGCCTGACCGGCCCGGTCGCTCCGGAACCCTGGCGCGGCGCGCTTCCCATCACCTACCACCTCGGCCCGGGGTCAACTAATGTGCACATGAACGTGACCATGGACAACTCGACGCGCCCGTTGTACGACGTTATCGCGCGCATCCCCGGCAGCGAATTTCCCGATCAATGGGTGCTCGACGGCAACCATCACGACGCCTGGGTTCACGGCGCGAGCGATCCGCTCTCCGGCGCGGCGTCGCTCATGGAGACCGCGCGCACGCTGGCTCAAATGACCCGCAATGGCTGGAAGCCGAAGCGGACAATTTTGTTCGCGTTCTGGGACGGTGAAGAGTTCGGGCTCATCGGGTCCACCGAATGGATGGAGAAACATGCGGACGAGCTGGACGGGAAGCTGATCGCGTACATCAACTCGGATTCCACCGGCAAAGGCCGGTTCAACGCAGAGGGTTCGCATTCGCTCGAAGCTTTCGTACAGGAAATCGTTCGCGATGTGGACGATCCGGTATCCGGCAAGCCTCTTTTGGCCGATCTCGAGAGGAACTCGAGCCGTGAATTCCGCCTTGCGGCATTGGGATCCGGTTCGGACTATACTCCATTCCTCCAGCACCTCGGCATTGCCGCGCTCAACCTGAACTTCGGCGCGGAAGCCAGCGGCGTCTATCATTCCAATTACGACGATTTCAACTGGTTCAGCCATTTCTCCGACTCCACGTTCGTCTATGGCCGCACGCTTTCCCAGGTGGACGTCACCGCCCTGATGCGTTTGGCCGATTCTCCGGTGCTGCCATTCGAGTTTGAAAGGTTTGTGTCAACTGTTCAGCGATACGCGGATGAGATCGACAAGTTGCCGGCTCTCGAGCGGAAGCCGGACCTGGCGGCGGTGCGCACGGAAATTGCGCGCCTGCAGAAGACTGCCGCGGATCTCGACGCGGCTTACATGCGCGCGCTGCCGACGCTTGGCGCGGCCCCGCCGGAAAAACTCGCCGCCCTCAACAGCATCCTGTTTCGCACCGAGCGCGCCCTGACAATCGATCCGGGACTTCCCGGCCGCCCCTGGTATCGGCACCGCATCTATGCACCTGGTCTGTACACGGGTTACGCAGTCAAGACCCTGCCCGGAATCCGCGAAGCGGTCGAGGCGGGGAAACCCGATGAAGCGCGCGAGCAAGCCGCGCAGGTTATTCAGGTCCTTCACGCCCTAAACGGTCAAATCGCGGAAGCTGCCGAACTACTGAGCCAATTATGACGACTACCCCCTGGGGTGAAATTGAAGTCTCCGACGCGCACGTCCACTTCTTCTCGCCCGCGTTTTTCCATTCGCTGGCGGAGCAAAAAGGCTCGGACGACGTTGGCGCCATTCTGGGCTGGGAAGTCCCCGAATCGCCGGAATATCTCGCCGATCGCTGGGTCATCGAGCTGAATCATAACAATGTTCGGAGCGCGGTGCTCGTGGCGAGCATACCGGGGGACGTGGAATCCGTCGGCGTCGCGGTGGAAAGGCATCCCGAGCGGTTTCATTCCGTGGTGATGCTGAATCCGCTGATGCCCGGCGCGGATATCAGATGCGAGAACGCGCTGCGCGATGGCCAGGTCAACGGCATTTTCCTGTTCCCCGCCATGCACCGCTACTCGATGGAGGATCACCACGTTCATTCCCTGCTGGCGATCGTGGCGGGTTTCCCCGGCGCGGTGGTGTACGTACATTGCGGCATGTTGAGCGTTGGGTTCCGCAAGAAACTCGGGCTTCACTCGCCGTTCGATATGCGGTATTCGAACCCCATCGGTCTTCACGCGGTGGCGCTCGCGTTTCCCGATCTGCATTTCGTGATTCCGCACTTCGGCGCGGGCTATCTTCGCGAAGCGCTGATGCTGGCCGACCTTTGCCCCAACATCTATTTCGATACTTCCAGTTCGAACCGCTGGATGCGCTGCGAGCCGTCTGACATCGATCTCCCCGCTGTTTTCCGGAAGGCGCTCGATGTCGTCGGGCCCAGGCGTTTGCTCTTCGGCACCGATTCCTCCTGGTTCCCGCGCGGCTGGATCCGCGGCGTTTTCGATACGCAGGTGCAGGCGCTGGCGGCGGTCGGGGTCGATGCCGAAGCTGCCAAAGGCATTCTGGGGGGGAACCTTCGGGCGCTGCTTCAGGGTCTTACAAGAGAAGAGCCAAAGAAATCCTGAGAAAACTTCGCCGCCGGCGCACTAGCGTCTCAGGTGACTTTTCCATCCCTGTTGCGGGGACTCCGCCAGCGTGTCCACGCGAATCAAGCTCAGGTATTCCGCTTTCCGCTTCCTGTTTCGGCCCGGATCGGGTTGCTCGAAGCGGGTTTTCGCCCCGGGCCGAACATGTGCGAGTGTAATGTTGACGACCTTCCGTGGCTCCGCGTTTGGGGGCCTGAAGCGCTGGTTCTGCCCCTCGGTCTGGCACTGTCGCTGGCGAATCGGAAACAGCTCGGCCTATTCGACCTTCCCAGCCTGAATACCGCGATCGTCATTCTGACCTCGCTCGAGGAATCGCCGCTCGCTTCTCGCCACCGCGATCTGCTTTGGCGCGTTTTCGGCGTCCCTGTGTTCGAGCAGCTGCGCGGATCGGACGGAGCCGTTATCGCCCGTGAGTGCGAGGTGCATGACGGCCTGCATTTCCAGCCCGAACTTCGGGGGCTGAGGGGTGACATTGTGACCGACCACTGTGCTTGCGGCGCGGAAACGCCCCGCATGCGAAACCAGTCACTAAAAAAATCAGCCGTCGCGGCGTAGGGTTCGTTTCCGGCGACTCTTCCAAGCCCGAGAACGCGGGCAGAAGCCCCGCGGCAGGGCCGAAGCCCCGCCCCACAGGCTACCGCAGATCCGGCCTCAATCGCGCGGTCTTCTCCATCGCGGCTTGTTTTCGCCATTTCCGGATCTCCGCGTGGTTTCCCCCCAACAGCACCTCCGGCGCCTTCCAGCCGCGGAACTCGGCTGGCCGCGTCCATTGCGGGCAGTCCAGCACCCCCGCCTGCTCAAACGATTCGTTCACCGTCGAATCCCGATTTCCGACCACGCCCGGCAGCAGACGCGCCACCGTGTCGACCACTACCGCCGCCGCCAGTTCTCCGCCGCTCAGTACGTAATCGCCGATCGACAGCTCCTCGTCCGCGAGGTGCTCGGCCACACGCTCATCCACGCCCTCATAACGCCCGCAGATCAGCAGAAGTTCTTCGTTGAGGACTAACTCGCGCGCCACCCGCTGCGTGAATCGCCGGCCCTGGGCGGAAAGCAGGATTACTTTCTGTTTCGGACCTCGCTGCGGCCAGATCGTTTCCACCGCATCGAAAATCGGTTCGGGTTTCAGCACCATGCCTTCGCCACCGCCGAACGGCCGGTCGTCCACCGTGCGATGGAGATCGTGCGTCCAGTTCCGCAGATCGTGCACGCGCAGTTCGAGCGCGCCGAATTCCGCCGCGCGCGCCACAACGCCGTACTTGAAGGGCCCTTCAAAAAATTCGGGGAAAATGGTCAGCAGGTGGAACTTCATGCCAGGGCGTTTTTCAAGACAAATCTTCAAGGCCGTCGGGAAGATCCACCTGAATTAGCTTTTCCCGCGGCCGGATGTCCACGCAGATGGCCTTCACGAACGGGATCAGCATCCTTCCGTTATCAATCTCAATAAGCGGAGGGCCGCCGTATTCCTCGAAATTCGTCACGCGCCCGATGGCACGTCCGGACAATCGGTCGCGCACTTCGCAGCCAATCAGATCCGAATGGAAGTACTCGCCCGGCTCCAGTGCAACGCGTTCGGACTGCGGAACCTGCACTTCGGCGCCGCGCAGTTTCTCGGCGTCCGAAATGGAATCCACGCCGAGAAATTTGAAGACCAGCGCACCCGCGTGCTCCCAGACTGCTTCCACCTGGTAAGCACTTCCGTCTCCCATCAGACGGACTTCTCTTAACCGCGCAAATCGGTGCGGTCGGCTCGAAAGAGACTCCGCCGTCAACTCACCGCGATTGCCCCGGGGCCGGCCCAAAACCGCTACCGACACCCAGCCGCTACTCAAGCATCTCTCCCGGAGTATTATTCAAGAATCTCCAGCGTGAAGCGGCGATTCAGCTTCATCCCGGCCGCTCCCAGAATGGTGCGGATCGAGCGGGCTGTCCGTCCCTGTTTGCCGATCACCTTGCCCAGATCACTGGGGGCGACCTTCAATTCGAGCACGGTTGTCTGCTCGCCCTCGATCACGTTGATTTCCACTTCTTCCGGGATGTCGACCAGAGCCTTCGCGATATCTTCGATCAACTGTTTCATCGACTCCCACCTTCACAGACTAAAGTCTGTGCTACCTACACCGCGGCCGGCGCGGGATTATTCTTCAACAGACGGCCAACCGTATCCGACAGCTGCGCCCCATTCTTCGTCCAGTAGCTGATCCGCTCGTGGTTGAGCTTCACCTGGGCGGGCGTCGTGAGCGGGTTGTACTGCCCCACCACTTCGAGGTTGCGGCTGTCCCGCGCCCGCTCTTTCTCAATCACCACAACACGGTAAAACGGCTTCTTCTTGGCGCCGAAACGCGCCAGTCTGATCATGAGCATCTATTTTTACCGCGCACAACGCGCCGCCCTGCTCCTAACGGAGTTCGCGGCGGCCTGTGCGCTCCCTTTCCTATTTTCCTCAAATTTCTAAAAACCGGGTAATCCAAGCTTGCCCATCCCCATTTTCCCCAGCTTCTTGCCGAGAAAACCCATGTTGCCGGACAAGCTCTTCATCATTTTCCTGGCCTGCCCGTACTGCTTGAGCAGGTTATTCACTTCGTTCACGGAAGTCCCGCTGCCGCGCGCAATGCGCCGCCGCCGGCTGCCGTTGATAATCATATGATTATCGCGCTCCCGGGGGGTCATCGAATCGATGATCGCCACAATCCGGGTCAGTTCCCTTTCGTCCGGCTGCATGCCCTGCAGCTCTTTCATCATCCCAACCTTGGGCATCATTTTCAGGATCGATTCGAGCGAGCCCAGCTTACGCAGGGATTTCAACTGATCGCGAAAATCTTCGAGCGTGAACTCGTTGTCGATCAGCTTGCGCTGCATCTCCTCCTGTTCCTTCATGTTGAAGGCTTCCTGCGCCTTCTCGACGAAGCTCACGATGTCGCCCATGCC
>Ga0181536_10007580_pt1 | contig 10618 bp, 8 predicted proteins | sample PEATcosm2014_Bin_41_FD_121105 | JGI IMG/M metagenome (GOLD analysis project Ga0181536, IMG submission 121105) | Peatland microbial communities from MTU Mesocosm Facility, Houghton, MI, USA - PEATcosm2014_Bin17_60_metaG | ecosystem: Environmental > Terrestrial > Soil > Wetlands > Peat | place...
AACGCGTTCGACTTGGTGCAAGGCCAAGCGGCAGAAACGCGGCGCACGATTCTCGACCGTGCCGCCACTGATCGAACCAAAATACTTGCGTATCACTTTCCCTTTCCAACCCTTGGCCACATCGTCTCACGTGGCCTTGCCTGGGCCTGGGAGCCGATCGCCTGAGAGCGTGCCTGTGACCTGTCTTTAAAGGACACGACTCAGGGTTCACGGGATCTTGCCCGGACTGGCAGCTTGGCGCGGCGCAACAGATCCTGAAACTTCGGACCCATCTTCCTTTTTGTTATCAGTAGGTTTTTCTGTCGAACTGCTTGGGATGACGGCAGTTAACCGTTCTGTTGTGTGTGGGCCTGCTGACTACATGGCCGGTAGGGAGACGCCGAGAGCCTTGAGAATTTCTTGCTGGCGAGCGTCTGGTTGGGGCAGCTTGGTCACGGTGGTTTTCTCATCGACCGCGTAGTGCAGCAGACACAGGCGCGTCAAGGCCAGCAGCGCATCCGGCAAGGTGATCGCGTCGGCCCGGGTCTCGGTGGTACCAAACGCGGCGCGTAATCGCCGCTCCAGCTCGCGACTGACTTTCAACGCCAGCAGGCAACAGAATACGTGCCCGCGCGTGCGGCTCTCTTTGCGCACCCAGACGGGCCGCACTTCCAGCAAGCCGGTCTTCAGGGTGCGAAAATCGCGCTCCACCTTCTGCAGGGAAACATAGCTGTCATGCACTTGCTGGGCGCCCATGGCGGCGGGGACCACATCGGTGGTCACCACATAGCAACCGGCCAACTCCAGCGCCCGGCGGATCGCTTCCTCGTTCCGTTGCAGCTTCAACTGCCTATCTTCGAGTTGGATCGCCACCAGGCCCGTCAGCTTGTGCCGCCCGGCCCAGGCTTCCATCGCCTGCCGTCCCGCTTCCGGTTGGCAGCGGGGGTGCGCGCGCACCTGCTGGTTGCGGGCCGCCATCTTCGCCTCGATCTTCGCTAGTTTGTCCTCCAGTCGATGCTGCTCGCGCTCGGCCTCGGCCGGATTTTTGCGCAAGATATAACGCACCCTCTCGGCTTGCACTTCGCACACCTGCTCAACGAACAAGCTCAACTGCAAAACCCCTTGCCCCAGCAATCCCCGCATCTGCGGGTCGGTCAGCGCCGTGATATACCGCAACCCCGCCGCCGTCAGCTCCTCCTTCCCCTTGCTCTTCACCATCCCCCGGTCCCCCACGAAGACCAACTCTTCCACCTGAAATTGCTCCTGTAAGATCCGGATCTGTTCCCCGACCGTGGTGGAATCGTTCCGGTTCCCCGCGAATACCCGCACCGCCAGCGGCTCGCCGGCTTCGTCGGCCAACAGGCCGATGACGATCTGCAACTTGCCCCGCTTGCCGTCGCGGTTGTACCCATAGGCCCCCAGTTCGTTCTTCTCCCCCTCCAGATAACTGCTCGTCACGTCGTAGAGAAACAGCCGCGGGGGCTGGCCGCGACGCGCCACATAACGGCGATACAGGGCCTTTTCGATCTTCTCCTGGCGGGCCGCCAGATCATCCAGAGCCGCATACAAATCGTCCTCGTCGAACGCGCCTAAACCGAGCACTTCGGCGACCTCCTGATCCTCGGCCCAGCGCACCGCCGACAAGCGGGAGCCCTGATGGGCAACCCGCGCCAGCATCAGGAACAAAGCCAGCTTGGCGAGCCTGCTGTGACCGAGCGCGGTGCCGAGGCCCAGAGCATCGGCAATCTGCTTGAGCGCCAAAAGCAGACCGAAAACGCGTCCCAGTTGGGGGCCCTGCGCAAGGTCGGCGGCCTGGTCGAACTCCCCGCCCAGCAGGCGGCGGAGTGCTTCAATGCGGGCCGCAGGCCAGTGAGACAGGTTGGCGATGGTACGATTCCTGACCTTGCCGTTCTCCCGGAAGGATTCGCGCAGGAGGATGGCGGGAGGGGAGTTGCGGTTGGGGACGGTGGTGATATACATGACTTCTTTATACAACTATTCGGCAGCCATGTAAAGGAAAATCTAATATTTACATGCCTACAATATGTCGCATAAATTCCGTCAACCCTCTCCAATACAAAGACTTCAATCAATTACCGCGGGGAAAATCCGTCGGGGTTGGAACCACTGTGCACGCGCCTGCAGCGTCTATATATTATTAGGGAGGGTGAAAAGTTGGTGCGGGTCAGGCAGCCCGGTCGTAACGATGATGCAACCCGCCGAGTCTCTCCTGCGACAAGACGCGACCTGAGTTTCTGGATGGAGTTCTACAGTTCGGCGTTCCCTTCCCGAGTCCGAGATGCGTGCGGTCCTCGTGGTAGTAACGGACGTAATCAGAGAGCAGCCGTTTCAGATGGCGTTCATTCACGGCGATAACATGATCCAGCAAGTCTCGCCGGCAACTTTCGACCCAACGCTCCGCCACACCGTTTTGCCAGGGACTCTCGAAGGAGGTCCGCACTGGGCTCATCTTCAGGGATCGAACGGCCACGGGGACCTCCAACCCGTATTTCGCATCTCGGTCGAAGATTAGATATCTGGACGCCGACTCGAATGGAAATGCTTCCCGTAACTGCTGGATGATCCAACTGCTCGTCGCGTGCTTCGTGACATTGAAGTGCAGGATCCGCCGGCGGTCATGGCTGATCACGAAAAAGCAATAGAGTACACCAAAGGTGATCGTGGGGGCCGCGAAGAAATCCATCGCCGCGATGGCTTCGCGGTGATTGCGAAGAAAGGCGAGCCAACGTTTGACCGGTTCGGGATCCCTCGGAGCTCGTTTCATCCAACGTGAAATCGTTCTCTCGGAGAGATCAAAACCGAGCATGAGGAGTTCCCCATGTATCCGCGGTGCTCCCCAAGTCGGATTCTCAGCAACCATCTTGAAGATCAACTCCCGAACTTCCTTCGACGTCTGCCTTCTTCCCACCTTCGTCCTGGCCCTGGAGATCAGCCGCCAGTACAAGCGGAAACCGGCCCGGTGCCACCGCACGACAGTCTCGGGTGTAACCACGATCAGCGATTGTTTCCATCCTGACCAGAACCGACGGACAGCAACCCAGAAGAGCTTGTCGAGCAGGCCTATTCTTGGCTTCGGATGCCGATGCCTCAGCACGGCGAGTTGCTGGCGTAGGGCGAGATTCTCGAGGAGGAGGCTCCGACGCGCCCGCACGAGGCGAACCAGCGTTCCGAGGCAGAGGACAATGAATCGAAACATGGCCAGGAGTTATAGCAGAACAGAGGCGGGAGGGCGGTATCTATGTTATTGATTTTGCAGTCGGCCAGAGTTTTGGCGAACCACACCCAAGCTCATGCGCAGATCCAGAAGTTCCGTGTGCTGAGTCAGAAGATGCTCAAGCAGGTTGTTGGATTCCCGTACGTGACCCGTGGAGGCGAGGATTATGGCGCGTCCATAATCTTCAAACGCGGCGAGGCGATCTTTGGGATCAGCGCCGGTGTCTGGAGATGTGGAATGCGGTGCGCTCACAGCGACATATCCCAAAGAGCTCAGGCGAGCCACGGTGTCGGGATCAAGGGCTTTTCCTCCGAGTAAATGCACGTTTCGAAACCGGGCCTGAAGAGAAAGCAGTTTCTCCCGATAAGCCAGAGCCGTGGACCGCCTCTGCGCATAGAGACTCCGCGTCTCACCAGGATCGGTGGCCAAATCGTAAAGTTCCGGCTTGGGGGCCTGGATGTACTTGTAGCGCCCCACCCGCAAACTGCGCAGGGAGCTGCAACCGAAGTGGTTGTGTGCGTACAGACTCTCGCTGTACACGTCGCGGGGGGTTTTGGGTGAGTCCGCACGCAATAATTCCAGCAGGCTGCGTCCTTGGAATTCAGGCGGCTGCGGAACACCGGCGAACTGCAAAATGGTTGGAGCCACATCCATCAAGCTTCCCGGTTGGTCGGCCCGTCCCGGATAGCTCCCACTCCCCAAGGGCCAGTGAATGATCAGTGGCACCCAGAGAGTGCCCTCGTAAATTGACCTTACCGTTGCCTCGTCGATCAGGGCTCTTCCAACTCTCCTGGATCGTAGGGATTAGAACGAAACAGTGCCCCTCAATTTACTAGTTCGGGCTGTAGGGGCGCAGCACATGCGCTCCGACTGCCGCTGGGCATCCGTCAGCCGATGGACGCCCCGGCACGGCGTGCCCCGGGCTTCTGCGCCTGATCGGAGCGCGGACCTGCCAAAACGTGGGTCGGCACTTTACCAGTGCGCGCGTTCGTGAATAATCCATACTGACAAATTTTCTGAAACTCGTGAGAGAGTTCAGTCAGGAATCAAAACTCAAGGACAATCCGCGTGTATATTTCTGCGGCAAGGGCCACTTGATCCAGCTCCACATACTCCTCGGCCGCATGGGCGCGATCAATACTCCCTGGGCCTAGAATGATGCTAGGTATTCGTGCCCTCGAGAGCTTGCTTGCGTCGGAGCCGTACGGGACGCCGACCAAGTTGCTCGTTCCTCTGACCTCTTGTGAGACACTGCCGGCTACCTGCACGATTCTCTCGGAAGCTGGGGTTTCCATGGCCAGATCTTCCAACACAGGCGGCTCCATCTCCAACTTCAGTTCAGGATCTTCGACCTCAAGTTCGGATATCAGGCCGCTCAGTTCCTTCCACACTGTTTGCTGGGTTTCGCCGGGCAACAAACGGCGATCGATTTCAATCGAGCAGGATTCCGGAACCTGATTCACCTGGATTCCACCCTGAATCGTTCCCACCGTGAGTGCTGGCGATCCTAGAAGCGGGTGTTGCCGCATGCGATAGTAGGGCAGCAATTTCTCATCGAGGGCCACAATGAACTTGGACATCTTGGTAATCGCATTAATGCCCAAATGCGGCTTCGAGCTATGGGCGGTTCGACCGCGTGTGCAGATTCGCCACCGCAGGACTCCCCTCGAAGCCACGACGGTCTCAAGACTGGTAGGTTCTGCAACCACCGCGCCTTCCGCTTTCACTCCTGCTTCTAAGAACTTCACGATCCCGCGAAAAGCGTGTTCCTCATCCGCGGCCGCCACCAACACTGCGGACGCCCTGGGCTGAAGTCCGGCATCGCTCACGGCTTTAAACGCGTGCATCATGGCCGCCAGTCCGGCCTTGGTATCGCAGCTCCCGCGACCGTACATGGAGTTGTTCTTCCTGACAGGTCGGAACGGTTCAATGCTCATGCCTAACTCGGAGGCCGTGTCCATGTGGGCCTCGAGGATCAACTTCCGTTCTCCGGACCTTCCTGCAAGCGCGGCAATCACGTTCGGGCGGCCTTCGAAAACAGGCTGGTATGTGAAGGGGATGGAATTCCGGCGGAAGAATTCTCCAACGTATTCAGCCAGCAGTCCTTCGCCCGGCCCTCCCGGATAGTAAGGATTGACGCTGTTAATGGATACCAAATCAGCCAACGTGGCGAAAATCTCCTCGGGATTTAGCTTGAAGCTCGGGTGCATGATTACCGCGCGAAAAGAGGTTTATAGAATGTTAGGAGGGAGAGCCATTCGATCGAGGCAGTCCAAGGCCATTTGAATGTGAGCCTGGCCACCGCCCAGCGTCACACAAAGGTGACGGGGTAAGAGCGCGTCCACCGACAGGCCCGCCATTTTTCTTAGACTCTCCACGTAATGCTGGAAGTCACAGTCGTACACGTTGGTCATAAGGATTTTACCCCCGTGGAAAACTGTGTCACCGCAGAACAGATAATTCTTCCCATCTCGCTTCATCAGGAAACTCAGCATCCCGCCGCAGTGGCCGGAGGTCTCCAACACGCGCAATTCGGAGTCTCCAACACGGACCGTTTCGCCTTCCCGCAATTCACCATCAACGGGGCAGGCCTGAAAATGATATTCGGGAGGATAAAAGCCGCCCGCCTTTGCTGCCGCCAGGCTGATGCCGGCTTCATCTCCAGAACGAACAAAGTTGGCTGCCACAGGAGAAGCCAAAACCGTAACTCCAAATTGTTGCTTCCATTGTTTGCAGCCGCCGGCGTGGTCCGCATGCGCATGGGTCAGAAGAACGAACCTTAACTTCGCAGGGTCTAATCCATCCGATCGGATGTTAGCCACAATCCGATCCCAGCCGAGTCCCACCCCGGCATCGATCAACGCCATTTCTGAGCCGGCGTTCACCAGGTAGACATGACAATCAAGTTCATGGCTCAGGCCGAATCCCAATCGCCCACTGCCCACGACGTGAACGCTCTCGGTTAATTGCATTGCACTCCCCCAAAAATCCTCAAATCGAGGACCCCGAATCAAGTTCCTTGAATCTGCCGGAGACCATCAATCTGTCGAAGATTCACATTTCCACCGCTCATCACCGCGACAGCTAGTCCACGCCTCTGGGAGTTGGCGAGTAATCCGGCAAAGCTAGCGGCTCCCGAAGGTTCCACCAGGACCTTGGCGTGCTCCAATAAGAACAACATGGAATCCAGGATCGCCTGATCACTCACTAGAATCACGTCCTCGACATAACGCTGAACATGGGCAAAGTTTATCTCCCATGTGACGCTGGCTGCGAGCCCATCAGCGACAGTACGAACCTCATCCAGGGAGACGACTCTCCCCTGACGGAGAGCGGCCCACATCGAATTAGCATGTTGGGGCTGGACCCCCCAAATTCGCGTTTTTGGACGTTGCTCTTTGATGGCCACGGCGATGCCGGAAATCAACCCACCACCACCGATCGGCACGTAAACTTCCTCCACCTCGGGCAGATCATCGAGCACCTCCAACCCCACCGTGCCCTGCCCGGCAATTAGCGCCGGGTCCGCAAAGGGGTGAAGAAGGGTGTAACCTTTCTCCTGAGAGATCTCATCAGCCTTCTGCTGACAGACATCCGAGGTCTCCCCATAACAGATGACCTCCGCGCCAAGTTCCTTCAACAAAGACATCTTGTGGGGATTGGCATTCTGAGGAAGGACCACGACGCATCGCACTCCAAGACGTGAGGATGCGTAGGCAACTCCTAAACCGTGGTTTCCACTACTGGCACACACCATGCCCCGCTGTCGCTCCTCGGGTGTGAGGCTAGTCACCTTGCTTAAAGCGCCGCGAACTTTGAAGGTGCCCGTGCGTTGCAGATTCTCCAGCTTGAGGTACACGTGTCCACTCGCCCGCCGGTTCGCCGCCTCACTGAAGACCAATGGTGTGCGAATAATCTCCTTGGCAATTCGCTCGCGCGCCGCTTTGACATCCGCAAGCGCCACAGCCGGAATCCCATCTCTAATCTCTGACATCAAAATCTCCCTGGTTGTCCGGTGCTTCGCAGCTTAAGTAACTTCGACCGGGTCGGGGATGCCTGCGGACCCTCAGCCCCTGGAAGTCATGTTTGGCGAAGTGCATATCCATCGTGTGCCAAAAAGTACCCTTACTAGTATTACTTTGTTAAGTAGTTATTGCATTTTTTCTTTCCCGAGATTAGGATGGGTGCATGAAACCCATCCCCTGGAATGCCAAGCTTTGGAAAGAGAGCGTAGGGCGATTTCATAAGTTCATGGCTCCCTTGATCACGGGCCTGGGCCGGAGCGAGCGGCGGGTGGCGGCGACCCGCTATGTCGAAGGACTGCTGGTGCCGGGTCAGCGCAAGTCGATTGGTCCGATGGCGGAGCGACTGGGCGTGGACGCGCAAAGCCTGCAACAATTCGTCACCGACAGCCCCTGGAGCGACGAAGAGCTGTGGACGGCGATTCGCCAGGAGATCATTCCCCACCTGGAACCGCTGGAAGCCTGGGTGGTGGACGAGACCGGTTGGGTGAAGCAAGGCGCGCACTCGGTGGGGGTCGCGCCGCAGTATTGTGGGGCGGTGGGTAAACGCGCCAACTGCCAAGTGAGTGTGGAAGTGGTTGTCAGTGACGGATGGATCGCGGCGCCGGTGGGCGGGCGGCTGTATCTGCCGGAGAGTTGGATCCAGGACCGGGAACGATGTGCGGCGGCCGGGGTACCCGAGGAAGTGAGCATGGCCACCAAGCCCGAGTTGGCACTGCAGATCCTGCGTCAGGCCCAGAGCGACGGAGTGCCCCCGGCGCCGATCTTGGGGGATAGCGCTTATGGGAACAACACGGCCTTTCGGGCCGGAGTGCAGCAGTTGGGCATGGAGTTTTTCCTGCAAGTCGAGGGCGACGCGCTGAAGGGATGGGATCACGAGGTGCGCACGGAGGTCAAGCGGGTGCGGCGCCATGTGCATCTGGATGAACCTCCATCCCAGAACTTGGCGGATCTGACGCGTCGCATCCCCGCGTCGGAATGGAAGAACGCCTCTTGGATAACAGCGGGAGGGAAAACCCGGCGCACGCGTCTGGCTTGGCGGCCGGTCTTCCTGCAGCATGAGCTGCGCCACGCGGGGGGCGAACTGGAAAAGGTCTGGCTGGTGGTCGACTGGCCGGCGGGCGATCCCGAACCTTATCACTACTATCTGGCGCACCTGCACCGGTCGCCGACCAAAGCTCTGTGCCTGAAACTGAGCCGTTCCCGCTGGCACATCGAACAATACTACCAGCGCTCCAAGGATGACTTGGGGCTCGATCATTTCGAAGGGCGCTTTTGGCGAGGCTTCCATCATCATCTCGTTCTCTCGGCCATCGCTTACTTATTTATTCTCACGACCTATTTGCGCCGCAAAAAAAACTTCTGGTGTGACGGGGGAACAGATTCTCCGCGCGATCCAGCCCTGGCTAGTGAGATCGAACGGACGCTGTCCTTCCTGCGGAATGAAATTCAAGCGGGTTCATGACGACACCACTTAACATAGTAATACTAGGCATTTGCCAACTCGGTCATAAGTGGTTTGCGTACCCCACCACCCCGATCGCCACAAGCAAAGTGACTACGCCACTCAGCAAGAAGCCGTAAGCCTTCCGGCTCGCGCCCTTCCACTCCCCGGTGAGAAAGCCTCCCAGGTTAGCAGTAATGACCATGGCGGACAACATGATGGCCCACCCCACGGATGGCCCCAGGGGACCCAGCAAGCGAGCTCCGGGAGCATAGCAAACAAATCCTGCTATCCACAGGAGTCCCATGCTCGCCGCTAGAACCCAGTAGAGTCTCGTCCCACCTTCAAAAAAACGGCCGCCGGTTCTTCGCTTTTTGAGCAACCAATAGCAATAGATGGCATTGACAAGAAAAAGCGGCATGGTGATCAACGCCCAAAGCGAATTTCCGGCCATGGACTCTGCCGCGCCCTGTTGTATAGCTTTTTGAATCACCTCCCCACCGAAGGCAAAACCAAGATTGCCTGAGGAGGACAGCAACCCCGAGGCGATGCAGATGACCAGCCCCGAGCCGAATGATGATTTGCTCTGCTCTCGGCCAGTGTTCTGTTGCGCCTCACGCAATTTCCCCGCCCAGGAACAAAACGCAATGCCCCCCAGAACCAAAAGGAGAGCGGCCATGGTCAGGAGTCCCTGAGGTCTAAGCAGCTTTTCTGGGAAAAGAACCACCAAGGGAATAAGGGTACCCGCCGATGCGGCAAGGCCGAGGATGATGGTAAACCCCAGCCCCAACCCCAGCATGTCGACCCCCAAGCCGAAGGTGAGCGCGCCTAAACCCCATCCTAGTCCGAATAGCTCGACCAACACAAGAGAACGAAGGCTAGTCGAAGTAAAAACCGCGAGCAGATGGGGAAGAGTCGCCCACGCGAGGAGCCAGGGCCAAATCAAATAGGCTGTGCTTGTGAAGCCGAGCCAGGTGTTTTCCCAAGCCCAGCGACGAGAGAACTTCATCGGCACCATAAAGCTGCCTTGCAGCACACCCGCTGCCACCACCAGTAGATAGCCCATTGTCTCTCGCTGTCTTACTCGCAGCAGTTTCCCCTAGAAATCCATCCGGGAACCCGGGGGGTTCAACCGACAGTTCGCGGGGTTTGATTCGCGTGGCGGTGTGCGCACTCCACCCGTTACGCCCAAGCGGGCTCGGGGCGAGTGAAGAGTCGGCTCCAAACGACTAAAACGGCGCCCAGAAGGCCAGTTCTTGCGGCCGTGGCGGCCGCGGCGCTGGGGATTGCCGCTAGCTTCGTCTGGCGCTTGCAGTATCCCGCCACCAAGCTCAGGTTCGCGACCACGGCGGCCATCACCACCTGCAGGCGGGTCTTGGTTCTCCCCACGTAGCGACTTTGGCGAATTCCCAACTGCACCAGCCGCGCGATCCGATGCTCCACCACCACCCGCTGGCGCAAGCTCTGCCGTCCCGCCGCGGTTTGGTTATGCACCCGCGCTCGTTGCTGTAAGTCTTCTTCCGCCTGGATCGTCAGGGTGCGCGGCCCTTTCCCCCGCACGCATTGCGAGCGCAAAGAGCAGGCCTGACAGGTGGCCGCCGCAAACACGAAGCGTCCACCCCGATCTTCTCCCGCCGAGCGATAGTCGTTCGTCGTCTGCCCCGCCGGGCAGCGCACTTCCTGCTTCTCTAAATCGATGGCGAACTCCCGCTTGGGGAAACAAGCGCCGTTGCTACTGGCCGGCACCTTGGCCGTCAGCACGCGCTCTTCCTCGGCACAGGCGCGTCGCGTCGGCCCGCCCCCGTAAGCACAGTCGCCCACCGTTTCTTCTACCTCGGCTTCCATCACCCGCTCACTCTGGTGCACTAAGTCCAGCGCTTTTTCCTGGTCGCCGGCGTTGCCCGCCAGCACCTCCACCGCCCCGATCAACTGACTCTC